>CDZR01040782.1_pt1 | contig 90548 bp, 90 predicted proteins | sample 554781 | NCBI WGS metagenome assembly CDZR01 (sample SAMEA3182065, study PRJEB8094) | gut metagenome | biome: human; feature: gut; material: Stool; isolation source: human stools | place: Canada | collected 2013-01-28
ATTATATAAAAATATAATATATTATTGTAATAATTTTTTGAATACGTCTAAAGGACTATTTTATGAATAGAGTGAGATTTTATGTAGCATTGGTAGTTGCAAGGTTTATTTATTTGGCAATCAGGTTGTTGAATAAATCTTCCGGGACATCTTTTGTGGGTATGGTAACATTGAAAATCTGTCCTGATTTTTTGTCATATTGTAAAAAATATATAAAAAATGCTTCAATTACCGTATCCGGTACAAATGGTAAAACTACAACTTCAGGTTTAATATCTCATATTTTGGAAGAGGATAGTTGTAGTGTTATTCATAATGTGAAGGGTGCAAATATGCTTACAGGTATAGCAAATGCTTTTGTCTTAAGTATTGCTCCTTTTACATCGTTTAAATATGCAGTTATTGAGTCTGATGAGGCATATTTAACAAAGTTTTATGATTATTTTAAAGCAGATTTTCTCCTTGTAACAAATTTGTTTAGAGACCAATTAGACAGATATGGAGAACTTTCTACAACTGCAAGTTTTATTCAGAGTGCTATTGATAAAAATTCTGGATTATTAGTCCTTTTAAATGCGGATGATCCTTTAGTTACAAGTTTTAAAAATGAAAAAGGTATTATATATTATGGTTTTGAAAGTGTAGAATTTTGTTCTGATGTTCATAATTCTTCTTCAAATGCTCCTACAGAAGTTTTTAATTGTGTATGCGGGCAGCCGTTACAGTATCATAAGCAGTTTTTTGCACAGGAAGGGCATTATTATTGTAATTCTTGTGGGTATAAACGTCCGGAACCTGATTTCAAAGGGTTTGTAAAAATATATTCTGACTACTCTGATATGATAATAGTTGATAAAAATGCTGATAAAACCTATGAATTCAGAATAAATTTAGTAGGCTTATATAATGCATATAACGCATTAGCTGCAATTTCACAGGCGTTGGTTCTGGGGATTGATTATAGTATTATAAAAGATGCTGTATCATCATATAAATCTATTTTTGGAAGAGCGGAAAGACGTGTTATTAATGGACATAATGCGTTGATACAGTTGATAAAAAATCCTACCGGTGCAAGTGAAGTTTTAAAAACCGTGGATTTAGATTCAAATATTGTTATAGCAATAAATGATAATTATGCTGATGGTAGGGATATTTCGTGGTTGTGGGATAGTGATTTTGAGCAATTGAAAAATGCAAAAAGACTCATTATTACTTCCGGTTTACGAGCCGAAGATATGGCATTAAGACTTAAATATGCCGGTATTGCCCAAGATAGAATTATTATAAAAAAAGATATTGCGGAAGCTATTGCATTAGCTGCTGCATCTGATAATATAGAAGAAAGGATAACAATTCTTCCTTCTTATACAGCATTGTTACAGATTAGTAAAATGAATTTTTAGAAAGGGTATAGATATGCTTTTAGGTGTTAATATTGATCATGTTGCAACATTAAGAAATGCCAGAGGTGGTTTTGAACCAGATCCTATTCAGGCTGCTGAAATTTGTGAGGCTAATGGTGCAGCTTCTATTACAACGCACTTGAGAGAGGATAGACGTCATATTAAGGATAAAGATGTTAAGACTTTGATGAAAGTTTTAAAAACTAATCTTAATCTTGAAATGGCTGTAACTGATGAAATGCAAAAATTTGCATTGGATGCAAGACCTCATTCTGTTTGTCTTGTTCCTGAAAAAAGGCAGGAAATTACAACTGAAGGGGGATTGGATGTGGCAAGCCAGCTTAGTAAGATTACAAAATTTGTTCTTCCTTTAAAAGAGGCAGGTATCCTGGTTAGTTTATTTATTGACCCATCGAAAGATCAGGTATATGCTGCAGCAAAGACCGGTGCTCAATTTGTGGAACTTCACACCGGACAATATTCAAGAGCTTATGGTACGGCTGACGAAACCGAAGAATTTGAAAAAGTGCGTGAAGCTTCTCGTTTGGCTCATGCTTTGGGGTTAAAAGTTAATGCTGGACATGGTTTAAATTATCAAAATGTTCACAGGATGCGTCAAATAGAAGATTTATATGAACTTAATATCGGGCATAGCATTATTTCAAGAGCTGTATTTGTCGGATTGGACAAGGCTGTAAAAGAAATGCTTGACCTTATAAACTAATCAGAATGGATTAAAAATGGAAAAATCAAAAGAAGAAATTATAGAAGAAATGCAACAGGTTACCAATCAGATGGTTATTGATGATTTGGAAGAAAATCCTGATTTGGCGAATGAATTTTTTGATTGTGATTGCTGCGGTCAAAATAAATGTCTTGCAGGTTCTATACAGTATGAAAATTACAGACTTTGTAATGATTGTGTATTGTTGGCAGAGACAGGTTTTGCCCTTGGAAAATTTACTGATATTCAAGATTTGATGAATGCCATGGAAGATAAAAGACTGGAAGAATTGTGTAAATTTATTAAAGAAGAAGAAATCCGAAAAATTCAGTCTGAAAATTGATTATAATAGAAAAAAGAAGGAAATATTCCTTCTTTTTTTTATTAATCATTGTTATTATTGAAAAAATCTAATGGCGGAGGTGGTGGAAACAGAGGTTTTGGCATAAGAAATCTTGGTGTTCCCAAACCTTGAAATGGAGGGCGCGGAGGATGATTTTTTTCAAATCTTGCTCGGCCTTCAGCTTTCATTTTTTCAAGTTCTGCTTTTTGCTTTTTGTTTAATATTTTTTCAAATTCTTGAGAATTCTTTTTTCTTATTTCCCTTGCTTGTTTATCAAGTTCTTTAATTTCTTCGGATATTTGATTGATTCTTTCTTGCTTAGCTTTTTCTGTCATTTTAGTACGTTTTACGGCTTCAATTTCCTGATGCCTTATTTCTATCTGATAGATAATTGGTTTCATCTGTTCACGACCTTGCTGGTGGATAATTTTAGCTTGTTGTTTTTGCTTTTCAGAAAGATTTAATCTTTGTTCAAACTCTTTTTTCATCTGTTCTTTTGATGGACGCGGATGCGTTTGGGCTGCCTGAACAGATGGGCAAAATTTACACCCAAATAAAAATAGAGTTGCTAAAAGTATTAATGATAATAGTTTTCTCATTTTTATCCTTTCTTGAATTTAATTATAATAGGTCTTCTAATTTTTGTGCAAGTTCTTTTTTTGCATTATAAATTCGTGATTTTATAGTCCCTATAGGACATTTTAGTTTTTTTGCGCATTCTTCATATGAGTATCCATTAATTTCGCAGAGAATAATTACTTCTTTAAATTTTGGTTTCAAATGATTGATTTCATTCATTATTCTTTTTTGTCTTTCAATATTTATAATTTTTGTTTCGGGTGAAATTTTTTTATCTTTTATATTGCCCAAAACAATATCATCTGAAGTCGAAGTTGAAAAAACTCTGTGATAGGAAGATTTTAGGTAATCAAGAGAGGTATTTTTAGTGATGGTGGAAATCCAACTTTTAACATTTCCTTGTTCTTTGTATTTTTCTGCATTTTTCCATATTTTTATATATACTTCCTGTTCCAAATCTTCATTATCATCTTTGGTTATCAGTCGTATTATATTTTTTATGTTTTGTTTGTTAGTTTGAATGACTTTTTTTAAATCCATTTATTCAACCGATATGAGCCCGTAAGAATCAACAGGAAATCCGAGATCTTCTGCGCTTAGAGTAGTACCATATTTTAGAGTATCGGAAATATCCGTATTAAGGTTAATTACACCTAAAGTAGTTCCGCTTAGCATAATCATACACAGAGCACAAGCGATTTTTACTTTGGCAAGATTCTTGCGTTTTTCTCTATAATAAGGTCTGACTTCCTTAATGAGCTCAGAAACTTTAAGCATTTTTTCGTGCTCACGTCTGCAATCTTCACATTCTTCTATGTGTTGTTGCAGTTCTTCCTTGCTTCTAAAAGTAAATAGAGCTTCATATTTTGTGCATTTTTCTTTCATTTTTTAACCTCTATACTCTTATTACGATTTTAATCTAAAAAAGTTCATTTTGGAAATTTGATTGTCTATATATTATTTTTTGTAACATATAAGCTTCGTAAAAATATGTTTCAATTCCTTGCACAAACTTTTTTTTGATAGTAAAATGTCAAATATATAAGGGGAGAATTTATGGAATTTTTTAGAAAACATCAAAAGATAATAATTGCTGTTATAGCAATAACTTTTATTGCTTGGACCGTAGGATTAATGCTGTTGCCGTTACTTGTAAAATAATATAGAAAATGAAATTTAATAATATTTTAAAAAATATATTTATAAGCTGGATGTTTTTAGGGACTTTGTTATTTTTAGGGGCTCAGCAGTCTGTGTTGGCTTCTTCTTCCCCTTCACTTAGTCAAAAATTAAAACAAACGAATAATAAGCGATATTATTTTCAGCAAAAGAAGCGTCAGGCGGATTTAAAACTTAGAACTGAGAAGAATAAATTAAGTAATAATCAACAAAAACTTGAACGTGCGCATCAGGAGCTTCAGGCAACCACAATGCGTTATAATGCGTTAATTGCTAATTTATCCTCTATGGAAAGTCAATTGAATAGCGCAATAACTGAATTTAGAAGTATCGATGCAGCAATGAAATCACGAATTCGTCAAGTATATAAACATCAAAGGACCGGAATGTTTGAACTGATTCTTTCAGCTAGAGATGTTAATACTTTGATGGATATGTTTTATTTTGAAAAAATAGTAATCCAAGATGATTATAGAAGGATGCAAGCCGTAAAAGCAAAGGCTGACGAGATTGCACGTTTAAAAGCTCAGGTAGAGAGTCAAAGAAGAATGGTAGAAGCTTCAATTCGAGATATAAATAATCAAAGGGCTTCTATTCAGAATTCTATTGCTGAAAATAAATCCATGATTGAGCGTTTACAAAAAGATAAAAGTTATTACGAAAGATCAGAGCGGGAACTGGCAAGACAATCTGCCAGCATTCAGCGTATGATTGAAAGTTTGACAAGAAAAACTCAGGGAAGTTCTTCCGTCAGAGTTTCTTCTACCGGATTTATTCGTCCTATATCAGGTCCTATAACTTCTCCGTTCGGTTATAGAATTCATCCGATATTTAAGAGTCGAATATTCCATTCAGGTATTGATATAGCTGGTCCTAATGGTGGTGCAATCAAGGCTTCAAATGATGGAAAAGTTATATATTCTGGTTGGTATGGCGGCTATGGAAAGGTTGTAATTTTGGATCATGGTATTGTAAATGGTAAGCCTATTACAACTTTGTACGGGCACATGTCTGCAATTAATGTTAGTAACGGGCAGTATGTAAAAAAAGGGCAGACTGTTGGCAGAGAAGGGTCAACAGGATACAGTACAGGACCTCATTGTCATTTTGAGGTACGTGTAAACGGTAAACCTACAAATCCGTTAAGTTACATTTAAGAATAAGGATATAAGCATTGAAAAGATATTTAATTGCAGCACTTTTAATAATTGTATTTTCTAATTCTTCCTGTTATTCGGATGAATTGGAAAATTCTCCTGTTATGAACGTGCAGGATGCAGTTTTTCGCTCATCATTGACGGATTTAGTTCCTGATACTGATGGAAACGGTACTTATTCTGGGTATGACAGTTATTCATTTGATGACAATGGCAGGTCTTATAAGGAAGTAGATCCTGATAATATGCCATTTTTCAAACAAATGCGTTTGACAATAACAAACAAGCTTCTCGCAACTGGAAATGACTCTGAAGAAAATAAATCCAAGGAATCTATTATTAATAAAATTAAATTTTGGAAAAAAGATACATCAAAACAGCCATCTGAACAAACGCAAGAGATTCCTACGGATAGTGATTTGACAAATTATATACAGTCAGAAACTATTTCAGATATTCCTGAGGAAACTATATCCTTGGAAGGTGGTGTTAATGAAGAAGTTACCGAAAAACAATTGATGTTGGATGCTGAGCATGTTGCATTTGATGATGAAACCGGTGATATGGTTGCTACTGGCAGACCTATTCTTTTTATTCCGCCTCAGAGTACAAAAATTATTGCAGATAAAATGACTTATAATGAGGACTCTAATATATTAAAAGGTATAGGTAATGTTATTGTTATAAAGGATGGCATGCCTACAAGAGGTGATTATCTTGAAGTTGATATGAATGAAGAAACTATGGTTATGAATAATGTTGACTCCAAGACTCAGACTATGGATATGAGTGCCAAAAAAGCAATACAAAAAGATGGTTTGATAATTTTGCATGATGGAAATTTTCATTCTGACGAATCTCAAGTTTATCGTTTGGCTTCCAGAATGATAGGGCCTCGTTTTCATAATATGATGGTAGATGAAGATGCGCGTTCATTATTTTTCGGTAATCCAACAGGTAACAATCTTGTTTTTGATATTGGTTCTTTGTATATTGACGCAAGAAAAAATCATGATGTTATTAAAGCAAAAGATATTAAGGTTTATCATAAAGAGAAATACTTATTTTCTTGGCCAAGTTTGACCGCATACACAAATAAACAGCGAGATTATTTTGAAGCGAATTATCCTGAATTTGGTACAAAAAGAAAATTAGGTATGTATATTGGTCCAGGTTTTGTATTTGGAGGACCTGCAGGTTCTGTTATTAAAGTAATTCCGTTTTTAAATTATAATCATAAATTTGGATTTGGTGGTGCTTTAAAATACCATAATACATATAATTCCACAGAATTAGGATATGGTTCTGCTTCAGATATCTTTTTCTTAAGAGGTATTCAACGCTTGGATGATAATTTATTCTTACAGTATTCTTCAAATACTTATATGGATGAATGGTTCTTGGGTTCAAGAATGCCTAAATATATGGCTGAATTGTATTATGATAAAAGATTTTTAAATAAAGACTTTTTAGCTGCGGGAAAAGATTTACAATTCCGTCATAGATTTGGTGTCGGTATCATGGAAGATAATGACAGAAATTTTTATGGTGAAAAGATAAATTCTAATGGTATATCTACAACCAGAGCTCGTTATATGGCAGAACTCAGGCAGTCTATTTATAGTTACAAAAATGAAGAAGAGCGCCTTGCATTTGATTTCAGTGTTGCAATGCAAGGTTCAGCTGCTGTTTATGGTACAGGAGATACACAGTTTATTGGTAGATTTGGGCCTAGAGTTCACATTCAGTACAAAAATTGGATGCAGGATGTAGGGTATTTTATTGCAGGCTATTCTGATAATACACCGTTACCTAGATATGATATGTATAGGTATGGTCATCAAAGTGTTTATCTTACAGAGGCTATAAGACTGAATAAATATATTTCTGTTGGTTGGTCCGGCAATATTAATCTTTCTGACGATGCTCCTAACGGCAAAATGTTTCAGGAAAACAGATTTATTGTTGCTTTTGGTCCAGATGACTGTAAAATAAGTTTAGGTTATGACTTTGTAAGACAGACAACATATTTTGGATTTAATGTAGCGTTTGATACAAAAGGAACTACAATTAATTATAAAAAAATGGAAATAAAAAATCCTGAGCGTTTAGGTAAAAATAGCCAGAAAGATGAGGAGCGAAAATTGGCATTTGCTCCTGCCAAAAAGCAACCGGAGGTTCCTCTATCTGCAAAGAAATCAAAAACACCGGCAAAGCCTGCTGTTTTAAAGTATGCTCAGGTAATTGATATTGAAGATCCCGATAAGGAAAGTGTTCAATAATATGTATGATAAATTAATAAATGAATTAATTGAATATGGACGTCTGGCAGGGGTAAAAAATTTTACTCCCGGCTTTTCAGGTAATATCTCTGCAAGATATAATGATAAAATTATAATTACTGCCACGGGAACAGCAAACGGATATCTAAAAAGAGAGGATTTTACAGTAATTGATTATAATGGTCGCAAGATAGAAGGGATGAAAAATCCGTCTAGTGAAAAAATGCTTCATATTAAATTTTATCAGATGCGTCCTGATATAAATTATATTTTCCATGTTCATTCACCATATTTAACAGCATTTGCTTCTGCTGGAAAATCTTTAGACCAGCCGGTTTTAGCAGAAATAGTATATTGTTTTGGAAAAATACCTCTTGCCGAGTATGCACTGCCTGGTTCTAAAGATTTGGTTGATAATACATCAATTTATTTTAATGATTATGATGTAGTTTTAATGGCAAATCATGGTGTAATTGTTGGTGCTAATACAATAGAACAGGTTTATTTAAATTTGGAGCTCTGTGAAGCTTATGCACAAACTGTATTGGGTGCAAAACTTCTTGGAGGTGCTAAAATATTAACAGAGGAAGAAGTAGAAAAGATTTATTCATTAAAATAAAGTAAAAGAGGAAAATTGAATGACAATAACTTTAGATAACAAACAAGGTTTAATAGCCGGAGATGGAATATTACCGGTTAGAATGGCACAGTATGCTAAAGAAAATGGGTTTGATGTGGTATGTATTTCTCTTGCAAAAGATAATGTGAGAGAGTTAAAAAAGTACTGCTCAAAGGTTTATTCTTGCCATCCTGGAGAAGTTAATAAAATAGAGTCAATATTAAAAGACGAGCAAATTAAGCAGTTAACCTTTTTGGGAAAAGTTCATAAAAAAGTATTGTTACAGCTTCATAAATTTGATAAACGCGCAATTGATTTAATAAAAGAAGCGTCTAGATTGAACGATGATCAAGTAATGTTGATGATAGTCAATGAACTTGAAAAAATTGGAATAGAAGTATTGGATCAGACTATATTTATTAAAAATTTAATGATTCCGGCAGGTGTATTAGGTAAACATAAACCTACAGATGTTCAAATGGAAGATGTTAATTATGGATTTTGGTTAGCAAAGGAAATGGGAAAACTGGACGTTGGGCAGTCTGTAGTTATTAAAAATAAAATGATTATGGCAGTTGAAGCTATTGAAGGTACTGATGTATGTATAAAACGTGGTGCAAAGTTAGCCAAGGAAGGGGCTGTTATAGTAAAGGTCTCTAAACCAAGACAAGATAAGCGTTTTGATATTCCTGCAATAGGGATGAAAACACTTAGAACTATGCGTTTTCATCATGCAAATTTAATAGCTGTTGAAGCAAATGAAACTATAATTGTTGATCAGGAAAAAGTTATAAAATATGCTGATGAACATGGTATTGTTATAATGGCGGTGTAAATGAAGAAAATATTTATTATTACCGGTGAATATTCTGGAGATATTCATGCTGCAAATGTAGTTAAGCAGTTAAAGGCTTTGGACTGTGAGCTTGAATATGAAGGTATTGGTGGAATGAATATGTTTAGAGCAGGTGTTAAGCTTTTTGCAAATCAAGATAAGATGTCTGCTGTAGGAATTTCTCCTAAAATACTTATTGATCATTATAAATTGGGTAAAGAAGTTGTCGATTACTTAAAAAATGTATATAAACCTGATTTAGTTCTTCTTATTGATTACGGTGCGTTTAATTTGTCTGTTGCTAAATTCTTAAAAGCTGCAGGGATGAAAATTTTTTATTATATCCCGCCTCAAGTTTGGGCAAGTCGTAAGTATCGAATTAATCTTATCAAAAAGTATGTAGATAAGGTTTTGTGTATTTTCCCTTTTGAAAAGCAATTATACGCTCAGTATGGTATTGATGTTCACTATTGTGGACATCCTTTAGTTTCTCAGTTGCCTCCAGCTGTTAATAAACAGGAATTTTTTACCAAACATGGATTAGATATAAGTAAAAAATTAGTTTCAGTTTTTCCGGGTTCTAGAGTTTTTGAATTGAAGCAATTAATGCCTGTGTTTAAAGATACTGTAAAAAAATTGAGAGAAAGGCATCCTGATTTGCAATTTTGTATGTCTCATGCTCCAAATCTTTCTGATGATGTTTATAAAAAATATTTAGGAAATGATTGTGATATTAAAGTGATAAAGGGTGAAAATCAGGCATTGTTAAGTGTATCCGACGCTCTTATTTTAGCATCCGGAACAGTTGCTTTAGAAGCTTGTTTATATAAAACTCCTATGATTATTGCATATCGCGGACCAAAGTTATTTTATTGGATTTATCTTCTGGTCAGGTGCATAGAAAGAGTTTCTCTTCCTAATATTATTGCAGATAAATTTATTGTTCCTGAAATTATTCAGGATAGAGTTTCAGTATTGAATATTACCTATGAAATTGAAGAATTGTTATACAATCAAGCCAGAAGAGAAAAAACTATCAATGAGCTTGGCAATGTTCGAGAAATGCTTTCAAATAAAAATTCTGCGTTAGAGGTGGCAAAAGTTATTGATATGGAATTATTTTCGTAACATAACTTTAAAAGTCTAGTAAAATAAGCAATTTTAATTACTCTAGCTATTTTATATAATTGTAGGCTAGTGATTTTATGATAAATTCAATTCCAACAATTGAATCTAAATATAATAATACATTTGGTGAATTTACAAATAAGAAATTACCAAGTGATTATTGGCTGCCTGCTGATGTCGATAAATCAGAAAAGAGACGAGATAAAAATAAAATAATAATCATGACGCCTGATGAGGCGAGGTCTACAAACAATGCACGTTTAATAGGTTTATCAATAGCAGGAGCTACAGTTTTAACGGCAGCAGGATTGTTTTTTATATTGAAGGGTGGGCCAAAAGGGCTGTCAAGAAATTTCCAAAAATTTAGAGATGCATTAGAAAGAAAAGTACAAAATTCAAAACTTAATAATACAAGCCATAAAGGGCTAAATAAAGTTTATATCTTTATGATTAGAAAACTTGATGTAGCTCAACAAAAATTTGAAGCTGTGAATAATTTTACTACGCTTAAAGATTTGCTGTTTAAAAAGATTATGTATAATGATTTTGGTTTAAAACCGTTGAAAATTACGGGGAAAACTAATTACGGACAGAAGATTCATGATGGTATTACTCGTATATTTGAAAAATTAGGTCGTCAGTCTGTTTTAAATTCATATAATAAAACTGCTGGTAAAATAGCTGAACGAAAACTCCTTTGTTCTAGTGCTGCAAAAAATATATTGTCAGGTAATACTTATGATATTATTGAAATAAATGGACTCCGCCAGTCAAAAGCTCAATGGCTTTCTCAGTTGAATGATATGAATGCAGCTTTGGATAACACTTTTGATAAACATTTTAATAAAAATGCATTGACGTTTAGATATTTAAAGATAAAGAAAGCTGCTGAATCATTGAAAATTAATTTTGATAGTCTGAAAGTGTTTTTATCTAAGGATTTATTGAGTACGTTTATGGCTGAAAATGTAATCGCAAAAGAAAAAGCATCTATGCAGAAAATTGTAAAAGGTTATAGAAAAAATCTTTCTTACTCTATAGCTGATTTAGCGCATGATGCTGATGATAAAATTATAAAAATGACTCAGGCAATAAGTTATAAAGATATCGAGAAGATTCAGATGTTAAGGCATTTACGTCAGGATTTTAAGGCTCTTGGAAAATCCGGTATTGGTGATAAAGACTTAAAATTTAAAATACTTAACAGTATAGAAAGTTTCAGAAAGGAAATATTGGATTCTATTAGAGGTAAATCTATAGATGAAAATGTTGCAAAAGGATTATTGGCCGGAGTCGATGATTTGAAAATGTCTGTTACTCAATTTAAGCAGGGGCAAGTTGAAGATATTTTGGATATTTATCGTAAAATCTTAAATCCTGCAGAGTATGAACTTGTTGAAAAAGCATATAAAAATGAAATTAAAGCACTAGATAAATCTATACATATAGAAACAGAAGAATTTGTAAGTAAAATAAGGGATTTGACTACCGGCGGTGCTCCGACAGATATATTAACAATACTAGGTTCTCTTGCTACACTTGGTTATTATCTTGGAAAATCTGATAATAACGAAGAAAGAGTTTCTATATCATTAAAATACGGTATTCCGGCAATTGCAGGTATTGGGGTTACCTTATTCTGTAATGCAAAGTTGTATGCAGGTACAAAATCATTATTAATAGGTAGTATTTCTACAGTTATTGTTAACAAAATAGGTTCTTGGGCGGATAATTTGTTGAAAAAATATAGAACGTCTAAGAAGGATGAAAATTCAAAACCTGTTGTTCCTCAAATAGATGGTCAAACATTAGATTTAACCTCTTCAGATAGACAGGTTGTACAAAATAATGTATCAATTCCAAGTAAAACAGCTTAATAATATCCACTAAAAACAGTATAGCTATATTTCTGGTTTTTGTTAAAATCACTACTGAGGGGAGAATTGTGATGACACTAACCATCAGAGAAAAATTAGAAAAAAGAGAAATTGATAACTTAAGTGATATAGCTACTAAATCTGCCTATTCAAAAGGAAGAACAGAACCTGAAGAAAAATCTGCTTTACGTACTGATTTTCAACGGGATAGAGATAGAATTTTGCATTCAAAGGCTTTTAGAAGGCTGAAGCATAAGACTCAAGTTTTTTTATCACCATTTGATGATCATTTTAGAACAAGATTAACTCATACTCTTGAGGTTTCACAAATAGGCAGAACTATAGCAAGAGCGCTGGACTTAAATGAAGATTTGGTTGAAGCTATTTCATTAGGGCATGATTTGGGACATACACCTTTTGGTCATTGTGGGGAAGGTGTTCTTAATGAATTGGTTTCCGGCGGATTTCATCACAATATTCAGAGTGTTCGAGTTGTTGAAGTTCTTGAACATTTAAATCTTTGTCGTGAAACTATTGATGGTATTTTAACTCATACGTGGGGATTCAAACCAACAACACCAGAGGGGAAAGTTGTCCAATTGGCAGATAAAATTGCATATATAAATCATGATATTGAAGATTCTATTAGAGCAGGAGTTATTTCAGAAAGTGATTTGCCAAAGGATTGTATTGATTATTTCTCATCTAATCAAAGTAAACGATTGAACAAAATGATTAATGAAGTTGTAAATAATTCTATAGGGCAGTCTGATATTGCAATGAGCGATGAAGGCTGGTATTATACAACAAAACTTAGGGATTGGATGTTTGAGAATGTTTATATTGATTCTCCTGCCAAGTTTGAAGAAAAAAAGGCTCGTAGAGTAATAAAAGAACTTTTTTATTTGTATGTAGAAATGCTTGAACCAATGTGTCCTAAGGAAAAAATTGTACGGGTAGTAACAGACTATATATCAGGCATGACTGATAGGTATGCTGTAGAAAAATTTAAAGAAAACTTTATTCCAACCGGCTTGAAATGTGGTTCAAAAGATGATTATTTATTCAAATTGGCAAAGATTATTGATTGATAATTTAAAAAATAAGAGTATAATCAAATCTATATGGATATACAATTTTTGGCAGAATATTTAGAATATTTGGAAGTTGAAAAAGGTCTATCGACTAATACGATAGATGCATATAGAAGAGATTTAGCTGCATTTATTGATTTTTGTAAGAATCTTGGACTTGCAGATGTTACACTTGTGAACAGAACTAATGTAAATTCTTACATCTTGAAGCTTAGAGAAAAATGTTATACTGCATCAAGCGTTGTAAGAAAAATAGCTTCACTTCGCGGTTTTTTTAAATGGTTAAGTGCAAATGAATATATATTAACAGATCCTGTTCAGACCCTTGAACAGCCAAAACTTCCTAAAAAGCTGCCAAAAGTTATGTCAATTGAAGAAATTAGTACGATTTTGAATTCAAATTTAAATATTGAAGAAGCGTTAATTGTAGAACTTTTATACGGTTGTGGTTTGAGAGTTTCAGAACTCGTAAATTTAAAATTGAATAATATTGATATAAAGGCAAAATATATTCAATGTTATGGTAAGGGTTCAAAAGAAAGGATTGTCCCATTTGGTAAAAAAGCTCAGGCAGCATTGAATAAGTATTTAAAAGTCAGAGATATTAACATTTTAAAAAATAAATTGTCTGATACAAAGGTTTTATTTATAAAAGATGATGGAAAAAATCTTACAAGGCAAGATGTATATAATTTTATTAGGAAACAAGGAGAAAAAATTCATAAACATATTTCTCCGCATACGTTGCGGCATAGTTTTGCAACTCATTTGCTGGAAAATGGTGCAGACTTAAGGGTTGTTCAAGAGCTTTTAGGGCATAGTGATGTCTCTACAACGCAACTTTATACTCATATAACTAAAAAGCGGCTTAAAGAGGTATATTTTGCAATAAATAATGGCTCGTGATAATATTAAATTATGCTAAGTATTTTTATTTCTGGTTTAGTTAGACAATCAGGTAAAACATTATTAACTGCCGGACTGGCCGGTACAATGCAGAGTCTTTGTTATTCAACTTCAGTGTATAAACCGATACAAACCGGAGCAGTTTTGTTAAATAATACTGTTATGAGCCAAGATTTGCAGGCAATTAGAAATATAGATTCTAACATTCGTGTTTCTTCTGTGTATGCATTTCAGAGTCCAAGAACTCCATTAGTTGCCGCTTATGAGGAAAATTCTAAAATAGATATAACTGTTATTCATAATGAATTTCAATCTAATATTCAAATGACTGAATGTCATATTGTAGAAGGTGCTAACAGTGTTTTTTCACCTATTGATGAACATAGAACTGAAGCTGATATTATTAAAATGCTTGGACTACCGTTGCTTCTTGTTGTAAATCCTAAAATTTCTTCTATTGGAGAGGTAATTGCCGGGGTAAATTTTGTTTTATCTAACAAGGTGAATCTTTTAGGTATTGTGATTAATGATTATGATGAAAATTCTGAAAATTTGGAAGAAAAATATTTTCCACAGTTAATAAAAGAATACACAAATATTGAAATTTTAGGTTATTTACCTCATTATGATGATATGATATCTCTTACCCCTGATACATTGATTGCAGATATTTTGAATAGGGTAGATATTGAAAAAATTTTTGCGCTTAAAATTGCGAAATTAAATGCATAGCTTTATATGTTTTAATCGAAAAAGGTTTCGATTTTATTCGAAACCTTTATTATATTTATCTAGAATTTATTATTTATTTATTTATTTATTTATTTATTTATTAGCTTAGTGCCATTAGTGCTTTTACTGAACGGGCATTTTCTTTTACTTCTTCATCAAACCCTTCAGAGTTAATTGTATTTTCTAATACTTTCATAGCTTCTTCTTTATTTTCTAATGAAAGTAATTCATTAATTGTACTCATAGCAACTACAGTTGACATATCGTTAATGCCTTTTCCTCTATTGCCGATAACAACTGATAATGAATCATGTTCATTTCTTTTTACCAGAGCTCTTGAAGTCATTTCTCTTACTTCATCGATTGAAGAATTTGTTCCTATTTCTTCAAGAACTGCAACTGAATCAGGGTTAGGATTAATTGTTAATGATTCAATTATATTACTAACTTTATCAAAGTTTTTGTTATTTTTAAATTTATTATTCATCTATATTTCCTCCTCTATGCTGCCATGTCAGCTTCAAGTGCCGCCAAGCTTTCTTTAAACATTGGTTTGATTTCACTATGAGGATCCATTTTTGACATCTTGCTGATTTCTCTGTCATGGCTGTTTACAAAGAATGATGTGATATCTCTGGTTAAAACATTTTTTGCTCCTTCTAAATCCAGAGTAACTTCTTTGTTTCCAAGTTCGTGAATTTTATTCCAAGTATTTACTAAACTATCTTTCATTCTTGCTCCGAAGGCTTTAATTGATTCGATACCTTCGTAGAATTTATTTCCAAAATCACTTATTGAACCTACAAATGTAGAATACAGTCTCTTTGAACTGGCTGTTAGGTTTCCTGTGAAGCTAATTTTTTTGTTGTCTTCTTTGCTTGATTCAAAAACATCTTCAGTTAAAATATTTTTTTGAAAATTTGAAGCGGCAAAAGGGTTGCTTGTTCTTGCAACATTTTGTTCAGTTACGCTCGTATTAAAAATACGATGGCTTAATTGATTAATTCTTTCAATTGCTGACATATATTAAACCTCTTTCTAGATTATCCACGTACCTAGTCTATCATAGTGCAGAGATATTAAATCCACCTTTTGAATGATTTGTGTTAAAATGTGAATATGGAATATAATAATTTGACGGAACTTATAGGTGTAATTGCAAAACTCAGGAGCCCTGAAGGTTGTCCTTGGGATAGAGCGCAGACTCATAGTTCTCTTCGTTCTAATATGTTGGAGGAGGCTTATGAAGCAGTCGATGCTATTGATGATGGTGATATGCCTCATTTAAGGGAAGAATTAGGGGATGTTTTACTTCAAGTTTTATTGCATTCTCAGATTGCTTCTGAAAATGGCGATTTTACAATTGATGATGTTGCAAAAGAATTAAAGGATAAATTAATTCACAGACATCCTCATGTTTTTGGTAATGCTCATCTGGAGACTCCAGATGAAGTAAAGGATGCTTGGGATAAATTAAAGGCCGAGGAAAAAATTCATAGAAAATCGGTCATGGATGGTATTTCAAGGTGTCAGGCTGCATTGATGTCGGCGCAAAAAATTTCTAAAAGAGCTGTTAAAACTGGTTTTGAATGGCCTGATGAAGATTCTTTATATGCGTGTATAAAATCAGAATTTGATGAATTTAAACAAGCAAAACTAGAACAGAATAAGTTTCACATGGAAGAAGAGTTTGGCGATATTTTATTTGCAACCGTGAATCTTGCAAGATGGAATGATATTGATGCGGAACAAGCTTTGTTAAAAGCTAATAAAAAATTTGAGAAACGCTTTCGCAAAATGGAAGAGTTAGCAGTGAAACCATTGAATGAATATTCTTTTGAGGAATTTGATGCACTGTGGAGGCAGGCAAAAGTTGCAGTTGATAAGCAGGTGAAATAATGAAAGATGTACAAAATACTCAGGATAATCGTAATATTGATATTCAAAAAGTTGGAATTAAGCATATTGAACTACCATTAATTATTCAGCGAAAAAATAAATCTGATAAGGTTGTATATGCAACAGCCCGAGTTTGTGTGTCATTACCACGTGCTTATAAGGGAACACACATGAGCAGGTTTGTTGAAGTTTTGAATGAATGGAGGACTAAAAATCTTCTTGGGGTGGATATAAAAGGATGTTTAGAAAAAATTATTAAAAGATTACATGCTCTAAGTGGAGAATTAGAATTTAATTTCAAATATTTTGTTGATAAAAATGCACCTGTAACAGGTCTTTCTGCTCCAATGTGTTATGATTGTTCCTTTGAGGGTATAATAGATGAAGATAGTTACAAATTTATACTCGGGGTTAAAGTTCCTGTAACAACATTATGTCCGTGTTCTAAAGAAATTTCTGATAACGGTGCTCATAATCAGCGGGCTATTATTTCTGTCAAAGTTTCTTATGATGAAAATGAGCATGTTTGGCTCGAAGATTTAATTGAACTGATTGAATCTTGTGCCTCTTGTCCTGTCTACCCTCTGTTAAAAAGGCAGGATGAAAAGTATGTAACGGAGCATGCCTGGGATAATCCAAGATTTGTAGAGGACGTATTAAGAGAAGTTGTTGTAAAACTTCGTAATCAATCTGTTATAAATTCGTTTGAAGTCGATTGTGAGGCTCTTGAAAGTATACATAATCATTCAGCCTGGGCATATCAAAAAGAATTTAAGGGACTTGATTATTAAATAATCCCTTCCATCATATCATTTAGTGCCAGTTTTGCTGTTCGTATAGGGGTAGAAAAGCTTGTTCCGGTTAGTGTTTCTATCGGAATATTATATTCACCTCTAATATTTACAAGTTCTCCTGCTGCGGATAAGATTTTTCTTTTTCTTTTGGAATAAATTGATATTTTTTCTTCTAAAATACTTCTTTTTTGTAAAAGACTTTTAAAAGATTCTTTTGATTTAAACAGAGCATATTTTTCTTGTTCTAAGTATTTTATTTTATTATTTAAGTCTTTTATAATATTTTGAATTCTGTCAACGGGTTTGCCTAATAAAGGATTTTTAAGGTATTTTTCTAAACGAGTGTTTAATAAAGGAATATCAGTACCCGGCAGTCCTGTTATATTAATACCGAATTTTGTAAGTTTAGGGGTAAATTCTCCAAGCTCATAATGTTGCGTCAGTTCGGAATTTCTTGATATTGAAAATGGGGCTACTTTACCTCTTTTTTCGCATAACGAACCTACTCCTTCAACTTTTTCATTTGCACAAAGGTATAAGTTTGATAATTCAGATGAATTATTATATTCTTTGTAACTGGCATTATCTGCAGCAAATAGAACTCTGCGATTACCGGTTATTAGTTTATCGTAAATAGTGCTTTCCGATTGTAATAGTTCCTTTAAATCTGTTGGTATTTTGAATTTCTTTTTTTCACCTACTTTCAGACCGTATGAGCATGATATATAATCTGCGACTCCTTGCTCATCCAAATATTGAACTATTTTTGCAAGATCTTCATGTGCTTCTAATTCCCTATTTGTAACTGATAATCTTACATACTTTGCAAACGGATTATTTCGTCGGGCGTATGTTAATACAATATCTCCATGGGGTATTCTGTAGAAAGGAAGAATTTCGCTATAGTTATCAGGTATTAAAATTGTTTTTGGGGTAAGTTTTGCATTTTTGATGAATCCACCTTCACTGTCCAGTATTTTTACCAGAATTTTTCCATCTTCTGTTTCCCCTTCTTTTAATATGTTATAGATTTTACCGTCTTTTGGGTTTGTCCATTCTGCACGTGCAAAGGAATCTCCAATAGTTTCAGATGTTAATCTTTTTAAATCTTCGGAGGACGCCTTGGTATATGCTCGTATAATCGGATTTTTAGATTGCTGAACTGCTATTTTATTCATTGTTCTTGCTTGCAGCATTTCAACAGAACAAAATCTGGGTAGTTCAACACTTTTTCCAGTGTTATTATCTATTGCTAATGGATTTATTCCGTGGATGTTTTCAGGTTTGATATGTAATTCACTCAAATATTTTATTACTTTTTTACTTAGATGTGAACTTATATTCATTATAAACTCTTTCTAAAGAGGAATAGATACCCCAATGTTTACGCTTGTTGTCGATGGGTCAATTTTACTTACGTCATAAATTTGACCTTCAACAAATACGCTTGCTTTGCCTATTTTGGTTGAAATTCCAGTAAAGTTTCCAACTGTTGTGGCTGAGCCGCTTTTTCCGTATGTTACTTTTGTGGCAACGTAAGGTGTTGTATATATACTTGTTTTATTGCTTAATGGCAGTGTAACAGTGCAGGGCTGAACTCTAAATTGTACAGATTTTGAATTTGGATTCAGGTTGTGTCTTACTCTGAATCCTCCGGAAAATGCAGAGTTTCCGTAAGGCATGGAGCCTTTTACGTCAATAACAGCCCCTGTTGAACCGTCGGTAAATGATGTTCCAACCCCGGCATAAGCGCCCAAGCTTCCTTTTCCAATATTTACACCGGTATCAATACCTGCAGTTGAAAAGTTTGTACCGTCGCATTGTTGAAATGTCCATGCTGAAACTTTTGTATTAATTTCAGGCATATTAGTTTTCCCCTTTATTTATCCCCTTAGTTTTATAAAGTATTTTTTTTCTTAAATTTTGCTTTATTTTTTCGGTATAGTTACATTTTGTAACTTTGAAAAGTTAAATTACAGTGCAAATTTTTTTACGTGATATCATTCATTTATGAAAGTTCAAAATATATGTTTTACTGGTGTTCCAGAGAATTATGCAACAATAGATAATTATGTATCCCGTTCTGCCCAGCCAAAAAAGGATGATTTTGTATGGCTTAAAGATAACGGGGTAACAGATATTGTCAATTTTAGAACAATGACTGTGCCTGAACTTGATTTTGATGAACCCGAGTTAGTAAAGTCTTTGGGGATGAAATATCATAGTATTCCATCAGTTTCCAAATATCCGCAAGAAAAAAATGTTTTTGATTTCCTTGCTCTGGCAGATGAAATATTATCTCAAAACGGCAAATTGCATATACATTGTAAACAGGGTGCAGACAGAACCGGCATGTATTCATATCTTTATAAGTCCTACAAACATATCGGTTCTGAGTCTGAGAATATTGCAGAGTGGATTGCAAAAGGACTACATTTAGAAAAATATCCGAATTTAATAAGTTGGGCTCAAAATTTTGTTAAAAATTATTTGAAGTAGTATTATTTTTTTCTATATAATACCAAGTTTGTTAATATTATTTGTATTACTCCTAAAATTGTTATTACTACCATCTCAAGCTGTAAAAATTTAAGCCAGAATGAAGCAGACAATTTCCCTTTATGGTGTAGTGTAATATTATTATTGCTGTTTTTAAGCCAATCAGATATCTGTTGTTGTTGAGATTTCATTAGCTCTATTTCTTGTACAGATGCATCTTCTATAGTATATATATAATAGTTTTTATTATTCTTTAGTTTGAAATACAAAGAATTTACGGTTGCCAGTATAGAATTTGTGTGTTTAGTTACAGGAGAACTACGGCGATTCATTGTGCCTCCGGAGGATATCTCTTTTGTTCCGGAGAATATGCCGACTGTGGATATTTTAGATAAGTTGAGTGTATTGTATTTTTTATTGCCGAACATATTGGTTTGGGTAACCGTACAAATATTGGTCTTTTTACTGCAGTAAATATTGACATTTAAATCTTCAGTAAAAGAATTTAAATACAATATAGCGGCACAAATAGCCGCTATAAAGTTGATCCAAATAAGTTTGTTTTTATGTTTTTGAATAAGTTTCAAAATTTTGTTTATTATTTTCTTTTTCTTCTTTTTCATTAGTTTTCTGCTAATAATTTGTCAGCAAGTTCAGTTTCGAGAGTTCCGTTAAGAGCTTTTGAAACTTTTTGAAGTTTTTGAGCAATAAGTTCCATATTATCAGTCCAGACAAAGTTGTTATTTACATATTCTTCAGCTTTGTTGAAATCTCCGTCAATTTGAATACGTATAATTTCAGCCAGCATTTCTTTTGCAATCGGAACAACTTTATCTATATTTACATGGATTTTGCCTTCCGGAGTAATGGAATATCCGCCTCTTTCTGCAAAGTATTTATTTTGCATTACTGTTCGAACTCTATGAGCTTGCGACAGGGTTGGTTTTGATTTTAGAAAATTATCCGTCATTGTTGTAACTATAATTTGTAGTCTTTGTTCTTTTGTGTACATACCAAGCTCTGTCAACAAGTCAACAAATGCTAAAGCTCCCATATCGGCTTTGTTTTCTTCAATAATATTTCTGTATTTGCCGAGTTTTTCGCTGCTTTCTTTAGGTCCTAAAGAATGTGCGTTTTCATGACCGATTGTAAACCAGTGGTCGGCTTCGTCAAGATAATATTTGTGCTGCTCAGAATCTAATATTGCATCAAGTCTTTCCTGTAATTTTTTCATATCGCTGATGAATCTTATTTGTCTGTGGTAAACATTGCGTCTGCCGCCACCTATTGTCAGTGATAATTTATCAGAATTCGGAAGATTTTCAGCTAATGTTATGCCGCCTCTGTATTCTCCGACATCGCCTGATGCCATTACCATATCTACATCAACCATTGTTTGTTTTGCATCTTCATCAGAGGAGATTGTTTGTTCATACTCATCTTTAAATGGCATATTATCAGCAAGTGTTGGTAAATACTGCTTTATTGCCATCAAAGCGTCTGTCCCTTGTTTATTTATAATTCCAACTCGACCACCTAAAAAGTCTTTTGGAATTGGAGCAATTCCATGTTCTTTTAATTTATTGGACAGTTCTTCGTTTTCTACAATAGTACCTGTCATTTCATCTTCATAATTTTCACGTGTTATTGTGAATTCAAGAGGGGTATCTTGCAAAGTAGCCCATTTTTTATCAGCATAAGCATCGAGCATTGGATCTGCAGTCCTCAATGCTTTTGCCTGCAATTTTAGATATTCGTTGAAATCTTTATTTGTGGATACTTCAGAAGCTTTATCTAGTTCATCTGCCATTTTGGAAAAATCTTCTTTAAAATAATCAATATAATCAATACCTTTTAAATTTTCATCGCATCTGACAACTATAGAGCGCTGTGTTAGAATTTTTTTTACCTCTTCAATTTTTCCTTCTTTTAACATCCTTAAGAGAACAGAATGAAATTCTTCTTTTGACAGGTCTTCAGGGTAAACACCCTTTCCTGGTTTTTCGTCTATTCCTTTAATTAATCTTATTGGGTTTGACATTGTATCAATAGCATTTATCCCCTTTTGAGCATCAAATAAAATTTTTGTTAATTTTGCTTGTTTGTTACCTTTTTTTATTTCTGTTTCTAAAAATTCTTTAACTGCCAAGTTATGTTTGCAATCAATTTGCATATTTATTTTTTCCAAAATTGCAGCAGCTTTACATAAGTGTTTTAGGGCAATCTTGTCTCCTTCTTTTAACTCCAGGTATTCAGGTGCATCAGCTTTTAAAAATTTTTTTGTTATTAGATAGTCTTTATTAGTTCTTTTTTCAAGTTCTTCTATAGAAAGATTGAATTCATATGTTTTCATTATAAAGCTCCTTTGGTATAATATAATTATAAAAGAATTATATCACTTTAGAGGTAAATATACAAATATAATACAGATGCATGTAACTACTGATTTTTTATAAATGTATTTTATTATTTATGGTAAGTTTCGCCTTTTATTATTTTAAATGCTCGGTAAATTTGTTCTATGAGTATTAGTCTTGCAAATTGATGCAGAAATGTCATTTTTGACATACTCATTTTTAAATTTGCACGTTCTGAAACATTTTTTCCTATGCCGTATGATGAACCTATTACAAATACAATTTCCCGGGTTCCTTCATTTGTTATGTCTGTAATTTTTTTAGCAAATTCTTCACTTGAAAATTGTTTTCCATTTATTTCCATTGTGATTACGTAATCAAGGGGTTTTATGTTTGCTAAAACTTTTTCACCTTCTTCAAGTAATGTTTTTTGAATTAGATTTTCGTCTTTAATTTCTATGGGTGAAATTTCAATGATTGAAATGGGGATATATGGAGTAAGACGTTTTACAAACTCGTCAATACCCTCTTTTAGAAATTTTTCTTTAATTTTTCCTAATGCAATAATTTTAATTTTCAACTTTTAAAGCTTCACTTTCTATATATAGAGATTGAGAAGGGAATGCAAAATCGATTCCTGCAGCTCTGTATTTTTCAATGACTTGTTGGAGAAATTCTCCGCGAACTTTCAAAAATTTGTCATAAGAACCGGATTTTACATAGCCTCTAAATCTTATATTGATTGAACTGTCTCCCAAATCATGAATTGCAACAGTGAATTCGTTATGTATTTCTTTGTGTTCAATTGCTGTATTTTTTAATATGTCTTGTGCTAATTGAAGATTGTTGTTATCCGTTGAGTATGTAACACCAAATGTTGCATTTATGAATCTTTTTCTAGCTCGAGAAACATTTGTTATAATCGCGTTTGCCGCAATATTATTTGGTATGCTAATTAAGAAGTTATCTAAATCTCTTATCTTGGTAGATCTAATATTGATATCTTCTACATAACCTTCAATTCCATTCACTTTTACATAGTCTCCAATTTTATAAACATGATCGGAAAGTATTTCAATGCTGCCAAAAATATTTGCCAACGCATCTTTTGCTGCCATACCTACGGCAATACCTCCGATTCCGAAACCTGCGAGTATGGAAGAAACTGAATATCCTTGGCTTTGTAAAAATCCTGTTATGGCAATAAATATAATTACTGCCTTTAATAGCTTCATGAGTATTGGAATAAATCTCAGTAAAGGAGAATTTGATTCCTGATTTTTGATTCTTTCAATAATCCTTTTATCTACTGTATCAATTATTTTAAATAATATAATGATTAGTATAGTGTTTATAACTATTGCGATTAGTCCAGCTTCCCATTTTGGCATTTTTTTCTCCTTGTTAAAATAATTATATGATATAAATGCATTATTCCAAAGTGTAATGTAAATATTTTATAAAATTTTTTACTTTTTATATGATTTTGGTAGACTGATTATATATGCGTTCGTTTAAATGTCATAGTAATAATATTATAAAAGTTATAGTTTTTATTGTATGTTTGTTAGCGGGTATTTGTTTTGCCAGGTATTATCAACCTCAAAGTAAGACTGTAAAAATTTATCAACAAGCCTTGCGAGATTATGAAAATGGAAACTATTCAAATTCATATTATTTATTTTCAAAGGTTGGCTATAATTCTAAATTAAAACCTGTTGCGTTATACAGGCAAGCCCTTTGCGCAAGAGCTCTTGGTGATGAAAAATCTGAATTGAAGAAATATCAGTCTTTGTTTCGAAATTACCCTTCTAATAAATTGAGTATGGAAGCAAAGTATCTGGCTGCGCAAATTTTGGTAGATACAAATCCATCTTTGGCTCAAAGATATTTTAATTCAGTTTCTAAATCCACCATAGATTCTGATTACAAGCTTGCATCAGAATATTATAAAGCAAGGATTCTTTCTTCCAGAATTCGTTATTCTAATAAAATTTTTTCCAGAGCTAAAATGGCAAATGTAGAGCATTCTTTCAGAGATTATCTTGAGCAGGCTCCGGATGGAAGACTTGCTGTTAATGCTGCTAATACTTGGAAAAAATTTAATCCTAATATAAATTCTTATGATTATACACTTATAGCAAAAGCATATTATTTTGCCGGTTTATATAATGAAGCTGAAAAAATCTTTTCAAAGACAAATATTAAAGATAGTTGGGCTATTCAAGCTGCAACTGCATATTCAAAGGGCAATTATGAAAAAACAAAGTCTTTAGTTGAAAAGGGGGTTGCCAAGTATTCAAATTCTGTAACGCCTGAAGATTTTAAAATGGCTGTAGATAATTATTTAAAATTGGATGAAGATTCTTATAAGCTGGTTTCTAAATTGTTTTCTTTATCAAAAGGAAAAGGAAAGGACTATATTTGGAATCTTAAATGTATAAATTCTCCGAAAAAAGATAAGTACGCATGTTATAACGGCTTATATACAAATTATCCATCAAGTGATTATGCACAATCAGCGTTATCAAATTTATTTTTTGACAGAATATATAATAAAGATTATTTAAATGCCCGCAGAATAGGACAGGATTTTATAGCAAGGTTTCCTAATTCTGAAGATACTCCGATGATAATGTTCTGGGAAGGCAAGATTGAACAGAGGTATTATAACTCTTCTAATTTTGTTAAGTATTATCAAAATATAATTAATAAGTATCCGGATACTTATTATGCATATCGCGCATTTTGGATTTTGAAAGGGGTTCCTACTTCTACAATTTCTACTGCATTGGAATTTAAACCGGTTGTATATCCATATCGCTATCCGATGAATGGGGATATATTATATAGTTTGATGCAGGTTAAAGATTATGATATGATTGCAAAATTTACTAAAGATGATTTTATTAAAAGCTGGGTTGAATATCAGAAAGGAAACTACTCTGCGTCAATGTTATTGGCAAGAGATGCAATGGCAAAACTTGAGCAAAAACCTGGAAAAAAGGATTTAAGATGGCGTCTTGTGTATCCTCAAAATTATTATAGGCAGGTTAAGAATTACGCTGCACAATATCAAAATAACGATGCATTAATGATGTCTATTATCAGAGAAGAAAGTTATTTTAATTCGGAAGCTCAAAGTGGTGTTGGCGCTATCGGTTTAATGCAGCTGATGCCTGCTACTGCACATGAAATTGGTTCAAAAAATGGTATAACATTTAATACAAGTTATTTATTTAACCCAGAATTAAATATCAAAATTGGAAATTTATATTATTCCACAATAAGAAAGATGTTGGATAATAAAGATGTTTCTGCTATTGCGGCATATAATGGAGGAATTGGTTCTGTTACAAGATGGAAGGGTACATTGAAGTATTCAGATACTGATGAGTTTGTTGAACAAATTCCCTATGAAGAGACAAAAAATTATGTAAAAAAAGTATTTAGGAGTTATTGGAATTATACAAGAATCTATCAAAAATGATGAAAAATCATTCATTTGATTTATTACTTTCTTGTGTAAAGTGTTAAAATAGATATTATGAAAAAGATTTTAATTATATTAACAGTTTTAATTATTAATTTGATTATAGCAAATCCAAGTTATGCTATTAAAATAGGATTATTAACCGAAGTTGAGCAGGCAGGTGTTGGAACAAATGTCAATGGTAGAATGATTGATGTTAATACTAATAAGACAGTTTGTACTTTGGATGCAATGAAAGGTTATATTCTTGTACCTTATAAAAATGAAATCGCAGTAAAAGCTGGTGGACATTTTTATTCTTTGGGTACGTCAGCAATTGTTTTGCGACCTGATACAGAGGGTTATGTTAGTACAAAGGGCAAATGGTATCGTGGCAAATTAATGGTTAAGATGTCTAATGGAAAGTTGGTTGTCATTAATGATCTTACTCTTGAAGATTATCTTAAAGGGGTTGTACCTTCAGAAATGCCGCCAAGTTGGGAATTTGAGGCATTAAAGGCTCAAGCTATTGCAGCAAGAAGTTTTGCTCTTGCAAATCTTGGTAAGCAGGCCCGTTTTGGTTATGATTTAAAAGATAATACGGAAGATCAAGCTTATGGTGGTGCTTCTGTAGAGACAAATAAAACTAATAGAGCAGTGGAAGAAACTACCGGTCTTGTTTTAACTTATGATATGAAAATAATCCCGGCGTATTATTCTGCTTCTGCAGGCGGTATGACTAATACTAATGCATGGGGCGGTAATCTCCCTTATCTTCGTTCAGTCCCTTCATTTGATGATGGTGTGAAAAAAAATGGTCATGGGGTTGGCATGTCTCAGCATGGAGCTAATAATTTGGCTAAAGAAGGGTATAATGCGTATCAGATTTTGCAATATTTTTATCAAAATGTCAAGTTTGCAAAATTGAATAATAATACGTAAACCTTGATATTAGTCGGTTTTGCGTGGAATATATTACTAAATATACACTATATCTGTAATTTTTAGAAAATTAATCTCTAGAACCCTTGACAGTATTGAAGAAAGTGTTATAATAAGTTAGTCGATTACATAAACTGCGGAAAATGGTTATTTGCTCCGTGGAAAAGGAAGAAGGAGGTTCATAATGAACAAAGAAGAATTAGTAAAAGAAGTATCTAAAAAAGCAAAAGTTTCACAAAAAGCAACTTCAGATATTTTATCTGCAACTTTAGAAACAATTCAAAAAACAGTTTCAAAAGGTAAAAAAGTTACTTTAGTTGGTTTCGGTACTTTCGAAGCTCGTAAAAGAGCTGCTAGAACCGGTAGAAATCCTCAAACTGGTGCTGCTTTAAAAATTGCAGCTAAAACAGTTCCTGCATTCTCTGCTGGTAAAAAATTCAAAGAACTTGTTAAGTAATTTTTGCTTAAGAATAAGTTTTGCCGGAAATATTTATTATTTCCGGCATTTTTTGTTCTTTTTAATTTACAAAAGCTTGAATAATGGCTTTTGTCGTGCTACTATTTATTTATAAGATTTGGGTAGCGAGGTATTAAATGAAAAGTTCAACAATCAGAAGATCAACCTTGTCAAGACAGACAATGGAAGTTATTGAAAATTTGGCAAAAGAGCAGGAAATAAGCAGTATGCCAAATGAATATGTTAGAACTGAAGAAAAGACTGATAATCATTTAGATGAAAATTTTTCTAATAAGGCGCAGGAAATTGATTTGCTGTGGCAAAATTTTAAAACTACCCAGTTTAATACAAATTCTCCGGCAGCTTATGTTATTATGGGTTTTCTTTCCGGTGTTGTATTTTCTGTTCTTGTATTTATGGCAATTGGTGCTTTTGTTAAATCAGATGTTAAATTTGCTAAAAAGGCTTTGCCTGCTTTTGAAAAGGTTCAAATGGCAAAAAATAATGTTTCTGAGCAAACTCTTGAACAGCAGGCTGATAGTGCTCAGGATACTGTTGAGATGAAAGTATCTGTTCCTGGTGAAAATGAAACCACAGTGGATATGCACTCCCAACAAAATGAAACTAAGACTATAGAATCTACTGAAGCAAAACCTGTAGATTTGAAAAATTCTAAAAAATATATTGTAAAAAGCGGTGATACTGGCGAAAGTATAATTAAACATTATTATGGTTCATGGTCGCAGGAAAAAGCTGATTTGGTAATGAAAGCTAATAATTTGACTAACCTTGATAGGATTAATATCGGGCAGGAACTTATTATTCCTGCTGCTGAATAGATTATCTTTTGGTAAGGAGGGCGAGTTTATATGAAAATTTTTAGTAAAATATTATATATATTTATTGTATTGTATTTTAGCTCATTTTCTTTAGCTTTTGCCCAGAGTGATGGTTGGGAAAACAGTTTACGAACTCAGTTTTTAGAAAACAAAGCTGTTATTATGGAAATCAATATTCGTTCCTTTAATGCGCAGGATATTGATGGGGACGGTTTTATCAGAGAGGATATAGGTGAGGTTCGTGGAAATTTTATTAATGCGATTAGCCGTCTCGATGAATTAAAAAATCTTGGAATAAATACTATTCATGTGTTACCGATTACTCCTGTTGGCAAATTAAAAGCATTAGGAACTGCTGGAAGTTTATATTCGGCTGCTGGATTTGATTCTCTAAATGAAGATTTAAAGGATAAAACATCAAAGTTAACTTTAGAACAGCAGGCTAAACTGTTTATAGATGAAGCTCATAAAAGAGGAATAAGTGTTATTGTTGATGTACCTGCTTGTGCCTCTTATGATTTATATTTACAACGTCCTGATTTATTTGTTAATGGGCAATCAGGTGAACCCGTTATTCCTGCGGATTGGACCGATGTAAGATTATTATCTGTTGGAACTGAGGAGAAAATAGATGTAAATGTTTATTCTTTATACAAGGATTTTGTTAAATACATGATGAATCTTGGGGTTGACGGCATAAGAGCTGATGTTGCTCATTGTAAAACAATGGCTTTTTGGAAAGAATTAATTGACTATTCGCGTCAAAAGGATCCTGAATTTTTGTGGCTTGCAGAATCTTCTGAAAGTTGGCATGATGCAGTTTCTCCTCAGGCAGTATTTACTCCTTATAACAAATTATTAGAAGCTGGATTTGATGGTTATTACGGGTCTTTTTTTAATATAAAAGATTGGAAAACTTCAAAAGATTTGTATAACCAAATAGAGTTTACATTGGCGGAAACTAAGAAATTTAAAGATAAAAAAAGTGTCATTGGTAGTTTTACTACACATGATGAGGTCAGTCCTATATTACTAAAAGGTCCAGCATTGAGTGATATGATAATATGGCTGAATGCAACTTTGCCGGTAAATTCATATTTCGTTGATGGTTTTCAGACAGGTGATGATTATAATTACAAAATGGGGAATAGGTTAGCTCCGTCAAGCAATACTGATGATGACACTTATTTTACTCATCGTGGTAAAATTGATATTTTTAATTTTTCAAGGAAACCAGGAGGTAATAATCAGGTCTTGAGAAATGATTTTCTTCTTGGCAACAATGTTAAAAAGAGTCTTTTGCTGGTATTAAACAGTGGTGAATTTACTCCAATAAAAACTAATAATCAAAAAGTTTTTGCATATACATTTGCTAATAATGTTAAGAGGGTTATAACAATAGGCAATTTGGATTTTTCTAATCCGGTCAAGGCATCAGTGAAGATACCAAAGTATAATAAACGTTATAATGTTTTACCTATAAAAATATCATCTATGCCTGATGTTAGTAAGAGCGGTAAAATTTCTTTGACATTACAACCTGGAGAAGTTGTTGTTTTGATTGTTCATGACTTATTATAGTTATTCTTTTGTAAATCTTGTACAAAATTATTTATTTCAGAAGCTTCATGTGTGCCAACTATAAATTCAAAGTCAGGACAAGCTTCATGAAGTTCATCTGTTATATGGGCTAAAAGTCCTGGAATGATAATTTTTCTTGTATTTATTTTTTGTCTTATGTTTAAATTTTTTAGAGTTTTTGCGACCACATTGGCTGTAAATTTTTCTGCAGACCATGCTGTTAATACGCTCATTCCTTCGGCAGGAATAACTATTAAATATGATGGCGAATCAAGACTTTCTAATTCGTTTGCGACTGCAAAAAAAGTAAGTGCAAAATTAGTTGTTAAAAATACTAAAGAGTTTTTATCAGGGTGATTAAATTCATATAAGTTAGATTCAACCTGAAGTGATTTTTGCGGATCAGTAAATATATTTTGTCTTAGAGTTAAAAGAGTAGAATACATTGCTTCATCGAAATCTTGAAAAACTATCATGTTTGCGTATTTACATAGATAAAAACTTGCTTTAGCACAGGTTGAAAATTTATCAGAATTTTTGTTCATTATTACGCATACAGGTTTAGAAAATTTATCATTTTTTTCTAGGATGGCTTTTTTCCTTGTTTCTATAAGATAATTTTTTGTGGTTTTAAAATCATTATCTATAATTATATCCAAATCAAGATTTTTAAATTCTTCGTAGGTTATAATGTTTATTAATGATAAATTATTTTGTTGTTGTTTTATATTAGGAGCATTTTTTCCTTTTAGAATAATAACATCAATTGTTAAATGTTCATTTACTCTTTTTATTTGGTAATTTAGTAGACGGTTTAGCGTTTTATTATAATTAGGAGTGTCGCAATCAAGTAAAATTGCAAGTGCTGTTCGATTAATAAAAGTTTTTTCGTGTCTATACAAAACATTTTCACCGCCGATTTTAATATTTCCTATAGAAATTGTTTTTTGCGGGTGCTTAATGCTGTGGAAATATTTATTTTTTAATTCTTCTGATATATATGGACATTTTTCTATATCTGTATTTTGTTTGGCAAGTTTTAATGCAAAAGCCATACAAGTGGCGCAACCGCATTCCTTGCAGTTAGAATGTTCTTTCTTTTTTGCTGCAGGTAAATGTTTAAAAATTTGTAGACCTGTCATCTCCATATTAGATTAACTCCTTCATTATTGTAATATTTGGAGGGTAAGACATTGTTATTATATTCGCACCTGCAGAAAGAATACCTGCAGCAGCAGTTAGTTCAATCATTTTGGCTCGCTCTTCTATATTGCCGAAAGAGTCAGGAAAGCTATCCATTTTTGCTTCTTTTGTTTTTAATGATTCAATTGGAGCTTCTGATAAAAGAGGTAGATTTAAATATTCATCTCCATTATTCCCTTCTATAACAATTTTTTCCATTATACTGTATCCATATTCATATCCATAACCTAATCCGCCGATATCCGGATTCATTATTATCTTATTCTTTTGCAAACCTAATTCTGTAGATAGAATATTCAATTCTTTTGCTAAGTTTATATCAATAGGGCTTTTTAATACGATATAATGTTTACCAGCAATGGCTGTTTGTATAATATTTTTATAGCTGGCCTCAGTTGCAAATGAGATTATACAATTTTCCCTATCCAAGCTTTTTATAAGTTCTGGTAACAATTTTGCATCGATATCATTTTTTCCTGTTCCGCATATCATTAGTTGTTTTTCTATTTTGGGTAATAGAGTTATTAGTAATTTTTTTGCTTCTTTAATCTCATTTTCATTTTCGATATTAAACCTGAGAGCCAGTATATCACAATCGGTATTTTGAGCGGAATTTATTAAATCCGAAGGAGTTTCGGATTTAAAATAATTTTTAGTTATTTCGAAATTTTCCTTCGGATTATAAATATTTAGCTCTAATGCAAATAGTTTTGATTTTTTGGATATGTTAAGCTGACTGTCTTGCACTTCTAACCCTATCCATTATTTGTTCAAATTCTTTATCATCAATAGTTTCTTTATCAAGAAGTTCTTTAGATATTTCTTCAAGCATATCGCGGTTTTCTGTTAATAATTTTTTTGCAAGTTCATATCTTTCATCAACAATATTTTTTATTTCTTCATCAATTTCAAATGCAACTTGTTCTGAGTAATCTCTTTGATGTCCAAAATCTCTTCCCATAAATACATTTTCTTGATTTTTGCCGTAAGCCATTGGGCCAAGTTTGTCAGACATGCCCCAGGCTGTAACCATTTTTCTTGCAATATCTGTAACGTTTATTAAATCTTGTGAAGCGCCTGTGCTGACTTTTTCTTTGCCGTAAACAATTTCTTCTGCTGCTCGTCCGCCTAATGAGACCGCAATTTTAGCAAGTAATTTTGCTTTACTTACGTGTACTCTTTCATCTTTTGGACGGGTCCAGGTTACACCTAGTGCCATACCTCGCGGAATAATTGAGACTTTGTGTAATTCATTTGCATCCGGTAATAACTTGTCAATCAATGCATGACCTACTTCATGGTAAGAAGTTAATTCTTTATCTTCATCAGTAAGAACTTTGCTGCGTTTTTCAACCCCTGCAATAACTCTATCTATGGAAGAATCCACATCATCCATTGTAATTTTGTCTTCACCTTTTCTTGCAGCTAAAAGGGCTGATTCATTTAGTAAATTTTGTAAATCGGCACCGGTAAAACCAGGGGTTCTTTTTGCTAAAACTTTTAAATCTACGTCTTTATCCAATTTTTTATTTTTAGCATGAACCTCAAGGATTTGTTCTCTTCCTTTAACATCCGGAGCATTAATATATATTTGTCTGTCAAATCTTCCAGGTCTCAAAAGTGCATTATCTAAAATGTCAGGCCTGTTTGTAGCTGCTATTACTATAATATTTGTATTAACATCAAATCCATCCATTTCTACAAGCAATTGATTGAGTGTTTGTTCTCTTTCATCATGCCCGCCGCCAAGACCGGCACCTCTTTGACGACCCACTGCGTCAATTTCATCTATGAAAATAATACAAGGTTGGTGTTTTTTAGCCTGTTCAAATAAATCTCTAACACGGCTGGCACCAACACCTACGAACATTTCCACAAAATCGGAACCGGATATTGAGAAAAACGGAACACTTGCTTCTCCAGCAACAGCTTTAGCCATAAGTGTTTTACCGGTTCCTGGAGGGCCTACGAGCAATACCCCTTTTGGAATTTTTGCTCCAAGTTTCATATATTTTTCGCCATTTTTAAGAAAATCTACAATTTCTTCAAGTTCTTTTTTCTCCTCATCAATGCCTGCAACATCTTTAAAGGTTGTTTTTACTTTTGAATCTAATAGCATTTTTGCTTTACTTTTACCAAAAGACATTGCCTGAGAGCCTCCGGCTTGAATAGCTTTTATCATAAGCCCAAGAGAAATTACTGCAAACAATATAATTATGAATGTTCCAATATTACCTGCTAATTGATTTGTTTCAGGTGCTTTTTTTACAGTGATATCTGCTTGGGAATTATTTAGTTTGTCCATTAATTCGTTATCATTTGCCGGGATTTGAACTTTGTATTGATATAGGGGTGCTTGAATATTTTTTGTTTCAGGTGTTAAAAATGGGGATACTGTATTTTTATTAGTAGCCTTCCCTGCTTCTTTTTGTTGATTTGGCTGTTCTTTTGGAATAGCTATAATCATATCATCATATTTTTCTATTTTAGAAAATTCTTTGTTTTCTAATTTTTGTAAGAAATTTGTGTATGAAATTTCTGAGGTGCTTGTTGAAGGACCGGTCATAAAAATAGTAGAAATAAAGACCAATACAACAATAGCTAAAATTACATACATACCCATTGATTGACTTTTATTCATAAAAAATAACCTTTCAAAATATATTAAACTCTCGTGCCTAAATTATACCGTAAACAGGGTTAAAAGTAAATTTATAAATAGGTGAATATTTTCGGTTTAAATATTATTTAACTAACAATTTTTGCCTAAAATTTATTTATACAATATTTACATATCTTTCAATTTCTTCGTCTGTATTCATTTCGGTTACAGCAACAAGAATTTTGTTATTGTCAATTTTTAAACCGCCTATAATTTCATGCTCTCTCAGTTTAGCTAAAAATTTATCGGTGTCATCGACTTCAATGACAAATTCATTAAAGAAATTTTTATTTAATGTTTTTATCCCTTTTGTCTGAAGTTTCATTGATAATCTATGAGCATTTTTAGAGCTTAAGTATCCGGCTTGGAAAAATCCTTTTTCTCCCATAACAGATAAGTAAACAGTCGCACATAATCCAATGAGGGCTTGATTTGAGCAAATATTACTTGTTGCTTTTTCTCTTTTTATATGCTGTTCTCGGGTTTGAATAGTAAGACAAAAAGCTTGTTTCCCTTCTTTGTCAACAGTTCTTCCTGCAAGTCTTCCCGGAAGTTGTCTCATGAATTTTTCACGACAGGCCATAAATCCAGCTGTTGGTCCTCCATAATTCATTGGGATGCCAAGTGTTTGTATATCTCCGACTACAATATCTGCGCCAAATTCGGATGGAGGTTTTAATATAGATAAAGTTGAAGGATCGCAGCATACAACTAGCAAACATTCAACCTTTTCAGGTTCTATTATTTCTCCGTAAAAATTTGGTGTTTGTATAAGTACACAGGCATAGTCTGCTGTATTTTTTGGAATTTCATCTCTCCATTCTATTTGGATGTTTTGGGCTTCTGCATAGGTATTAATTACCTGTTTGTATTCAGGATTTAGCGAATTCAGTACACAAACTTTATATTTCTTTGAAATTCTGCAAGCCATTAAAATGCTTTCAGCACAAGCTGTTCCTGCATCATAAACTGTTGCGTTGGCAATATCCATACCTGTCAGCCTACAAATCATTGTTTGAAATTCATACATTACCTGGAGTGTTCCTTGCGAAATTTCAGGTTGATAGGGGGTATATGCAGTATTAAATTCAAATCGATTTGCAATTTGTGCAATACAAGCCGGGATAAATTTGTTGTAAATTCCTGCCCCAAGAAAACTTGTTAGGTTTGTATTATTTTTTTTTGATAAGTTTTTTATTGCTCGTTGCGTTTCTAACTCACTTAAACCATCAGGCAAATCAAGACTTGACATTTTTACGGAATCTGGTATTTGCTTGAATAAATCTTCAACAGATTGTATTCCGATAGCTTTGCACATTTTTTCTATTGTTTCTTGGTTGTGTACTAAAAAATTTTTCATTATTATTCCAATTCTTTTTTGTAATCTTCGTATGACATTAAATCTTCAAATTCATCTGCTGGAGCTGTAGATTCTATTTTTACAAGCCAGCCTGTTTCATAGCAGTCTTCATTAAGTTTTTCAGGTTCATCTGATAATAGGCTGTTAACGGCTATAATTTTTCCGGAAATAGGCATATATATTTCAGAAGCTGCTTTGACAGATTCTATATTTGCAAATGAATCTCCTTTTGAATATTCATTACCGATTTCAGGCAACTCTAAAAATACGATATCTCCTAATTGTTCAATTGCATAATCAGTTAAACCAATAATGAATTCGTTATTTTGCTTTAAAACATATTCATGAGATTTAGAGCAAAGTATTTCATCTTTAAAACCCATTTTATTTCTCCTTTTCATTACCTTTTTTTATTTAATTTATACCTTATTTCTTTTTTGAATAAAAGGTCTTTTAACAATTTTTGCATCATGTAATTTTTCTCTTATCATAACTTGAATAATTGCATCTTGGCAAATTTCTTTGTCATTTTTAACATAGGCAAGAGCAATATTTTTTCCTGTACTTGGAGATACTCCTCCGCTTGTTATATTGCCTATTTTTTCGCCTTTAAAGTATACATCGTATCCATGGCGGGCTATATTTTTATCCATCATTTCAAGTCCGACTAATTTTTTTGATACTCCGTTTGTCAGTTGGCTTATAATAATTTCTTTACCATTATAATCAACTTGTTTATCTTTTGGTATTGACCAAGACAGTCCTGCTTCAATCGGGGTTGTATTTTCGTCAAGATCGTTTCCGTAAAGATGGAGTGCAGCTTCAAGTCTGAGAGTGTCTCTTGCTCCTAATCCTATAGGTTTTATACCGAATTCTTTCCCTTCTTCAAGAATTTTATCCCATAAAAATTCAGAAAATTCATTTTCCACTAAAAGTTCAAAACCATCTTCCCCTGTGTATCCTGTACGGGAGGCTAAAAGTTTGATTCCTTCAATAATTGTTGGTTTTATCGTAAATGATTTTTGTTCTTGTATTTTGTAGCCCATTTTTCGCATTAAATCAATTGCACGAGGTCCTTGTATAGCCAGTAGAGAATAATTATGTGATTGGTTATCGATTTTTACATTCATACCGCGTTTATTACGGACCATCCAGTTTAAGTCTTCATCAATTCTTGAAGCATTACAAATAACAAGATAATATTCTATTCCTAGTTTATAAATTATTAAATCATCAATCAAGCCGCCATTTTTATTTGGCAGTTGGCAATATACAGCTTTTTCGTATGCGAGTTTTTCTATATCTTGGGGAACAATTTTGTTTAAAAAAGCGGTCGCATCTTTTCCTGAAATAAAAACTTCACCCATGTGAGAAACATCAAATAATCCTACTGCTTCACGTACAGTTTTGTGTTCTTCAATAATGGATGAGTATTGTACAGGCATGTGCCATCCTGCAAAGTCTACCATCTTTGCTCCCAAATTAACATGCTTGTCGTGCAAATATGTTTCTTTTACCATAATAGAATTCCCCCATAAACTTATTTCTATTTTTTCATGTTGGGGTTCATTATGTCAATAATTTATTTAGATAGATTAAATCAGTTAGTATGTTTATTTTCAATACTAAACACCGAATAATATATTCGGTGTTTAGTTATATTAGAACTTTTGATTAAGATTATAATAATTGTTTATATAAATCAATTTGTTTCGAGGTTAATTTTTCAGGAAGTACAATTTTGATTTTAGCATTAAGATTTCCAAAACCTCCTGATTTTTTAGGCAGACCTAAATTTTTTAGGCGTAATGTTTTTCCTGTAGATGTCATTTTCGGAATTTTAATTGAAATATTTCCATGAAGTGTTGATATTTCTTTTTGACAACCTAAAACGGCTTCTGGTGGAGTTATTTCAATTTCTTTGGTTAAATCAGAACCTTTAATTTCATATTCAGGGTCTTTTGGTGTTATTATAAGATACAAATCTCCTTTTTGCCCGTAGGCATCAGTTTTGCCTTCTCCTTTGAGTCTGATTTTTTGACCTTCTTTTATTTCTTTTGGTAATTTTACTTTTATGGATTTATTTTCATGGATTATTCCAGTACCTCCGCATGCGCTACAGTAAGTTCCACCTCCAGGACATTGTGTACATTTTCTCATATCGGTGAATTTGACAGATATTGGTGCATCTGAAAATAAATCTTTTGCTGTAACATTTAAAGTTTTTGTTTCATCAAGTTCTTCTGATTTGGAAGCTGAAGTACGTCTTGCTCGTGAAGTTTGTCTGTTATAAGTTTGTTGAGAGCCCATAGAGCCAATATCTCCAAAATCAAATCCTGAAAAGTTACTTCTGCCGCCTGCAGCTGCGCCGGCTCCCATCATGTCTCCGAATAGGGAACTGAAAAAGTCTGAGAACCCTCCCATATCCTGTCCGTTAAAGTTAAATTGTTGATATGCGCCACCTTGACCTGTTCCAAAATTGAAATGCTCAAATCCGGGTGGAGGTGTATAATCAGCTCCTCCTTGCCAGTTTGCACCTAAGCTATCATATCTTTGTCTTTTTTGTTTATCTCCTAATACTTCGTATGCTTCGTTTATTTCTTTAAATTTCTCTTCAGCTTCTTTTGTTTTATTCACATCCGGATGAAATTTTCTTGCAAGTTTTCTGTATGCAGACTTAATTTCTGCTTCTGAGGCATCTCTTTTTATTCCAAGGGTTTCATAATAATCTTTGTACTTCATAATTAAATCTCCTACTCTAATGATAATATAAAATAGGAGAAAGTTTTTATTTTTTAATTATTTCTTAATTATATTATTGACTAGATATCCTTTAATCTTTCACTCATTTGGAGAATATCGTTTTTTATAAGTTCTATAGAGCCTGAGTTATTTAGGAAATTCAAGATAGTCTTTTTATTACCTGCTGCTAGAGGGCGTTTATTTTCAATCGTCATGGATGGATGAAGAATAGATATTTCCAAAATATGTTGAGATTTATCAGCTTCGTCTTGAGAAATATTCATTGCTATGGATTTACAGTGAAATTTTTTGTTTGGATTTTGAAAATGTTCATTGATTGTTCTATAAAAATGTGTATCAGAAATTTCGTATTCTGCACGTGTTTTTATTTTATTTAACAAGTTATTTAGTTGATTGTCAAAATCCACAGGTAATTTCCCTTTCAAATGATTTATTGTTTTGTGTTGTATTTTGTTAAATTTTATCATATTTACCTCTATTAATCTATAATAAAATATTTGAATTATGCTGCATATTCTATATGCGGAATAAAATTTTCCAATTTTTTTGCTTGATCTGCTTTATCTAATTCATATAATTTTTTCATGCTTTCTTCAGATAAAACAGGGTCAAATTTTTTATCAAGTTGAGGTCTTGGAATTTTTATACCTAGTTCCGGAGCTCTGTAATAGTCATAAAATTTACTTATATATCTATCGTATTCTTCAGCATCTTCGCCTTTGAGCTTTCGTACTGTATTTTTGTATGTTTCAAGAATTTTTCCTAAAGTGTTTTTACCTTTTGTAGAATCATATTTAAAGTGCTCATATTCTCCAAATTGTCCGGAGCCTCTTACTTGGATTTCTGCAAGTGTTCCATCACTAAGTTTGACATTTATTTGCCCTGTTGTATAGCCTGATGGTTTGATAGCTTCTTTTGCTGATTTGGAGAGTCCTTCAAGGCCATATTTTGCTAAGTCGATATTTTCAGAACAGGTTATAATATCAAATCTTTCTCCGGTAGCTAGTTGTAATCGTTCAAATTGTCTTATTTGATTGTCAGAAAAATATGCAATACCATTAACACCTTTATAATTATTCACTTCAGTCATTCTGAGAGGTTTTATATTTGGGTTTGTTTTTAATTCATACAGTAAATCTTTTCTGATTCCGGCTTGTTCAAGTTGTTCAAAGGTAGTTACTTTTCTATTTAGTGCATCTTTTAGTCCTGACAACATGAATTTTTTAAATGCAGGTTCTGAATGTCTTTCCGCAAGAGCTGTTTTTATTGGTTTTGCCAATTTTTCTGCTGTTATACGTTCTGTTTCCGTTAATTTCTCATTATTAAACAACCTTTGTACAAGTTTTTTTTCAGAAGCGCTAAGAGCTTTGCCTTCTATTTTGATATTGTTAATAGTTTCTGTTACATCTTTAGGTGTTAAATCTTTCAAATGTATTCTGCCGCCAATAGCATCTTGAATAATTTGTGTTGCATCGTTGTCTGTTTTTATTGTTTTATTACCTTTTATTGTCATTCTTTCAAGTTTTGAAAATATGGAATTGGCTCCTTTTGCGCGTACAGAAATATCAAAACCATCAAAAATTTCTTTTATTTCTTTTGTTGCAGATGTTTCTGCCGCTTTGTATTTTTGTGCTAATCTTACTGATACATTACCAAGTTCTCCGAGTTGTATTACGTCTTTACTTTTTAGTAAATCTGCTGTGATTGGAATTGCAGGATTAGTTAGATGTAATGTCTCAGGGCGAATTGGCATTGTAATATCAGGTTTTACCCGATATCGAACAACTCCGCTTGTATTTAGCATGGCTTGTTCATTTTTTGCTCCAAAGCTGAGTAATGTTGAATTTCCCTTTGCTGCTATTTTGGATGCCGGTTTGTATATTAATTCCTCGCTGCGCAATATGTTTTTGGCAGCTTTAAATATTTTTGGTGCAAGAACCATTATTTCTCCTAATTATTTATCCCCTATTCTTATATAAAAAATTTTTGATTATAAAAATTGCTTGATTGAAAAAAAGATATTACAAAACTGTAATATCTTTTTTTATTTATATTGTATGTGTAAATTGGTTATTATCTTAAGCTAACTTTTACAGCAGGTCCTTTTTGTTCGATTTCAACTTTATGTTCTCTAGCTAACCAGCCAAGACCTAAATCTGCAAAATTTCCTTTAAGGTCTAATTCTTTTTTCATTTTTGCAAAAGAAGTAGTTCCGTTTTGGCTTAAATAATTGTAGATTTCTCCAGCTGCAAACCCGATTTGTTCTTCTTGTGATAAAGTTACTTTTTTTGTTGCCATGATTCTTTCCTCCATAAATGATTGTTCATATAACACTTTTTCGATAGTTCAATAATAAAGTATTCTCAAATTTTAAACATCATTTTAACAATGTAGTTTTGAGCGAATTTTATGCTAAAATACATTATAAGGAGTATTGATTTTGCTGATTGACAGTACCATAGCGTCTAATAAAACTAGTTTTTTAGTTGATAAATATGTAGAGTTGGTTAATAATGGGGTTCCTGCTTCTGCGATACTTGTTATAGTGCAAAATTCTACGTTAAAGAATCAATTTCAGGATAAAGTATTGGAAAATCTTAATGTTAACTTTATTGAAAAACCTAAGATATATTCTTTTTTTTCACTTGTGTATAATACTGTTTCTGATAATTGGGCGTTTTTGGAAGATAGAAATATTTTTGACAATCCGGTAATTCTGCCAAATCTTACAGGTTTGGAGGTATCTCAATTCCTATTAAAAGATATATTAAAGGAAGTTCAGTTTAGGGGTTATAATTCACGAATGTCATTACTTCATCAAATTTTTAGAAGGTATTCTTTGATTGTTCAAAATAACCTTACACAAAAGGAAGTTGATGAGCGTGCAGAAATTTTGAAAGAAGGTTTTTCGGATGAAGCCTCTCTTGCTATAAAAAGGTTGTTACGAAAAACTTTGGAACTTCGAGATTTCGATTATTTAAGACAATGTTTAATGTTTAATTTCATTTATAAAAATACGGATTATTTTAAGGATATTAAATATTTAATTGTTGACGATGCGGATGAGTGTGCACCTATATGTATTGACTTTATAGAATTCTTGTCTAATCAACTTGAAGATTTTTATATTACAATAGATCCACTTGGCTCTTCCAGATGTGGCTATTTAAGTGCTGATAAAAATAATTTTGAAAAATTAAAACATATTTTTTCTCCAGAAATAATGAAAATTAATTCAGAGACAGTTCTTTTACAGGATGCTCAAAATTTATATAAAAATGTATATTCGGAAGAACATAATGTTTTGGATAATTTTTCTTATGAGACTTTTGTAAAACGCTCATCTATGGTTGATGCTGCTATAAAAAAGGTCAAAAGTTTATTAAATAAGAAGATAAAGCCTTCAGAGATTGTAATTATCTCTCCTGTAATTGATGATATGCTCAAATTTACATTAAAAGAAAATTTTCAGTCCAGTATAAAATTATGTTATCTTTCAGGTAGTGAGAAACTTATTCAAAATCGATTAGTTCTTGCAGCTATAACGATACTAAAGCTTAATACAAAATTAAAAGATACATTATCCGAGTTTGATATAAGAGTTATTCTTTCTGAATTTTTGTATATCCCATTAAAATATTGTGAAGAAATTTTGTCTGCGTTTCATGTTGATAAAGTTCTGATTCCATATACGTTTTCTGATGCAGCATATTCTGAAAAGTACAACATGTTTTTAAAGCTTGTTGATAGTTTAGCAACATCTGATAAAAAAATTTCTGAGCAAATTATTGAAATTTATGAAAATTTATTTTCGTTTTCTAATTTTAATAAAGCTGAAATTAATAAATTTAATTTTTTTGTCAAACAAATAATTGATTTTGAAAATGTTTTTGGAAATACTTTTAATTCTCGCAAAGTTGATATAATTTTACAGATAGAAAATTCAATTATTGCAGAAAATCCATATTCGGTATTAGATATTGGAGAAAATGATTTAATTATTTCAACACCTCAAAAAATTATAGATAATCAGATAAAGACCAGATATCAGATTTGGCTTGATATTTCAAATTCTGAGTGGATAAAATCGGATACAGGTCCGCTATATAATGCTTGGGTATTTCAAAAAGATTGGAGTAAACCAACTTATACTATTGATGATAATATCAGTTTATCCAGAGATAAAAATGCAAGAGTTTTGCGAAAGTTGGTTTTGTGTTCAAAAAACAAAGTATTTTGTTATTCCAGTTTATTTGATTCTAACGGTGTAGAAAATTATGGAGCAATAGAAAACTATATAAATGTTCATTCTGAAGATATACAAACTCCAGATTCTGATTCAAAATTTTATATAATTCCTCGTCCTGATCAGAAACCGGTACTTGATTATATAAATGGCTATATGGGGATATCTGCGGTTCCTGGTGCAGGAAAAACAACGATTTTACTTGCATTAATTATTAAATTACTTGAGCGGGGGGTAGACCCGGATAGAATTTTTGTGCTTACTTATATGGATTCTGCTGCTCGTAATTTTCGGGAAAGGATTAAAAATGTTCGAAAAAATTCGTCTAAACTTCCAAATATTAGCACTATTCATGGGTTAGCTTTAAGGATTTTAAAAGAAAATGGTAATTATGAAAAACTGGGGTTAGCTTCTGATTTTGAAATTTGTGATGACTCTCAAAGATTGAGAATTTTAAGGGAAATATCATCTAAGCTTCATCTGGAACAAAAAACAGCTGAAGAGTTTGATCGTGCGGTTTCTGTTTTTAAAATGGGGGCAGGTGTATTTAGTAATGAATTGACAGATAAAAAGCTGAAAAATTTTAAGTTATTTTATTCTCTTTATCAAGAAAATTTGAAAGAATTTAATTTGATAGATTACGATGATATGTTGACAGGTTCTGTAAAAATTTTGAAAGAAAATCCTGATATTTTAAAACATTATCAGGAAATTTGCGAGTATATAATTGAAGATGAAGCTCAAGATTCTTCTTCTATTCAACAAGAATTGATATCTCTTTTATCAGGTAAACACAAAAATGTCATCAGATGCGGCGATGTTAATCAATCTATTACTTCAACTTTCTCAAATGCTGATGTAGAAGGCTTCAGGCGCTTTATAACAGAAAATTATAATGTTAGTATGAATTGTTCTCAACGCTGTGCTCAAGGGGTATGGGAATGTGCGAATAAGTTGGTTTCTATGTCTTTAGAGCAAGAAGATAGTAAAAATTCTTTTTTTAAATTGTTTATGCAGCCTGTAGAGGGTAAAAATCCAAAATCTTCCAATGCTGTTGAGGCAGAAATCTTTGAAACCCAATTGGATGAAAAAAATTATGTACTAAAATTGATTAAAAATACACTAACTAAGCATCCTGATTATACTGTTGGTATTTTACTCAGAAATAATTATCAGGTTGCATCCTGGCAAAATTTGATTGAAAATAGCGGATTAAAAGTAATTACAAGAAATCAGTGCTTAGAACAAAAATCGATTTTTAAAGCTATTTTTGCAGTTATGAAAATTATCCTCAATCCTTTTGATAATAATAATTTGAGTATTAATTATGAAGTTCTTTCTGAATTAGGTATATATAAAAGGGGATTAGGTGATGAAATAAAAAACTATGAAAATGCATTTATAAAAATAAATGCGGATAATTTTGATAATCAAAGTTTGGAACAATTTTATTGGGATATTAATTATTGGATTTCTTTATGCTATTTATCCCCGAATGAGCTGGTCGTAAAAATTGCATCTTCTCTAAATATATTTAAAAGTGAGATTGAAAAATCTAATATTTATCTTATTTCTACTCTGGTAAAACGTATATGTATTAAAAATAATTCGTTAGAATATGTGGTAGCCAGATTGTCTGAACTTTCCAAAAAGCCTAACTTAAGCGGTTTTAAATTCTTTTCGGAAGAAGATGAGGATGATAAAACCTCTTTGCAGGGCAAAGTTCAAATTATGACAATGCATAAATCTAAAGGTGATGAATTTAATTTGGTATTTCTTCCTGAAATGTCAGAAAGAAATCTTCCTTTGTCAATATCTTCAATTAATCTTAAATCTGCAGATTTTATAGAAACAGTAAAATCATTTAATCCTGAATATAAGAAGTTGTCAGAATATGAGCTAAAACAAGAAATTCTGTCTGAGAATTTAAGACTTTTATATGTTGCGATAACCAGAGCTAAAAATAAATTAGTGATAACGACATCTTCTAAATCTAAAACGAGGTATGGTAAAGAACAGCAGAATAAACCAAGTGTAATTTTTGAAAACCTTTTTGATGTGAATGCGTTGCATAATAGAAATATCGAGGCAGGTGTTATATATGATAAATAGTTTTTCTCCAAATATGTTAAAAACATATAAAACTTGTCCTAAAAAGTTTTTTTACCAATATATAGAAAAAGTTAGTGTCCCTGTTTCTCAAAAAACTTTTGATAAAGGGAAGAAAATCCATGCCCTGGCAAATTATTTTTTGCAAGGTATAAACATTTCACGTATAGAAACAGCGTTGTCTGAGGAAGAATTATATATTTGGCATCTGTTATTAGATAATCCGTTTTATAAGAAAGATTGTCTGAAATCTGAATTTCCTGTAATGTCAAAATTTGGAAACTATTGGGTTGGAGGCAGGTTAGATGCTATTGTTTATGATATTGAAAAGTATTATATTTTAGATTATAAAACCGGTTCAATCCCTAAAAATCCGGAATTTGATTATCAAACTATGATTTATTTATTATGTGTGGACAGATTTCTCAAAAATTATGAGAGCTTATCTTTTGTATATATTAATCTTCGTAATAAACAAAACTATGTGATTGAATTTAATGAAGAATTAAGATGTAAATATGAACAAAAAATTCTTGACATATGTAATATGATATCATCTGATGGTTTATATTTACCAAATAATGAAAGTTGTAAATATTGTGAATTTTTCAAAATTTGCGAGTTTCATCAATAAAGCTTATTATTTTTTTAGGATAAAACTGCTTTAATTGCAGCAATCATAGCATTAGGATTTGCAATGTTTTTCCCTGCGATATCAAAAGCAGTACCGTGTCCCGGTGATGTTCTTATAATATCAAGCCCTATAGTTGTATTGACGGTATTATCACCTGCAACGGTTTTTATTGGTATTAAACCTTGGTCATGGTAGTTTGCAATATAGCAATCAAATTCATCTTTTTCATTTTTTAAATAATGTTCTGCCGCTTTTACAAATAAAGTATCAGCCGGTAACGGCATTGTAATATTTATTCCCTTTTTTTGCAGTATTTTTACTGCAGGAATTAGTATATCAATTTCTTCGCGTCCTAAGATTCCATCTTCACCGGCATGTGGATTGAATCCGCATAGTGCAAATTTTGGATTTTGTATCCCATAGTATTTATTGAATGTTTTTACTAAATTTTCTATTTTGGTTATTATAATTTCTTTTGTAAGATGTATATCTTTAATTGCACAATGCCTTGTTAGTAATAATACTCTGAAGTTGTTAGCTACAAAAAGCATTTCTGCAAGTTGATTTCCATGAGAAAGAAAATTTTGCAGAATTTCTGTTTGTCCGTTAAATTTGTGGCCGGCAAGATAAAGTGCATTTTTAGCAACTGGTGCGGTTACAATTGCTTTAGGTTTGATTTCGCAGACCTTTTTTAATATCTCAAATGAGAATTCTCCGGCTTCTTTACTAACTTTTCCAGGGCAAATTGCTGATTTTTTATATGGAATTTCAATAATTTCATATTTTTTATTTAGTTTTCCATAAAAATCAATAATTTTTTTATTAGTTATAAGTATAATGTTTTCTGTTGGTAAATCCAGCTGGTTTAAGGCTTTTATTGTAATTTCAGCTCCGATACCATTTGGGTCTCCGGTTGTAATAGCTATTTTGTTCATATTTTATTCTTCGTGTTTTGTGAGATATTTTAAAATATCTATAAGAGTGTTGACGCCACCTAGATTACCAGATTTAGTTATAATCCACTGATTTGAATTTACACTTCTGCTTAACGCAATTGCCGGCACAACTTCATCAATAAGCTTTAGTTGGTTTGCGTTAATAATATTACAACATTTATAAGCTGTTTCGCCGCCAAGTGTAATTAGTATTGCTTTTTTTCTATTGAGAACTTCTTTTGTAAGCTCTGATAAAAAGTCTGTTATAACGTTCGCCAATCCTGATTTTGTCAAGTCAGCTTTTATTGTATCTTCTGCAAAGCCGTCAAAGTTCCTTATAAGTTTGGATGTGTGTACTAAAACAATATTATCATTACCCAAATTTGAAACAATTCTATCAACAAGATTTTGTGTAACTCCTGATAAAACCGTATTCATATCAAGTTCTATTATAAGGCTATTTTCATCAAATTCATCGCTTTGTTCCAGTTTATCAATTTGGTTTGCAGTAATTTGTGTTGCGCTTCCGGAAACAATAAACTTTGGTAATTTTGGTAATTTAACCGGTAATACTTCTTCTTCCTCATTAGGCGGAAACCACTCATTGCTTAAAACCTTTGCAGCAGCCGCAGTCCCTACAGGAAGTATATTATAATTTGATTTTTGCATAGCGAGAATAACTTGTTCCAAATCTGTTGTTGATACTGAATCTACAACAATTATTTTTTTTCCGTTTGCTATTAAATTATTTAATGCCATTAAAATAGGACCGGCACCATCTAATATTGTTTTTAATTCAATATTGGCAACAAGATTTTCTAACTTAGGACCCAGTTGAGTTTTTAATAATGTAGGTAAATGAGATTCTGTTATTGGAGAGTAAGGATCTCTTGCCATTTCGGTGCGTTCAATTGGAACACCTCTTAGTAAATGGTATCCTCCAACTGTTATTCTTCCTTCTTGAGGAAATGCAGGCATGATTATAGCTGCATCTAAATCGAGAATGTCCAAAATGGACATTACTTCTACTGCGATATTACCCCTTACTGTTGAATCAATTTTTTTATAGAAAAAGTCCGGATTGATTTTTTCTACAAACAATAGTGTTGCTTCTTTTACTTTTTCAAAAGCTTCTTCAGGCGGACAATTCCTTGATTCTGTAGATATTGCCCAAGCTTGAGAAATATTGTCTTTAGTTTTTTCAATATGTTTATCTAATAAAATATTTGTGTCTGCGCCGTTTAATTTAAATTGCAGAGCAGTATCGTTTGCTCCTGTTAAATCATCAGCAATTATTCCAACAATATTAGAGTTCATTATCATAATACAGCTTCTGTTTCCGCATCTTTCTTAGAACCGAGTAATCTAATTGTATTTGCAACAATGTAGAATGATTCTCGTTCATTATTTGTAACTTTATCAATCCATCGTCTGTTTGCAATTCTTCCGTCAATAGCAACGAGTCTGCCTTTTTTGACGTATTCTGCAGCAAATTCTGCTTGGTTACCCCAAACTTCTATATTAAACCAATCTGTAACTTCGGATTTTGTTTTTGTATCCCATCTGTTTACTGCAACAGAAAAGGAAGCTTTTGTTTTTCCGGAGTCGTATGCATTAAAATTTTCTGACGCATCTCTGCCTACTCTTCCGACAACTGTTACTGTATTCATATCTTTTTACCTCTTTCAATGTTACATTATACAAAATATTTGCAGCATGTCCAAATTAATACATTTTGACTAATTTTCTAACTTGCATTAATATTTCTTGAGCTTTTAATCGAGCTTTTTCAGAACCTTCTTTTATGATTTTTTTAACATCTTGCGGATGTGCTTCGTAGTATTTTCGTTTTTCTCTTATTTCTGAAAGTTGTGAATTTATTTTATCTCCAAGTTGTCTTTTACATTGCGCACATCCTCTAAGTCCTTTTTCACATTCACATTTGACAGTTTCTATTTCATCATTATTTCCAAATATTTTCCAATACTTAAATGCGACTTCACATTCATCAGGATGTCCGGGATCATCTTTTCTTAATCTTGAGCGATCAGTGATTGCTGTCATTACTTTTTTAGATGTAACTTCAGGTGTGTCTGATATTTTAATATCATTATTGAAGGATTTCCCCATTTTATTTCCATCGAGTCCGCAAATAAGCGAACAATTATTTAGTAAAGGTTTAGCTTCTTTAAAGAATTCTCCATAAAGATTATTAAATCTTCGTGATATATCTCTGGTTATTTCAATATGCGCAACCTGATCTATACCTACAGGAATATAGTCGGCGTTGAACATCATAATATCAGAACTCATCAGGACAGGATATCCCATTAACCCATAGTTTATTTGAGAACTTTGTCCTTCTTTTGATTTTAAAATTTTTGCCATATCCTTAAGACAAGGGTCTCTTTCAACCCAGTTTTGCGGTGTAATCATTCCCAAATAAATGTTCAACTCTGCAATTTCAGGGACTAAAGACTGAACATAAATTACTGATTTTTGAGGATCTATTCCGCAAGCAAGCCAGTCCATAATTACATCTAAAGTGTTTTGTTTTAAATCTTCTGTTTTATCGTATTTTGTAGTCAGAGCATGCCAGTCTGCAGCAAAAAAATAACAGTCATACTTATCTTGCAGTTCTACCCAGTTTTGTATAACTCCTAAATAATGTCCTAAATGAAGTTTTCCTGTGGGTCTCATGCCTGATACAATTGTTTGTTTCATAAAAAATCCTTTCTATAACTGAAGTAATTATATAACAAACAGTTTATACATAGTTGATAATTACTAAATTATTTACATAAAGATTTTATGAGAATTGTTTATGCAATGTAAAATATTAGATTTATTAAAAAATCTGCAACCAGCATATAAATTGTTGATAATATAGCAGCTTGAGTAGTGGAAGTACCTACTTCTTTGGCGCCTCCACGAGTTTCATATCCTTTTGTTGCACAAACAAGTGCAATTAGAGCTCCAAAAATACAAGCTTTTAGAAGACTTATGTAAATATCTTTTGTTGCGAGCCAAGCCCAAACGGATGCAACATATCTTGCCGGATTTAAATTTATTGTTCCAAGTGAAACAAACATTCCACCCATAATTCCAACAAATTCTGCAATTAAAACAACCATTGGTACAGTTATTGCAGATGCAATAATTCGTGGAGTAAAGTAATATCCTACAGGATTTATTTTTAATGTTTTAATTGCGTCAACTTGAGATGTTACTTGCATATTTGCTATCTCTGCTGAAATAGCGGTTCCGGCTCTGGCTCCTATTGCTAAAGCAACAAATCCAGGGGCAATTTCTCTAATCATGACAATTGCAATGGTTCCTCCGATATAGGATTCTGCGCCTGTCATTAGAAATTCTTTTGATACTTGTATTGCAATAACTGCAGCAGAAATAAATGCAATAACCAGAGATATTGGCAGTGAATCATAGCTTATATTGGCAGCTTGTGAAACAATTCTTCTGAAACGTATATTGCCACCAAATGCGTATTTGAAACATTCTATTAAGTTTTGGACGCATAAGCCTAAGAATTTAATCAAGTTTTCTAGCCCTTTTATATTTTTTTTCAATATATCATAAAAATTTTTACCGGGCTAGAATAACGAAGTTGTTATTTTTTATTTTGTTTTAATTTTTCCTTATCAACAGATGCTATAAATTTTATTGCCTCGTTAGACGGAATTGCAAATCCAATACCAATATTTGAGATATTGTGATCCGGATTGTAAATAGATTGACTTATACCTATTACTTCTCCTGTGGTATTTAATAATGGACCGCCGGAACATCCAGGGTTTATGGCTGCATCAGTTTGAAATCTGTTTTTTACATAATCTATCCTTGAGATTATACCTTGGGTTAATGTATTTGAGAATCCGAAAGGATTGCCTATTGTTAGGACTCTTTGGCCAACTTTTACTTCTTCAGAGTCTCCAAATGATACTACCTGTAGCGGTTTCTTAGGCTCAATTTTTACAAGTGCAAGGTCTTTATTTTTTCCCATTTGGGCAATAAATTTAGCTTTATAGGTCTGTCCGTTAAAAGTGGTTACCTCTATAGAAGAGGCTTTATCAACAACGTGAGAACCTGTTAATATCAAACCGTCTTGTGTTACTATACATCCTGTCCCGGCAGAAACTCCATCCGGAACTTGTGCATCTATAGCTACAATAGCAGGACTTATTTTTTCATAAACACTTATATTTATTTGTTCATCAGGTGCATAACTAGGTTGAGCTATTGTGCAACCTGTTCCTAATAAAAAAATGAAAATAATTAAAAATACATTTTTTCTCATTTCAACCTCTTTACCTTTAAATTATTTTGGTCATTGTATTGAAATGGTATTCTCTTTCCTGTGGATTTTTGGTTAGTTCTTGAAAATATTAAAATTTTAATGTATAATTCAGAAGACAATATGTCCACAATATTAATGTTAAGGAGAAATTTATGGCAAGAATTGATTTATTTAAACGTCATTTAGATGAAAAACGCGCAGTAAAAATTATTGCTGGTATAGATAATTTTGATATTGATAATATTAAAAAAGTTGTATCTTCAGCTGAAAAAGCAAAGGCTTCTGCTGTTGATATCTGTGCAAGAGAAGATATAATCAGAGAAGTTCGTTCAATGACTGATTTACCTTTATTTGTGTCTTCAATTGTCCCATCTGAATTAGTTAGAGCTGTTGAACTTGGTGCAGACGCTATTGAGCTTGGAAATTTTGATGTTTTATACAAAAAAGGTACATCTTTTTCTGCAGCAGATGTTTTATCTTTAGTTGAAGAAACTAAGGCCTTGTTAGGCGATAGAGAAATATTTTTCTCTGTAACTATACCTGGTGAAATTTCAACTGCTGACCAGATTGAATTAGCTATAAAACTTGAAGCTCTTGGTGTAGATTTGATTCAAACCGAAGGACATTATTCTTCTTCTGTTGAATTAACAGGTGCAAGAGCTTTAATTGATAGAGCTGAATTAACTATTTCTAATACAATTGAACTTGTAAGAAATGTGGAATTACCAATTATGACAGCTACAGGTATTAACCCTACAACTGCTCCGTTTGCATTTGCGGCAGGTGCAAGTGCTGTTGGTTGCGGTTCTTGTGTTAATAAATTATCTTCTGATTTAGCAATGGTTGCTACAATTTCTTCTTTGGTAGAAATTGCTGAAAAAAATGCTGTGAAAATTGCAGAATTAGTGTAATAACTGATTAAAATTAAAATAATAAAAACGCAGGTAATAAACATTACCTGCGTTTTTATTAATAATGATATTTTTCATAAAAAAAAGACCTTGTTATTATAATCAAGGCCTATCCGTTTAAATAAGAAGAGAGAGCTTTATATATTTATATAAAGTATCCTGAATTTTAAAAATTGCTAAATTTGTAATAGTAAATTTACAAATCTTAATATTGATTTGTAAATAAGACTTTAATATTAAGTTTTGTCTAATTTTTTATTTGTGTTAAACTTAGGTTATAAATGTTTAAGAGAGTTGATGTATGAATATAAACAAAGAAAAACTTATTTCCTGTATAAAAACAATATCTCGACCAAGAGTTCTTGTTGTTGGAGATTTAGCTTTAGATGAAATGATATACGGGGATGCGGAAAGAATTTCTAGAGAGGCTCCTGTTCTTATTTTGCAGCATACAAAAACAAAACTTATTTTGGGCGGAGCTTCAAATGCAGCACATAATGTTGCAACTCTAAATAATGGTAAAGTCGGTGTTATTGGGGTATCTGGTGATGATTATTATTCTGAACTGTTATTTGATACATTCAATAATGCAAATATTGATTGCTCGCAGATTGTTAGGGATAAATCCAGAAAAACTATTGTTAAAACAAGAATTTCTGGTTCTATAACTACATCTATTACTCAGCAAATTGTGCGTGTTGATAGGCAGTCAAAAGGACCTATTTCCTCAGAAACTGAGGAAAATATTATTCGAAATATTAAAAAATCATTACCGGATTATGATGCAGTAATTTTGTCAAATTATCATATTGGGACTCTAACAGATAGAATTATAAGTTATACTACAGAGCTGGCCAATCAACTTGGAAAAATAGTTGTTGTTGATGCTCAGAAAGATTTGGATATATATAAAAATGTTACTTCTATGACTCCAAATCTTCCAGACACGGAGAAGTCTGTTGGTTTTAAAATAGAATCTGAAAAAGATTTGAAACTTGCCGGAGCAAAATTGTTAAATGAAACAAATGCAAAGGCTGTATTAATCACGTGTGGAGCTGATGGTATGTTTGTTGCAGAACCTCATGATGAATATACAAAAATTCCGGTATTTAACAAGTCTGAAGTTTTTGATGTTACTGGTGCGGGAGATACTGTTACTGCAGTTTATTCATTGGCTTTAGCAGCAGGAATCGATCCTGTTTATTCAGCTATAATAGGAAATGTAGCTGCAAGTATTGTTATTAGACAATTTGGTTGTGCTACAACAACGGTAGAAGAACTTTTGTCTGCTGTTGAAAAATTATAGAGATTAATTTAAAGGAGATTTTTATATGGAAAAATTGAAAGAACTTGTAAGCAAAATCAAGATAGTTGATTTTATTATAGTTGCTTTTGTAATTGTTGCTTTATGTGTTGGTTTTTATACGTATAAAGGCTATAGACAAACAGCAGATAAGCAAATTGAAGCTACATCAAAAGTAGTTTTTAAAGTTTATATGAGGGGGGTAACTTTTTCTGGAGAAAAAATTCCAATTGTTAAAGGTGATAAAACATTTATTAGTATTAGAAATGTTCCATATTCAGATTTAGATATTGTCGATGTAAAAGCTGATAGACGGAAAATAGTTCTTCCTACCTTGAATTCAAAAAAGGTTGTTATTGTCGTAGAAGATGTTTCTCAACCTGATTTGTATGATGTTGTAGTTACATTAACGGATACTGCTAAGATTACTAAAGACGGTGCAGTAGTTGGTGGAAATAAGATTAAAATGGGTTTGCCTATTACCTTAGAAGGTCCAAATTATAAATTTACAGGTTCAGTTTCTGATATTAAGATTGTCGACGCAGTTGATGATGAAGCTATAAATAAAGATATGAATACTACAGATGATGTTCAATAAAATTTTTACATTTTCTCAGAATAAATTAAATTATATATATGAAAATAGTTTATTTTTGCAACATATAGATAAATTAATATTGTTGTTTATTTTGTTAACCTTTATTGTATCGACATTTATGAATTCTGATACGATTGGTTTTATCGCTTTGATTGCGGTATTTTTAACTTTTGTAAAAATGCTTACCAAGCCTGGAGAAAATGTTAATTTTAAATCTTTTGAAATATGGCTGGTTATATATTTTATGCTGGTTGTTGTAAGTTTGTTTGGTTCAACTTTATTTACTCTCAGCCTTAAAGGTTTTTTTAAGACTTTTGTTTATGTTGCTTTTTATTTTTCTGTTGTGCAATATTTGAAAAATAATAAGTCTCAAATACCGTTAGTTCTTGGTGTTTTAGCTCTATGTACTGCAGGAGAAAGTATAGTTGGCTTTTTACAGAGTTTTTTACATCTTGATGAAATTTCTACCTGGCAGGATAAATCTAATCTGAATCCTGAAGATGTTTTATCACGAGTATATGGTACGTTAAAACCGTTGAATCCTAATTTATATGGTGGGTATCTTATTTGTGGGCTCCCATCTTTAATTGGTTCTATTTTTTATTTTATTAATAAAAAATTATATAAGCTCTCAATAATTCCGTTAGTATTTTCTCTGGTTACGGTGTATGCTATTCTTCAAACAGGGTGCCGTGGGGCTTATCTTTCGATGATTCTTATTTTGGGATGTGCTTTTCTTTTATCTGCTAAGTTTTTTTGGCATACATATAAAAAAATATATATATCAATTATAGGTGCAATTGCAGCTTTATTTTTTATGGCAATGACATTTGTAGGTGCATTAAGACATAGATTTATGTCAATTTTTGCAATGCGAAATGATTCTTCCAATTCGTTTAGATTTAATGTGTATCATTCAGCAATTCAGATGTTTAAAGATAATTGGGTTTTAGGTATTGGTGTTGGGAATAAAAATTTTCGAGAAATTTATGGATTGTATATGAAAACAGGTTTTGATGCATTAAGTGCATATAATATTTATTTAGAGACTGCTGTTGAAAGTGGTATATTTGCTCTTATTGCATTCTTAGGTTTTCTGATTAGTTTATCGAAAGCAGCTGTAAAATTTATTTTTGTATCTGAAAATAGAGAATTTATTATTTTTGTTTCGGCTGCTGTAATTTCAATATGGGCGGTCTTGTTCCATGGGCTTGTTGATACAATTTATTTCAGGCCACAGTTGCAATTTATGTTTTGGACATACGTTGCTGTTATTTCAGTACTTGTACCTACTAAGAGTTTGTAATTTTGTTAAAATGTTTAGCAGAAGAATCCGCGTGTTATGGTTGTTGTATTGCTATAACTATAATTTCCGTATCCTAACCCACCACAAAAGTATGGCATTGGCATAGGATTGTAGAACATTGTGCATGGTGCATTAAAAAACATCCATGGGCTGCAGGCACTCAGTAGTCCCATTGTTCCAAAGGCATTTGATACCGGATTTCCATATCCTGCATACATATTTATTGTGTTTCCAACGGGATTGCCACATTTTTGCATTTCATAAGCTATTTCATTTCTGGCAAGTCCGTTACCTATATTTCCAAATAAATTCAAGGCTGCATAGCCAGGGTTAACACCATTCAGACGCATTTGTCCGTAATTGACCAATGATGCCAATCCGCAATTTATGCCGCTTAATATTCTCATGTTTTCTGCGTAGCCCATAGCTCTCCTTGAGTTAGTACTTATTAATATAAAGTGTTTTTGTTATTAATAATTGCTAATAATATATATATTGTAAAGATATATTAAGTATATATTTTAAAGATTGGTAATTAAGATAATAATTTTCTATACATTGTGGTGATTATTTTCGCTATTTATACAATTAAAATTCATATATAAAGATTTGTAGTGGAGTAAATTGATATGTTTATTGGAAATAGTTGTAATGATTGCAATAGATACAATCGTTTGGAAATGAAAAATGTAGATCAAAATATATTACCATGGCTTGAAGATGTTATTGAAGAAAATAACAGCAAAATAGAGCGCAAAGAATGGAAAAGTAAATATAACAGCTATGTTGTTTATGATTATGAACCTTTTTGTACTGAAGGGTTTGAAATTAATCTTGTTATCTCATCGAGAGAAAATTCTTATCTTAATTTTATAAAATATTTGTATGATGAAAAAATAAGTACAATTGAATATTTAAATAACTGCATTACTATTTGATAGTATGCAAAAAGGAGCTGCTTTTATTACGCGGCTCCTTTTCTAACTTATAATATATAAATAAATTTATGCTTCAGAGGCTGTTTCTGCTGCTGTTATATTACTTTGGAAGCATTCTTTGCAGAATACTTCTCTACCAGGAACAGGTTTAAATGGAACTTGAGTTTGAGCACCACATTTTGAGCATACTGCATCATACATTTTTCTGCGTTTTCGGTTGTTTTTTCTACGAACACTTCGGCATTCAGGGCATCTTTTAGGTTTATTTACCAACCCTTTTTCTGCATAAAATTCTTGTTCGCCAGCTGTGAAGATAAATTCTTTTCCGCAATCTTCACATACTAATTTTTCATCTTCGTACATTGTTTTTCTCCTGATTGTGTACTTTAGGTTAATATATAACCTTACGGTTATCATTCTATTGTACACTATTTTTCATTTTTTGCAAGTTTATCTTATGAATTAGTTTGAGAATCTGGAGGAATGTTTTTGTACTTTTCTGTTTTCTAAAATTCTGCCTGAACGTTCCATATAGTGTTCACTATGAGTATTATCTGCGTGTCCGCTCTTTTTGAGTCTTTTTATACGGTGTTTTTCTTCTGTAATTTGTGCGTTTACCTTTATTTTTGGGATTTCAGTTTCAAAATTGCCCAAATCTATTTTGACCAGATTGGAACGTCTTTCGATTTCTTCTTTTAGTACTAAAATGTAATCTGAAAGTTGCGCAGCATCGCGATTTCTTCCATTTTTCGACCATTTTTGAGCTATTGATATTAGTTTTTTTATTTGATTTTGGATATATTTTATCGGTTGGTTATTTTGTTGTTTGATAAAATTATCAAGTGCTGTGTCTGTTTTGGCTTCATTCATTCTGCGCGATGTTAAGATTGTAACTCTAAACGTACTCATGTCTTTGGCTGTTTCATCTCCGTTTAATCGAGCTTTATGTTCTTTGCGAAATGCAGTTTGTGGATGAATATGATCATCAGTTCCAACTGAAGGTTCTAACAGACGTAATCCAAGTTCTTCAGAATCACGTGGAATCCTTGTGTATGTTTGGGTTTCATAATTATATCTGAGTTTGTAGGGTTGAGAATACTTAACGATGAAAGCACTTAAGGAATTGGAAGACTGAGGAAGTTTTTCTGCGACTGCGATAATTTTATTTCGTATATTTTGGTCTGAAATATTTATTTGTTTTAATTTATTTATAAAAATTTTTCTTCCGAATCTTTCTTCCGGAGTTGGATTGGGTTCAAATATTTTGTTAAAAGACTCCTGTATTAGTTTACGCATTTGCAGATATTCATTTTTTGGTAATTTCCTTATTATCATATTAATTTTGTTAAGGACATTACTTTGTTGTTTTATTAGAACTTTTTCAGCTTGCGGATATTTTAGTTGAAGGAGTTCTTGAAGTGTAAACTCGGGATGTTTTTTAGAGAGTGTTTCCAATATCGTCAGAACATTTTTTTCAATGTCAAACATATTGGTGCGGTATTCTTTTAATATTTTTATTGCAGAAGAACTTTTTATCTTTAATATTCCCTGTGATTTTATTATATCTATGTCTTCTCTGGGTATAAGTTCAATATCGGAGTATGCATCAGGAATACCCTCTCTTAAAAGTTTTTTAAAAAAGCTTTTTGGAAATTTTTTTTCAAATTCGTAGCTTATATAAGCTACACCGCCCAAAAAACTAACGTTTTTGCGCGGTGTTTCAATTTCTTTTAATGAAGTATTATTTGGACTTTTTAAAAAGCAATCAATAGAATCAGTATTATATAACAGTTTTGTACAGTGTTGCGTTTGAAAATTGTTATTAGTGTGGATTCTTTGATTTTCGCCAAATTGTATTTTTGTAATTATCATATTTGTATAAAATCCATAAAAATTTTTTTTGTTATTTATTTTTAGAGATGTTACTGACCCATTGGTGGTGGTTGAATATATAATGGTTTAAGTTTTTGCCATTTACAATCCTCTGATTGTAGTTTTTCATAGGCTAATTCTGCTAAGATATTTCCTAGCTGATATTCTCCTTGTTGATATGATATCCCTCCTAAGACCTTTTGAAGTTTATCATCTGTTATTAGATAATAATCTTTTTCTTGCAGTAACTTTTCTATCTGTTCTAATTGTATTGCTCCATGTACTATGTTGTCAACATGTAAATATCCACAATTTTTTCTTGCATCCAGAACAACCATAGTTGGCTTATTTGTATTGTTAAGTTTTGATAATATGTCCAGTGATGAAATTCCGGCAACAGGTAAATTAAGTTGTTGAGCCATGACTCTGGCTACTGTTGTGCAGGCTCTAATTCCTGTAAAACTGCCCGGGCCTATATTTGTACCAATAGCTGTAATATCTGACGGTGTTAATTTATTTTCTTGTAAAATCTCTTTTATAGTCGAGATTAAAAATGCTGAGTGATATTTGTTATTTTTGTTTGTAACTATTTTAGAAGAAATAATTGTTTTATCTTCTGATATTGTTACATACATTTTATCTAAACAAGTGTCAAATGCTAAAATTTTCACGATTCTAATCCTTTTATGATATCAATACAATCTTTTCCAAATCCTTCAAAAGAATATTTTCTTTCATCATTATCTTCGTATGTTACATTTATTTTTATATGATTGAATGGGATTTCGTTTTGAGAAAATTCGGCCCATTCTACAAATGTAATTTGTTTTCCTTCAGAATATTCTCTAAGTTCATCAATAATAGTTTTTACACCTTCATTTTCTAGTCTGTATAAATCAAAATGATACATTGGTAACTTGCCGCCATGATATTCGTTTAATATTACGAATGTAGGACTTGTAACCTTTTCTTCAATGCCAATAGCTTGAGCAACTTCTTTTACAAAAGCTGTTTTTCCTGCTCCTATTTCTCCGTATAGACTTACAAAGCAGCCTTGATTTTCTATAAGTTTGGCAAATTTTTCAGCTAGTATTTTGGTTTCTTCTAAATTTTTACATATTTTTTCATAATTATTAGTTTTCATTATTTGTTACTACCTTATTTCTTCCAGTATTTTTTGCCTGATAAAGCGCCTTGTCAGCTTTTCTTAGTAAATCTTCATCATTATCGCTTTCTTTCATCTCATAAACCCCAAGACTAAGTGTAACCTTAATTTTTTTTATTTCGCTATCAGGGTTTACTTTTGAAATGTCTATAACTTTTTCTTCTATCGTTTTTCTAAGTCTTTCCGCAACCATTTGAGCTTCATTAATTTTTGTAAACGGCAGCAGGATTGAAAATTCTTCTCCTCCATATCTTCCTGCAATATCGTATTCTCTGAGTTGTCCTCTTATTATTTTTGCGATGGTTTTTAGCACTAAATCACCAACAGCATGTCCGTAAGTGTCATTTACATTTTTGAAGAAATCTATATCTGTCATAATTCCGCACAATGGAGCTTTTTGGCGTTTTGCATTAGATACTTCTTGTTTGATACGTTCTTCCAATTGGCGCCTATTATAGAATCCAGTTAGGGCATCAAGGGTTGCGTGTTTTAAGATTTCAGCATATACATTGGCCCTGTTAATAGTTGTTGCAATTTGTACAGATAGTTGGCACAGATAATCAATATCTTTTTCTGTAATTTCTTCATTTGTACTTTTTGCAGCGAGTACACCTACGCTTTTTGATTCACTTTTTAGTGGCATAATATAAGTTTTTTTATCATCAGTTATTGTTTTTTCTTCGAGGGTGTCTATCATTTTAAGAATTGTTTTATCATTACATGCTACAGGCCACGCAAGAGTGTAAATCCCGAGTTTTTCATCCTTTAGAAAAATGTAGATGAGATAATCTGTAAAAAATTTATCCAGCATTTCTCCGATTATTGGAATGACATAATTTAATTCGTACTGGGTTTCAATTATTTTTGCGATGTTTTTCATTGTTTCGTGGAAATCAATGTTTTTTTGCATTTTTTCACTTAACAAAATATTTTGAATTTTAATTGAAATAAATGGTGCTGTAATTTCAAGAAAATGATTTAACTCTTCTGTTTCTTTTGAGAATGCTAAATATCCTATACATTTTTTATGTTTAAATAGCGGGTATTTGTATTCATAATTATTATTTGAAATTTTTTCTGTATTTTTGCCGTCAATATCCACTGAAAAACTTTCAATTTCAAAATTTTTTGCAAAAAAAGTTCCCAATGAAGCAATCAGTGATTTTTCACTGTAGCTCTCATTAAGAACTTTTGAAAGTTTTTCTATTTTATTTAACAAAATTAAACCTCAATTTGTTCTGCGATTTCATCAGGAATATCACAGTTAGCATAGACATTTTGTACATCATCTAATTCTTCAAGTCTATCAATTAGTCTCATTACAGATGTTGCAGTTTTAATGTCGGTTATTTCTATTGTATTTTGTGGTATTCTTGTGAATTCTGCTGTTGTACTTTTAAAACCTTCTGCTTCCAGTCCTTCAACAACTTTTTGGAAGTTTTCAACAGAAGTCAAAACTTTATAACATTCTTCTTCTTCTGTTACATCTTCAGCATCAAGGTTTATGGCTGCCTCGAACAATTTTTCAAAATCAGTGTCAGTACTAAATTCAATACTTCCTTTTCTGTCAAACATCCAGCTTACACAATTGGATTCTCCAAGATTACCATTGAATTTTGTAAAAATACTTCTGACATCTCCAGCAGTTCTGTTTCTATTATCCGTCATTGCTTCAAGTACTACAGCTACTCCGCCTGCAGCGTATCCTTCATAAGTGAGTTCTTCATAGTTATCAGATGCTCCGGCACCTGCGCCTTTGTCGATTGCTCTTTTTATATTGTCATTTGGAAGTCCTGCAGCTTTAGCTTTTTCGATAGCTGTTCTAAGTCTAAAATTACCTGCAGGATCTGGTCCGCCAAGTCTTGCTGCAACAATTAATTCTCTTGAATATTTTTGAAAGACTACTGCTTTTTGAGAGTCTGTTTTAGCTTTTTTATTTTTTATATTTGCCCATTTTGAATGTCCTGACATTTTAAACCTCTTTATTTTACTATAATTCCTATGTTTAAATATTATCAAAAATGGTTTTCCTTTTCAACTACTTGTAAGAAAAACAGGTTCTTGAATATTCAAGAACCTGTTTTATTAACCTATTTTAGATATCTTATTTTTCAAAAATCCATCCGTTAGTTAAATCAATGGTTAATGGTTTTAAAAGTTTCATATTTGCGGTTCCTTCTGCCGGAACTTCTAGTTTTTCACCTTTAAATGCCCATCTTACAAATTTCATCCACCAGTTTCTGTCTTTTTTTATTTCCGCTGTAGCATCGAAAGTGGTTGTCTGATCATTTTCTGTTGTGATTAATGAATTTTTAAGAACTAAAACTCCGTTTCTGACAAAATATTTTCCAGGTCTTACATCAAGAAGTTGTCCTTTTAACTCTGCACCTTCTCTTATTAAGATGAATTTTTCTTTTGTAACATAGTTTTGAGGTACTTTTGCGCTATACATTGCACCGCCTTCTGATGTTTGAGAGCTAATATAAGTATTCATTCTTACCGGCAAAATTGTTCCGGCTGGAATGGTCCCAACACTCCCCTGTACAGTTGCGCTATCTACAATAAAGCCTTCTCCGGTTTTCTTTCTCATCGCTTCTGCCAGTTTAGCGTTAGGGTTGAGTTTTGCCTGTTCCATCATATTAAATAAAATAGCTGCAACTTCGGCTCTTGTAGCAGGTCTAGTGGCTTCTAAAGATGCTTTTTTTGCGCTTGGTGCAACAACAATCATTCCAAGAATTTCAGCTTTACCTGCCGGGATTAAAAACCATTCAGGAATTGAATTTGCATCTGTATATGTTTTTGTCAAAACTTCTTTTGCTTTTATCGGACTTATTTGTTCTGTTGTTAGAGCATTTACTGCAACAGATATTGATTCTGCTCTGGATACAGAGTCATCAGGTCTGAAGCTTTCATCAGCTTTTGAATTTGAAATTAAATCAAAATAAACTGCTTTTTGGATATCTTCATAAGCCCAATGATTTTCATCTATGTCTGTGAAGTGTACAGGTTGAGCAACTTTTGTGTGTTCTTGTCCTAGTGCTCGGATTGCCATTGCCGCAAATTCTGCTCTGGTAACATTAGAATCCGGCTTAAATGTCCCATCAGGGTAACCTACAATTACTCCCTTTTCAGATAGAACTTTTATCTGTGGAGCAGCCCAGTAGTTATCGTTTACATCCGGAAATGCAAATGTTGGAGTGATTCCCAACATCACTACTGCAATTGATAAAATTGTTTTTAATAATTTGTTCATATACCCTCCTATTATAAATAGAATACACTTTCTAAATTTATCATAATTGAGCTTTTTTTTATAGTTTTAGACCTTGTTATTGTAAATTTCTGTAACGCTTTTTATTGTTTTTATCGTAAAAGATTATTCAAATTCGATTTATTTTTATAAAATTTTGTCTGTTTATGCTACAACTAATTATACATATATGACTAAGGAGGAAAATTTTGATTGAAGGAATAAGTAAATTACCAAATTATTGTAATGGAAAATTATATAAAAGATGGAATCATGTTACATCTATTTTTGGCGGTGGCGTTTTAGCTTCTAAGAATACTAAAAATAATGATACAATAGAACTTCTGATTTCTGAATCTGGAAAAAAAAGGGAGTTGTATTTTTCTAATGGAAAAATTATGGATATTATAGATAATTCAGGGATTAAGAGAACATTTAATTATGAGAAGTCAGGAGAAGAAATTCACGGTTCTATGATGGTTGCAAATGTTTCTGATGCTATCAAGCCTCTTGTTACTTCTGCAAAATGGATTACAGATGGATTGATGCCTAAAATTGTGGAGCTTACCATTAATCCAAAACATAAATTATCTAAAGTTTATGTTCCTGATATAAAATCGGGTGATGGGTTCCCTGCTATTTTAGATCATAGAAATTCAATTAGGGCGGTTAAGGTAAAAGCCGAAGATTTTGAAGATGTGTCTTATCCGTTGCCAAAGAAAATTACTCTGACAACATCAACCGGAGAGGAAAAAATTATCGAATCTTCATCCGGTGCTGAAAATATTCTATATGCAAACCATTTTGGACTTACTCATGCATCTGAACCTGGTGCAAACTTGAGAGTATTTGTATAGTGAAATTTGTATTAAATGTATTAATATTTATGTCCTGTTGAGCAATGACTTTTCTCTTTTTATCTCAGTACAATATAGTACCTGAATATTTAGACTTGAATAATACATGAGGAAACAATGCTCAATAGAAAAAAATTTGTTGTGGTTGCAATAATAATTTGTTTATTTTTGCAAAACTTTGTTGTTTTTGCCAAAGATATTAAATTCCCAGATTATGCTTATGAATATGTTGGGGATGATAAATGGGAAAATTTTAATCGTAAAATTTTTAATTTTAATTTAAAACTTAACAAATATGCAATAAGACCGATTCATATTCTTTGGGCCTCTATTATGCCTGAATATGGAATGGATAGGATTAAATCAGTAACTACTAATATTGAATATCCTATACGTTTAGTAAGTAGTCTTCTCCAGCGTGATTTTGAAACGTCCAAAACAGAAACAATAAGATTTTTTACAAATACTGTAATAGGCCTTGGCGGTATGTTTGATCCTGCCAAAAGTTTATTTAATATTTATCCGTCTGTTGAGAATATGGAACAGGCACTTGCGGGATGCAAATTGAAAACAGGCCCATATTTAGTTTTACCTATTATTTCTTCTACTACCCTTAGAGGGCTTTTAGGTAGACTGCTGGATACAGCACTTAATCCAGGATCATATATTGCGACTCCTATTCTTGCAATTATAAAGGCTGGATTAACCGTTAATAAAACATCATTTATGCAGCCGTTTATAAAAATGGTTGAATCTACTTATGCTGATCCTTATGATATTGCAAAAAAAATATATGGGTTGGAAAATTATATCAGATGTAAAAATCTAGACAGAATAGATTTAAAATTACATGTGCCTGTTGAGATGGTAAAAGAAGATAGTAATACTACGGTTGCCAAAAGTCCTGTTCCTGTAAAAAAGGCTCCTGTACCAGTGAAGGAGGATAAACTTGTTCAGACTTTTGTATCTTCTGAAATTGTACTTCCTGATTTGATAAAAGGCGGAACTAACATTGATGAGGTTATAAAGGATTATAGTACTGAAGATTTTAAATTGGGAGCAGATATGATTTTATTTGGCTTTAATCCGCAGAATCCTGTAGTAGATTCTATGAGAACGGCATTGTTTGATTTACCCGGAGTTGATGAATCAGTTTGGAATGAATTATCTTTGTGGAATAGAAGTTTTAGTAAAAGGATTAAAACTTCTTCTATCAACCTCGTTCACGGTAAAGATAATTATAAATACAGATATATTATGCAAAAAGACAAATCTTCCCCTTTAGCAATAATTTATCCTTCAATTGGGGAAGGTATTATGTCTTCTCATTCTGTTTTACTTGCAAAATTGTTTTATGATGCGGGGTATTCAGTTCTTATTCAGGGAAGTCATTTTCAATGGGAATTTGTTAAAAGCATGCCTGATAATTATCGTCCAGGGCTTCCTGCGAATGATGCGATGGTGTTGAAAAGAGTTACATCAAGAATAATAGAGTCTCTTCAAGAAAAATATAAATGCGAGTTTGACGAAAAAGTTTTTATTGGAACATCTTTTGGTGCGTTGACTGCATTGTTTCTTGCAGAGCAAGAGTCCAGATATAATACTTTGGGCTCTACAAGATATATATCTATATGCCCTCCTGTTGAGCTTATTTATGCAATGAAACAAATTGATAAGAATACTGAGGATTGGCATAAATCATCTGAAGATTTAAAACAAAGGGTTGCAATGACTGCTGCTAAGGTTTTAAAACTTTATGAAAAGAAAGAGGATTTAAGTAAAGAAGAAGAAATTAATGCACTACCGTTTTCAGAAGAAGAGGGAAAATTAATTACCGGTTTTGTTATGCATCAAAAACTTTCAGATTTAATTTTTACAATAGAAAAAGCCTCAAAATCAGAAAAAACTGCAATATATGATATGATTAACAGTATGAATTATCAGGATTATGCGGAAAAATATCTTTTGGCACAAGGTGATAAAAGCGTGGAGGATTTATCTTTTGAAACAAGTTTGCATTCTATCTCAGATTATCTGATAAATGGAAATAATTATAAGATTTATCACTCATTGACAGATTATTTGACTAATGCGAATCAGTTAAAAAAATTGAAGCAATATTCTGATAAAAAATTGGTTTTAATTGATAATGGTGCTCATTTAGGTTTTTTATATCGGGATGAATTTATTTCAGATTTGAAAGAAACTATTTCAAACCTTATACCGGATAAAAATCAGGAAAGTAATGAATCTGCAGAAAATTCTGCTATAAGTACGAATGTTTTGCAGTCGTTGGAATAATAGTTTCTATATTTGAGTAGTATAAAATTAATTATAAAAATACTGGCAAAAAATAATATTTACGATTTTTTTGATATATAACATATAGCAAGAAAGGTTTTCCAATGTTAGCAAATTCATTATATATACAAAACTCTAATCAGAATTTTACGGGATATTATTCTTGTAAAATCGGTGAATTCTCAAGTGAATCCAGAGAATTGGCTAAAAAAGGTGTTGATGTTATAAATAATGCCGGTGTATATTTAGAAAGTCTTAAAAATATTAATTGGGGAAAATATACATTATCTAATGTTGAAATCCCTTCCAAAATTTCTCCAGTTTTAACAGCTAAGATAGATGATAAAGAATTAAGAATGACTAAATATCTTGATGGATTTAATCTGGACATTCGAGATGGGAATACTGCAGACAATGTTTCTTTTTGGGGTGGCGATACAGTTGAGTTTGAATCTTCTCATTACCCGTTAAAGGCTTCTGAGTATGAAGTTCTGAAGGGTGATGTCTTAAAACGAGCTGACGAAATTTTAAAAAAATTTCTACCTATATTTTCTTAATAATTTCCTTTATCTCAATTATTTACATACTTTGTAAGTATTGTTATAATTATCCATATTCTTGTTGTTAATTTTGGGAGATAAGATGGATAATATAAATTTTGATATGCTTTTTGCTACGGCAATGGATTCTATGGAAAGAGGGGATTTAGATTCTGCTATAAAATTTTTAGAAATCATTTTAAAAGCAGTTCCAAAAAATTCGCATGATATATCTACCCAGCAGATTGCCGCTTCAATGTTGGAAACAGCTAAGGCTTTAAGTGCGGATATTCAACAAGATGTGCGTGTTCAAAATGACGTTGGTGTTTTAAAAAGGGATTTTGGGCTTAAAGATAATAAAGGAAGAAAAGAGTCTTCTTTTTCCGGAAAAGATTTGAGTTGTCCTTCAAAACTGGATAATTCAGAATCTAAAATGACAGTGTTTTCTCCATTACAAATGGGAATTGCTGCAATATTATTTGTGTGTGCCGTAATTTATATATTTTATGGTTTTTCATATAATAAAATTAATGCCCCACAGACTGAATCAGCTTCTGTAAATACTCTATCTAACATGAATGATTCATTGAATAAATTTAATTTTGTTGATGAAGATTTACCGCTAACTACAGAATTAAAAAATTATGATTTAAAATTTTTAAAAATAAATTCGCCACAGTCATACAACGGTATGTCTAAAAAAGAAATTTATGAGTTGAGAAAAAATTTTGTAGCGGCTTCTCTTTTTAAACAAAATGCATATAGTCCAAATGAAGAAGTTTTTGGAGGTATCGAAAGTGGAAAACCATGGTGGGGTATAAATCAAATTGTATGTTCTCCGTATAAATCTAATAATTTTGATAGAATAAGCGGAGTATCAGCTGTCAGTAAGCATGTAAATAATCCTAATATCCTTGTAGGTACGGTTTTCCCTTATAATAATTTTATTGAATATGCCGCACCGGGATATTGCGATTCTGAATATTCCAAAACTATTCCGTTTGAATTATCTTATATTCCTGAAAAAAATTTTATTATAGCAAAGTATAAAATTGATGAAAATATTCTTAAAGAAAGAATAAATTGGAGTGGAGAAAGCCGTTCGTATTTCATGAATCTTACAGGGTTGAATGCCAGAGATTTAGGATATAAATATGGTTATATTTCAGATTTAAAGAATATTGTTATGTCTGAGTCAGTAAATATGTCTAATACTGTATATGAATTTAGAGATTTTATCCATGTTGGATACAGCTGTAAGGTTGAAGGTGGATGTAATAATATATCTCCGCATCAGACTGAACTTGATTATGAATTTAATTCTCTGCCAGCTGAAATGACTATTAAATTATGGAAAACCAAGCCAATAAGTCCTAAAGTTCATGCAGATTTTTATTATAGACTTGTGTTTGAAAAATTGTAGGTTACGCTATAAATTTGTAAGGAAAAGGATATTTGAATTCTTTCTTATCTACAGCAGAAAGTGTTGCAAGTATTATAACAAATGTATTAAATAAGAATAAAATAGGGGTTAATACTGCACAAAAAAGTGTTCCTAAAATAGGGATAATATTTAGAACAAATAAAGCTGAAGCAATACATAGTATTACCAGTTCAAAATTCAAGACTCCTTTTATGAAGTTTCTTGCTCCATTTGATAGTGAATCTCTTTTCCAAACATATATTATAAAAGAAGGTAAAAAACCTATAAAAGAACCCAACATTGAAATTAAGACATAGGGTTTTTCTTCATTTGTATATGAATAAAGTTCTGTATTATTTTCTTGGTCCATAATTTTCTCCTGTATATTTTAAATATTTGTAAAATATTATAATGATATTATAATACTATAATTTAAGTAGAGAAACATCATCTTCAAGTTTAATTTCAAATGAAGTATATTGAGGAATATCAATTTCTTCTCCTCGTTTGAATACGCATATTACAGGTGCGATAAACAGGTCTGCCAGTTGTAATACTGCACCTCCAAGGTAATAAAGCGGTCTAATAGGGCTTTTTATACTTTCACATCTATACTGGCATGGGTCTTTATAAATTTTATCAATAGTAATTGTGCCTTTATCTGCAGTATCAGCAAGATTCCCAAAATAGACAGGAGCTGCCGCGAGTATCCCGGCCATAATTTGTTTCTTACCCATTTTAGTGATATATGCTTCGGCGGGATATGTAATTTTATCTACCTTCATTTTGTTTATTGCCAGTTTCAATGTACTACTGCGTCCAAGTAATCTTGGCGGTTTATTTTCTATAATTTCGCCGGTAAAAGTTATTTTAGAAGCTTCTTCTCCCGGAAAAATTGAAACGTCTTGAACCGTAACGAAATCTATTAGTGAACCTACAGGAGTATCTGAGGACATTGGTTGTTGTGATTGTACAATAAATTTTTGATTTTTATTCAGTTTAATAACTTCAAGTTCTTGGGATTTCAGACAATTATATGCAGCTATAATGTCTGTTTTAGAAATTAAACTTAACGTGTTTAAATCGCAGGATTGTTCGCAATGAACAGAATTTTGGGTCAAAAAGATGCTTAATAGTCCGAGTAAAACTATTTTTTTCATAAAAATATTAACTCCTTATTCTAAAATGTATGGGGTAATAGTCCTAATTGGTTCCGGTGTTTATCCGGTATATATAAGGATATTAAAAATATTTTTAGAAACAATCATTCAAAATATTGATTGCAAATTAAATTTACAAAATAATATATTTGTTTAAATTATTTTATATTACAAACATCTACCCAATTTTCACTTTTTGATATTTCGAATAGTTCATCAGGGGTAAGTTCAATTGCAGAATTACTGCTACCGCAGGCCGGGAATATTGTTTCAAATCGTTTTATTGAATTATCACAGTATATTTTAATATTATCATTTTTTAACCCGAATGGGCATACTCCTCCAATAGCATGTCCTGTTATATCAATAACTTCCTGTGGTGTAAGCATTTTGGCTTTTAAACCAAATTCTGACTTGAATTTTTTATTATCAATTTTTGTATCTCCGGCTGTTACAATCAGAATGCATGAGGTATCTTTTTTAAAAGAGAGAGTTTTAGCTATTCTTGCAGGATTTACGTTTAAAGCATGAGCAGCCTGTTCGACAGTTGCACTGGAACTATCGAGTTCTAATATGTTTTTATCTTTATTAAACTGTTTTAAATACTCTTTTACTTGTTCTATTGACATGATTGTATGACTATCTTAATTATATATATTACAAGAAAAATAGTCTATATATTTTCTAAATCTGGATTTAATTCATAAAATTCTGAACTTGAATAATCATGCAAATTATAAATATATTGCTGCTCCTACACTCTATATTTTCCCCTTTTGGCAGGTACAAATTTACTGGTCGAAGGGTCAAATAGTTCAAATTGAATATTTGATAATATAAAGATATTGCCATTTTTTTATCTTGTTATTTGAGGATTAATATAAGAAAGATTTGTATCATTTTACCTACTAGGTGGTATATAGATAATAAAAAGGAGTCGCAATGACTCCCTGCTAACTAAAAAAGCTATTTAAATAATTTGTTAATTTTATTATATATATTTGATGTAGAAGTGATATTACCCCACCTGCATAATTTAATTTTAACAGGTTGGATTATACTTAGTTGAAAATTTTTATATAATTGTGCATGTTAATGTGAATTTTTACTTTGATAATTATTGTTAAAGAGCTTATATGCTTTTCTATATAATCTGATAATAAAATGGAGCCATTATGGCTCCTGTTCCCTTTTAATATAATATTAGCTGGTATTTATTTACCTCTCTTGATGTTTTTATTATATGATTCTAATGTCTATCTGAAATTATACAACCGGATAATTTTTATATTACTCGTTTGGGTAAGCCTTGAGGCATGTTTATATAAAAGAATAGGATGAAGTTTGTTGCGGTATTAATTGAAAGCCAGCTGTTTATATAAGAAATTTCTTAAATATTATTATGATAAGTTTGTCATGGTAAATAGTTGGTGTGATTTGGAATAATAAAAAAAAGAGCCTTTAGGGCTCTTTTAGAATGGTGGGCAGGGGTGGATTCGAACCACCGTACTCTCGCGAGAACAGATTTACAGTCTGTCGCCTTTAGCCACTCGGCCACCTACCCTTATTTAATTGTCATTGCCTTGTTGGTCTTGAGTTTTAAATTTGCCCTTGACGAGACTTGAACTCGTGACCTCTCCCTTACCAAGGGAGTGCTCTACCTCTGAGCCACAAGGGCTTGAGCTTTATATATAAAAGAGTCCATTCAACAAGTTCCGGGTTTGGATTCGGCTTTCTTTTTATAAAAGTCTGCTTTACTTTCAATTGAAAGACTTGCTCGGGCTCAAATTGTCAGTAAAAAAGCCGGTAATGGGACTCGAACCTACAACCTACGGTTTACAAAACCGTTGCTCTGCCAATTGAGCTATACCGGCACGTGTTTGTATAAATGATTATATGCAAAAAATTTTTCAGTGTCAAGCGATTTTATTTGTTTTATAATTATGTTGTGAAATATATATTTACATAAAGGATTTATATTATGTTAAGAGCAATAACCCCTATTGTATTATTAGTCATTTCTAATATTTTTATGACGTTTGCCTGGTATGGACATTTGAAATTTCGTAGCAGTGCTCTTTGGCTTGTTATTCTGGTTAGTTGGGGAATCGCATTATTTGAATATTGTTTTCAAGTCCCTGCGAACCGAATTGGGTATGGAGTTTATAATGCTGCACAGTTAAAAACTATTCAAGAAGTTATAACTTTGATTATTTTTAGCTTTTTTTCTGTGTTTTATTTAAAAGAACAGTTTAAGTGGAATTATTTGGTTGGTTTCTTTTTTATTGTGCTTGCTGTATTTTTTATTTTTAAGAAATGGTAGAAAATTTGTTAATTTTTATATTTCTTAAGAATTAATTCTAAAGGGTTGAAAAATTAATAAAACAATTGTATAATATAGTTATAAAGTTTATTTACCCCGAAAATTTGTTAAGTACAGTTTGTTACTGTGAAGTTTGGACATTTAAATTTTGAATATGATTCTTTTATATGTTGAGAATTTTATTCAAGTCAGTTTTACTTGTTTCAGAATCTCTCTGGTCAGGGTTCTGAAACAAGTTTGAGGTATTTTTAATTTGTATATAAGGATGATGTTTTTTATTATTAAAGTAATTAAAGTTTTTAATTTTATTGTTTGTCCCGTGTTTATACGGATACAATAACAAAATTATAATTTACAAGCATGTTGTATCTTAATTTATATTGACTGTCGAATCATCATCCCGGCGGTCTTTTTATTATTGAAAATTATTAAGTGTTGTTATTAATTGTAAATATTACTTGATTTTAAAGAATTATCATTATAAAATCTTGTTAGTCGAATGTAAATAACTAATTATTCAAGTTTGGAATCTTGAAAGAAAGAGGTAATTATGAAAAGCGGTATCCATCCGGATTATAAGAAAACAACAATTAAATGTGTTTGTGGTAACGAAATTGAAACTGGATCTGTTGTAGAAGGTTTGACAGTTGAAATATGTAACAATTGCCACCCATTTTATACTGGTCAACAGAAAATTTTAGACTCTGAAGGTAGAGTTGAAAGATTCAATAAAAGATACGGAAAGAAAAACTAATAAAGTTTGTAAAAACGTTTTAATAAAAGACCACTCTTTAGAGTGGTCTTTTATTTTTAAATATTGTTTGATTATTTATGTAAAAAATTTGTCTTTGTAATAGGGCATGCGCTATTCTTATAAAAAAGGAGTCAATTATGGATAATACTAATAAACCGGTTGTTCGTTTAATTTCAAAACCGGAAAATATGTTAAAAACGATATATACCGCTTGTAGAACTTGTTATAGTGCTGATTATCCGATAAATATTTATGATAATGCGGATGATGCAGAAAAAATGTTAAAACTTATAAAACGTGTTATAGGTTCAGGGCATTATTCAACAATAGAGCATATTCAGGTAAGTTTTGCGATATCAAATGTGTCTAGAGCATGTACACATCAATTGGTAAGACATAGACACATGTCTTTTTCTCAAAAATCCCAAAGATACGTTAAGGAAAAAGGACAATTTGATTATATAATACCACCTACTATTGATAAAAATTCTGAATTACGCGATAAATTTGTAAGATTTATGGAAAGTATTTCTCAACAATATCAAGAATTTGTGGATGCCGGTATTCCAGCTGAAGATGCAAGATTTGTTCTTCCGAATGCTGCTGCTTCTTCGCTTGTTGCGAGTTTGAATTTAAGAGAAATGATACATCTTGCTAATTTAAGATTATGTACAAGAGCTCAGTATGAAATTCGTTGTCTTGTTAAGGCTATGTGTGATGCTTTAATCGATGAGGAGCCGTGGTTAAAGGATTATCTTGTGCCAAAATGTGAACGATTAGGTTTTTGTGATGAGGATAAGTCTTGTGGAAGAAAAATTACACAAGCTGAGTTGTTTAGTAGGGTATGACGTTTATGAAAGCATTAATTCAAAGAGTCAGGCGCGCTTCTGTTACAATTGATGGTGAATTATATTCTCATATTGGAAATGGGCTTTTAATTTTTCTTGGGGTTGAAAAAGGTGATGAAAAGCTTAATGCAGAAAAGTTGGCGGATAAGATTGCAAAATTACGAATATTTGAGGATGAATGCCATAAAATGAATTACTCAATTCAAGATGTTGGAGCTCATGCGCTTATTGTTTCTCAGTTTACTTTATGCGGTGATTGTAGAAAAGGTACTCGTCCAAGTTTTGATAAATCGGCACCCCCGCAAATTGCTATGGAATTATATGAATATTTTGTTGAGCAGTTAACTCTTTTTAATATTCCTTGTAAGACCGGTAAATTTGCTGCAATGATGGATGTTGAGCTTGTTAATGACGGTCCTGTTACTTTTATGCTTGAAAAATAGTTTAGGTTAGGACTTGCCAATATTTTAATTTCATGTTAAAATATACCTATAAGTTAGAATTTTTATTTTTAAATCGATTTATATTGTGAGGATGTTACCTTAAATTTATTTTTATTATGAGTTATTTTTTATCAATTAAGAGGCTTTTATTATGTATGTAAACAAGTGCATTAAGTGCGGTCGTGAGTTTGAAACAAAGAACCCTAAAAGAGTTATTTGTCCTGATTGTTTATATCCGGATAAGAAGATGATGGTTAATTCTCCTGAGACTCCAGAAGATGGCACTACTGTGGCTACTCCGCCTACAGAACAGTTATCTAACTATTCTACTGAAGACAAGCCACAATTCTATAGTAGTTATTCTAGTGGCGGTGATGAAAATCCTAGACCTTATAACAGACCTCAACGTTCATATAATTCCGGTTATTCCAGAGATAATCGTCAAGGTGCTTATAATAATTATAATAGAGACCCTCGTCAAGGTTCTTACAATGCTAATCGCTCCGGTTACAGAGATAATCGTCAAGCATCTTATCGTTCTAATCGTCCTAATTACAGAGATAATCGCCAAGGTACTTATAATAATTACAAGACTGGAGGTTTTCAGCAACGCAGACCACAAGGTCAAAATAATAAATTTAGACGTCCGGCTCTTAACAAAAATAAAGCTCCAAAGCAGTTATTAGTAAGCAGAGAACAGTTAGAACAAATTGAATTGCTCTATAAGTTAATGCTTCCTTTACCAAATCCGGATGCACATGAAGTTATTGGTGAAAAAATTGGTCTAGAGCCAAGAAAGGTCTTTTTTGGTATAAATCTTGTTCGTCAGAAGATGATGTTGCCAAAATTACCGTTTCCTAAACGTAAATTGGCAATTACTCCTGATCAATTAAATGCAATAAAAATGTTATATGAACCATTATTACCGCTCCCGCCTATCGGTTGTCATAAAATTATAGCGGCTCAATTAAAAATGGATGAGTGGCGCGTGCATGTCGGAATTGGACTTGTAAGAGCACAAATGGGTTTAGAACGTTGGAATCAAGAACGTGAAGATGCTCCTGAGGAGTTTAAGAAACAAAAGAGTGAGGCTGATAAGACTTCTGAACAACCAAAAGAATCAGCAAAGACAAAGAAAAAATCTTCTAAAAAGTCTGTTGAGACAGAGGAAACATCTGTTACAGAAGAAGTCTCTGAACCTATAGCTGTTGCTGTAGAAGAAACAGAAGAAGCTCCTAAGAAAAAACGTGGTAGAAAACCTAAAAAAGAAGAAGTCCCTTCTGAAGAATAGCTATGACAAAGTATATTTCAGTTGGAAAAATAATTAATTTTCATGGTATTCATGGTGAGGCGCGTGTTGGTTATTCTAAAAATCAACAAGATTTTTTCTTATCTTTAACATCTGTTTATGTAAAGAATAACAATGAATATATGCCTTTAGACATTGTTTCTGTACGTCAAAATAAAAATTTTCTTATTGTAAAGTTTAAAGGTATTGACTCAATAAATGATATTATTCCTTATAAAGGTGATTTATTGTTTGTTGAGGAAAGTGTTATTCGAGAAACTTTAGATGAAGATGAATTTTTAATTGATGAACTTGTTGGTTTAAATGTTTTTGATGTTGATACCGGAAAAAAATTAGGTTTTGTTGTTGGTGTTTCAAATAATGGAGCAAGTGATTTAATTTCGGTTAAGACTAACACAAAGAATGTATCGCTTATTCCGTTTGTGAAGGCTATAGTTCCTGTTGTAGATATTCAGAATAAGAAAATTTTAATTAATAATATTGAAGGTCTGTTGGAATGATATTTGAAGTAGTAACATTATTTCCGGAGATTATTGAATCGTATTGTAATGTAAGTATTATGAAGCGAGCAAGGGATAATGGTATTTTTAGCTTAAATACTATAAATCCAAGAAATTATACATTGGATAAGCACAAAAAAGTCGATGATACTCCTTATGGTGGTGGTGCCGGTATGGTATTGGCTCCGCAGCCGTATGTCGATGCTTATGATAGTATTTTAAAATCCAGTAATTCTATTACGGTTATGCTTTCCCCTCAAGGAAAACCTTTGAGTGAAGATTTGGTAAAATATCTTGCAGACTTTGAGCAAATAATTATGCTATGCGGTCATTACGAAGGGTTTGATGAGCGAATACGTGAAATTATTAATCCTATGGAAATATCTATAGGTGATTTTGTTTTAACAGGTGGTGAATTACCTGCCCTTTGTTTAATTGATGCCGTGAGCAGAAAACTAGAAGGAACGCTTGGAAAAATTGAATCTGCAGAGGAAGATAGTTTTTCAAATGGTTTGCTTGAGTACCCGCAATATACGAAACCTCGTGATTTTAGAGGATATAAGGTTCCTGAAGTATTATTAAACGGTAATCATAAAGAAATTAATGAATTTCGTTATAATCAACAATTGGAAAGGACGAAACTTAGGCGTCCGGATTTGTACAAAAAATTTTTAGAACAAGGGGAAAGCTAAATATCTCCTCTCATTCCTTTGGCATTGCCCAGCCCAAAGAAATTCTTTAAGAATTCATAACCGGCATAAATCCCAAGGCCGCCAGCACAAATTTTACCGGCTTTTCCTTTAGCAAGCAGTGCACCAAGCCCTAATCCAAAAGGAACAACATGGCTTACTAGCATAGAGGTAAATCCTTTAATATATCCTATTCCGGAATTAATAAATCTTCTCCATCCTTGATCCAGTTCCATAGTATAGGCAGAATCTTTTATTCCTGCTTGTACTTTACTCATGTTTGTTGAGTACATTGAGTTGTTAAGAAAGTATGCCGCTGCATCTGCATCTTTTTCACTGGAATATAAATCAGCCTGCAGTTTGCCTATATAATGTGCATCATAACCGACAAGTCCCAAAGCAGCTAAGCCAACACCTTTAGTTATGACTTTTCCTGTATTATTTGATATACATCTTCTAATATTATTCAGAATTTTCATTGTTAACCCTTGCTACTTTCTTTAGTTTCTTTTTTTTCAGTTTTTGTTTTGCTGTTTTCTTTGACCGGCACTTCTTTTTCAACTTGTTTTCCTGACATTTGAAGCAAGATTCTACTTGCATCTACAGCGTCTTGTCCGTACCCGTCTTTTGATTGTTGCATTCTTTGAAGTAATCCAACAGTAAAGTCGTCTCCTGTTACAATTCTGCCTTCAAGTGCTGTTAATGCAAGAATTCTTATTTCTTGGGCTGGGTCTTGTAACATTTTATTTATCAGAGCTGTTAATGCTTTATCATCTTTTCTGGATTCATCTTCTTCAAGTCTTGCATATACTTCTTTTGCCGCAGAAAGTCTTACGTCTTTTTCTTGGCTATTAAGGTAGTTTTCAAGATTTCTTATATAATCATCAGTCAATTGAACAATTTTTTTCTTTTCTGTTTTCTTTTTTTCGTTTGTTGTTGAAGTTGTTGTATTATTAGTTGTATTAGTTGTATTGTTATTATTATTTCCTATTGTTCCGTTATTTGTACCGTTGTTTATATTATTACCATTTGTGCCGTTAGGATTTTGTCCTATATGTCCTGTGTAGTAATTTGCTGGATAACAAGGAGCATTTACGTTATAAGTTGCTGCTTGAGCTCCAGGAGTTGAAACTGATGGGTTAAATATTTGAATATTTACACCTGAAGTTGAAGCAGGTACTTGATAATTTTGTACTGGTTGAGGTGTTTGCATTTGTGGGTATTGAGCATATTGAGGTGCGCAATATTGAGGATTATATTGCGGTGGAACCTGTGGTATATTGTTATGAGGTACTGCAGGAGTTTGATTTACAGTCGTTTGAGCTGGAATGTTCGTTGTCTGTGTTTGGACGGACTGTATAGTATTTGGAACATAAGCATAACTGTTTGTGCTATATTGCGGATGTTGTACGTTTTTTTGCTGTACATTTTGTCCTGTAACTTGCATAGTACCTTTTACCCCTATATCTACCTAATATATTAAAGTATTTTTATAGGAATAATTTGCCTGTTTTATTAAGTTATATTAAATTAGTAACCTAATTTATCTAATTTTACTTTGTAAAAATCCACATTAATATTAAGATTTACGCCTATGGTTAGAAGAAGTTTAATAAAGCGGATATCCTTTTCTCTTGGTTCTTTTGCATTGTTTTCAAGAATATCTCCTATCCTATGATATATTTTGTTGTAATAGATATTTTGAGCTTCGGATATATCTATTTGTAAATCTAATTTTTCAATTATATCAAATAATTCAACAACAGCATCTGCCTGTTGAAGTTCAAAACTTTTGGTTAGTCTGTTCAAATTTGTAATAATTCTTTTAGCAAAATTTTTGTTTGAAGGAGTTTTATCTATTTCAATATTCATTTTCTTGGCTTCAAAGTTGATATCTGTAATCTGTTGAATAATTGATGGTTCGACAAAACCGTCGCTTTGTGCTAATAAGTCATTGTATCTATGGCTAAGAGCGTAACCTGCGGATATTTTAAATTCATTAGGAATTTCTAAGCCTAAATTTTGCATGTGATATATAGAGCCTTTGCCTTGGTCATACATTTCTTTGTATGTATTTGCAAATTTTTCTAATTGATCTTTTAAAAGAATTTGTAATATTTTTTTTCTTTCTTCAATAAAGATATCTTTTAATGTAAAATATTCTTTTCCAAATTTTTCGTCTAAGGCTCTGATTATTTCTGTCAATGGATTAAGCATAAATGTTTTGATTAATGATGATTTTAATTCATTGAATTCATCGATAGAGGAATATTCCTTTATTGCGCAATGAAAATCTCCGCCAGAATATTGCATAAGTGCAAATATGAGGTTAGCCTTTTGTAAAGTAACTTTTGAATGAATTTCAATATTTCCTATAAGTAGAGTAGACGTTCCTTTTTGTACTTTTTGGTAGAAGTTTCTTTTTACTGTATAGCAATATACGTCTTCTTCATCCTCAAAATCCTGATAAAGAGAAGATATTGCCCATAAGCAAGCTATTTCTTTAGCCGAAACTACAGAAGGTTTTACAAAACGTTCAAATATATCTTTTCCTGTTCCAAATTCAGGGATATTACTTTTAGCATTAGATAGGATTTCTAAAAATTTTTCTTCAAAGTTTTCGTTAGAAAATCTTGAAGCCAGTTGCATCGCTCTTGCTGCATATTTCATAATTTGGACGGTTTCAATTCCTGAAATTTCAGAGAAGAACCAGCCACAACTTGTATACATAAGCATAGCCTGTCTTTGAATTTCTAAAAGCTCCATCCCTTTTACTTTGTCTTCTTCACTAAGATCCGGTTTAAAGTTTTCTTTTTGGAATTTTTTTATTGTTGTAGAACTTCTGTCTAGAATAACAATTATATATTTATTTCTAACGTTCCAAGGGTCATCGTTAAAATATTTTGGGCCTTCTTGTTCGAAAATTTTTGCAAGATGATCTCTCAAATAGTCCAGGGCGTCTCGCAATGGCCTTCTCCATTTTTGATTCCACCCAGGATGTCCTCCGGTTGAGCATCCACAGTCTTCGCACCATCTGCCGACTCCATGAAAACAGCTCCAAGAGGAAGCTTGTTTGATATCTACTTCATAATCACTGCGGTATTTTTCAAGGTATTCCGCATAATTTGTAATTTTAAAGCCCTCATCTTCAGCCTTTATTTTTAAGACATAAGATAATGCCATATCACCAAATTTAGTATGGTGTCCGTAACTTTCTCCATCAGTCGCAATATTTACAAGTTGCGGATAATCACGAACTTCAGATACTCCTTCTTTAAGTCGTTTGATAAATTTATTTCCATCTTTTAGCAGTTCATCAAAAGCTACAGAACGAGAAATAGCTCCGTCATAGAAAAATAAATCTATTGATTTTGAAGGATCACATTTTAATGTATATTTGTATGATCTTGCCGGATCAATATTTCCCCAGCTTACGTCCTGCCAATCTTTATCTGTATTTTTTTTCATTTTTAAGGCCTGATATGGTGATAAAATTGTAAATTTTATGCCATTATCAACCAATACTTTTAGTGTAGCATCGTCAACGGCAGTTTCAGCAAGCCATATACCTTCAGGTTTTCTTCCGAACCTGTATTCAAAATCCTTGATTCCCCATTTTACTTGAGTATCTTTGTCGTGTTCGTTGGCCAAAGGCATAATCATATGATTATAAACTTGAGCAAGAGCATTTCCGTGTCCACTATGTTTTGTGATACTGTCAATATCAGCTTTTATTATTCTTTCATAAGTTAGCGGGGCAAATTCTTCCATCCACGACAAAAGTGTAGGTCCAAAGTTAAAGCTCATAAATTCATAGTTATTTACGATATCTAGAATTCGATTTCTATTATCAACGATTCTTGAGACAGAATTAGGATTATAGCATTCTTTGCATATACGTTCATTCCAATCGTGGAATGGTAAAGCGCTGTCTTGTAATTCAATTGCTTCTAACCAAGGATTTTCTCTTGGTGGTTGGTAAAAGTGCCCATGAATTGTTAAAAATTTTTCTTTTTTTTCTGTGTTGTTATTTTCCATAATCTCTAATTCCATACTTTTTGTCGTAAATTATTTATTCAGCTTTCTTATCTTCAGTTTTCTTTTCCTTTTGAGTTAATACAATAAAATCATCTACATCCATCCAAGGGTCTCCCAGCGCTGTTGAAAATACTTTTCCTGTAAATTCAATTTCATCCCCGGAATCAAGGTCAATATGTTTTTCTGCAATTTCTTTTTTTAGAAATATTTTTAACTCTGATAAAGGAATATTATGGTTTGTGATATCCGGTCGTTGAATTAAAAATGAAATATATTTATCAGACGCTCTCATTGCCGGCGGATAATCCAAGCCGAGAGTTGCAAATTTATCAAATTTTCCTTTAATTCTAATATTTTTATGTAGATATTTATATGGATTTGCAACTACATCCAACGCATTAACTGTTGTATATTGTATATTTATTTTTGCAGGGGCGGATACAAATGTAGGTGTTGCAGTTTGTGAATGAACTGTATTTACTGTTACGCCGATGCCCAGTGATATTATTACTGCTAGAGCGAAGATTTTTATTCTTTTCATTTTTACCTCTTATTTAAACTTGTTTACCCCATAATTTTAGCACATAATTAAAATTAATGTAACTGTACAATATAATTATAGTTCAATTGAATTGTAAAAAGCAACTTGGAAAGTAGTTTAAATTTTTGAATATTACTCTTTATTAATAAAATATATAGTTATCTACTTGCCTTTTTATATTTTGTTATGTATAATTCTGAATGTATGGATGTGGGTTTATAGATTTATAAATCTATATTAAAATTAACCCCTTGCAAGAAAGAGATATACTCTATAGATGAGTACAAAAGAATTTAAATTTAATTACAAGTTTATAAAAGACCATGCCGGAGCGGGAAGTTGGCGTAGAGGATACGAATACCATCAAAAAGATATGGTGTTTGATAATTTTCCTGAAAAAAATTTCTATAAAGGGAAAGTTAAAGGAAATTTTCAGGATTACTATAATACGGATTTAATTTTCAAAAAAAATAAAGTTGAAGCTCGTTGTAATTGTCCGCTAAAAGAAGAATGGTGTAAACATTCTGTAGCTGTTGCATTAAAAGCAATTGATGAGCATGCTTATGAAGATTGGCTTGAAACAAAATTTGGTATGGAATTTGATTTCCCTGATGAAAATACAGCTTTGACAGAGGAACCTCAGGGAAATTATATCTTTCATTTTAATCCGAAAAGAAAAGCTAACTTTTTCTCTGTTTTGGTACGCTCTAGAGAAACAGGTAAGATTGTACGCCAAATTGAACCTATTTTGCGTGCTGTGATTGAGGCACAAAAACAGGATGTATCTTTTGAACTGAATAATTCTCAGAAAGTTGAATTATTAATTTTTCAACAGCTTTTGAAGGTTTCCAGGCAGGATAAAAAGGCTGGTTGGTATGATATTCCGATTGCTAAATTTGGACCGATATTTTCACTTCTGGCAAAAGCAGATGAAGTTTTGGATGAAAAAACAAAAGAACGATTAAAGTTTACTGATGAAGAATGGAAATTGGTATTATATGTAAATATTTCCAATACAGCTGGTACTTTGCTTTTATCTCTTGAGTGGCAAAGACCTGACAGTGATGAGGTATATCCTTTTGAAGAAGTAAGATATTTTTCTCGTCATCTTAAATGGGGCAGGTATAAAAATATAATATTCCCGACAAATGTAGCGGTTCAATCTATTCCTCAAAATATTACAAAATCATCTTTTACTGATTTAAAAGATGCTGAAGGCGGTAAATTTATTTATGAAGATTTGCCAAAACTTCGTGAAGTTATGGAGGTTGTTGTTGATGAAAAAATATCAAAGCTAATGTTAGAAGAGCGACCTCCGATTAATATAGTTACTATGGGAATTGATTATGACCAATCATTGAAGGTATCATTGGATTTTGAATATGATGGAGTAAGAGTACCTTATTCAAAATCAACAAATGATAAAGTCCCTTATATAACGGTTAAAAAGGCCGATGAAGATATTATTTATTGGGTTAAACGCAATATTAAACATGAAAATGAAGCTTATGCTATGCTTTTAGCTTGCAAATTTGTACCTATGCAAACTAACAATTTGGCTTTGGAAAAAGAAAATGCCATTGATTTTTATAATTATTATCTTAAACAAGCTGGTGAAGGCTGGAAATTTGAAGAAAAAGATGATATGTCCTTTTTCAAATTAATGGATGATCCGTTTAGACTTTGTGCTGATATTGATTTTTCTGATGAACAACCTGATAGTTTTGATATACATATATATGGACAGGTTGGAGATGAAGTTATTGATTTTGATGAAATTTATGAAACTATTCAAAGTGATGAAAAGTATGCTCGTATAAGAAGTTTAGGGTTTGTGGAATATCCTGCGCAAAACATATATTCTATGATGAGGTCTTTCAATTCTTTTGATGTTTATAGAAATCCGGATAATCGTTTTACTGTCAAAACTTATCGTGCAGGTTTAATTAATGAATTAAAGAATCTAGGTATAGAACTTATTTTAAGTGATAGGTTTAAAACTTTCTGGGAACAGATGTCTACTTTTTCTGCTGTTGAAGATTTAACCCTGCCAAAAGGTATCAATGCCGAGTTTAGAGAATATCAGCTTAAGGGCTTCGGCTGGTTATGGTTTATGTATAAGTATGGCTTAAACGGAATTTTGGCTGATGATATGGGTTTGGGTAAAACTCTGCAAGCTTTAACTGTTTTACAAAAGGCAAAAGAAGAAGACGGTCCTATGCCTACACTTGTAGTTGCACCGACCACGGTTGTGTTTAACTGGGAATCTGAAATTCAGAAATTTGCGCCTACTTTAACCTGTCTTAAACTTCAGGGTGGTGAGAGAAAACAATTTTTTAAAAAAATTCCGGAATACGATGTTGTAATAACCAGTTATGCTTTGTTAAGAAGAGATGTTGATAAATTAAAAGATATTAATTTCAGGTATATTATTCTGGATGAATCTCAAAATATTAAAAATGCAACGTCTCAAACTGCGCAGGCTGTAAAACAATTATCCGCACAGCATAAATTGGCTTTATCAGGTACACCTATTGAAAATAAATTGGAAGAATTGTGGTCGGTATTTGACTTTTTAATGCCTGGATTTTTATTTTCTATGGCGGATTTTAATTCACGTTATGTTAATCCGATTATGGAACGCCAGGATAAAGTTGTTGAAAAACGTCTTAAGTTGCAAATTTATCCGTTTATTTTGCGTCGTATGAAACGTGATGTTGCAAAGGATCTTCCTGATAAGGTTGAAAATATTGCATATTGTGAATTGACTGATGAACAAAGAGACTTCTACCTGCAAGTTCTTGATAGTACTAAAGAAGAATTATTTAAGTCTATTGAGCAAAATGGGCTTGAAAAAAGCCGGTTGTCTATATTCTCTGCACTTCTTCGTATGCGCCAAATTTGCTGCCATCCGAGATTGTATGATAAAAATAATGTTAAAAATGTTATATCTTCCGGTAAATTTGAAAAACTTAAAGTTATGCTTGAAGAAATTGTATCAGAGGGGCATAGAATATTGTTATTCAGCCAGTTTGTAGATATGCTTGATATAATTAAAGCCTGGCTTGATAAATCTGGTATTAAGTATGAATATTTAACCGGAAAAACAAAAGACAGGCAGGGAGCAGTCGAAAGGTTTAATACTGATCCTACAATCCCTATTTTCTTGATAAGTTTAAAAGCCGGAGGAACAGGTTTGAATTTGACCGGTGCGGATTATGTTATCCATTATGATCCATGGTGGAATCCTGCTGTTGAAGATCAGGCTACTGATAGGGCATATCGTATCGGCCAGACTAAAAAGGTATTCGTATACAGGCTTATTACAAAGAATACGGTTGAAGAGAAAATTCAAAAACTTAAAACAATTAAGAGAAATCTTGTTGACAGCGTAATTTCTGTGGACAGAAATATTACAAAATCTCTTACAATGGATGATATTCGCGAAATTTTCTCTGTTGATTAGTAGGTTAAATTTACTAAAGTATTATAAGTTTAATACAGATAAGTGAATGTTTTATCTAGCCTATTATATCCAAATATTCAAAAATTGATTCTGACTGGCTTGCCTTTTTGCATGTCTCAGTGAATTTTTCATAAGAACATGGAATTTTATATTCTTTGCCTTGCGACCTTACTTTAGTTAAATCTGAACTGTAGTAGCCTGTATTTAAAGGCTCAAAATTAATATTATTTGTGTTAAATGTAATTTTTTTTAGGTAGCCGTGCCCTTCATCATAAGATGTTTGAATAAAACCTGTAAATGATGGTCCTATTGCATGTATAGACATTATTTATACCCCCTTGATATTTATCCGCTTGGATGCTGTAAAATTATCCATGTTGATTTTTTATTATTACCATGGTAGTATTATTTTGTAAATAGATTATTAAGAAAGTAATTTTATGTCAAACTTAAATTTAAACACTAAATCTTGGTGGTGCCTGTTTTCTAAGACAGGTCTTTTAAGTTGGCAATAAGCTGATAATAAAACTTATTTTTGTGGAGAATGACCTGTTTTGATAGCGGGTCATTTTTTGTTGTCAGATTATTGAAAAGGAAATTACTTATGAAAACTAACAATGTTAATAATATATCATTTACCAATTCTTGTAATATTGGATTAGGTTTGAGAACTGCAAGCAAAATATGTTCAATACAAGAGGGCGGAGCTGGTCTTTCTAATATCAGATTTATACAAGATAGTGCCACAGGTCTGTTGCCAAAAGCTGTTTTTGCAAGAAGTAAAGCCGATTTAGGTGAAAATATTTTTCTTGAATTGTCAGAATCTATTCTTGTGTATTATTGTCCTGCAATATTAGGTGAAAAGTTTTTCAGGAAGATATTTTCTAAAAAACTTCCAAATAATTTAAAAAAAAGTCTATCAACTCCGGCTTCTGAACTTTTGAAGTCGGGTAATATTACTAATAATAAAAAAATAATACCTGTGAAAGCTGCTATAGCACTGGGGGCATTTGCTATTCCATTAGTGGAATTTAGTTTAAATTATATTAAAAATTTAATGACATTAAAAGTTTTTAAACAATCTAATTTTGATAGTATTGCTAATTTGAATAAAAATAAAACGGAAAATAAAAAGCAAGCCGAATATGTTGAAAATAGTGCAAGAAGAAATATAAGCAGGGCAGGTTTTGTTTATGCCTTTTGTTTGGCATTAGCTGGAATTTTATTTTCTTCGGGTGAGAAATCTAAAGCGTTACAAAATTTATCTGAGTTAATTGTAGCTCCCGGTACAAAATTGTTTAAACGTAATGAAAAATTAAAAAACTTTTTTAATAAGTTTTTAAGTATAGATTTTGCGAATGATAATGGAAAATTATCAATGAGCAGGGGGCAATTAACATCTTGTGTTTTAGTTGGTGGGGCAGGATATTTTGGTGCTTCTAAGGATAGAGGAAAACAGAATTTTTTAGAAACAGTGTTTAGATATCCGGTTGTAGGTTTTTATATTATTTACGGAAATGAACTGTTAGAAAAAGGGTTTAGAAAATTATTATACAAAACCGGAAGATGTAAAGAGGTTTTAAATGACAGGCTAGAAGTTCCAAGGTTTGATCAATTACGTGAATATTCCGAGAAATTCTGTGGCCGTTCAGATGAGCTATACAAAAAAATGCTCAAACAAAAAATTTTAATAGCTGGTGTTCCTTTGTTATTTGGTATTGGATTTATGGGATTTTTTATTGCAGGCACATCTAATTTATTTACAAAATTTAGATATAATAGAGAGCAAAATAAATATTCTAAGGTAAATATGGCTTATCGAGTTAAAAATCCTGTGCAATTTCAATCTCAGTCAATTCAGAATGTAAGGTATAATAATATATCGTAACAAATTCTTATTTTATTGGTAATTTATATTATTTAAGGTTATTATAAGTTTTGTGGAGGATAAATATGAAAATACCTTGTATATCAACAGGAACCATTAAAGGATTATCAGGCATGAAAAGATCTTTTAGTCATTTTAGTTCTGCTGCGGATAAATTAATTGCTAAAAAACCGAGTGTAACCGGTTTGCTTCCAAATTCAATGAAAAAGTCTCGTACAACAGGTCTAACTACTCCTCAATTAATTGACTTAATTCTGAAAAACTTGTAAGATTATTTTGTATAAATTTAAATAAGTAGAGGGTAATATGACTGTTACTCGGGATGAATTTTATAAGATTTATAAAGAAAAATTTGAACCTGTATTACTGCCTTTAGAGCCAGGAAGAAAAGCATTAGCTAAAAAAGGAGCTATGTTATTAATAATAGGTATTATTATCAATGCAGTTGCTTTTTTATTATCGGATTATATTTCTATTTTGCCTTTTTTATCTATGGGTTTATCTGTGGTTGCTATATTTTGGTATAAAAAGAATATGGATAAATATAGGGCAGAATTAAAAAAATCTGTAATGTCAAAAATTCTTTCATTATTTGGTAATATATATTTTTCCGGTAAAAGGAATTTAATACGGCTTAATACTATTAAGAACTTTGGTTTGTTTCGTAGTGCATCTGCAAAGACTGATGACGATATTGTAATAGGTTTGTATAATGGCTGTAATTTTCTTATAAATGAGTGTTTAATGACACATTCTGAAGGTTCAGGTAAACACAGCCGTACAATAACAGACTTCAGGGGATTTATTTTTCAAGTAAGTATGAATAAACCTTTTTCCGGGCGTACTATTGTTGGTGTGAATGGTGATATAGATAAATTACCTGGCTTTGAAGAAGTTAAACTGGAATCGGTTGAATTTATGAAGGGTAGAAAAATATATGCTACGGATCAAATTGAAGCACGATATATTTTAACAACTTCTTTCATGGAAAGATTTGATAATTTGGGTAAATCTTTTTTTGAATCTAGAGTTGAAAGCAATATATCTGCTTCTGGTATTGATTCGGGGACTAATCCAGTTCGCAATGATAATTCATTTGTAGGTAGACAGTTTGCGGCTATGTTGGAACGTTCAACCAGAGTCAGTGCCGCATTTATTGGCGGATATGCTTATATATTTGTACCTTGTTCTGAAAATTTATTTGATGTTGATATGACAAGCACTCTGTTAAATCCGGAAGCTTATTATAATATTTATAACCAATTAAGTGCAATTTTAGAGATTATTGACTATATGAAACTTAATCAAAAGATTGGTTTATAAATATATATTTATATATTATCTTGAACAAGTGCATGTGGGACTTTGTGTTCCGTCGTTACAAATAAAATATCCGCTTTGTCCGCAATATGCAACTCCACCATGGTGAGAGCAACATCCCTGTTTTTGTGTTGATTCAGGAATAATGTTTTTAGAAATTGCTGTGTATCCGGTACTTAATAATAAAGTTGTTAAAAATACTATAGTAAGAAATTTTTTCATGGTTTAATATCCCTTTTATGTCCTTAATAGAAACATGACCTAGGACAAGTTTCTATTAGTAACATGGCTAATTTATTATCCAAATAGGGATTTAATGCATAATAATTTTAGCTTCTACATTTTTTACTCCTTCTATAGAGTTATTGAATCCGTTTAATAATTCCGCTGCTGTTTGAGCATTATAAAATTTTCCGCTGGTAACAAGAGCAGTACATTCAAGTTGTTCCAAATCGTCGGTGTCTTGAATATTAAAAGCGATTACATCAATTTTAACGTCTCTTCTAATTCTGATTAAGTTCATGACAAACGTACAAGGACTTTCATCACAATTTTCACCTCCATCAGTTAATAATATTATATGTTTTTTCCCATTGAAGCCCATAAAATCATATTTAATAGCCTGTTTAAGGGAGTACGTGATAGGTGTCATACCTTTTGGCTTAGTTTTTGTCAGAGCATTTTCTATATTGTAGCTGTTATTTAGACTAATTGGACTAATCAATGTAGAAGCTCTGCAGGCTTCTATTGGGGTGAATCCCATTCTATGTCCGTATACTCTTAGACCAACCCAGGTATCAGGACTGATTTTAGGTAATATTTCTTTCATTGTACTTATCATATGATGAAACTTTGTTGAACCTTCTAAAGGTTCAGTCATACTATTAGATAAATCTAGTATAAATAATAATCTTTCCTTTTCTTCATGTTGTTCAAATTTAGAACTATAGTCTTTTGGAGAATATATTCCATACTGAGAAGTTAATGACGGTAAAGCTGAGTATGCTAAGATTGAAAATATTGCAACAAATAATAAAAATATTTTTTTCATACTTAAATTTTATCGCTTGTTATTCTGTGTGGTATCCGTCTTGTAAATATACATAGTATGATATATTTTTGTTATTAAAATTATAATCTTGTTATAGCTATATACATTTATTTCTGGTTGTAATATTATAATTTAGCAAAGAAAGTAGGGATATATGAATAGCATTGAACTTATAAAAAAGACAGAAAAAGCATTAGTAGAACAGTTTGAAGCAATTGATGAAATTAGAAATTATAATCAGGAAAAAGTTTTGCAGGCTTTTATTGATAATAAAGTTGCGCCGGAGCATTTTTATACGGTATCTGGATATGGGCATGATGATTTAGGACGAGAGGTTCTTGATAAAGTTTTTGCTCAGGTTTTTAAATCGGAAAAAGCTTTAGTACGTATTCATTTTGCTTCAGGTACTCATACATTGGCGTGTGCACTTTTTGGAAATTTGAAGTATGGCGATAAATTGCTGTCTGTTGCAGGAACACCTTATGATACAATGCAAGAAGTAATAGGAACAATGGGAGACGAAGAAACAAAACGTTTTTCTTTGATAGGACAAGGTGTTTTGTATGATGAAGTTCCTTTAATAAATAATTCTGATGTTGATTTTGAAAAGCTAGAGCAGATGGTTGATGAGACTACGACGATGGTTCTTATTCAGCGTTCCAAGGGGTATTCTACAAGACAATCTCTTTCGATTGATACAATAGAAAAAATTTGTAAAATTGTAAAATCAAAGAATCCTGATTGTATTTGTTTTGTTGACAATTGTTATGGCGAATTTGTTGATACAAAAGAGCCAATAGAAGTCGGGGCTGATTTAATTGGCGGTTCCTTGATTAAGAATCCTGGTGGAGGAATTGTTGAAGCCGGTGGTTATATCGCTGGTAAAGCTTTATATGTAGAGCGTTCTGCTGTTAGATTGACTGCTCCGGGCATAGGTTCTGAGGGTGGTGCTATGTTTAATCAGCACAGATTAATTTTTCAAGGTTTATTTATGGCTCCTTCTGTAGTTGCTGATGCAGTAAAAGGTGCAGTTCTTGCTTCTAAAATTTTCGATGAAATTGGATATGATTCTTCTCCTAAGTATTATGAAAAGCGAACTGATATAATTCAAAATATTACATTTAATGATTCAGAGAAGCTGGAAAAGTTCTGTAGAACAATTCAATCTCTTTCTCCTGTAAATGGATATGTAACACCGATTCCTGAATATATTCCTGGATACGAGGATAAGGTTATAATGGCTGGAGGAACCTTTATTGAGGGGTCTACTATTGAGTTGTCTGCAGATGGGCCAATGAGAAAACCTTATGTGGCGTATATGCAGGGAGGTTTAAATTATGCTCATATAAGAATTGCCTTAAAACGTTTTTTGGATAATATGATGCAATAATTTTTACTCTATGTAAAGATTTATAAATCCTATAATAGAATGATAGTCTTATATTTGATAAAAAATCAATATAAGACTATTTTTTTTTATTTTTGTATGATAGAATGTCATTGCACAATTTTGTGTACATGAAAAATTTAGTGTATAGAAGTTATAAGAGAAGAGAGGTAAATTATGTCATTACCAAATGTAGCGTATTTTTCAATGGAAATAGCTATGGATCAATCGTTAAGTACATATTCTGGTGGCCTTGGATTTTTAGCAGGTTCTCACATGCTGTCTGCAGGCTACTTACAGATGCCTATGGTAGGTGTAACTATGTTATGGTCATACGGATATTATGATCAACGTATAGATCACCAAGGCAATGTTGAAGTTGCATATATTAGAAAATACTACGACTTTTTGACCGATCTTAATGTTCAAACTGAAGTTGATATATTTGGAGAAAAAGTTAAAGTTAAAGCATATCTTGTACAGCCTGAATTGTTTGGAACTTGTCCGGTTTATCTTTTAACAACTGATATTGATGGTAATAGTGATTGGGCTAAAAGTATTTCATACAAACTATATGATGGTAATGAAAAAATAAGAATTGCTCAAGAAACGGTTTTAGGTGTTGCAGGTGTTAGAATTCTTCAGCAGGTTGGTTATAATTTTGATGTTATTCACATGAACGAAGGTCATGCTCTTCCTGCTGCGTTTGAACTTTTAAGACAATATAACGGTGATTTAAGCGAAGTTAAAAAACGTACAGTGTTTACAACACATACACCTGTAGCTGCAGGAAATGAAGTTCATTGGGTTGACACTTTATTAGAAGGCGGATTCTTTGCCGGTGCATCTCGTGAAACAGCAGTAAATCTGGGCGGTGAAAATTTCTCATTAACAGTTGCAGCGTTAAGAATGTCCAGAATTGCTAATGCGGTATCGCAATTACATGGACTTGTTGCAAACAAAATGTGGGAATGGGTTGAAGGCAGATGTCCTATTAGAGCAATTACAAATGCTGTTAATCTTCAATACTGGCAAGATAAGAGAATCAAAGAAGCTCAAAATGATCCTCAAAAATTACTTGATGTAAAAAGAGAAATGAAGTCAGAACTATTCAAATATATTGCTAATGTTGCAGGTAAGAGATTTGATCCTGACGTTTTAACAATTACATGGGCAAGAAGATTTGCAGATTACAAACGTGCTTGGTTGATTCTTATGGACAAAGACAGAATCGGTAAATTGCTCGATGAAAATAAAGTACAAATTATTTTTGCAGGTAAATTCCATCCGGATGATGTTATGGGTAAAGAAATGTTTAATAAATTATTAAATAGATCTCACTCATTAAAAAATGTCGTAGTGCTTCCTGGGTATGAGCTTCAGTTGTCAGGTATGTTAAAACGAGGTACTGATGTATGGTTGAATACACCATTGAGACCTTTTGAAGCTTCAGGTACTTCTGGTATGTCTGCAAATGCAAACGGAGCTGTTCACTTGTCTATATATGACGGATGGACCGTAGAAGGTACATTTACCGGAATTAACGGTTACGCTATTGAGTATCCGGAAATTAATGACGAAATGTCATGGGAAGAAAGACATTGGAAAGATCATAAATGTTTAATGAGCATTATTGAAGATCAAATTATTCCGACTTACTATGAAAATAAAATGGAATGGGCGAGATTAATGCGTCAAGCAATCAGAACTTCTGAAGCTTACTTCAATTCTGATCGTATGGTTGTTGAATATTACAACAGACTATATAAACCTATTGCGCATGATGACGAATGCTCTGGTGAAACAAAGCATGAAATGAAAATTACTGAAGCTCCTACATTTGATGCTTGGACTTTCTCTAATATTAAGTAATTAATATAATGAAGTGATAAATAAAATAAAGGCGGAAGATACTTCTTCCGCTTTGTTTTGTTATTAGCTTATCGGATTGTAAACTTTTGTTACAGATATAAAAATAAATACTTGAAACGTAATTTTTTTAGCGCTACTATATTAGATGTGCACGGTGCACATACTTATAGATTTTATAAAACCAGATACTTAGAAATTATTTCATCTAAAAACGAAAGTTTTATTAAAGATTAAGATAAGTAACAATCTACTTGACAAAAGAGATTTAAGAAGTAGACTAAAGGAACGGCGTCGAACGGATGCCACTACCCCGATAGCGAGAGCAACCCAAGATGTTGCAAAGCGTTGGAGTCAAAATAAATAGGACATTGAAAATAGAATAGCTGAAAACAAATGGTGAAATATAGAAATATATAACACACAACTTGTTAATTTCGAAAATGATTCAAAAAGACAAAAACTAGTAAAAGCTAGCGAAAAAAAGAAGTCGAGCAGATTGCTTAGTTAGCCCTAAGTAATCGATGGACATAAACTTTCTGACAATGGAGAGTTTGATCCTGGCTCAGGA
>CDZR01029495.1_pt1 | contig 86211 bp, 70 predicted proteins | sample 554781 | NCBI WGS metagenome assembly CDZR01 (sample SAMEA3182065, study PRJEB8094) | gut metagenome | biome: human; feature: gut; material: Stool; isolation source: human stools | place: Canada | collected 2013-01-28
TTAATTAGTGCTCATTGTCTCTTGTACTTCTCTACAAAATAGTTTTATGTAATTCTTTCAAAGATCGTTGCCTCAGCGTTGTTGGCGTTATGCCTTATCGCTGAATTGCGAGTGCAAAAGTACGCACTTTTTTCATACCAACCAAATTATCGGCGAAGAAAATTTGGAGAAATTTTTCTCAAATTCCCCTATCTCGTAATGAATGCACTGATTTCTAGTGCGTTATGGAATAAAAAGTTTTTTCTACGTTTTCCGCACTTCTTGGATAGCTGAGGGCAAATGTAGGGGTTTTGAAGATTGCATGCAAGGAGACTGGGTGGATTTTTCTCTGTTTTATGCTGAAAAACATATTTCCAAGGGAAAGAAGGAGCGATGCGAGGGGCAAGAGTGGGGTATATAAGGAACGCGCACGCGCGTAATAAGAGGGGATCTGCTTCTTCTTCCTTCCGATGCTAGGTACGAATGTCTCTTTATTTAGCTTTTACGGCGCGAAGATTCGGTCTTCTTTGGAGCACGCAAATTAGGTTCTCTGTGTAGACAGAATTTTCCCTTTGCGAATGGGGGTATGCGTAAGTGGTGGACGAAGTGCCACAAACTTCGTCATTATCAAGCTAAAACCTAGGTCTTCCCGTTTCTCAATGAGGACTTTCCCGTCGTTCACTGGGCGGTGAAAGCTCTACCACAGGCCTGTGGTAACGCTACCGAACGGCAGCGGTAGAGCTACCGGACGGCAGTGGTAGAGCTACCGGACGGCAGCGGTAGAGCTACCGAACGGCAGCGGTAAAGCTACAAATGGGCGTTGAACGACGGGTAGATGGGTATCTTTGGACGGGAAGATGGATATCTGTGGACGGCAAATACGAAGTCCCAAAAGAAGTCTCTCTGAAAAGGAACGTTTCTCTGAAAGGGCTTGGTCAACGTGGCATTCCGTAGAGCCGACAAACTGGCAAGAACTTCGCCCCAGCTCACTGATGAGGTGAAGATGGCGCGCATACAATGTTTCCTTGCGGGAGATATCAAAGAGAATAACTTCTCTTGCGATATACTCTTTGAATGATTATATATTGTTGCGGATTTGAAGAGAAATTCCTTCTGGGAAATTACAAAGGATAAGAGGAAGGCGTGAAAAAGCACACCTTTAATACAAGCGAGAAAAATATAAACATGCTACATAACATACTAAAGAGCATACAAGGAAATAGGGAAATGTTGTACTTTTGCAAAGATAAATGGCCGAGTAATGTGTCGGCAATAAGAAATCTTAGAAAAACATACAAACATCTATTCTAAATAATGTTCAAAAAATAACTTTGCAGCGAAATATGGCGCGCAAATCCTTTCCGCATATTTGCATGCCACTATCTAAACGCGAAAAATACAATAATTCTACATACAATACATCATGCGAAAACAATTACTTACAGTATTTGCATTATTCCTTGCAGTCATGAGCGTTTGGGCTCAGGGACCCTCATGGCGCTACAACCGCTACGACGGTTTCAAGGCTCACAAAGTTACCGACAAGACTATCGTTTTCTTTGGTAACAGTATCACCAACATGCACGAATGGTGGGAAGCATTCAACAATCCCAACATCGTCAACCGTGGCGTGAATGGTGCCGAAACCCCCATCATGCTCGAACACTTCGAGAGTATCTTGGTAGGCAAACCAGCCAAAATATTCTTGATGATGGGCACCAACGACCTTGGAACCTCGGGTATGAACACCCCCTCACATGTAGCCAAGAGCGTGCGCACAGCCCTTATGCGTTGCCAGAAGGAAAGTCCCAACACACAGGTATATGTGCAAAGCATTCTGCCGTGTACAGGTAATAACATTAAGGACACCAAGAACGTGCCCATTACCAACGACTCGCTCAAAAATATCTGCACCGAGTTTGCCAACGCCACCTATATCGACCTTTACCCATTGTTGCCAGGCATACCCACCCACCAATATTCAGCTGACGGCACCCACCTCACCATGACGGGCTACCGCATCTGGTGCAACGAAATAGCCAAATATGTGGGTTCAGACTGCGTATATCCTGCTGACGCAGCCGACAACTGGGGCGGTCTCGGCGGCATAGCCGGCATGCGCAACACCTACTTTGCCGCTCTGCCTGTAAAGGCTGACGACATCATCATGCTCGGCGACGACAACAATGACTGGCACGAACTGCTCCACGCCAACAATGTGAAGCAGCGCGGTGGCGCATGGGGCTACCCCAGCAACGACCTCGGCACAATGACCTCGATGCTCAACAACATCTTCAAAGGCCGTTCCGACAACAAAGAGCCCAAAATGGTGTGCATCATGCAGGGGTATAATGAAATGCAGGGCACAACTGACGTGGCAACAGTGGCTGCCAATTACAAGACATTTGTTGAGAAAGTGCGTAGCTATTGCCCCAATGCCGTTATCAAACTGTTTGCTGTAATACCTTCGCCCACGCAAGCTAAGAATGCAGGACGCAGCGACGCCTTCAATGCTGAAATTGAAAAGATTGCGGCCAGCATGGACAACGTAGACTATGTACCAGGCTCATACACCTCGCTCTTGAAAGATGGTGTGCTCAATGCAAGCTACAACATGAACGGACGCCTCAATGCCCGTGGCTATGCCAAACTCTCGCAGGTTGTAGCCGAGGCTATTGGTGCTGAAAATGGCGTGACTGCCACAACCGACGCTGAGGTGGAAGAACTCATTGCCAAGATTGATGCACGCAGCAAATTGGTAAGTGCTTTGCAAACGGCGGGTAGCCTTAGCATTGGCAATGGCGTTGGCCAGTATACTCCTGCCAACGTTGCCCCGCTGTTGAATGGCATTGACGAGGGTTATGCTTTGCTTGCCGACCCCGCCACCACCAACGAGCAACTCACCGCAAAGAGCAGTGCCTATGCTTCGCTCGTTACAAGCGTGTTGCCTAAAATCAACATGCCGCTCGCGTCAAACGACACCGAAGAACATTGGTATCAGCTCTATACCCCCAATCGAAACTCAATGTATAGTACTTCGCAGGGGGCTGAAAAGGATTTGATAGGAGGACAGAATACAAAGTTTAAGAACACCATGTGGAAGTTTGTGCAGCGTGACGACAAGTCATTCGACATCGTCAATCGTGCAGATCAAACTTATGTAAGTCCCGATGCCGAATACGACAAAATGATAAAAACAACCGCAACCCGCCCTAACAAGGGTTGGACGCTGAGCTACGCCAATGTGTCTGGCGTGTTTATCATCTCGTCGGGCAACGTGCAGCTTAACCAACAAATTAAAAGCAATGGTGTGTGCAACTGGAGCGCAAACGGAAATGGCCAAGACCGTAATGACAAAGGTTGCCAATTTGCCATAGTAGATGCGCCAGCGCCTGAGGACATAAATATTGAAGACATAGACCCAACTTGCATTAAGGACTACGAGATTTCTTTGCAGACGGGTTCATTCGTTGCACCCTATAAGAGTGATGCTTTAGTATTGGCTAAAACGTGGGAGAGCACCGAGGGTAATCCTAAGATAAAAGTCACAACGGGGGCAAGGAATATGGCGCCTTCCGAGGTGAATAAGGGCGATTACTTAATGTGGCATCCTGTTGGGGGAAATTGCGACTACACCGTATCGGTTGAGGGTGTAGGACCTAATGGTCAGAAGTGCCTCATTACGGGTTACACCTTTAGCTACTCGTCAGCCACAGAAGGTCAGACCATAACAGTGGCAGGCAAGACATTCACCGCCAAGGCTGCCGAACAGCAGGCTGAAATTACTGATTTGTGCGAGACATCAACGGTATTCAAGGTGGCTGGTAAAAGTGTAACGGGCAAGAGTGCTATCCTCAAAGACTTCATTGTAAAGGTTTTTGTGCCAGGTTCTACTGGTGACGTAACGGCTATTGGCAATGCCACAGCTCCGGCTGTCAGCACGTCTGTTTACTACTACGACCTTCAGGGTCGCCGTGTACTCACCCCCACAAAAGGTATATTCATTACGAACCAAGGCCATAAGGTGGTAATCAGATAAGAATCTTTCCTCTACCCAACTAAAGAAGGCTTGGAATGCTGTGAATGTTCTCACAGATTCCAAGCCTTTTTTATAAATGAATTGCATGAAAGCTATTCCACTTCTTCCTCACATTCCATGATGCTAGCAGCGAGGCAGTCGGCGGTGTGGACAATCATGACTAGGGGATAGAGCGAATGGGCGGTATCATAGTTGCGTTCATCCTCATAGGAATTCATGTTTACACCCCATGGCCCCATGTGCCAACGGATGGCAAGCATTTCGGCATCGGTCATTTCAAGACCACTGCAGAGAAGAAGGACGACGGATTTCTCGCCATGCCCCATGGGGAAGTTCTTGTAGCTTACGTTGTAGCCAGGCACGTCTTCCCACACACCCATGGCATTCTTCTTACGCTTTGTGGTGGGTTGATAGACATCGGACTTGCATACATCGTGAAGCAGACTGGCCAAGATGACGCTCTCTCGAGGCACTTCGCGTTCTAGCGTAGGCTCAAGTTTTTTCATGCCTTCCCATACTTGAAGAGCAGCTTTACAAGTATTGAGCGAATGGAGCACGAGGCCTCCTTTGATATTAAGGTGATGACCCGCAGAAGCGGGGGCATCGAAGAATCCTTGTTCTTCGAGATCGGAAATGACATCTTCCATTCCCTCGCGCTTACATGAGCGAAGGAGTTGGAGGAATTCTTCCTTGTAGGATGATAAATCGATATCCATTATTAGATTATTTGTTGTGACAATGTGAATAGATCTTTACGATAATGTACTCTCTTCTGAGATGGTACATATCGCTACTTCATATAAAAAGGCTAAGATTGAGAGCAGATGATGCTTCTAAATCTTAACCTTATTATTTTCCTTAATGACTATGAGCAGTTTGTCTTTAATCGTTCATTGCTATACCCGTAGCCATATGCGTGTACTCTGTGTACTATGCCTTAGCTAAGAGGGCATCTACGGCAGCATCGACCTTTTCAAATTGGAATTTCTGCCAAATACTATCCATCAAGGCGGCTACGCGCTCTGTGCAAAGGTTGCCGATGCTTCCTTCATGAGTATGGTGAATGTCCTTGTTGGGTGTAAACTGACCAGCCTCAATCTCGAGGCCTACTTTCTTATAGGCATCGCGGAAGGGAGTGCCCGAAGCAGCCAGACGGTTGACTTCCTCTACGGAGAACATGGCATCGTAGCGAGTATCGTCAAGAATGTGTTCGTTCACTTTGATGCGCTCAATGATGTAGGTGGTCATGTGGAGGCAATCAATCAGGCGATCGAAGGCGGGTAGGAAAGCCTCCTTGAGTTCTTGAAGATCACGGAAGTAGCCACAAGGAAGATTGTTCATAATCAAAATCATCTCTTGAGGCAACGCTTGCAACCGATTCATACGAGCACGGATAAGCTCGAACACGTCAGGATTTTTCTTATGGGGCATGATGCTTGAGCCCGTGGTACACTCGTCGGGGAGCTTAATGAAAGCAAAGTTCTGAGAATTGAACATGCATGCATCGAAAGCGAGTTTAGCCACTGTGCCGGCCACGCTAGCAAGAGCATAAGCCACGTTGCGTTCCATTTTTCCACGCCCCATCTGTGCGTAGACCACGTTGTAGTCCATAGAATCAAATCCTAAGAGGTCGGTGGTCATCTGGCGGTTAAGAGGGAAGGATGAACCATAACCAGCAGCAGAGCCAAGAGGGTTGCGATTGGTGAGTCGATAGGCGGCTTCAAGGAAGAGCATATCGTCGGTAAGGCTTTCGGCATAGGCACCTAACCAAAGTCCGAAGCTTGAGGGCATAGCCACCTGTAAATGGGTGTAGCCTGGCATGAGCACAGACTTATAGCGTTCGCTCTGCTTCTGCAATTCTGTAAACAATTGTCGTACGGCCTCAGCCACCTCGCGGAGTTTCTCTCGCGTGAAGAGTTTGAGGTCGACAAGCACTTGATCGTTGCGCGAGCGACCGGAGTGGATTTTCTTGCCCATATCGCCAAGGGCACGGGTGAGCATGAGTTCCACTTGTGAGTGGACGTCTTCGATGCCATCTTCTATCACGAACTTGCCTTCTCGGGCAAGATTGTAGATTTTCTTCAGTTCACTGAGCAGAGGTTGCAACTCATTGTCGGCAATAAGTCCGATGCTGTGGAGCATGGTGACGTGTGCCATCGAACCAAGCACATCGTAGGGCGCGAGGTAGAGATCGAGTTCACGATCGTGGCCTACGGTGAAGCGGTCTATTTCGTCGGTCACTTGAACCGACTTTTCCCATAGTTTCATAGTCAAAGTTTTAGAATTCCTGTCCGATGATGAAGTGGAACTGCGAGCCACCTGCGCGCTTACCTGAGTATCCGCTGATGTACTTTTGGAATCCATAAGCCCAATCGATACCCATCAAGCCGACCATGGGGAGAAGGATTCTCACACCCACACCTGCAGAACGCTTCATATTGAAAGGATTGAATTTCTTGACATCTTGCCAAGCGTTACCTCCCTCAACAAAGGCGAGTGCGAAGATTGAAGTAGAGTTTTCGAGCATGAGCGGATAGCGGAGTTCAAGCGTCATGCGGCTATAGGCGTAAGCATCGCCATAGTAGGAATTATTTCCAGAGAGCGAACCATTTTCATAGCCACGCAACCCAATGGTCTCTGTTGCATATCCGCTTGAGTAGCCCGACATGCCATCGCCACCCACATAGTAGGTTTCAAAGGGAGACTTTTTATAGCGATTGTAGGAACCGAGGATACCGAACTCGAAGCGGGTCATAAGGACCGGAGCCTTGACTGCACTAGAAAGAGCGGTAAAGTTGCGGAACTTGAACTTCCACTTGTGATATTCTATCCACTTATTCTTCTCCTGCATCTCCTGCTGATACTTAGAACTCTGGTAGTTGTTGGCCAAGTTTTTATAGTCACGACCATCCCAAAGCGAATATGGCGGGGTGAGCGTCACTTGGAAGAGAAACTCCGAGCCCTTGCGCGGATAGAACGGATGATCCGTAGAATTACGCGAGAGTGAGAGTGAGAGGTTGATATTGTTGCAGTTACCATCCGTGATTAAGAAGTACTGCCACGACTTCAGCATATAGCGCGTATAAGAAAGCTCGGCCATAAAGTTGAAGTAGTCATCAGGCCAGCGTAAACGCTTACCGAAGCCAAGACTAAAGCCTAACATTTTTACGTACTTGTCAGGGTCGTAGGCATCTATATAATAGCCGTTCGATGTGCCATAACCATACGCATAGTTCATATACTGCGTATAGTAGTTTTGGTTCACATAGTTAGAGTTTACGTCGCTCTGCTTGCTATAGTAGATTGAGAACGAGAGTTGATTAGGCCGCTTTCCGCCAAGCCATGGTTCGAGGAACGAAAGCGAATAGTTCTGATAGTACGTACCATTAGTTTGTACTTGCAGAGAGAGCGTTTGTCCGTCTCCTTGCGGTATGAAGCCAGCACGCTTATATCCTTTTTTGAAAAGATTTTGGACAGAGAAATTGGTAAACTTCAATCCTACACGTCCCACGATACCCGTTTGTCCCCAACCAGCAGAGAGCTCTATTTGGTCGCCACCTTTGGACACGAGAGGATAGTTTAGGTCTACCGTTCCAGAAATAGGGTCGGGCTTGATACCACTTTGTCCGAACTGTGTCTGAAGTGCTTCAGGGTCGAACTGATTCATCTGCGCCAAGTCTTGGATAGAGCGCTTGATGTTTTCCATAGAGAAGAGGTCACCCGGCTTTGTGCGTAGCTCGCGTCGAATAACGTTTTCATAGACGCGATCGTTCCCCGAGATGCGCACATGATTGAAAGTGGCTTGTTGTCCCTCTTGGATGCGCATTTCCAAGTCAATGGAATCTCCGTCGACATTGATTTCTACGGGGTTAAGGTTGTAGAATACGTATCCATTATTATAATAGAGGTTGCCGATGGCATCATCGTCGGAAGAAAGGCGTTTATTTAAGAGAGTTTGATCATATACATCCCCTTTTTTCATTTGCAGGAAACGCTCGAGGAGGTCGGAGTCGTAGACTGTGTTTCCCACCCATGATACGTTGCGCAAATAATATTTTTGTCCTTCGTATACATTGAGATGTACGTTGACGTACTTTCCATCCACGCTTTCTATACTGTCAGAGGTAATAAGAGCATCTCGATAGCCCCATTCATTGAGTTTCTCCACAAGTAGGTCTTTATCTTCCTTATACTTCTCTGGGAGGAATTTCTTAGAACGGAACATGTTGATGAAGCTCTTTTCGTGAGTCTTCTTCATAGCTCTTTTGAGCTTGCCCACATGCTTGGGGTCGGCACCGGTGATAAAGATTTTCTTTACCTTGATTTTCTCGTTCTTATTGATATCGATGTCAACGAGTACACGATTGTCGCCCGTAACGTCCTCTCTGAGCGTGATGCTTACCTCACAATTCTTGAAGCCCTTTTCCTCGAAATGCTTCTTGATATAATGCTCGGCACGATTAATCATATCCGTGGTAATCTGGTTTCCAGGTTGGAAGCCAATGATTTTCTCGCAGTCTTCGCGTTCCGACTTTTTCACTCCCGAGTAGCGTATGCTCGAGATGCGAGGTTGCGTGGTGAGTTTCACGTGGAGATAAGCCTTACCATCAACGATGCTATCGGCTACGATCTCTACGTTTGAGAAAACCTTCTGTGCCCAATACTTGCGTATTGCTTCGGTGATATCGGGTCCAGGGATTTCGTAGGTTTGTCCCACAACGAGTCCCGAAATACTTTGTAAGTATTCCGAATCGTAGCCTTTCATTTCGTCTACCGTGATGCCGCCAAGCACATAACGCGGATGGTTGGCGGTATAGGTTATCACGGGCGCATTGTCGTTCGGCGATGCTACTTGATCGTTGGTCTGAGCGTGTGCACTGAGGGCCATGCTAGCAGCCATTGCGAGCAGTATGCGTGAGGAATATTTCATTCGTTTGTTTGTGTGTTATCAGTGTTGGTTACCTGCTCGCTGGTCTTTCCATAGCGACGTTCGCGATTTTGATACCAAGCAATGGCTTGGCAGAGATCAGCTTCATGGAAGTCGGGCCAAAAAGTGTCGCAGAAATAAAATTCGGTATAGGCACATTGCCACAGCAAGTAATTGCTAAGTCGCACTTCGCCTCCCGTGCGGATGAGCAGGTCAGGATCGGGCATAAAATTGGTGGCCAAGTGGGCGGAAATTGTATTCTCGTCAATGTCGGTGGGCTTGATTGTACCCTCGTCCACCTCGGTAGCTATCTGCTTCATGGCTTCCGTTATCTCCCATCGAGCGCTATAACTCAGAGCGATGACCATGGTCATTCCAGTGTTGACAGCTGTGCGTTGCTGCAACCCAAGGATGGATTCGCGCACCACTTCGGGCAATCGAGCGAGGTCGCCTATGATACGCAGCCTTACATTGTTGTTCATAAAGAGTTCTTCCTCTAGCGAGGTAAGTATGAGCGACATGAGAGCTGCCACCTCATCGGCGGGACGATTCCAATTTTCGGTGGAAAAGGTATAGAGTGTCAAGAATTTCACCCCTAGGTTGGAGCATGCTGTGGTGATTTCACGAACAGCAACTACACCCTGTTGGTGTCCCATGCTACGATTAAGACCGCGAGCTTTAGCCCATCTCCCGTTACCATCCATAATGATGGCAATGTGAGCAGGTATTCTTGAATGGTCGAGTTGCATATATTGGAGTTGTTATGAATAAGTTATGTGTACGGAAGTAATCGTGCAGACTACACTAGATGCAGAAGGCTAGTTGCGATTACACGTGGGACACTTTGGACTGAGATCGTAAGTTAGTGTGAGCATCAGTGAAGAGTAGATGTCCTTATTGCGAAACATCTCCGATTTGATGCCGAGCGGTGCATCGAGTCCATCGAGCTTATCAGAAAGGCTGAAATGTACTAGCCAATCGAGGCCAAGATTGAGGCGTGCCCCCACTTTATACTTCACACCAGCTCCTAGGGGAATATTGGCAGTGAAGGATTTTCCCGCCGCGCCATAGGTAAGTCCGAATCCCATTTGTAGATAGGGGACTAGACGAGAATAGCCTCGATAATCGCGCTGATAGCCGTAGGGCAGGAAGTGAATTTCGTAGAGTGCGGACAAATCGTAGATGGCACTGCTTACGGAATAGTTGAGTTGCGGAGTCGCCACAGCATTGGGGTTGGAAGGCAGATAATTCTTGAGCGTTGAAGTAGAACCCTTCACGCCTATATAAGAGAACTGCGTCTTCACAGCCATGCGTGGATTGAGCGGGAAACGAGCAACGAGGCCACCTGCTAGTCCCATTTTGTCCTTCACATCGGTGAAGTTGGCCGACATACCAAGCCCCACACCGAGCTCAAGGCGATATACAGGGTCTTCCTGCTGAGCGAATGCTCGCTGCGGGAGGAGCAGGAAGAGAAGAAGCAGTAAGTATGTAATCTTAGATAAGAGGTGCATGATGCCTGTGCCGATTGAAGATGTTGCCGTAGATAAGGACTTTTTTCTATACGAGAAAGGGAGTGTTCCTATACATCAAAAAGGGTGCTTTCCGTTCTTAGAAGAGAGACACACACCTTAATTATTATATTATGAGTCCGTAACATGGATATTTAGTTCCAACCGAGGCGATTGATACGACCACGATAGACCATGCCTGTGCCGCCGAGAACCACCCAAATGTAGTGATCGGCATCTACGGCGATACTGACGGAAGTTGCCCCTGTTGTATCAGGATGTGAAAGGAGGTCATTTTTCCACGTACGTCCGTTGTCATTGCTCATATAGAAAGGAGCCACAGTGCCATTGGCGACATTTATGCCTGTGAGCACAGTACCTTCATCGTAAGCAAAGAGACAGACCTGTTTGAGGAGCGGACAAGCATATTTACGAAGTTCCTCCGTTTGGGGAAGATTTATCCAAGGGTAGCTATATTCACCCGAGCGATCGATATCGCGTTTCCACACAGTGACAGAATCGGCCGTTGTACCATCCGCCTTTGTCACTTGGCGCGAGCCTACCATGAGTGAAATTTCTCCTTGCTTATCAGTACGGCTCTGCTGTGTAGCGGCGGCCACGTCGGTGCCTTGCGGCAGTTCTGTGGGAGTATCAACACCGCTTTCGTTCCATGTGATGCCATCGGCCGAAGCATACATTTTATTACCAGCAAGGGCATAGAGGCTATCCGTGCTCTGTCCTACGAGGGCATTGAAATGCTGGGTTGCACTGATGGACGTCCAATTTCCTATTGCCGTTGTCGATGTTACTAATTGACCTCCAGCAAGAGCAAAGAAATGCCCTGCAAAATACTGGATAGTATGCACATCAATAGCGCTACCGCCTACTGGGGCAACGAGTTGAGCCTCATCAAACGAGGGTGATTGGCGAGAAGTCTGAACGAGTTTCACCTCACCATCCATGGCACGACCGAACACATAGATACTTCCGTCCACGACCAGTGTGCGACTTTCTACGAAAGATGCCACAGGGCTAAGCGGGTTATGCGACAACAATTTCCATTCCAATTCATCCGCATATTCTTTGTGTACACGAATATCGAAATCATAGTAGCGCTTTGATGTGCCATCGGGAGCATAGGCCACCACTTTGCGTACCACGGAAAAGTCTGTGCTATCGGTGGGAGTAAAAGATTCTTCTTTACCCGTCTCCGTATTGACAATGCCTAGCGTACCTGTACACTTAATGCCATTTGAGGCGAACACGAGTTTATCCACACAGGTGCCCACTGGTAACGAGTCGGGATTAAACACGCGGCTTTTCAGTTGGTCGATATAAAGATGATAGGCACCACCTGTCACAGAATACGTGGTGGTATCATTGACAATGCGCTTGAGCGTGCCGAGGGTGGCAGAGGTTATCACACAGTCGTTGGAGAGTTCCTCCGAAACATCTTCTGAGGAATTACAAGAAGTGACCATGCAGCCAGTCAGGAGCACCATCACAAGGGCGAATATGTTGAGTTTCTTCATGTCGTGATATAGAGAGTGTATACTTCAACGTGCAAAAATACGTACAATTTCTTATTTAATGGCCATTTCGCATCCATTTATCTTGTTTTAACGTGATATAAACGCTTCTGTGCTTGTTTTTCAAAGTACGGAGGTTTTCTATGAAGCTTCGCTTTCAAGAAACGTTCCCATCAGCCAAGGCACTTCGCAAACGGCGCAAGTGATCGTCCTCTCCCACCATCCAAACCACATCGTTACGCACAATAATACGTTCTGCCGTTGCGGGAACGATACTGCCATCGCTTGCCTCGAAGCCCACCACCATGCAGTGATAATCAGCACGTATGCCGCTATCGCGCAAGGCCAATCCGATGAGCGGGTTTCCCTCGCGGATGAGCAATCGGCGGAGCTGCAAATGATTGGTGTCTGGCGTCTGACAGAGAAGTTCACTCTGCAAGCGCTGTTGGAAGCGCTGCAAACTATCATCGCTGCCGATGGCTTCGATGCGGTCGGAAGGAAAGAGTATGGCTTCGCCATCGGGAATATTGATACGGTTGTCGCCACGCACGATGGCTGCAATCATCACCCCTTCGGCGTGCCCAAAGTCAAGTTCTCGGAGCCTCTTGCCCGCCCATGCGCTATCGTAAGGAACCTCTAACTCGGCAATGTGAATGTTTCGGCTTGTAAGTCTTCCGGCATAGCCCGGTGTAGCCTCTTCGCTTTGTGAAGCCATAACCTCACGCGAACGCAAATTTTGCAGGAAGGTACGTTCTAGCTTGATGCTCACTAATTTAATGCGTTTCGAAGCCACAATTCCGCCCATAATAGCAAGAGAGAGGATCACATGCCATGGCCACCATAGCGGCGAGAGGAAATTGAGGATATAATAGACCGCTGCAGAAGCAATAACGTAGCGCAAGAAGAAAGTGAACCACAACCCTACCCTGTCCCACCGACTGCGATGACGGAGTTGTCGCCACTCGTCGGAATGATTCTTACGCATCACGATGGCACGAAGGAAAGGCGCAGAGAAGGCCAACGAAAGCACGCCACACGTCACATTTCCAGGCCAATGTCCAAAAGATTCGCGACACAAGGGAAGTAAGAGAGAAAGGGAGATTATGATTACGGCAACGCTCAGTGTGAGATATGCCCCCAACTGGCTCAACAAGGCTGTGAGGAGGCGTTTCCACAGGTGCTCATGCTCGGGATGAGCCTCACTCTTTTGTCCGCGTTCGTCTAGCCGATGAAGTACAGTAGGCGGTATGATGCGTTCGAGCACATTGTAAGCGGGAACCGCGGCACGAATCATATAGGGTGTGACAAACGTGGTGATGATGCTCACTGCCACCACCACGGGATAAAGAAAATCGCTAGTCACGTTAAGCGAAATGCCGAGCGAGGCAAGAATAAAAGCAAATTCTCCTATCTGTGCCAGCGAGAATCCACTCTGAAGAGCCACGTGGAGGTTCTGTCCAGAAAGCAAGAAACTCGTGGTGCCGAGCACAGCCTGTCCTACAATAATGGCTAAGCAAATCACAAGGATAGGCAACCAATAAGCGACCAACACCGTGGGATCGACAAGCATGCCCACCGACACAAAGAAGATTGCTCCAAAAAGGTCTTTCACTGGCGATACCACTCGCTCTATCTGTTCGGCTTCCACCGTTTCTGCTAAGATACTGCCCATCATGAAAGCACCAAAGGCAGAACTATAACCTGCTTTCTCGGCCATTACTACGAGCAAGAAACACAATCCAATGCTGACTATGAGTAGGGTCTCGCGATTCAAGAATCGATGAGCCTTGCGCAGGAATATAGGAATGATATAGACGCCTACCACAAACCACAAGATAAGGAAGAAACCTAGTTTGAAGAGGCTACTCACGAGTTCCAAACCTTGAAACTGTCGCGACACGGCCACTGCACTAAGCACCACCATGAGTAATATGCCGAGAATATCCTCAAGGATGAGCACAGAGAGTACCTCGCTTGCAAACTTCTTTTGGCGTAATCCGAGGTCATCGAAGGCCTTATATATAATCGTGGTACTCGACATGGCAAGCATACCGCCAAGAAAGAGGCTGTTCATATTGCCCCATCCAAAGAAGCGCCCCACCATATTGCCCACACTCATCATGCAAAACATTACGCTACACGCGGCAATAATGGGAGCGGCTCCCATCTTCACTATCTTTTTAAAAGAAAACTCGAGGCCGAGGGTAAACATGAGAAAAATCACGCCAATGTCTGCCCACGTGTGAATGCTACTGAAGTCGGTCACGCTAGGAGTATAGGGCATGTGAGGTCCAGCCAGAAAACCGGCCACTATGTAGCCAAGCACAAGAGGCTGCTTGAGCCGCTTAAAGATGATAGTGACCAGGCCTGCAGAGATGAGGATTAGGGCAAGATCGGTAATGAGAGAAGGCATGATGAGGGAATTTTGGAGAGGATAAGATAGACTATAGTCATGGCTAGAACTAATCGCTATTCTAGAATACTAAAAATGAGCCATTCCTATCTTGAGTAGGGCTGTTGCGGATAGACAAACAGCACATTACGCGAACTAAAATAGCGCTCCACCTGATCGGGTAAGCGATCCAAGTAGGCATGATAAGAGATGGTGCCGCGACGGGCGCAAACGAAGATGAGCATGTGGTCCTGACGCGAGGTGTGGGCCAGTTGTATTAAGTTATTCCACGAATTAAACTCGCTATAAATCATGGGCAGGCTGCTATGAGGAGAGGCTGCAATATAGTGTTCTATAGCCGTGAGTGTGGTAGGCGAAGAAAGAGCTTCAAGTCCACATCCCATCTGATGGGCAAGAAGTGCAATACGATCCATACAGTGGGCAAACCCTTGTTCAAACTCTGCCTTCGGTGGCACCAACACGTGAATACGTCGCACCGTGTTGAGAGGGATTGTGTCGCGATAGATCATAATCTGACGATCAACGGAAGCCAAGAGGTCGGCCACTGTCTTACCATAGAAAGAGTCGGAAAGGCGTGCTTTTCGGTGAAGACCAAGCACAAGATCGCTCACAGCACGCTCCTTCACCGTATGCGAAATGCCACTCACCACGTTGACAGACCACCGCTGATAAGTCTGAATACGTATGCCTGTGGCCGAAGCCATCTTCACAGCATTGTGGAGTTGCTGTTCACCACTCCGACGGGCAGAGGGATCATTCTCTAACACCACGTTGAGCGCAATGATAGGAGCCACAGAATGGGGCGTACGGAGCATCAGTGCGAGATTGACCAATCCTGGATTATTCTCGGGATTGTTGAGAGCAATGAGTATGCGGTCGGAAACTTCATCTGAGGCTGCGGCACTCGATGCTTGCTGCAAAGTGTCAGTCACGGCCAGTTTGCGCGCTGTGTTCTCAGTCACTAGCGAACTCACCACACAAGTCACAAGAATGAGCACCATTGCCCCATTGAGTACATCTTCGCCCAATAACCGACTGCCATCTGGCAAAACAATACCATAGCCCACAAGTACCACAGCCAATGTGGCTGCTGCACGCGACCCCGTGAGGCCAAACATAAGGTTGCGTTCTGGGGCCGACATGCGAAAAGCTTTTTGTGTAGCAAAACTTGCGAGCCATTTGCTCACTACGCCCACAACCACCATCACACAGGCCGTAAGCACCGCCCCAGAGTGTTCTACGAGCGCGCTGAGATTGATCAGCATACCCACGCCAATAAGGAAATAGGGGATAAAGAGGGCATTTCCCACAAACTCTACATGGCTCATAAGAGGTGATAATGGAGGAATCAATCGGTTGAGCACAAGCCCCACGAGAAAGGCGCCGAGGATACCCTCCATGCCCACTATCTCCATCAATCCTGCACCTAGGAAAACAAGACCCAACACAAAGACATATTGCACCACGCTATCATCATAGCGACGAAAGAACCACCGACCGATGCGCGGAAAGGCATAGACAATGATTACACCGAGCAGCACCACCTTGATGACGAGCCACACCCAATAAAGTCCTGTCACATTCTCCTTAAACATTCCCCCCACCACAGCGAGCACCAAGAGCGTCAGCGTATCGGCCACGATGGTGCCTCCCACGGCAATGCTCACACTAGTGAGCCGCGAAAGGCCATAACGCAACACAATGGGGTAGGCGATAAGCGTATGTGAAGCATACATCGCAGCGATGAGCACACTAGCAGCTACGCCATAGCCCAATGCTAGAGAGTTGGCTGCATAACCTATGGCCATTGGAATGGCAAAGCTAAGAAGACCTAGCGTAAGAGCCCTTCCCTTGATACGCTGCACATCTTGGAGATTCATCTCTAGCGAAGCAAGAAACATAATATAGTAGAGCCCCACTTTACCAAAGAGCTCAAAACTGCCATCGCGCTCAAGCACTCCGAATCCATGGGGACCAATAAGTATGCCTGCAAAAATCATTCCCACAATGGAGGGAATGCGTAGACGTTCGAGTAACATCGGGGCAAAAAGAATAATTGCCAGCACGATGAGGAATATCCATGTGGGATCTGTAATCAAATTCTCAGGTGTTTGTGATGAATAATGGGCTAGCTCAAAGGCTCAACCTTGGCCATGAGGAAGAAGTGGATTCCCCCCGTGGTAAACGATTCTGCAAAGTTATTGTATTTTTTTTAATCTCGCGCTACGCATGCGCGGAATTAGTTGACAAGGGGAGGAGACTTGGCAGAAGGAACACACACTCTCTATCAACGAGGCAACTCTATGCCAGAAGCAGACCTCTTAGAAGCAAGTTCTTTTGTCCCACCTCATTTATGGGTGGTTCTATAAATTCTGAAATTCATGGTATCCAATTCTGATGTGCGATTTGCATGGTCTTGAAAGCGTCTTTTTGATAATAAAAGTCAGTCACATAGCCCGCTATGCTCCTTCATTTACTATCAAAAATACACACCCAATACCATACAAATCACATCATCAGGACTTATAGAACCACCCTTATATCTTACCCACAGGAAGAAAAAATAGGCATTAAATTACCCAAAAAGCCATTCCCCATCGTCTATAGACTATAAAACGACAGAATAAGGCTTCATTATCAAAAAAGTATTGTAATTTTGCACACGGAGAGAAAAACCTTTCTTTCTGCAACAAAATTCTACACTCAGTAAACAAAATGCAACAAGCAGACCACCAATGACCGCGCTTTTATAGCGCTAAGAGGGACGTTTGCTTACAAAATTACATAAAATTCAAGCAATGAACGTAGCTATCGTAGGTGCCAGTGGTGCCGTGGGCCAAGAATTTTTGCGCGTCCTCGCCGAACGCGATTTTCCTATCGACAATCTATTGCTCTTCGGGTCGACCCGCAGCGCAGGCACCAAATATACCTTTCGCGGTAAGGAATATACCGTTAAACTCCTTCAGCACAACGACGACTTCAAGGATGTAGACATTGCTTTCACCTCAGCAGGTGCAGGCACTTCTAAAGAGTTTGCAGCCGACATTACAAAGTATGGTGCTGTGATGATTGACAATTCATCGGCCTTCCGTATGGACGAAGAGGTACCTCTCGTAGTGCCAGAATGCAATGCCAAGGATGCACTAAAGCGTCCGCGCGGCATCATTGCCAACCCCAACTGCACTACAATTATGATGGTGGTAGCACTGCAAGCTATCGAAAATCTGAGTCATATCAAGCGCGTACACGTGGCTTCCTACCAAGCTGCTAGCGGAGCTGGACAAGCTGCTATGGACGAGCTCGTAGAGCAATATCGCGAAGTACTCAATGGCCAACCCGCCACTGTGAAGAAATTTGCTTATCAGCTGGCTTTCAACGTAATTCCTCAAATCGACGTATTCCAGGACAATGGCTACACAAAGGAAGAGATGAAAATGTACAACGAGACACGCAAGATTATGCACTCCGATGTGCTGACCTCGGCCACCTGTGTGCGCGTGCCCTCACTTCGTTCTCACTCTGAAGCCATTTGGGTGGAGACAGAGAGCCCACTCGAAGTGGCCGACGTGAAAAAGGCTATTGCTGGTGGCGACGGACTCGTGCTCATGGACAATCCCGAAAAGCAAGAATACCCCATGCCGCTTTTCTTGGCAGGTAAAGATCCTGTATACGTGGGTCGTGTACGCAAGGACTTGGCCAACCCCAATGGTCTGACGCTCTGGCTCGTAAGCGACCAAATTCGCAAAGGTGCTGCACTCAACGCTGTGCAAATAGCCGAATACTTAATTAAGGTAGGCGACGTGAAGTAGGATAGTTTTAAGCCTTGAGGTTATCGGCAAAGGTTTTAAGTTTTGAGGTTATAAGGTTATAAAATTACTCCATGCAGCAAATATTGGCTATCAGAAGGATACTTTATAACCTTATAACCTCAATACTTAGGACTCAGAACAACCTAAAGAACAATATCCAATGAAAATTATCATCGCTGGCGCTGGAGCTGTGGGCACACATCTTGCCAAGCTGCTCTCGCGCGAACATCACGACATAACGCTCATGGACGAATCGGCCGAGAAGCTCGAAGACCTCTCATCCGATTTCGACATTCTGACGCTCCCCGTGTCGCCCTCATCGATTTCAGCACTCAAAGAGGCTGAGGTGGGTAAGGCCGACCTCTTCATCGGAGTGACTCCCGATGAAGCGCATAACATGACCGCCTGCATGTTAGCTCACAAATTGGGAGCAAAGAAAACGGTGGCTCGCGTAGACAATTATGAGTATGCCATGCCCGAGCATCGTGCTTTTTTCTCAGAAGTGGGCATAGGATCGATTATCTATCCTGAAATGCTAGCTGGGCAGGAAATTCTCCACAACATTAAGCGTAGCTGGATTCGTCAGTGGTGGGAGGTACAAGATGGTGCACTTATACTGCTAGGAGTGAAGGTGCGTAGCAATGCACAGATTCTCGACCAGCCACTTAAAGACCTCTGTGGACCAGAATCACCCTTTCACATCGTGGCCGTGAAGCGCGGTGACGATACTGTGATTCCCCATGGTGGCGACAGCCTACGTGCACTCGACGTGGTATACTTTATGACTACGCCGAAGTATGTTAATTACATTCGCGACCTTGCGGGCAAGGAGGAATATCCCGATGTGTCCAACGTGTTCATCATGGGCGGTGGCAGCACTGCCGTGCATCTAGCCAACGCCATGCCCGACTATATGCACGCCAAAATCATTGAGAGCCAGGCGCAGCGTGCAGAACATCTCAATGAGGTGGTGACGAATCGACATGCCATGATTATCCACGGCGACGGACGCGACCTTTCCTTGCTCGAAGAGGAGGGCATTCGCAAGGCGCAGGCTTTCTGTGCACTGACGGAAAACTCGGAAACGAACATTCTCGCGTGCCTTGCAGCCAAGCGTCTAGGAGTGCGTAAGACGGTGGCCATGGTGGAAAATACCGACTATATCAGCATGGCTGAGAGCCTCGACATCGGCACCATCATCAATAAGAAGACTTTTGCTGCTAGCCACATCTACCAGATGATGCTCAAAGCAGACATTACTTCCGTAAAAAGCCTCACCGTGGCCAATGCCGATGTGGCTGAATTTAGTGTGCCAGAGGGGTCGAAGATTTGCAAGCATGCCGTAAAGGATCTTGATCTTCCCTCGTCTATCACGCTAGGTGGTCTCGTGCGTGGAGGACATGGTCAGCTCATTAACGGTTCCACCATGATTCGTCCTGGCGACACCGTAGTGGCATTCTGCCTTAGCGGAGGTATCAAGAAATTGGAAAAATTCTTCAAATAAACCACTTAGGAGAAAGTGAAAAGTATTCCCTCCTGGCCAAAAATGGCTAGAAGGGAATACTTTTTTTGCTTTAGTCCCTGCGGAAGATATCGCGTGTATATACCTTTTCTTTCACATCATCGAGGCTAGCATCATAGCGATTGGCAATAATGGCATGGCTCTGTGCTTTGAAGTCGGCAAGTGTATTCACCACTCTACTTCCAAAGAAAGTCGATCCATCCTCAAGCGTAGGCTCGTAGATAATTACCTCTGCACCCTTTGCCTTGATGCGTTTCATAATGCCCTGAATGGCCGACTGGCGGAAATTGTCAGAATTCGACTTCATTGTCAGTCTATACACCCCCACTATGGGCGGATTACTAGCAGCTCCCTCTGCATCATACTCATTGTTTTGCGAATAACCATACCAGCCAGCCTTGCGTAGCACAGCATCGGCAATGTAGTCTTTTCGCGTGCGATTGCTTTCCACAATAGCCTCAATGAGATTTTCGGGTACATCTTGATAATTGGCCAATAGTTGCTTCGTGTCCTTCGGCAGGCAGTAGCCACCATAGCCGAACGATGGATTATTATAGTGCATGCCAATACGTGGATCAAGCCCCACTCCTTCGATGATCGCATGCGAATCGAGCCCCTTTATTTCGGCATAGGTATCGAGTTCGTTGAAATAACTGACACGGAGGGCTAAATAGGTATTGGCGAAAAGTTTTACAGCCTCAGCCTCTTTCATACCCATGAAGAGCGTGTCGATATGTTCCTTGATAGCACCCTCTTGCAGCAAGCGAGCAAAAACATGGGCGGCTTGATTCATTTCCTCCACATTCGTCACCGACTCAATGGCACTATTCTCAGCCTCAAACTCGGGTTTGTCGATAAGTTTAGGATATCCCACAATGATGCGACTGGGGTAAAGATTGTCATAGAGCGCCTTGCTCTCGCGCAAAAACTCGGGCGAGAACAGGAGGTTGAACTTCTGCACTCCACGTTGAGCATAACGCAAATAGAGCGAACGTGTGTAACCCACGGGGATAGTACTCTTAATCACCATCACGGCTGCAGGATTAACCTCGAGCACGAGGTCAATCACCTCCTCCACATGCGAAGTATCGAAATAGTTCTTCACAGGGTCGTAGTTCGTCGGTGCAGCTATCACCACGAAATCAGCATCGGCATAAGCCTGACGACCATCAAGCGTGGCGGTGAGGTTGAGTTTCCCGCTAGCGAGATACTTTTCTATATAATCATCTTGTATCGGCGAAAGGCCGCGATTGATCTTTTCCACCTTTTCGGGCACCACGTCTACAGCCGTCACGTGGTGGTGCTGAGAGAGCAAGGTAGCGATACTTAGCCCCACATAGCCCGTACCAGCCACAGCTACTCTAATATCTTGAAATTCACGCATATTGTGTTATATTTTTCAAAGTTATAGTGATTCAAAGAAGTGCGGCTCCCGCTGAAGCAAATCGACGATACCTGCGGGCGGACGCTGATTGAGGAGTTCGCGTTTCATCCAGTCCATGTAGGATGCCACATGAGCAAAGAATTGGTGATAGCCTTGACAGAGATAGTTGAGCCCAGGCTCCCCATCGTCCGTATGGCAAAAGCGATTCTTCGGACATTCCCCATTACATGCAAAGAGATATTGACACTCACGACACTGGCGCGGGAGCGATGTTTGCTTAGCTTGCCCGAAAGCCTGTTGGCGCGGAGAATACATCATGTCGATGAGCGACTGTGTGCGGATATTGCCTAAGCGATATTGCGGAAAGACAAAGTGGTCACAACTGTACACATCGCCATTCCACTCTATTGCTCCCGCATGACCACATGTCTTTGCCAGCGTGCAAATACCAGGCTGCTGCCCCATCCAATTAGCTAAGGTAGAGTCGAAGAGTTGGATAAAATATTCACCTACATCATGGCGCACCCACTCATCGAAGATGGTACAAAGGAAGTTGCCCCACTGTTCGGGCGTAATGCTCCAATCAGCTAAGCCTCCAGCTCCAGCCTCGTCGACAGCGGCTAGAGTGCGGCCATCAGAGTGGTGCTCTAGGCGCTCTACGATGGGCGTAAACTGTAGATAGTGGCAACCTATTTCTTTGAAGAAATGGTAGAAGTCGAGCGGATAGTCAGCATTAAAGTCATTGACCACAGCAAGGGCGTTCCACTCCACGCCATGCTTCTGCAGTAGGCGAATGCCTCGCATTACTTGCTGAAACGAGGGCCTCCCCGCACGATTGCGTCGATACTCATCGTGAAATTCCTGAGGCCCGTCAATGCTCACCCCCACAAGCCATCCCTCCTGACGGAAAAACTCACACCACTCGTCGGTGAGCAGCGTGCCGTTGGTCTGCAAGCAATTGTCGATGCGATGACCTGCTGCATGCTTCTTTTGCAGTTCCACCACACGCTTATAAAACGAGAGCGGACGCATAAGCGTCTCACCACCGTGCCAAGTGAAGAGCACGTCGGGCAAGGTCTGCGCAGCAATGTAGTCGTGAATGAACTTCTCGAGGAGTTCGTCGCTCATCACCTCTTCGGGCGAGTCGGCATAGAGTTTCGACTTTTCAAGATAGTAGCAATACTGACACGCCAAATTACAACGTGAACCCGCTGGCTTGGCTAGCAGATAGAGCGGAGATGAGAAGGGGGATATATCCATGAATGAAGTATGTCAAAGTAATCTATTTCAATAGTTCTATGGGGTAACACCAAGAGTGCCCACACCATTCTGTGGGCGACGCGTCTAGCGTCGGCATCACCCACAAGCACCTGCTCCAAAGCCTACCGAGGGCAACGCGTCCTCGCATCGGCAACAAAAGCATTGCTTTAGTATGCAAAAATATCACTAAAACCTGAAACAGCCACCATCTCTTGCCATATATTATTTACATCCACCCTTGCTCCAACACTATATTTTCCGTACTTTTGCAACATGCGATTAATTAAAATGACGGGCGGATTGGGCAACCAAATGTTCATCTATGCCCTATATATAAGCATGCGCCGACACTTTAGCGACGTGCGCATTGACCTCTCTGACATGGTGCACTACCACGTACACCATGGCTACGAGATGCACCGCGTATTCGGCTTGCCACAGACAGAGTTCGTCATGAACCAAAAGCTGAAGAAGGTGGTCGAATTCCTATTCTTCAAGACCATCCTCGAGCGCAAGCAAGGCGGACGATTGGAGCCCTATTTCGGTAAGCATAGTTGGCCTCTAATCTATTATAAAGGATTTTACCAAAACGAGCGCTACTTTGCCGACTGTAAAGACGAGGTGCGCCGAGCATTTACCTTCGATCTAAAGCAGGCCAACGAGCAATCGCGCCTCATGGCTCAAGCCATTGAGCAAGACGCTCACGCTGTATCGCTCCATGTGCGCCGCGGCGACTACTTGCTACCCAAGCACTGGGCCAACTCGGGAAGCGTGTGTAGCCTCAGCTATTATCGCCGAGCCGTAGAGGAAATGAAGCGTCGCGATCCTAAAGCCCATTTCTACGTATTCTCCGACGGCATGGACTGGGTGCGAGAGAACATTGACCTACCCGCTGACACTCTGTTCGTCACCCACAATCAAGGCACCGATAGCTGGCAAGACATGATGCTCATGACCCACTGTCGCCACAATATCGTGTGCAACTCCACTTTCAGTTGGTGGGGGGCATGGCTCAATACGCATGAAGGGAAAATCGTTATTTGCCCCGACCACTGGTCGGTCACAGAACAAGCCTCACACTTTGTACCCGAAAGTTGGATACAGATAACAACTAAAGAATAATAGCCTTGCAACCCTCCACGATGATACATATAGCCTTAACCATTACCCCTTCCTACGTACGTTTCTGCAGTGTAACAATGATGTCGGCCATGCGAAATAACCCGATAAGAGCATTGGTCTTTCACATCTTGGCGAAAGGTCTCAGCGAGCACGATCAGCAAACACTGAGAGAACTTGCAGCCCCCTACGAGGATCAAGTATGCTTCTACAATGTGGAAGATAAGATGCTACGCGGCTATACCATACGTTGGGAGGGGAAAAGACTTCCCATGGTCGTGTTCTATCGTTGTCTACTTGCTTCTATCCTGCCCACCGATGTGCAGCGTGTGCTCTACATCGATTGCGACACTTTGATACTCAGCGATCTTTCTCCATTATGGAACGCACCACTTGACGACCACCCCTTGGCAGCTGTTGCAGATGAACCAGTTGAGATCAATCCCGCACACGCCCAACGTCTGCAATATGAAGTATCCGACAATTACTTTAACGGTGGAGTTATCCTCTTCAATCTAGACTATTGGCGCAAACACAATCTAGAAGAAACCTGTCGTGACTTCTATCAGAAATACCCTGAACGCATACGCTATAACGATCAAGACTTGCTCAATGGCTTGTTCCACAAAAGCCGCATACTGCTCCCCGCTCGTTGGAACGTGCAGTCCAACTTTTATCGTCGCAAGAAAGTGAATCGTTATCAAGACAATCAGGATTTTCTGCAAGCAATGCTCCACCCTGGTATATTGCACTACTCTTCACGAAAGCCCTGGCAGCTATATAGCACGCATCCCTTAGGGCATCTTTTCTTCCACTACCAAGCCCTCACTCCATGGGCCGACAAACGAATGCCACGCGGATGGATAGACCGATTGCGCCAGGCTTGGCACCAACTGCCCTATACCGTGCATCTAAAGCCCAAGAAGTATATTACCCATGAAGAGTGGAACAGATTATTGCAAGAAAAAGGATAACCCATGGTATCAATCATCATTCCCGTTTACAACGCTGCTCCCTATATAACGGACACTATTGAAAGCGTACTGCAATCCACCTATACCGATATAGAAATAGTCTGCATGGACGATGGTTCTACCGACAAATCATGGTCTATTCTCAAGCAATACGCCGAAAAAGACAAACGCATTCGCGTGTTTCATCAAGAGAACGCGGGCGTATGCAAAGCACGCAACGAAGCCATTGCTGCTTCTCATGGAGAATACATCCTGCCCATCGATGCCGACGATTTGCTCCTCCCCCAATTTATCAGCCAAGCCGTCAGCGTACTCAATTCCCATCAAGAAGTAAAAGTGGTGGCACCCACGGCAGAATTCTTCGGCGAGCGCACTGGACTTTGGCGTCTGCCCACATTCAACTTGCGAAAGGAAGCTCACAAAAACATTCTCGCCGCTTGCGCCATGTATCGCCGCACTGATTTCGACCGTACGGGCGGCTATTGCGAAGAAATTATTGCCCGAGAGGATTGGGAATTTTGGATCCATATGCTCAAAGACGGCGGCGAAGTAGTGCGTCTTCCCGAAGTCGGTCTCCGCTACCGCGTGCAGAAGCATAGCAAACGCGTGAGCGACCGAAAAATGAAACGACATGTAATCAAGGTGCTTAATAGCCGCCACCCCGAATTTTTCGAACGTTGGCTCGGTGGTCCACTTCGCTATTACCGCTCGTGGTCACACCTTATCAACGCCCTTTATCGCATCATCTGTCCACGACACACCCACACAGAACGTGCTTTTGATGGTATGCGCGATTTTATCACCTCACTTCCCGTAAGATTCTCCATTCCCGAGTGTGGACGCATTATATATAAGGGGCGCAACGAGCTACGTGAGTTCGACACCCAAGTTGGCCCCGTGGTGGTAAAATCCTTCCGCAAGCCTAATTTTATCAATCGCATCGCATACGGTCTGTTCCGCCCATCGAAGGCAGAACGTTCTTGTCGCTACGCATCAATGCTTCGCCAAAAAGGCATCGGAAGTCCCGCACCGGTGGGTTGGTATAGCGAACGCGGATGGCTAGGCCTCTTCTTCGGACATAGTTATTATGCCTCACAGCGTAGCGAACTTCCCTATACTTACATCGACATCATCAAAGGACGTATTCCACAAGCCGAAATGCCAGACTATCTTCGCGCCGTGGGTCGACTAGCAGGACGTATGCACAACGAGGGCATCATCCATCGCGACTTCTCACGTGGCAATCTGCTACTAGGTCGCGATAACAATGACCATGTCCGCGTGGAAGTGGTTGACCTCAACCGACTGCGCTTTCACCCCATCAGTCTGGCTGAAGGCGTAAAAAACTTTGAAAGACTTCCCGCCACTCCCGAAATGCGTCGCTACCTAGCCGAAGGCTATGCAATTGAGCGTGACTTCGATATCGACGAATGCCTCCGCCGTTGGCCCCAAACCGAAGCCATGGATAGCCCCGAAGCAAAAGCCCAAAGGGCATAACTAAAAATAACATTACTCTCCGCTTGAAATGAACAAACTGCTGAACGCTCTCTGCTCCCTACCCGCATTTTTCCAACATACGCCGAAACCCAGGTTGATTATGACCTTGCTGGTGAAGAACGAGGAAGAACTCTTGCCCTTGAACCTTGAGTTTCATCGAAGTATGGGCGTGGATGGCTTTATCATCACAGACAATAACTCTACGGACTCTACCCCTCAGATTATTGAAGAGTATAAGCAACGGGGATGGGTGTTAGAGGTAATAGATGAACATGCCACTGACTATAGCCAAAAGCACTGGGTGGATCGAATGATCCGATTAGCGAAAGGAAAGTATCATGCCGATTGGGTAATCAATGCAGATGCAGACGAGTTCTGGTATACTCCTAAGCGAAATATCAAAGCGGAAATAAGCACAACCCACGCCAACGTGCTTCGCTGCAACGTGCGTAACGTATATCCCGAAGAATCCCTCCCCTGGACAGAATGGAACAAAACAGTACGCGACGTCCCCGCAGAAGCGGACTTCGACCTTTCCCCCTACTCCATCTTTACGCACCAAACGCATAAAGTGATGCACCGCACTGCAGGCTATCTGCAAATCTCTATGGGCAACCACAAGGTAAAGATGCTACCGCGACGTACAGCCTCATCATCCATCATCGTCTACCATTACAACATCCGTGGCAAAGCCCAGTTCTTAGCAAAAATGATCAATGGTGGAAAGCAACTCGAGCAACGTAAGAGCAAGCATGGAGGCCGTCATTGGCGCTACTTCTACGACCTCTACAAGCAAGGACTTTTAGAAGCGGAATACGCTCGCGTCGTCGGCGCAAACATCCTAGCCGACCTTACTCGCGAGGGCTACATCGTGCAGGACAATCCGCTGCCCGAATGCTTCAAAAAGTTGCAATAACCCCAAACTTCTCAAGGAGCTACTAATAAAGCCTCTACCAACATGAAAGCCTACTCATAGGAGTGAGATCTGCATCTCGTTCTCCCTATGAGTAGGCTTTTCTTTATTGTGCTTGTCTGCAGATGAGCGTGCTTCCGTCAGCAGATAATCGTCTATTCGTCTGCAAAAGAGCAATCTGAGCTCTACCGCTGCCGTCCGGTAAAGCTACCGCTGCCGTCCGGTAGAGCTACCACTGCCGTCCGGTAGACGAGAAATTGTACATCTGGCAACGAGAAAACCACAATCTGTAGATAAAAAAGCGATGATATAGAAACAGCGAGCGTACTATCTCGGCGTATTCCACACAAAGTACAAGAATTTCATAAAGCTTGATTGACCACGCTAACACTTTACCAATAGACTTTCGTGGTAGGTGAAAAGTAGAAATGCTTGTAGCGTTTCAAGTACCAAGCTATCAATGCCATATAAGGTTTCTTCAGCTCAAAAATGTGTTTTTCTTTCCACGTCATTTTTTTCTTCTTGTATTGTCGAGCTTGTATGGGGAAAGCCTCCATCTGGCTCCAATCTAGACTGAGCGGAAGTGTCTCCTTATAAGATATTTCAATGTGGCGGCGTTGCTTGGCAAGTAACGATAGAGCACTCTGGTCGTGACGATTCTCCACGAAGCCACGTATACATGGAACAACAGACACTTTATCCGGAATCAAGTTGAAATGATGGTGACAAAGTTCATACCAATCCTCAACAAACCGCATACCTTCAGCATTCTTTTTTATAATGACGATACCACTCAATAGCTGTAAGGACATGAGCACATTGTCATCATTATAATGTCCCGTAAACTTTAGAATATCTCCCTTTGAATAGTCTTTCTCCAAATAAGAAGATTGAAAAGTGATGAGAAATTCACCATCCTTGAGCATCTGAATGTATTCTTCAAAGCGCTTCATGCCCTTTGCATTCCAATACACGCCAGCGTCCGTATAAACAAGAATATCTCCCTCGTTCATCAATTTCATACGTTCGCGTATCAAGTAAGGTTTCCACCGCCAATAGCCAAAGCCGCGCCGATACACTCTGCAATGCAACGAACGAAGATAGTCAGCAGGAAGATCATCTTCATTAAGAAAGTATCTTTCGTCAAAAGGGAAATGCTCGGTACACTCCTTTAAGGAATTCAATGCACCAGCATAACGTTTATCAGCAAAAGACAGGAATACTATACGCGAAGGAGTGTATTTCGCATCCATATTATAATTGTTACGTACGAACTATTTGTTACGCTTGAAAATATCATTTAATAAGAGTTTCACCGCATTGCGAAGAATCTTCATATCTCGCTTCATGGGCGATTCATAGCCAAAAGCATAAAGAATCTTGCGCTGAAGCGGATTAGAGTTGTCAACGAAATCATTAATTCTATTAGGTAGGAGCGTTTTTCTCACTCTATCACACTCTTCACGTTGCAAATCATTATTACGCGGATTATTTGAAATACCCATCATGTCGAAATCGGCTACAACAAAAGGAATAGCCTCATAAGAGGCATTATCGATAATCAGTTCATAAAACATCTGTTCCCAATCTGCAGCAATCCTATAACTCTCATCATAAGGACGCTTCTTAAGCAAAGCGGTGCGAATAAATGTGGCTTGGTGGGGTAATGCTTGATGTGCAAGATTCACAAACTTTATACTCTGAGGAGCCACGCGCAAAGTGTTATTCTTATCCTTATATACATGCATCTGTCCGCCCACATAGAAGTCCTTTCCATTGAGCAGAGGGAGCACCCGGGAGAGCACATCGGAAGAGTGGAAGCAATCTCCCGAATTCATAAAGTTAATATATTCGCCCGAGGCATGGGCAATGCCCTTGTTCATGGCATTATAGATGCCCTTATCGGGTTCGCTCACCCAAAAGGCAATACTCTTCTCATACTTCTTAATAAGCTCTACACTACCATCGGTCGAACCTCCGTCGATGACGATGTATTCCACCTCGGGAGTGAGTTGAGAAGTGACAGAACGGAGCGTTTTTTCAAGTCCATCGCAGTTGTTATAGTTGATTGTTACTACTGTAAGTTTCATGTCGTAATAAGTGTCTTTTGAACCTGTGTCCTAGCACATTGTGCCTAATCGGCTACAAAAGTATAACTTTTACTCCATTCTGTGTAAAAAAGCACTTGAAATATTTGGAACACACAAGGAAATATTTGTAACTTTGCAGCAAGATTGAGTGAGGGGCTTTCTTAGAAAAGTTCCTCACTTCTTTTTACCACTCAATAACCGCAAATGATTGACAAGAAGATTGTAAAGAATTTGGTGGACCAGTGGTTGGAGGGGAAAGAATACTTTCTGACCGACCTGACCATCAGCCCCGACGACCGCATCGTGGTGGAGATTGACCACGAAGAGGGAGTATGGATTGAAGATTGCGTAGAACTGAGCCGCTTCATTGAGAGCCACCTCGACCGCGAACAAGAAGACTTTGAACTCGAAGTGGGCAGCGCTGGCATAGGCCAACCCTTCAAAGTGTTGCGTCAGTACGAAATTCATCAAGGCGAACGCGTAGAGGTGCTCACTGCAGAGGGGAAAAAATTGCAGGGCGTGCTAGGCAACGTTACACCAGAAGGCTTCACGCTGACCGTAGAAGAGAAAGTGCGCGAAGAGGGAGCCAAGCGCCCCAAACTCGTGGAACGCACCATTCCCTTCACCTTCGACCAGGTGAAGCAGACGAAGTATATCATCGATTTTAAATAAACTCACACACTCTATCATAATGGCTAAGAAAAAGCAAGAAACCGTAAGTCTGATTGACACTTTTGCGGAATTCAAACAGAATAAGAATATCGACATAACCACCATGGTGGGTGTGCTCGAAGAGAGCTTCCGTAGCGTTATTGCTAAGATATTCGGTTCGGACGAGAACTTCGACGTGATTGTAAACCCCGACAAGGGCGACTGCGAAATCTATCGCAATCGCGTGGTGGTAAACGATGACGAAGTGGAAGATCCCAATAAGCAAATTTCCCTTTCAGAAGCTCAGAAGATTGATGCTACTTACGAAGTGGGCGAAGATGTTTCAGAAGAAATCCACTTTGCCGACTTCGGCCGTCGCGCCATTCTTACACTGCGCCAAACATTGGCTAGCAAAATTCTAGAATTGGAGCACGACGCACTCTATAATAAATACAAAGACCGTGTAGGTGAACTCATCACTGCCGAAGTATACCAAACATGGAAAAGCGAAACGCTGCTCATGGACGAAGAGAAAAACGAGCTTTATCTTCCCAAATCGCAGCAGATTCCTCGCGATTTCTTCCACAAAGGCGACAACGTGACGGCCGTAATCGACCGCGTTGACAACACCAATGGCAACCCAAAGATTTATCTCTCACGCACTTCGCCCGTATTCTTGCAGCGCCTGCTCGAGAACGAAATTCCCGAAATAGCCGATGGCATTATCCGCCTATGCCGCATTGCTCGTATCCCCGGCGAGAGAGCAAAGATTGCCGTAGAAAGCTATGACGACCGTATCGACCCAGTAGGTGCTTGCGTAGGTGTGAAGGGCAGCCGTATCCACGGTGTAGTACGTGAACTTCACAACGAGAATATCGATGTAATCAACTTCACCAACAATATCTCGCTCTTCATCCAGCGTGCCCTCAATCCCGCACAGGTATCCAAGGTTGTACTCCACGAAGAAGAGAAAAAGGCTGAAGTATATCTCCGTCCTGAAGAAGTGAGCCTCGCTATTGGTAAGGGAGGTATGAACATCAAACTCGCCTCTATGCTCACAGAGTATACTATTGACGTGTTCCGTGAAGTAGAAGGCGAAGAAATGACAGAAGACATCTATCTCGACGAGTTTGCCGATGAGATTGACCAATGGGTAATCGATGCAATCAAAGGTATCGGCCTTGAGACCGCCAAAGACGTGCTCAACGCTCCGCGTGAAATGCTCATCGAAAAGGCCGACCTCGAAGAAAGCACTGTCGACGACGTATTGCGCATACTGCGTGCCGAGTTTGAAGACGAAGACAAAACTGCCGCCGCTCCAAATACCGACGAACCTAACGAACCTGCTGCAACGAGCACAGGTGAGGAAAGCTAATGAAACGGAGGGCATAAAACAGGGCCCATAGCCGTGTACCCTATCCATGGTACACTCTTAAAAATCCATTCACATTAGCAACTTTAACCCCATTGCATGAGTATCAGATTAAATAAAGCTATCAAAGAATTTGGTGTCGGACTGCAGTCGATTACCGATCTGCTCAAGGAGAAAGGCGCCCCCGTGCCTAGCAACGACCCTAACCAGAAACTCGACGAGAAGCAGTACGAGCTATTGAAAAAGGCCTTCAGTGCCGACAAGACTCTGCGCAGCCAGGCCGAAGAGAAGATGCAAGACCGCCAAGAGAAAAAGCGATCAGCATCGGTCAAGAATCGCAAGGCCGAAGCTGAAAGCCAGGTGGTAGAAACCGTTGTGCCAGAAAACATGCGTCCTCATGTCGTAGTGAAAGGCTCTATCGACCTCGACCACAAGAAGCCTGCCGTCGAACCACAAACTCAGAAAACCGCTCAGCACTCGGAACCAGAAGCCCAGGTGAAGAGCCAAAATACGCCTGACGCAGCAGAGGCTGCACAGTCTCCCGCAGCCCCTGCCCAAGCCGAGGCCAAGGAAGCAGTCAAGGCTAATGCCCAAGACAACACTTCCAAATCACAACCAATGACCCAAAACACTAACGGCAACAACACACGTTCCTCGGTAGAAGAAAGAACTAAAGCCATCGGCGAAGAAGAGAACGGCGTGTTCAAACTCCACCCTCAGGCCGAGATTACTGGCCCCAAGGTGTTAGGCACCATCGATTTGAGTGCCATCAACTCCAACACTCGCCCCAAAAAGAAAAGCAAGGAAGAGCGCCGTCGCGAGCGTAGCAAGCAAGGAGCCAACTCACAAAATGGACAAGCTAGCAATGCACAAGGCGGACAGCGCAAGAAGCGCAACCGCATTGGTAGCGAACGAGTAGACGTGAACAACGCTGCCAACCAGCCTAAGACTGGCGGGAACAACAACGGCAAGAAACGCCAAAGCAACAACAATAACAACCCCAACCAGCAGAGCCGCAACAATCAGCAAACGGGAGGCGCACAAAACAGTAAAAGCGCAAACAAAAACCGCAACCGCCGCGCCAAAGAACAGCAGAAAGCTGAGGTAAGCGACGAAGACGTTGCAAAGCAAGTAAAGGAAACGCTCGCACGCCTCACTAGCAAACAGAAGGGAAGCAAAGGCGCCAAATACCGCAAAGAAAAGCGTGAACAGCAACACCAACGTGCCGAAGAGGAACGTCGCGAAGCAAAGGCAGAAAGCAAAGTGCTGAAGCTCACCGAATTCGTAACAGCCAACGAGCTTGCTCAGATGATGGACGTGCCCGTGACAAAGGTCATCGCCACCTGTATGAGCATCGGTATCATGGTGAGCATCAACCAGCGTATGGATGCTGAAACCATTGACCTCGTGGCCGAAGAGTTCGGATTCAAGACAGAATACGTGGCAGCCGATGTACAGGAAGCCATCGCCGAGGAAGAGGACAATCCCGAAGATCTCGAGCCCCGTGCACCGATCGTCACAGTAATGGGTCACGTAGACCATGGTAAGACTTCACTGCTCGACTATATCCGTAAGTCAAACGTCATCGCTGGCGAGGCTGGCGGTATCACACAGCACATCGGTGCTTACAACGTGACGCTCGAAAACGGCCGTCGCATCACCTTCCTCGATACTCCGGGTCATGAGGCCTTCACCGCTATGCGTGCTCGTGGTGCACAGGTGACGGATATCGCCATCATCATCATTGCTGCCGACGACGACATCATGCCCCAGACCAAGGAAGCCATTAGCCACGCCACGGCTGCTAATGTGCCCATCGTCTTCGCTATCAATAAGGTAGATAAGCCCCATGCCAATCCCGACAAGATCAAGGAAGGACTGGCCGCAATGAACTTCCTCGTAGAAGAATGGGGAGGTAAATATCAGAGCCAGGACATCAGCGCCAAAAAGGGTTCGGGCGTGAAGGAACTCCTTGAGAAAGTACTCCTTGAAGCCGATATGCTGGAACTCAAGGCCAACCCCAACCGCAAGGCCACAGGTACCGTCATTGAGTCATCGCTCGACAAGGGTCGTGGCTACGTGGCTACCATCCTCGTATCTAACGGTACACTGCATCAAGGCGATATCGTGTTAGCAGGTACCAACTATGGCCGCGTAAAGGCGCTCTTCAACGAACGTGGCACACGTATCGACAATGTAGGCCCGTCAATGGCAGCCACACTGCTCGGTTTCAACGGTGCTCCGCAGGCTGGCGACCAGTTCCACGTGATGGAAACAGAACAGGAGGCTCGCGAAATTGCCAACAAACGTGAGCAACTACAGCGCGAACAAGACCTCCGTACACGCGAAGTCCTCACCCTCGAGAAGATCGGTAAACGCCTCAAGATGGGTTCTTACCACGAACTCAATATCATCGTCAAGGCCGATGTGGATGGTTCTGTGGAAGCACTCGCCGACTCATTCATCAAGCTCTCTACCGAGAACATCGTGGTGAAGGTGATCTACAAGGGCGTGGGTCAAATCAGTGAAAACGATGTCACACTCGCCGCAGCATCAGAGGCCATCATCGTAGGTTTCCAAGTACGTCCGTCACAGCAAGCCCGCAAACTTGCAGAGCGCGATGGCGTAGAAATCCGTCAGTACTCCGTAATCTACGACGCTATTGAAGACGTCAAGGTGGCTATGGAGGGTATGCTCGAACCTGTAATAAAAGAAGAGGTTACGGCCAACATTGAGGTGCGCCAAGTATACCACATCTCCAAGGTGGGCTATGTGGCTGGTGCCTACGTGCTTGACGGAAAAGTAAAGCGTACAGACAAGGCTCGTCTCATCCGCGATGGTATCGTAATCTTTACCGGCGAAATCAATGCATTGAAGCGTTTCAAGGACGACGTGAAGGAAGTTACCACCAACTTTGAGTGTGGTATCTCGCTGACCAACTGCAATGATATCAAGGAAGGCGACATCATTGAAACTTTCCAAGAAGTAGAAGTGAAGCAAAAGCTTCAGTAATGATAAGATTCTCCCCCTCTCCCATACCAATGGAAGAGGGGAATTTTTATGCCCAATAGCTTACCTTGAAACATTCAGCTAGTACTGGGGGCGACGCGTCCTCGAGGCTGCTGATATATCTCATTATTACTAACAAAGCCGACGCGAGACGCGTCGCCCACAAAACTTAATTGATAGCTTTCAAAAAAACTTTGTGAGCGACGCGTCTCGCGTCGGCTTCATATTCCATTTTATTTATACTCTATCGAATAGCGCTCAGCATATTAGCCAATCCATCGGCAGCCTGCTGGAGCGGTTTCGATACCATACCCTTCATAAAGAAGTTCACCTCAGCTCCCACCGTGACACGCATCTTCGATTCATACTCGCCATGAGGCAGCAATTGTATCCACACGTAGAGCTGAATGGGAGAACCTTCTGAAGCAAACTTGACGCACTTCGGCTCTTCACGTTCCACCACACGCAGTGTAATATTACCCATTGGCGAAGAGATATGCAAGGCATCGGTCTCGAAAGTGAGTCCGTCGACATACTTGCGCACTTCGTCAATCTTATCGGCAGGAATCTGCTCCGTCATCTTCTGTTGCACAGCAGGATCAGAGAGGCGCTCCTTGATAGCATTTAGATTATTAAGATCGGAAAAACGGCTGAATACCACCGTCTGTGCTTGCGGTATGATTTTAATTTCGCTTTCGTACTTTGATAATGACATACTGTAGATTTTAGTTTTTTGTTTATGGGGCAAAGGTAGTAATTGTTTCCTACAGACACGACCTATAAGAACTTTAAATGGCACTTAATTCTTACTTTAAGTGGAGTAAAAAGCTAAAATCATTATTTTTAATGACGTTTATCTATTCCATAAACGCTAATTTTGCTTTTATAAAGTAGGCTGCCACAAAATGAAAGCATGCTTACCACAATTTCTAATCGTTTGGTTTCGTAAAGGCTATCACCAAGGGAATCAAACTTTAATTATTCTTACATGAAACGCTTTATCGTACTTGCAACCGCCCTATTCACATTAGGCTTCGCCCAAGAAGTATATGCTCAAAAATGGTTGAAGAAGTTAGGAAAAGTAGCTAATGCCATCCTCAATGGTAGTGAAAGTTCCACTTTATCAAACACGAGCGAGAAGACAACAACTTCAAATGCCTCATCTTTCTCGCATAGCAAATCCTCCCAAACTGCTACTGCACCCATACAGGTAAGTGTAACAGATGCTTGCCGATATGGAAGTAATAGTGTACGCGTTGGCTTTGTCATGAAAAACCTCAGTCAGACCGACCTTATGCCTTATGTTAAAGCCTCTACAGCACAGTTTGCAGGCATGAGCAACAAAGTACAAAGCAGCTACATCAGCGTGGTAACAGATGATTATTGGTCTTTAGTAGACTATCTCAGTACTACAGACATTCCAGCCTGTCTGCCAGCAGGAGGCCTGTTGAAAGGATACATGATATTTTCAGAACTACCCAAAAACGTCAATAAACTTGAACAGCTCAACCTAAACTTTATAAACCCTACAAGTAAGGATGGCGGAGTAACGTTTGAAGATAAAATTTTCAATCCCCAAGTGACTTCTGCACTTGGTGTGACCATCAAACCATTTGATAAGGCTGACGCTAATGGAAGCCTTTGTACTTATCCAGACTTTTCACTTAAGGTGAATAGTCTACACAGAAGTGGCACAAAAGTTACACTTTCATTTACACTAACCAACAATGGTCCTATCACTTACTTTAGCTTTGGTGAATGGTTGGCTTACGATGAAGATGGGAATACTTACAAACAACAAGGGCTCTCGCTCGACATGAGCACACAAGGTATCAATACAATGTATAGCTCGCAGCTATTCAAATTTATGACGAATGCTTCTCGCACTTTCACACTAACAATAAATAAAGTACCAACTAGTGTCAACACTTTCAGCCTCATACGCATTCCCATCGGCAAGAAAGAAATGAAACAATTCAACTACGATGGCAATATCTATACAGAACTAAGCATTCGTAATACCAAATTGACCTCAGCATCCCGATAGTTTAATCTTCATTTAAACACATCACTCATGAAAAAGATACTTCTCACATTCGTGCTCTTAATTTCGAGCATATCGTTTGCTCTTGCTGAGAGCACACTTATTCAACTAAAAAAATGCCTCCGCTATGGCACAGACGTAATTTTGGTCTACAACATCTCAAATCCTAACGACTTTGACATAAAAGTCGAGCTTGACAAAGATAATTTTCACGTATTCGACACAGAAGGTCGTCACTACCAAACGGCTATCGTAACCTATGGCTCATCTGAGGAACAACTTATTGAACGTGGATGCTATGTACTCAATGGCGAATTGACAGCTCTGCCCTTAGGAAAAAACGAGATGCCTTATGGTGGATTGGTTGTACCTGCTAGCACAAATATTCAAATGCGCGTGGCTGTGAAAAATATACCACGCTCCGTAAAGGAATTTGGCATCATTCAGTTACGCAAGACGAAAGGCGAATACCCTTTCTGTTTGAACTACACTGCAAAAAGTGGCGATAATGTCAGCATTACCGACATGAAGTAGAAGTTTTTTAGATTTCTTATGTTCTTCACGAGCGTATACAATCGATGTTCATCCACTATAACCATAAATTTTATACGCCAAGAGTAACCTCTTTGTCGAGTGTAGGTAGAAAAGATATATTTACCTACACTCGTTTTGTATTTCTTCCTTGCATGAAAGAAAAGACATAATATATATGTTACATAATATTCTCTCACATACACCTACAGAAAGTTCTTTATGAAGAAATGCGTGCATCTATCACTCTGTCAAAGCATTCTATTGATATTCAAAAGAATACGAAGTGTAGGCAAGCGAAGTTGCTTGCACTTTTCCTACACGATTTCCCTCATTTTCTCTGCGGGGGACAAACCTCTTTTTATGGATATGTTTAGCGTTGGTTTTTACCCACGGAAGAGAGTAAACTGCTCCACGGAAGAGATTCCTCTGTCCCTTACTCGCGAAAGAATTGTAGTAAAGGAGATAAAAAGCCTTCATAAGAAATTTCTGAATTTCGTTGATGGAGATCATTTTTCAAAAATAGCCGAAAAAAGCCTCTAGTGCAAGCAAAAGTGCAAGCAAAGTGTAGGTAATTTTGCTTACACTTATAGTATAAGTCTCTGATAATTAAGTCTGTTCGTATTCTTTGGGGGCAGATAAAGAGGCTTAGCCTCTAAAAACTCGCTGATGCGTGCACGCGTGCGCGTATAGAGTAAGAGATATAAAAAGTCTGCCAATAATAGATAAATAGAAAGCCTGCTTATAGGTAAATGAGAAGTCTTCTCATTTACTTATACCTCTCACTTCACCACCGTAGCTCGCACAATCCTTACATCTTCGAACGGACGATTGTGCTCATCGCGTGCTACCCACTGTATGAGGTCGGCCACATCGTAACCCTCCACCACCTCACCAAACACAGTATACTGCCCATCTAAATGAGGCGCACCACCAAAGCTACGATAAGCTTCACGGATGGAGGGTGTAAGACGTATGCGACCCTGCGTGGTAGAATCGAGGCGCTGCTGAATGGCATCAAGACGATCGTCGGTGAAGATGCTGCCCGTCACAATGTAGAATTGTGAGGCTGAAGAACGAAGTTCGGGATTCACATCCTCGCTCTCGCGAGCGGCAGCGAGAACTCCGCTGCGGTGAAAGTGCTGAGGAAAACGGATTTCGGCAGGTAACGTGTAGGGCTCGGGCGAATCGCCCAATAATTGTCCTGGCTGAGCATGGCGGCTAGCAGAATCGCCCGCCTGTATCATAAAGTTGGGGATAACACGGTGGAACAACAGTCCATCGTAAAATCCACTACGCACAAGTTTAAGAAAGTTGTCGCGATGAATGGGCGTATCGTTGTAGAGTTTCAAGCGGATGTTGCCCTGTGTGGTCTCAAGCAACACTTCGTGTTCTAAAGCAGAGTCGGCTGTGGTGGCGGCAGTCTGTGCTTTCACACCAAACACTGCAGCTAGGGAAAGCACGAGTAAAATTAGATATTTCATGATGATGAGGTTATTGCGTAATAATTGCTTAAGTTGAGAGAAATGGGAGCCAAGGCGCAATAGTAATTCTGTAACCTTAAACCTAAGAACTCCAAACTTTCACGTGCCCCACGGCTAAATCTTATCCAACCCCTTCGTAAACTTTTTCCAATAATACTTTAGTGGATTCGTATACTTCAGTTGCTTCCACGGACGACTCTGATGCGGACGATGAAGCACGGGTAGCGTGGTAAATAGAAAATTGTGAAGACCAGCTTGAAGCGATTCATGCGAGATTGTCACGTCAAACCAATTTTTCTCTGGATTGAGTTGGCTGAAATCGAAGGCTTGGAGAAGTGCAGGCGTGAGCAACGAACAACAGAAGCTACAATGGCGACGCGTGTTGACAACCCTTCCCTCTTGACCGCGAGCATAGAGGTAAGGATAGTTGATTTTTCCCTCGGAATCCACCGTAACCGAAGCAGCAATGCCACATTGCTGATGTTCATTCGCGCCATCAACAAGTCCCTGGAGCGTATTTGGGCGTACTGTCACATCACTCTCAACAATGCACAGACCTGCTCCCTCAGCTAAAGCGCGCTTTTGTGAGCGCTGAAGCACTAACAGATAGTTGGGCGAAGGGTGAGAGGTCAAATCGCTAAGATTCACTAGTTCGAAACCCATTTGCTTGGAAGCTTCCTGCAAGCGAAGAGTGTTTTCAGGAGTAGAAAAATCGTTGTATACGGTATAGATGTGAGCCACGCTGAGTTGACTATTCAGTACTGATTGGATGGTCTGCAAAGTAGTTTCAATAGAATCTTTTACAGGAGTGATGATGTGAATTTTGTCCATCGAGAGCAAGATGCTTTTATTCCGCACAACTTATTTACCGCTGGCGGGGGGATAAGTAATGGTACAAAAGTAAACATTTTTTTGATGAATACGGCGTACTTTTCCTACAGAAAGTCTTTTTAATGCAACTTTATACGATTTCTCGCTCTTTCTCCCACGCATCCCTCTGAACAGACTTGATACGCTTTATTAGCCCTCGCATGCGCGATTTCTCATCAAAAAACCTTACCTTTGCTCCAAAAATAAAATACACACAGGAAAGAAGTCTATTCAAAATGACAGAAAACTATAGTCTGAGCCACTTGAAAGAACTCGAAGCAGAGTCGATTCACATCATCCGCGAGGTGGCAGCGGAATTTGAAAACCCCGTAATGCTCTATAGCATCGGTAAGGACTCTAGCGTCATGGTACGTCTGGCCGAAAAAGCTTTTGCGCCCGGACGTCCACCCTTCCCATTGATGCATATCGACTCCAAATGGAAGTTTAAGGAAATGCTCCAATTTCGCGATTGGTATGCCAAAGAACACGGATGGAACCTCATCGTAGAGAGCAACATGGAGGCATTCAAGGCGGGTGTAGGCCCATTCACCCATGGATCGAAAGTACACACCGACCTGATGAAGACACAAGCACTCAAAGCTGGGCTTGACAAGCACCATTTTGATGCCGCATTCGGCGGTGCTCGACGCGACGAAGAAAAGAGCCGCGCCAAAGAACGCATTTTCTCATTCCGCGATCAATTCCACCAATGGGATCCTAAGAACCAGCGTCCTGAGCTTTGGGACATTTACAACGCTCGCATCCATAAGGGAGAAAGCATCCGCGTGTTCCCTTTGAGCAACTGGACAGAACTTGACATTTGGCAGTACATCCGTCTCGAAAATATACCCATCGTTCCCCTCTACTTTGCAAAGGAGCGCCCATGCGTGGAAATCGACGGACAACTCATCATGCCCGACGATGATCGTCTGCCCGAGCAATATCGTGACAAAATACAAATGCGCAAGATTCGCTTCCGTACCCTGGGTTGTTGGCCTCTGACAGGTGCCATCGAAAGCGAAGCTGATACCATCGAAAAAATTGTTGAAGAAATGATGACCACCACTAAGAGTGAACGTACCACTCGCGTAATCGATTTCGACCAAGACGCTTCAATGGAACAGAAAAAACGCGAAGGATATTTCTAATTTTCCCTCTCGCATACACACGTAAAGCATTCTCAAAGCTAAGATTTGCTTGCTTTGAGGATGCTCTTTTCAAAAAAATCGAGAAAAACAGGAAAAACATTTGGTAGAACAAAAAAAAGTCCTTATCTTTGCACCCGCTAAGCCGTTAGAGAACGGACATGCAAGAGATAAATTGCGGAAATAGCTCAGTTGGTAGAGCACAACCTTGCCAAGGTTGGGGTCGCGAGTTCGAGTCTCGTTTTCCGCTCTCAAACCCGAAGCAAAACATATCCATTCATAACAAAGGATAGTTCGAGCGAAAGTATTTACTAAGACAAATTGGAGAGGTGGCGGAATTGGTAGACGCGCTACTTTGAGGGGGTAGTGACAATTGTGTCGTGGGAGTTCGAGTCTCCTCCTCTTCACTTGTTAATGTGGAAAGTTCGCTTTCCACATTTGCGGAAATAGCTCAGTTGGTAGAGCACAACCTTGCCAAGGTTGGGGTCGCGAGTTCGAGTCTCGTTTTCCGCTCTAGGTCGCTCGAATGGTGGAATGGTAGACACGAAGGACTTAAAATCCTTTGGGCAGAAATGTCCGTGCGAGTTCGAGTCTCGCTTCGAGCACATTATACTATAGCTGATTTGCATTACGCAAGTCAGCTTTTTTTATTTGTTTCTCCTCTTCATTAGAACAGTTAATTCAGGATCAGCGGATATTCACCGCCGACGATAAAGAACAGTTTGCAACCCATCTCGTCCGAAGCCATACAGTCACTCACCGCACTCAGCTTCGCCGAAGAAGCACTCATGAATTAGATAGGCAAACTCGTCGACAACACCAACGAAGAAACCGAAGCACTCGACCGCAATTCACAAGCACTCACACACCAACTCAGCTGTCCATCAGACATCCGCCGCGACAACGCAAGCCGACACCTCAGCATCCATCGCCAACACCACTGCCAAAAGCAGAGAAGCCATCGCCAACATAGGAAGTCACAAATTCTCATCAGGCGGCATCGTCCCAGACTCCTCCTACAGCGGCGACCGCCTTATCGCCCATATCTACTCCAGAGAGATAATCCTCTATGGCCTTCTTTGTACATACGCTGCTACTTACTTCAAGTCTCCCTTGCTTTCTACTTTATACCTATTATTCCCTATCCAAGCACACACTTTCTCATCATTTTCTACTCCTTTTCCATTTTTTCTTTCAAAACATTTTGTCTATCGCTCAACAAATATTACCTTTGCATCAAATTTAGCGCTTGTGGCGAAATTGGTAGACGCGCCAGACTTAGGATCTGGTGTCGCGAGACGTGTAGGTTCGAGTCCTATCAGGCGCACAAACCACGCTGATTATCAGTAAGTTATAAATTATGCGTGCAAAATTAACGGTTATGGCTACTTGTTAAACAAGTCCATAGCCGTTTTTTTAGCTTCGTCCGCTATATCTATATAAGGCTGCATGCTCTTGTAATCAGAGAGCCCTGTCCATTTCATTACAACATTAGGAGCAATTCCTAGCATTAGCGCATTGCAGATAAAAGTGCGCCTACCGCTATGCGTTCCTACCATTTGCCATTTTTCCTTCGTTTCCTCATATTTCTTCCCTCCTATATAATAGGTGTCTGTCAAGAGTTCGTTTATGTCGCATTGACGGCACACCTCCTTTATGTATAAGTTCATTTTTGGGTTTGAGATAACAGGGAGAGCCTTGTCTGTATCACTGTCCGCATAACGCTATAATATTGTGCGCGAGTAGTTGTTCAGCTCTATTGTAATCTTGTCATTTGTCTTTTGGGTCGTGATGTGGATAGCATCATCGTATATGTCTGTCTTCTTCAGTGCAGCAGCATCGGAATAGCGCAAGGAAGTGAAACAGCAGAACCAAAACATATCGCGTGTGCGTGACAAGTAGGGTTGCTCGAATGTATGGTTATATACATTCATTAGTTCTTCCCATGTAAGGAATGCCACATTGCGGCTGGCACGCTTGAGGTGCGTCTTGTGAGCTGTAAAGGAGATGTCTGCAAGTAAGCCCTTAGCTACGAGCCAACGGAAGAACCACTTCGACATTGATCGTTTTTTCTTGGTTGTTTCGTTTTGGTGGCCGAGGTTTGTTTGGAATACGGAAAACTTGTCAAGGGTATCAGGATTGATTCTCACAGAATTAGATGCTAAGGCGAGAGAAGCGCAGGAAATGGAAAAGGCAATGAAAAAATAAGTTTAATGAGTTAACGCTTATGTTCTCCTTTCTTCACTACATTCAGTCCCTCACACAGGACAAGCAGCTCGCACAGAGAGAAGGCTTCGCCCCCGTCACCTGCTCAGGAGTGGGCTACCTCGAAGGCATGCTCGAGCAATACCAATCGCAAGCCAACTTCATCTGCACCTCCGACGTTTGCCAAGAATCTCTCCACACCGCCAGCGGAGGATGGTTTAAGCGAAGAGTCTTCACCGTCTACATCCTCGCCCGCTATGAATACGGCAATATGGCCGACCAAGAACTGAAGATGAACCTCTGCCGGGAGATCTTCCGACAATTCACCTCGCGCATCATCTACGACAGCCAAACCCTCGCCGCAGCACGCAACCTCTACATCGACACCTCCGACATCCGATCTAACGAACTCGGAGGCCTCTTTCTCAACGCCTGCACAGGCCTCTACCTCCTACTCGCCATCGACAAGCCCACCGACCTACAATACAACCCCGAAGAATGGACCACGACAGCCAAAGCCTCTACCTCCGCGCCTGGCGAGACAAAATGATCCAAATCTGGCAAGACCGCCTCGACCTACTCGGAGTGCACGATACGGGAGCACTGCGACAAAGCGTGCAAGCCGGAGCCACGAACCTCACACCAGGCAAGCAAAACCTCACATTCCGATTCCTCGAATACGGGATCTACGTAGACCTCGGCGTGGGCAACGGCTACCGCCACGACAACGGAGGCGACCTCAAGTTCCTCGGCAAGGCCTACCGAACGCTGCACCACATGGGCAAGCCCCGAGAGCGCCGCCCATGGTTCAACCGCTCATGGTACATCTCCGTAGAAGTGCTCAAGAACCACCTTGCCAACATCCTCGGCGACCAATTCGCAGGAGCTTTCGATAACCTCACAGACAGGCAGAGAGGGTGATAAAAAAGCAGCAGCCGTGTGCGTCCCGTTAAGGAAAAAATGCTACCTTTGCCACAACATAACCCCTAAAACCTTACACATCATGCCATTTTTCCTAACAGTACTCGCCCTCCTCGCCATCTGGATTCTATACGTAACCATACGCATGGCCATCGACCCCAAATATAGGGAAGAGCAAATAGCCCAAGCAAAAAAAGGCAAGAACGCCTCCGATGAATACTACGAACAACGATACAACTATTGGTACGACCAATCCTACAATACCATTCACGGAATGTTCAAGCACAGTCAAAGGGATAAATACGCCCACCGCAAAGCGATGAAAGACATCGAAAAAAGTTATTATAGATAAGCCCCCTTCTCGTAAGCATCCCATTCAAGCCGTATTGAATGGGATGCTTACATTAAGACAATACCAATCTGGATATCGGTTACATACAAAAAACTCACATCAGATGCAAAAGTTGCATTGATGTGAGCATTATTAGCGTTAATTACTTGCACTAAGGCTAGTGCAAATCTCGTATAGACGTAGATTACTTATTTACGCTACCAGCGAGTTCAGAACCGGCCTTAAACTTTACTACCTTCTTTGCGGGGATAGTAGTCTTTTCACCCTTAGCGGGGTTATAAGCTTCACGAGCGGCACGTTCATTTACAGAAAATGTACCAAAGCCAGGGATGCTTACCTTATCACCACTCTGAAGAGCACCAGAGATAGCTTTGAGAGTTGCTTCTAGAGCTTTCTTAGAATCTGCCTTGCTCAAACCTTCGGCTGCAATGGCATTTACGAGTTCAGTCTTGTTCATAAATAAAGTATAAATTAAATGATTGTCGATTTAGGGAGCCACACTAACATGCCTCATCTCAAAAGGGAAAAAGCTTTATCACTATAGAATGTCCATTGTACAGAGCACAACAAATATCCGAAGAGAATGCCACATTTCCCATGCTGTGGCCATTGTAGGCACTTGTTTCATAAGCAAAAATAGTGTATGGCGGGGGAAGTTGCAAGTATTTTTTACTTTTTTTGTTGCATAACGGCAAAAAAAATGCTTTTCGTGCCTATAAACGCCACCATTGGAGGTATTTCCTACTCATTTACAGACTAAAATGTTTCTATGCCACATGGCTTATATTGCTTTTTTCAAGAAGTCTGCGCACTCGTCACTGGTGGTTCGGTAGTGCTACCGACTTTTTAAATAATAACCACCTTTGAGGCTGCACTTTGTTTACCATCGGCAGTGGCCACCATGAGGTAATATAATCCAGCGCCGACGCGCTGTCCCGTATTTTGCTGCGTAAGGTCCCATTGCCAACTACCGCCTACTGCGTTTCCTCTCGCCACGAGTTGTCCACCTGTGGTCATCACCTTTACTTCTGCTCCTTGTGGAATACCACTTATGGTGACCACTCCGCTATATTCTGGACGAACAGGGTTGGGATATACCTTTATATTGCTCTTGCTAAGCGTGGAGATGGGTTCTGTCACATTGGTACGATAGCTACAAAGCCCTTCGTCGGTAGCGATATAAAGCACGCCTGTTGCATCATCGATTTTTAGGTCGAAGATATTGTTGGAGAGAATCGGTGTGTCATCTGTTGTGAAATGACTAATGATTTCTGTTCCATCCGCACTTACAAGATAGAGGCCACCTCCCATCGTGCCAATCCACTTACGATTGCCTCCATCTACAGCCAAAGCCGAAGTGGTAACGCCTGTAAGCAAATAGTCGGCATAGTTCGTTCCATCATTGCGAGGCACCTTGGGCTGGTTCACGGTGAATCCCGAGGCGGAAAACATCATTTCGGGATCTTCTATTTCAAACACACCCTCTGAGCATCCTATCCAAATATGCTGATTCTTATCCTCCACTATGGCATAGACTCCCGTAAGCGAACAAGTGGTTCCATCTTCATTCACTGCTGAATTTCGGAATTTGCTACGGTCATCGCGTTGATTGCTAATGGTGCCGTTATAGTCGAGACAGAAGAAGCCACTCGTTTGCTCTGACGTACTGACGCGCACGTTTCCCCAGAGCCATCCACGTGAGTCGAACATAAGTTTTTCGGCATAGTTCTGTTGCTTCGTGTCATCGGTGAAGATACGCTGCCATGAGCCATCCGTCTTTTTCACCACGAGGATTGTGTCACAGTAGTTGTTAGTAAACCAGAGATTTCCTTCTGCATCATAGACACATCCTCCGATGAGGGCATACTTGTTGCGCGAGCTATAACCCACTTTTTCGGGTTTCTTTATCGGACTATTATCGCAATTATAGAGCATTGAGAACTTATCACCATTGTATTCATACAATCCATTGGCATAACTTGATACCATGGCATGATTGTCCTCGCGCGGATCAAATGCCACGTGGCTCAGGTTTTTGTAAGCAGCATTTAAGCCACAACCATCCCAGTTTTGCTCACTAATGATGCGATCTTCTTCCATGTCGTTCCAGCTATTACCATCGTAGCGACCAAAGAATCCCTCATATCGGCCACTGCCACCTACTCGGCCACCGCATACATACAACTTGCCATTATTGATTGCCACGGAGAAGCTTCCACTGTGGCGCGGACCAAATCCACCTATACTTCCTTCGGGTTGCGTCAGAGCGCCTTGTCCCTTAGGTGCAGTGTATACTTTCAGTCCACCGTAGCCACAGGCCGCCAATATTTTTCCACTACTCAAGCTCGCTATCGCATAGGGAGCCTCGTTCATGCTAAGGTCGCTATAATCTACCTCGGGAGCATCGGCATGATACACGAGTACATGACCAGGCAACGCAAACTGCATTACCTTTCCGTTAATTGACGCCAATGTCATCACCCAGTCTGTAATGTGATGTACACTTACCTGCCCCTCTGCATCCACCACGAGTCGGTTCAATCCCGATCTGACATTGCCATCAGTGCTGCCTTGAGAGGTGAGCAGATAAATGCTCCCATCCACGCTAGCAAGCATCTGATTCACTGTGACAGAAGGAATCTTCACCGTCCAGCCCGACAGACTGTAAAGATTGTCTGTGAGCAGTGCACTATAGATGGCTCCCGACTTCGAGGCATAAATACGCTTTCCTACCACTACGGCATCACTCACGCCACTACCTATGGCATAGTTACCCTGTACCTCGCGACGAGCCAAGTTAATAAGCACAATGCCATGGTCGGTAGAGAGCGTGGCCCAATCGCCGCTAACATTGATTTTATTCACCTGTAACTGATAATCCGTGAAACTTTTCACCTGCGGAATATTCACTATACTAAATTCTCCAGTGCCAACATCACCATCTTTGGGATAGATAAGATCGATATTATTATCTTCATAGAGCGTTACGAGACACTTCTGCGTATCGCTCCACCCAATGTAGCGCACATTAAAGCCCGAAAGCGGACATGAGAGTTTGTCGATGGTGAAGGTTGATTGACTTTCTGCATCGTAGGCAAGCAGATGTCCGTTGAACACGGCATAAACATTATTGCCACTTGCCACCACTTGCGTAGCGTTTTGATAAGATAAATAGTAGTTCCACCGCGACTGTGCCACGGAGCTAAACGAATAAAGAAGTAGGAATAAAAGAAACAGCGTCTTCTTCATAATCGCATGGGTTGTAAGGTGCTGTGATTATTATTGTGTGCTTTAAAAGCAGAATAGCAGGAATCTATGTCCTGCTATCTACTATATGAATAGGTGTGTGCACTCTGCTTGAGGCAAATCGTTGTTTAGATGAGAGGAAACATCAGTCAATAATATAATAACGCATCAAGCTTATTCATTATTGTATGAGGCACTATCATAAATCTAGCGCATGCGTATCCTCCGAAGCGTATGAGTCCTATCAAGAAGAGAAAGCTTACTTGCTTTGCAAGAAATCTACTAGTCGAGCCACAGCGCGTGCTCGATGAGATATTTTGTTTTTTACCTCTGTGCCGAGTTCGGCAAAGGTTCTTCCCGTATCTTCGGGTATAAACACGGGATCGTAGCCGAACCCCTCGTTACCACGTTTCTCTGTGGCAATCTCGCCTCGAACCACCCCTTCAAACACATGTTCTTCACCATCCTTTATCAGCGCGATGGCGGTGCGAAATTGTGCTGAGCGATCATTCTTATCCTTGAGTTCAGCAAGGAGTTTTTGCGTATTTGCCTCGGGGTCGTGACGATCAGGGAAAGCATAACGTGCCGTATGTACTCCCGGACGTCCGCCAAGAGCACAAACTTCTAGACCCGTATCATCGGCAAAGCAATCATAGCCATACTTCTCTTTCACCCATCGTGCCTTGATTAAGGCGTTGCCCTCAAGCGTATCAGCGGTTTCGGGAATATCGTCGTGACAGTCAATGTCAGCAAGCGAAAGAATGTGTAATGTATTGGCAAAGATAGCTCGTATTTCAGAGAGCTTATGCTCATTATTGGTAGCGAATACCAGCGAGGGACACTCCTTAGCGTGTAGAATATTCATGCTTGGTGTATGATAGCTTTACTTATTAGTGGTTTGTTCTTCTTTCTTATTCGCCTTTACCTTAATGCGGTCGAATCCTTCGCCAAACACACCTATTACCTTCGACTGCGACACGAAGGCATTAGGGTCAATTCCCTGGATGATACGAAATATATTGGTACTTTCGCGCTTTTTGGCTAGCACAACGAGCACCTTGCGCTCTTGCTTGGTATACCATCCCTGACCATCAAGTACAGTCACGCCGCGGTGAGTAGCACTGATAGCTGCCGCGATGTCATCATACTGACGAGAGAAAATGAGGAATTGCACTGATTGGCGTCCACGATCCACTACATAGTCGATCATTAAATTAAGGATAATCAACGTGCAGTAGCCATAGAGTAGTTTATCGACATCACCATCGGGCAGGAAGAAGGCTGTGGTAATGATAATTATGTCGCAGAGCATCATCATTTGTCCGAGAGTAACGTCTTTATACTTATTGATGATAGAAGCGATGATATCCGTACCACCCGTCGAACCATTGTGGAGGAATACAAAGCCTACACCGATACCCTCGAGCGCAGCACCTAGGATGCACGACATAAAGGCATTCCCCTGAACCACCTGTGGCAAGTGGCTACGTGGATTGATATCGGGAAACATGTCTGAGCGCGTTTCTCCCAAATGAATCATAATCTCTTGCACCACACCGAGCAAGAATGAGAGCATAAACACGGCGTAAATAGTCTTGAGACAAAAGCGCCAACCCAGCACCTTGATGGCTACGGCAAGCAGAAGTATGTTTGCCGCGAAGAAGGTGTACTGCACAGGAAACCCTGTGGCATAGAATAATACAGCACCTGCACCAGCAAGGCCGCCAGTGGTGATTTCGTAGGGCAACTGGAAACAGGTAAACCCGATAGCATACATCACCAAACCGAGGGTGATTACCACGTAGTCGCGGATATCCTGTCCAATGGAAGTCTTAAACATTTTTGCCATTGTGTAGTTGTATGTACTAAAGCCGAAGAGCGTATGCCCTCCTACTTGATGACAATATTAACGATGCGTCCCGGCACCACGATTACCTTGACCACCTGCTTACCCTCGAGATACTTCTGCGCCTGCTCCGAGGCAAGGGTTGTTTCTTGAATGTATTCCTTAGAAGCATCTGCAGGGAACTCAAGCGTAAAGCGTGTCTTGCCGTTGAACGAAATAGAGAGAGTCTGTGAGTCTTCCTTAAGATACTGCTCATCATACTGGGGCCATTGTGCATCACACACAGTGGTGCTATTGCCTAGCATATGCCAAAGTTCTTCGGCTATGTGCGGAGCAAACGGAGCAAGCAATACGACTACTTGCTGCAACACCTCGCGGCTTGTACACTTCTGCTGAGCCAACTCACCCACGGCTATCATAAAGGCTGGGATAGACGTGTTGTACGAGAACACTTCGATATCCTCACTCACTTTCTTGATGAGCTTATGCAGTGTCTTGAGGTTTTCCTTTGTGGGCGCATCGTCGGTCACGGCCCAATCACCATTCTTCGGATAGAAGAGATTCCATACTTTGCGCAAGAAGCGGAAGCAACCATCAATACCATTTGAATCCCAAGGCTTACTCTGATTGATTGGGCCGAGGAACATTTCGTAGAGACGCAGTGTATCAGCGCCATACTTCTCAACAATCATGTCGGGATTGACCACGTTGTACATCGACTTCGACATTTTCTCGATAGCCCATCCGCAAACGTACTTGCCATCCTCTAGGACAAACTCAGCTGTACTATATTCTGGGCGCCACTGCTTGAAAGCTTCCACATCGAGCACATCGTTCTGTACGATGTTCACATCTACGTGGATGGGCGTAGTATCATACTGATCCTTTAGACCGAGGCTTACGAAGGTATTGGTATCTTTGATGCGATATACAAAGTTGGAACGTCCCTGAATCATACCCTGATTGACCAATTTCTGGAAAGGTTCATCCTTGCAAGATATACCGAGATCGAAGAGGAATTTATCCCAGAATCGGCTATAGATAAGGTGTCCAGTGGCATGTTCTGATCCACCAATGTAGAGGTCGACGTTCTGCCAATATTCATCAGCGTCCTTGCCCACGAGCGCCATATCATTTCTCGGGTCCATATAGCGCAAGTAGTAAGCAGAAGAACCTGCAAAGCCGGGCATCGTAGAGAGTTCAAGAGGGAACACTTTGACATTGTCAATGCGAGCATTGTCCGTCACGCAATTATTTTCTGTATCCCAAGCCCAACGGGTGGCATTGCCTAGGGGAGGTTCGCCAGTCTCAGTGGGAAGAAATTTTGTCACTTCGGGAAGTTCCAAAGGCAAGCATTCGGCAGGTACCATCTGAGGCATACCATCCTTATAGTATACAGGGAAAGGCTCCCCCCAATAGCGCTGACGAGAAAAGATAGCATCGCGCAGGCGGAAGTTCACCTTGACACGACCGAGATGATTCTCCGTCACAAATTTCTTAGTTGCGGCAATGGCCTCTTTCACATTCAGTCCGTTGAGAGAGAATCCATGGAGCGTCTGTTTGCCTTCTGCGGGAGAGTTCATTACGATGCCTTCCTTGGCATCAAAGCTCTCTTCGCTCACGTCGGCACCCTCTATCAAGGGAATAATGGGGAGTTGGAAATGGCGAGCAAAGGCATAGTCGCGCGAATCGTGAGCAGGCACAGCCATAATAGCACCTGTGCCATAGCCAGCCAGCACGTAATCGCTCACCCAGACAGGGATTTCATCGCCTGTAAATGGATTGATGGCATAAGCGCCTGTAAACACACCCGTCACGCGGCGATCAGAGATACGCTCACGCTCAGTGCGTTTCTTCGTAGCATCGATATAAGCTTCCACCTCAGCTTTCTGTGTTTCTGTGGTAAGTTGCTGCACGAGTTCACTCTCGGGAGCGAGCACCATGAAAGTCACGCCGAAGATGGTATCGGCACGGGTGGTAAAGATAGTAAACTTCACATCACTATCCTTCACGGAAAATTCCATTTCCGTACCCTCGCTTCGGCCAATCCAGTTACGCTGAGTCTCTTTCAACGAGTCTGTCCAATCTATTTTATCAAGTCCATCAAGCAAGCGCTGAGCATAGGCCGACACACGAAGACACCATTGCTTCATCTTTTTCTGCACCACGGGATAGCCGCCGCGCTCGCTCACGCCGTCTACCACTTCATCGTTGGCCAACACTGTTCCGAGTTTCGGACACCAGTTTACCATTGTCTCGCCAAGATAGGCAATACGATAGTTCATGAGCACCTGCTGCTTCTCCACATCGCTCATCTGCTTCCACTGCTCTGCCGAGAAGTGAAGTTCTTCGCTCTGTGCCAACGATTCGGTGCCTTCTGTACCCTTTTCTTCAAAATGCTTTACGAGTTCAGAGATGGGAAGTGCCTTTTCACACTTCTTACAGTAGAAGTGAGAGAACATTTGCTGAAAAGCCCATTGTGTCCAGTGATAGTATTTCGGGTCACAGGTGCGCACTTCGCGATCCCAATCGAACGAAAAACCTATTTTATCAAGCTGTTCGCGATAGCGCTTGATGTTGGTTTCGGTGGTCACTGCAGGATGCTGTCCCGTTTGGATGGCATACTGCTCAGCAGGAAGTCCGTAGGCATCGTACCCCATAGGGTTGAGTACATTGTAGCCACATGAACGCTTATAGCGTGCATAAATATCGGAGGCAATATAGCCCAAGGGATGCCCCACGTGGAGGCCAGCACCAGAGGGATAGGGAAACATGTTGAGCACGTAGAATTTTTTCTTATTCTCGTCGATCTCCACATGGTATGTCTTCTCGGTGGCCCACGTACGCTGCCACTTCTGTTCGATTTCTCTGAAGTTGTATTCCATTGTTTAGCGTTTGTTTTGATTATAGTGCAAAGGTAGTGCAAGGCGAGTGAAATACAAAATAAAAGCGGGCTTTTATTTGGATTTCCGAGCTGGACAGCCCACCTTGCGGCGCAATCGGGAATAGTGCAAGGAGAGTGAAATACAAAACAAAAGCGGCGAGAATGCCCCTTTACTTAGCTTTTTGGGCGCAAAGGTACAGTCTCTCTTCGGGACACGCAGATTCTTCACTCTCTGCGTAGATAAAATCTTACCCTTGCGAACGGATGAATGCATAAGCTGCGAACAAAGAGTCTGAACATCGTCATTATCAAGCTAAAAACTAGACCATTCTGTTCCTCGTTGAAGACTTTCCCATCGTTCACCGGGCGGTGAACGCTTAGTCACTGGGCGTTGAACGATCAGTCACTGGGCGGTGAACGATCAGTCACTGGGCGGTGAACAACGGGAAGATGTACATCTGGAAACGGAAAGATGTACATCTAGGAACAGCAAATGCGAGGTTCCAAAACGTCGCCTAGAAAGAGTTAGGGCAACACAACATTTCGCAGAGCCAATAAACTAGTGAGAACTTCACCCGGGCTCACCGATGAGGAGGTAATGGCATGCATACGGAATTTTCTTGCGGAAAAATCCGAATGTAGTGATAAACCATCGTACTTTCCCATCCTTCACGAGCTACGGACGCACCATTACTTCTAGAGTGCTTCACTTCTCATTAAGCAAGGATTGATAGAGACGAAATACATACATTAGCCTAGATTTCCGAACTGCTATGCCATATATTCTTTGCCAACGCGGGACGCGTCGCCCACAGAGAAGAAAGGGAACCCCAATATCTTCTGTGGACGACGCGTCCCGCATCGACATTATAAATAAAGAACCTAAAAAATCTGTATCGTTTTGAAGTTTATCTTTTCTTCGCCGTGAGTTCTATAATCTTCACCACGAGTTCAGAAGCCTTTTCCATCGAGGGAATGGGCAGAAATTCATGAGGGCCATGAAAGTTTAGTCCACCTGCGAAGATATTAGGACACGGCAATCCCATAAACGAGAGCTGAGCACCATCTGTGCCACCGCGAATGGCACGCACTTTAGAAGGAATGCCACATTCCTTCATGGCTTCCACCACGATGTCGACCACGTGAGGCACGGGTTCTATCTTCTCGCGCATGTTGTAATATTGGTCAGAGATGGTAGCCGTTACAGTACCCTCGCCATAGCGTAGATTCATCCATCCGGCAGCTTTTTCCACTAACTGTTTGCGTTGTTCGAAGCGTGCCCGATCGTGATCACGTATGATGTATGAGAGCGAAGCCTTCTCTACGTTGCCCTCAATGCCAAGTAAGTGGAAGAAGCCTTCATATTCCACGGTCTGTTCGGGTGTTTCCGTCACGGGAATGAGCGAGGCCAATTCAGTTGCCACGCGAGCCGCATTAATCATTTTACCCTTAGCATACCCAGGATGCACACTTACACCACGTACTTCTATCTTGGCGCTAGCAGCGTTGAAGTTTTCGTATTCAAGCTCACCTAGCTCGCCACCATCCATCGTGTAACCCCACTGACAGCCAAACTTCTTCACGTCGAACTTATGGGCACCGAGTCCTATTTCTTCGTCGGGATTGAAACCCACACGCACCTTTCCGTGCGCTATTTCGGGATGAGCTAGGAGGTATTCCATAGCCTGCACAATTTCGGCAATACCTGCCTTATCGTCAGCACCGAGCAAGGTGTGTCCATCAGTTACGATGATATCCTCTCCCACGTGGTCAAGAAGTTCGGGAAATTTCTTAGGCGAGGTAACAATTCCGGCCTCAGCATCGAGCACGATATCACCGCCGTCGTAGCTCTTGACAATGCGCGGGTGAATATTAGCACCCGAACAGTCGGGACTTGTATCCATATGCGAAATGAAACCGATGGTGGGCACGTCGTGGTCGGCAGTAGCTGGAAGGGTGGCATATACGTAGCCATTCTCGTCCATCTCTACCTCGGTAAGTCCCATCTGGGTGAGTTCGTCGCGCAGGTATTCTGCGAGTTTCAGTTGTTTTGCCGTACTCGGCGTGGTGGTAGCATCTTCAGCGCTCTGCGTGTCGAAGGCAACGTATTTTAGAAATCTGTCTACTATATTCATGGAGGTGTAGAAGTTTAGGAGTTGAAAAGTTTAGTAGTTAAGAGCTTTGTTTAGTATTAGTAGTTGAAGAGTTGAAAAGTGATCTCTTAACTTCTAAACTTTTCAACTCTTCAACTTTAAATTCTCCTTAGCTAAGCCCCACAATTTCTCCGTCCACAAAGTCTATATGGTTGGCTTGCGGGTCTTTGGGAAGTCCAGGCATACGCAAAATATCACCTGCAATGGCCACAATCATTTCGGCACCCGCATTGAGCACCACGTCCTTTATCAAAATGTTGAATCCCGACACGGCACCATACTGTTTGGCATCCGCTGAGAAGGAGAACTGCGTCTTGGCGATGCACACGGGGAAGTGATCCATTCCATGTTCTTCGGCCAACTTGATGCGCTTCAAAGCTGGCTTGGCAAAGGTCACACTAGCTGCGCCATAAATTGTCTTGGCCACTTTTTCTATCTTCACACGGATCGGATCATCGTCGGAATAAGTCAAGTGGAGCGGTTTCTGCGAGGGATGATTTTCTATGGTATCCACCACAAGTTGCGCCATATCTTTTCCGCCCTTTCCACCCTCGGCATAGGTACGATTGATAGCGAAAGGCACGCCAAGTTCCTCTTCGCAGTGATGTTTCAGAAGTTCCATCTCGCTGTCGGTGTCGTCTGCAAAGCGATTGAACACTACTACGACGCTCTGACCGAAACCCTGAAGATTCTTCACATGGCGGTCTAGGTTAGCCAATCCTTTGCGCAAGCCTTCTTCGTTGGGTTCCTTAATATGATCGAGCTCTACACCGCCATGCATTTTCAATCCCTGTGCCGTGGCCACGATTACAGTCAAATCGGGTTGCAGGCCACTCTTACGACAGAGGATATTATAGAATTTCTCAGCACCGAGATCAGCACCGAATCCAGCCTCCGTGATAGTATAATCGGCATGTGAGAGAGCCATACGGGTAGCCACGAGAGAGTTGCAGCCATGGGCAATATTAGCGAATGGACCACCATGAACAATGGCTGGAGTATTTTCCGTAGTCTGCACCAAGTTGGGCTTGATAGCATCCTTGAGCAACACCATTATGGCACCAGCTACTCCGAGATCTTTCACAGTGAAAGGCTTGCCCTCGTAAGTATAGCCTAGGAGGATATTTTCGATGCGTCGACGCAAATCGGCCTCATCGCTAGCCAAGCAGAGTATGGCCATGAGTTCGGAAGCCGGTGTAATGTCGAAGCCAGCTTGCTGCGTAATTCCGTTGGTGGCAGGACCGAGACCTGTCACAATGGAACGGAGCGAACGATCGTTGACATCGAGCACGCGGCGCCACAAGATTTCGCGCAGTCCGAAACCTTCTTTCTCGTGTTGGTAAAGATAGTTATCGAGCAGAGCAGCTATCATATTGTGAGCAGAGGTAATGGCGTGAAAGTCGCCCGTGAAGTGGAGATTAATGCGTTCCATAGGAAGCACTTGTGCATAGCCACCTCCTGCAGCACCGCCCTTCATGCCGAAACAAGGACCGAGCGAGGGCTCGCGCAATGCCACACAGGCTTTTTTACCAATTGCATTGAGACCAAGTGCCAAACCGATGCTCACGGTGGTCTTGCCAATGCCTGCACGAGTGGCGGTGATGGCCGTCACGAGAATGAGTTTACCCTGACGTTTTTTATCAATAAGCGAGAGGGGAAGTTTGGCAATATGCTTGCCATAATGCTCAATGTTTTCAGGATTAATGCCCATTTGAGTTGCCACCTCGTCAATTCGCTTCAACTCGGTGCTGTGTGCAATTTCGATATCTGTCTTCATTGTGTGTAATATGGATGGATAAGTCGATATTTGTTGTTAAGAAAGATTTCATTTCCGCCTAAGAAGGAACTTCATTTCTGTCTAAAAAAAGGCTTTTGTGTTTTGTCACCACAAAATTACGTTATTCTGCCGAGAGTGCCAAACATTCTTTTCGCTTTCTTCACTTCTGTTTTGCGTGTACACGCGACAATCGCTTTTGCACTTCACCTATTGCAACGTAAAAGAAACGGGAAGTTGCTTTTCCCCTGCATTACTTTCGCATTTTATTAAGTTTTGTTTTACACAAGTGAGGCAGTGGCTCGGAAGAACAAGTAAAAAACGACTTTTTTCCTTGTTTCTTCTCTCGCCTTGCACTAACTTTGCACCCAACAATAATAATACAAAGACAAAAAATGGCACAAGAAGACGTTTTCAAAAAGATCGTATCACATTGTAAGGAATATGGATTTGTATTCCCCTCAAGTGATATTTATGACGGTCTGGGCGCTGTGTACGACTATGGTCAGAACGGCGTGGAGCTCAAAAATAATATCAAGCAGTATTGGTGGCAGAGCATGGTGCTCCTCCACGAGAATATCGTAGGTATCGACGCTGCCATCTTCATGCACCCCACCGTATGGAAGGCTTCGGGCCACGTGGATGCTTTCAACGATCCTCTCATCGACAATCGTGACTCAAAGAAGCGCTATCGCGCCGATGTGCTCATCGAAGACCAAATCGCTAAGTACGACGAAAAAATTGAAAAGGAAGTGGCTAAGGCTCGCAAGCGCTTTGGTGATGCTTTTGACGAAGAGAAGTTCCGCGAGACAAATGCCCGCGTGATTGAGCACCAACAGAAACGCGATGCCCTACATCAGCGCTACTCTGATGCAATGAATAAGATGGATTTGGCAGAACTCAAGCAGATCATCCTTGACGAAGAGATTGTATGCCCCATCTCAGGCACACGTAATTGGACCGATGTGCGCCAGTTTAACCTCATGTTTAAGACTGAAGTAGGCTCTACAGCCGAAGGTTCTAGCACCATTTATCTCCGCCCCGAAACAGCACAGGGTATCTTTGTCAACTACCTTAACGTGCAGAAAACGGGTCGCATGAAGCTCCCCTTTGGTATTGCTCAGATAGGTAAGGCTTTCCGCAATGAAATTGTGGCTCGTCAGTTTATTTTCCGTATGCGCGAGTTTGAACAGATGGAGATGCAGTTCTTCGTGAAGCCTGGCACTGAAATGGATTGGTTTAAGACATGGAAGAAGACACGTCTGGCATGGCACGAAGCTTTAGGCTTTGGCGATGAATGCTATCGCTACCACGACCACGAGAAACTAGCTCACTATGCCAACGCCGCTACCGACATCGAATTTAAGATGCCCTTCGGATTCAAGGAGGTGGAAGGTATCCACTCTCGTACCAACTACGACCTAACGCAGCATGCCAAGTTTTCAGGACGCAAAATCGAATACTTCGACCCTGAAGAAAACCGCAGCTACACTCCATATGTAATCGAGACTTCTATCGGCGTAGACCGCATGTTTCTCAGCGTAATGTGCCACTCCTATACAGAAGAAAAACTCGAAAATGGCGAAACCCGCGTAGTACTGAAACTCCCCGCAGCCTTAGCTCCTATCAAACTAGCCGTGATGCCACTTGTGAAGAAAGACGGTCTGCCCGAGAAGGCTCACGAAATCATGAACGATTTGAAGTTCCACTTCAACTGCAAGTATGAAGAGAAAGATTCTATCGGTAAGCGCTATCGCCGTATGGACGCCATCGGTACTCCTTATTGTATCACCATTGACCACGATACGCTCAACGACAACTGCGTGACGCTGCGCAATCGCGACACAATGGAACAAACCCGTGTGCCCATCGCCAACCTCCGTTCGCTCATCGAAGACAAGGTAAGCATCACTTCACTGCTTAAAAAATTGCAGTAATCCGCTTCCGATGAAACATATTCCGTTTGCGAGTTTATAATAAAGGAACACTCCGCACTGCGCATCCTAGCCGTGGGGAGAAAGCCTTTATATAAACTCGTAAACGCTTTTTACTAATTCACATCACTTATCACCACCGACACCCTCATGCGCAACAACAATCCCTTCCACACGCTCTTGCTCCTCTTCGTGCTGGCCCTGGGCTTGGGCTCACTAGCCTCGTGTAGCGACAACGTGAACGAAACCGACAATAGCGAGTTCACTGCTAACTGGCAACAACGTAATGTGGCCTATTTCGACAGCGTGATGAACGTGGCTCGCACCCAAGTGGCCGAGGCAAAAAGTCAATATGGCGACAATTGGGAGGACCACTGCGAATGGCGCCTCTACTTGAGTTATGCCAAAACTGCGGGACGCTATGCCCACGATAGCATCTGCGTACGCATTCTTGAGCACGGCGAAGCTGACAACGGACTTTCCGACAATAAAGCTAATCGACCTCTCTACACCGATTCGGTATTGGTCAACTACATTGGCCACCTCATCCCCACAAAAAGCTATAAAGAAGGTCGCGTGTTCGACCATAGCGGGCTCTATGAGTACGAGAGCTACGTGTTCCATCCCAAATATTCCACGCCTTCACATCTCCTAGTTTCCAACACCATCGATGGCTATACCACTGCTCTGCAATATATGCACCGCGGTGACCGTTGGCAGATATTTATCCCCCAAGAACTAGGCTACAAGAGTGCCTCTAGCGGTGTTCTCCCCGCTTACTCCACCCTGATATTCGACGTACAACTTAAAGATTTCCGCCGCTTAGGCTATAGTTTCAGCGAATGAAGATAGCTTTCCAAAATGGAAACATCGATAGAAATGAAATTTTGATAAGCTTGGAAGCATCAATAAGCGACCTTTCTCTCTAGAGATTATCCCCTACTCCCCCAAAAATATTTCTCAGTGAAAATCAATCTTCCCTCTTCCAAAAGTTTGAGCAATCGTGCCTTGCTGCTCTGTGCCCTTAGTGGCACCGAAAGCAGCGTGGGACATATGTCCAACTGCGATGATACCTACGTGATGTGGCGTGCCTTGACCACTCGTTCTCACGAGGTCGACATAATGGCCGCAGGCACTGCCATGCGTTTCCTCACGGCATTCTTCAGCACTTGCTCCAACGAAGAACACATCATGACGGGCACTGAGCGTATGCGTCAACGTCCCATTGGCGTGCTAGTGGATGCATTGCGCCATCTCGGAGCAGAGATAGAATATACAGAGAAAGAAGGATTTCCGCCTCTCTGCATTAAGGGTCATCAACTCTGCGGCGGCGCGCTCTCGCTGCCTGCCAATGTGAGTTCGCAGTATATCTCGGCCCTGCTCATGGTGGCTCCTCAAATGACAGAAGGTCTCTCTCTTACGCTCGAAGGAAACATCATATCGCGCCCCTACATCGATATGACACTGTCAATGATGCAGGCCTTTGGCGCTGATGCTCGTTGGGTGAGTGAAAACGTGATAAGCGTTGCCCCCAAGTGCTATCGCGACGGAGTAATATTCAATGTCGAAAGCGACTGGAGTGCTGCTTCCTATTGGTATGAAGTGGCTGCTATCTTGCCCTCGAAGCTCCACGGAGAGCCTTTCTCTATCACGCTACCATGGCTTCATGCCAAAAGTTGGCAGGGAGATAGCGAGGTACAACGCCTTTTCCAACCGCTTGGCGTAGAGACGGAATTCGATGCCGAACATGAGTGGGCTACCCTCCGTCACAACGATGCCATTGCCTTGCCTGAAGGCGAGACGTATGAGGCGAACCTCGTTGACCAACCCGACTTAGCACAGACACTCGTTGTTACCTGTGCCCTTTTGCGTCGTCCCTTCCGTTTCACAGGACTCCGTTCGCTGCGCATCAAGGAGACCGACCGCATGGAAGCGCTCCGCAATGAATTAGCCAAATTGGGCGTAGACTTAGGTATAGAAGGTGACGAAGCACTCTTCGTTAGCAACTATTCGCCCGATGCACCTCGTTATAATGGAATGCCCATCGCTACCTATCACGACCACCGCATGGCCATGGCCTTTGCCCCAGCACGCTTGCTCTGCCCCACCTTGCAGATTGCCCATCCCGAAGTAGTGAGCAAGAGTTATCCCAATTTCTGGGAAGAATTCTCCAAGGTAATCAAACTTGTGGGCATTCCTGGTAGATTTCCCGACACACTAGAAGAGCTAAGCCAATAAGTCGTCCTTTTCTACTTCCCGAGAAAGATATACGAAATACACTTGCTAGATAAACACTAGCTAGAAAGCACCCCCTTCCTCTATAACACAGAAACTATACCCCATGTTCATACTCATTCTCTCGCTCGTAGCGCTTTGCCTCGTGGCTCTAGTGGCTGGTTGGCTACGTAACCGTTCGCTCCAGCGTAAGCTCCAACGTGGCGAAATAAGCGAAATGCCTACCATACAGAAATCTCGTCCTGACGGATGCTGCGGGAAACATGCCGTATGCGAAAAGGAGCAACTTATCACTGCTTCTACCCGTCCTATCGAATATTTTGAAGACGAGGAATTGGATGCTTATCGAGGACGTGTGAGTGATAGCTATACACCATCCGAAGTAGATGATTTCGAGGAGGTGCTCACCACAATGCGTCCCTCTGAAGTAGCCGACTGGGTACGTTCATTACAACTGCGTGGTGTGGAACTCCCCGATGAACTGAAAGACGAAGTAATGATGCTTATCGAAGGCTAGCAAAAGCCCCCTATCCTCATGATTCTGCAATACGCTTTTTTCCAAAATGCCCTCTTAGGTGCTTTGCTCGCTTCGATACTCTGCGCCGTGGTAGGCACTTACGTGGTGACTCGCCGCATGGTCATTGTGGGCGGCGGCATGGCACATGCCTCGCTCGGAGGTGTAGGAGTAGCTGCCTTCTGCGGATTTTCGCCATTGATAGGAGCTGCGGGTTTTGCCGCACTCTCTGGCTTTGCCATACTGTGGCTTAGTCGCAACAGACAAGTGCGACAAGATTCGGCCATTGCCATGATATGGACATGGGGTATGGCACTAGGCATTCTCTTTGCCTATCTCACGCCAGGATTCATGTCGGACCTTCCAGCCTACTTATTCGGCGATATTCTAAGCATGTCCAGAACAGATTTAGTCGTGTTAGGAGGAATCACAATCATAGCCGTGGGACTATACTTAATTCTGCGCAGCGCCATTATCAGCGTGGCATGCGATAGCGACTTTGCTCGTACACAAGGACTCCCCGTATCTGCCTTACAATCGGGCATGATGCTACTCACGGCTCTGACCATTGTGGCTTGCCTCCACATGGTGGGCATCGTCATGGTAATATCGCTACTCAGTGTGCCACAAATGACAGCGGCCATATTTGTGCGTACTTATAATGCTCAACTTTGGCTCTCAGCCCTTTTTGCTTTTATGGGTTGCGTGGCAGGACTTTTCCTTTCCTTATATGCCGACGTACCAGGCGGAGCTTCTGTTATCTTAGCAAGTATTTGCATTTATCTGCTCTGCCGTACAATAAAGTATGCCACTAGCAAGTTTATATCCTAAGTTGAGAGGAATTCATAGAAGGGAAGATTTATGTTAATCAACAAGGATACATTCTAAAATCCATCCCACATTCCTATTTTACCACTTAGGTTATCCTATTCATAAAGTTTTTTCACTCAGACAATATCTAACGAACTTGAAACGCTCTCGCAACATATTCCACGCATGTCTAGTCATCGTGCTCACGATGGCCGTTGTATCGTGTTCCACGAAGAAGAATACGGCCGCATCGCGTTTCTGGCAATCGTTCACTGCTCACTACAATATCTACTTTAATGGATCGCAAGCCTACGAAGAGGGAGAAAAAGCAAAGCTGAGCGCACATAAAGACAACTTCACGGAACTGCTACCCGTGTTTCTCGTAGGCGTTGAAAGCTCGCGCACCACGGGAAAATCTAATTTTGAAACAGCCATTACGAAATGTCAGAAAGCGATTTCGCTTCACAGCATCAAACGCCGTCCATTAGTGAGCGCTAATAAGCGTAAGAGCCCTAAGACGAAAGCTTATCTACAACGCAAGGAATTCAACCCCTTCCTCAAGAAAGCATGGCTCATGATGGGACGTGCACAATTTGAAAAAGGCGATTTCTTTGAAGCCGCAGCAACCTTCTCTTACATCACACGTCTCTATGCAGCTGAGCCGACCGTGGCTTCAGAAGCACGCCAGTGGATGGCACGATGCTACGTGCAGGAGAAGTGGTACTACGATGCCGAGGATGCCCTCAAGCGCGTACGCACAGATTCCGTGACGAAGCAAACACTTCGCGAAGCTGATGCCACTCAGGCAGCGTTGCTCATCGGACAAGAACGCTTTGAAGAGGCCGTCCCTTATCTTGAACGAGCGGCGCGTCAAGCAAAAGGCAGCTTCCGACAGGCACGTCTTTACTACCTATTAGGCCAGATTCAGCGTCATTTAGGCAACGACCTAGCGGCCTATAAGTCTCTTCAATCATGCATCCGTAAGAGTCCACCCTATGAGCTAGCATTCAATGCCCGCATCCTCCAAACGGAAGTATTGGCAACCAAACAGAGTTCACGCAAATCGATGATCTCGAAGCTTCAACGCATGGCGCGCGCTAATGTAAACAAGGAATACCTCGACCAAGTATACTACGCACTAGGCAACATCTACCTAGCTCAACGCGACACTGCATCTGCCGTGTCGGCCTACGAGAAAGGACGCGCTAAGAGCACACGCAATGGTATAGAAAAAGGTGTGTTATTGCTCCGCCTAGGCGAAGTCTATTGGGATCGCCACCAATTCGATAAAGCACAGAGTTGCTATACGGAGGCGATTGGCCTCGTGGATAAGAATCGCCCCGATTATGAAGAAATCATGCATCGTTCACGTGTGCTTGACAAACTCGTGCCATACACCTCGGCCGTATACCTACAAGATAGTCTACAAGCGTTGGCCCGCATGAGCGTAGCCGACCGAAATGCGGCCATTGATCGCGTTATAACAGCATTGAAAAAGAAGGAGGAAGAAGAGCGCAAAGCGCGCCGTGACTCAGCAGCTCAGGCGCGAGCCGACGAAAATGCACAGAATGGAGGCGGCTCATCAGCCAATGGCTCATCTTCCAATGGAAACAATAGTGCACAACAAAAAGCTTCTGTGGGAGGCAATAAGGAGTGGTATTTTTACAATCCAATGATTGTGGCACAAGGTAAGCAAGACTTCATGAAGCGTTGGGGTAAACGCAAGAATGCCGACAATTGGCGGCGTTCAAACCTCACTGTGGTGAGCATGGAGGGACACGAGGGTTTCGACTATGAAGCCGATGACTCTATACGTGCCGCAGAGAAAGCTCAAGCCGATACTGAAAGCACCGACACGCTCTCTGCTGCTACCGACTCGCTGCAAAGCGACCCTCACCAACGCGAATATTATCTAGCCCAAATTCCTTTCTCGGCAGAGGCCAAGGAAGCTTCCGACAATATTATAAAGGATGGTCTCTACAACGCGGGTATCATCGAGAAAGACGACCTTGAAGACTTTCCCCTCGCTGCTGCTACGCTAGAAAGGCTCACCACGCAGTATACCGACTATGAGAACATGGCGGATGCTTACTACCAACTATTCTTGCTCTACTCTCGCTGGGGACGCACGGAACGAGCACAGCAAATGCGCCAACACATGGTGCAACTCTATCCCAACGATGAGCGTACAAAGGTGATTACAGACCCGAACTTCGAATTTAAAGCTCGCTTTGGTAAGGCTATTGAAGACTCGCTCTACGCAGCCACCTACCAGGCTTACCGCCAGCGCAATCTCGAAATGGTGGGAAACAACTTCGACATCTCTACAAAGGAATATCCCGCTGGAGCCAACCGTCCCAAGTTTATCTTCGTCCACGCTCTGTCTCGTCTCGGGACAGCACCCGCGAAAGAGGTGTCTGAGGAACTACGTCAGTTGGTGAAAGATTTCCCCGAAAGCGATGTCAGCCCCCTCGCAGGAATGATTGTAAAGGGCCTTGAAGCAGGACGGAAGCCAGGCACAGGAACTTTCGATCTCGGATCGCTTTGGGATCGTCGAACAGCTGAAGCTACAACAGCCGAACAACAGACACAGGCAAAACGCTTTTCCCCCGATCGGAATGCGCCCTTCCTTTTCGTTCTAGCCTATCCCACCGATTCGGTGGACAATAACAAACTGCTCTACGAAATGGCGCAATTCAACTTCTCTTCATTCGTTGTCCGTGGGTTCGACATGTCCATCGTGCAGAACGATGGTTTGAGCCAATTTCGCATAGCGGTTTTTTCTTCTTACGATGAAGCTCATGCTTATGCTCAACGAGTGTTTAAAAACAAGCAACTGCGACCATTCCTCGACCATTCACGCATACTGCTCATCTCGAAAGAGAACCTCGACCTACTCGGCTCTGTATTTAGCTTCAACGACTATCAGGCCTTCTTCGATCGTACCTTTGTTCCGCTTCGCTTGCCTGCCAATGTTCCTATTGAGACAGCACCCATCGAGCAACATTACGAAGATGAGTATACACCCGAAGAACTTGAGCGCATCAACAGCAGTCAGGGCACCGACAATAACGGATTCGATGATGATGGAGAATGGTACTAATCCTATCATTCTTTACATGGAAGCCAGAGAAGCCCCATTGCTCTAAAAGAGATGCATTAAGTTTTTCATGCCTAAAGAAAATCTATTTAGCATCGCAAGAAGATTACATATTCTCTACTGCAAACATCTAACAAAGCGGTTCATGCAATAAGTAAGTTTCACATGGCTTACATTGTTGCATGAACCGCTTTTACAATACACACTATATATATATGTGTACCTCACTTGTTCGTTCGAGTTTTTAGCTATCTATTCCTCTATTGGCTCCACATGCGTAGTAATAATCGTCTGCTTGCCGAAGTGCTGACGTAGGCGATTTTCGATGCTTCGCGTAGCATTATGCGCATCCATCAATGAAGTATCTCCGTCCATGCGGAAGTGTACATCGATAGCTCGGTTATTGCCAATGCGGCGAGTTCGCAAGTTATGAGGCTTCGACACGCCAGGTTCAGCAAGAATACTTTCTATAATGAAGCGTTCCTCATCCTCAGGCAGCGATTTCTCTAGTAATTCTTGAATGCTAGGAATAAAGAGTTTCAGCGATACACGAATAATAAATACACTCACCACCACAGCGGCAATCGGATCGAGCACACGCCAATTGGGACCCAGCAGAATAGCCCCACCTATGCCTATGGCCGTACCGATGCTTGAGAGCGCATCACTGCGATGATGCCATGCATTAGCGATTACCGCAGGAGAATCTACTTGACGACCTACGCGGGTAGTCCACTGATAAAGGAATTCCTTAGAAACAATCGACACGAGGGCAGCGACAAGAGCCACCACGCCAGGCTGCTCAATAGTGTGACCAGTGCAGACACTAAATATCTTAGTTGCGCTCGACCAAAGAATACCAATGCCCACAACGCAGAGCATAAGGCCGATAAGGGTAGAGGCAAGCGTTTCGTACTTACCGTGTCCAAAATCGTGGTCGGTATCGCAAGGCTTAGAAGAGATGCGCACAAAGAGTATTACAACAACGTCGGTAATAAAGTCGGAGAGAGAATGCACAGCATCGGCAATCATTGCTGAACTTCCACCGAAAATACCTGCTACAAACTTGAACACAAGGAGCAGAAAATTTACAAAACTACCCCATAATGTGACGCAAAATATCTCACGCTCACGTTTTTTACTAGATTCCATTTCTTATTTTATTATATAGAGACGCACCTGTACTAGTTCATACAGGTGCGTTTATATGTATCATTGATTCGTCACAACAATAAATTTACAAAAATCTAGACCAATCTAGTATACTTCCACAGAGTAGTAGCCTTCCCAGTTTTCGCCCTCATGGACACACTGGATATAAGGACGCTCTTCCACAGTACCCGTAAAGCCCTGGTGATCACAAAGGCCATACCAAGGTTCGCAGCAAACAAAGGGCGTATGCACCCCCTTCGGACTCCAGAAAAGCCATACGGGAGCGGAACTTTCCACACGGGCAATAGCCTGCTTGTTGCGATTTAGCACACGAACGGCGCTAACTTGATGCTCATCGAAGATAAGCGCTTCGTGGCTAAAAGTTTCGACCGAAAGAGGCACGAGGCCATCTACCTCAGCGGGAACGGGGAATTTTTCATTCTCCAAGCACCCTTGTTCGCCTGCACGCAACACGTACTTTGCATCTCCCTCTAAATCTAGATAGCCATCCACGGCATTCGCCTCACTCCAATCTGGAAGGGCTATGGCAGGGTGTCCACCGAGTTGGAACCACAAATCGCAAGCACTAAGATTGTCTACGTGGAAATTGGCGCATAGTTTGCGTCCCTCTAAGCGGTAGGTCACCTTCAAGCGGAAGGCAAAGGGAAAAATCGCAAACGACCCCACTGTGCTGAATATTTGTAAACTTACGTAGTCATGGCCTTTCTCGGCTACACTCCATTCGGCACGACGCACAACACCATGCTTGGGGATGGAGATTTCTTGACCAGCAATGCGGCAAGTGCCATTCCACATTCCGCCCACAATGGGAAAAAGTATAGGCGAACGTCCGCGCCACCAACGTTCATCACCTTGCCACAGATATTCACGTCCCGTGGCCACATCCGTAATATTTTGAACCTCTGCGCCTAGAGTACTTATCACCACGCGCAGTTCGTTGTTGCTTATGGTTATCATGTTTTGTATATATAGGAGTTAATAGGTTGAAAAGTCAAACGAAATCGATACGTAAGCGGATTGTCTTTATATAGAACCATGGACATACGGATGTCCATGAAAACATAGCTACTTGCTAGCTGGTTCGTTATCGTGCTAAATACATTATACTACTATCCCACACTTCCCTCGAGCGATACGCTGAGGAGTTTCGTGGCTTCCACGGCAAACTCCATGGGGAGTTTGTTGATGACTTCCTTGGCATAGCCTCCCACAATGAGCGACACGGCATCTTCGGTGGGTATACCTCGTTGATTGCAATAGAGAAGTTGGTCTTCCGATATTTTTGAAGTAGTAGCTTCGTGTTCCACGGTAGCATCAGGGTTGGCCACATCAATATATGGGAAAGTATGTGCACCACATTCTGAGCCTAGCAGCAAAGAGTCGCATGAAGAATAGTTGCGAGCACCAGCAGCCTTTGAGCCCACCTTGACGAGCCCACGGTAGGAATTCTGACTTTTGCCCGCCGAGATACCCTTGGAAATAATCGTACTGCGCGTGTTGCGCCCGATATGAATCATCTTGGTGCCCGTATCGGCTTCTTGATGATTGTTGGTCACAGCCACGGAGTAGAACTCAGCCTGTGAATTGTCGCCCATGAGCACGCATGAAGGATACTTCCATGTGATGGCAGACCCTGTCTCTACCTGCGTCCACGAGAGTTTGGAGTTAGCACCGCGCAGTTGGCCTCGTTTTGTCACGAGATTGTATACGCCGCCTCGGCCGTTCTTGTCGCCAGGATACCAATTTTGCACAGTAGAATACTTTACCTCTGCATCTTCATTGACCACAATTTCTACAATGGCAGCATGAAGTTGATTTTCATCGCGCATCGGTGCAGTACATCCTTCGAGATAACTCACGTAGCCTCCGTCGTCGCATACGATGAGCGTACGCTCAAACTGTCCCGTATTGCGAGCATTGATGCGGAAATACGTGGAAAGTTCCATGGGACAACGCACACCACGAGGAATGTATACAAACGAGCCATCGGAGAACACAGCACTATTGAGTGCCGCGAAATAATTGTCGCGATAAGGCACCACAGAGCCTAGATACTTGCGCACCAACTCTGGATTCTCACGCACTGCTTCCGAGATAGAGCAGAAGATGATACCCTTCTCTTGGAGCTTTTCTTTGAAAGTAGTCTTCACACTGACGGAATCCATCACGGCATCTACCGCGACACCTGCCAACTGCATGCGCTCTTCGAGAGGAATGCCCAGTTTGTCGAACGTCTTCATCAGTTCCGGATCGATTTCTTTCTCTCCCTCATCCTTTTGCTTCTTCGTTGGGTCGGCATAATAGGAGATGGCTTGATAGTCTATCTGCGGCAGACATACATGTCCCCAATCGGGCTGCTCAAGTGTTTGCCAATAGCGGAAAGCTTTCAATCGGAAATCGAGAAGCCATTCAGGTTCACCTTTCTTTTGCGAAATGAGCCGCACTACGTCCTCATTAAGTCCACGCTCAATGATTTCGGTGTGTATATCGGTGGTGAACCCATATTCATATTTCTTATCGGTAAATTCCTTTACCAGTTCGTTTTCGTTAGCCATACGTATATTATATAGGTATAGTCCTTATTTCGTCTTAGTATCCGCCTTGTGGCTGCTCATGTCTACCCAGATAGTGTCCGACTTCTGAACAGAAGCAGAATCCGCAGGAGTTGCTGCGCCGTTGCTACCCTCGGCAGAGCCATCTTCGTCAGAGAAGAACATACCGAGCGCACCAGCCACGGGAGTGTAGAGTTTCGACGTTGCCACTTTCTCTTGGTTCATGATGCCAAGTTCTTGCATTACGTTGAACACGCAGCTCAATATGACAAGATATTTCAGCAAGCATACCACTGCACCGAGTATTGCGTTGGGCATTCCCAATCGGAAGGTCTTGAGCGAACGCGTGAGCACATTGGCCACAAAGCCTAAAGCGATGGGCACTATGATCCACAGGAGCAAGAAGGCTATGATGCTGGTCACCATGTTGGTCTCCGATCCATTCACAGCCAAGAAGTCGTGGCCATATCGATAGCAGGTGGCTGCTATGAGCAAGCCCACGAGTATACCAAAGGTCGACATCAACTCGTTGATAACGCCTGCACGCCATCCGCTGAAGAGTGCCCACAGAGCTACTATGATAATAAATAGGTCTATCATTGTAAGTATGAAGTATAAAGCATGAAGTATTACATCCTCTCAGAGGAAAGTATGAAGTATTACTTCCTTATGAGAGGGAACCTTTGATATCAGAGCATTCATTTCCGCCCGATTAGTTCATAATCACAAGCAAATCATTCGCTTGATTGTATACCACGCTACGATAGCGCAGAAGGGGTTGACCTGGGTCGCCGCTCACCACGATGCCATCGCTTTGGAGGTCGTATATGCGGTGACAACGGCTGCACGAAAGTCGTTCTCCACTCAAGGTGAGTTCTTTCGTTATCATGGCATCACCTGCATAGCAGTTGGGACATGCTAAGTCGTAAGCAAGGAGAGGCATTTGTCCGTTGAGGTCGGGCGTAGAGGCTATGCCTACAACGAAGCCCGCCACACACTCCGGCTGTCCATAATTTCGCACCACATCGGTGATAGGCCAAGAACTCGAAGTGCCCGTAGGCCCCGTGAAGAGGAACTGCGAGGTGCCGATACGGATTGTGCAAAACATACCTTGATTACGCACGGCTGAGAGCAAAGGCGCACTCGCCGATACGGGACGAAACTGCAAGAATGCCCTAATGTGAGCATAGCGGTCGGTTGCCTTTTCTGCACAGCCCGTAGCGAGAAGCATGATCCCGAAGCCAAGAGCTATTTGCAGCGTAATTCGAAGCAAGCGATTCATAGGCAGAGATGTGTTATAACGCGTCATTCCCCAAAATGATAGTCTCCTTCCTTAAAGGGAGCCAAATGACGGAAGTCCTTTTTATAGAATAATCTATTCCTTTATACGGATAATCAAATTGGAAAGGATAGCAGCAAGTCCGCCCGTGGTGATCCCCGAAGAGAAGATGCTACGCAGCGTATCTGGCAATTGGCTAAGAATCTCGGGAACGAGTTCCACGCTCAATCCAAGCGAGAAACTGATAGCCATGACGAGAGTGGCTTTGCGATTAATGGTTTGCGAAGCTATGATGCGAATGCCTGCTGCGGCCACCGTGCCAAACATAAGCAGTGTGGCTCCGCCCAATACAGGTGAGGGCATAAGCGAGAATACTATGCCCACGGCGGGGAATATGCCCAACACCACAAGCATCGCGGCAATAAAGTAACCGACATAGCGGCTTGCCACTCCCGTGAGCTGAATCATACCATTATTCTGAGCAAAGATGCTATTGGGGAAAGAAGAGAAGAGCAGGCCAGCAAGCATGGAGTTGAATCCATCAGCTAGGATGCCGCCCTCGGCACGTTTCATAAAGGTATCACCCTCCACGGGTTCGCCCGATATGAGCGAATTAGCGGTAATATCACCATAGGCTTCGATTGAAGTGATAAGATATACCAAGCCGAGCCCTATGATAGACGATATATTAAAATTCAGTCCATACTTGAATGGATTGGGATAGTTGAATCCGCCATAGCTCTGCACGGAACCGAAATCAACCATGCAGAGAGCCCAAGCTAAGGCATAGCCCACCACAAGCCCGATGACAATGGAACCCATGCGTAGGTAGCGATTACTGCTGCGATTGAAAAATACAATGAGCACCAACACAAGGGCGGCAATGCCCACATTCTCAAACGAGCCAAAAGTGCCCGTAGCCTTGGCCGCTTCGCCTCCTCCGCAAGCAGTGATGCCTACTTTAATGAGCGACATACCGATGAGTGTCACCACAACGCCACTCACGAGGGGAGTGATAACACGGCGCGCATATTTAAGGATACGGCTCACGAACATTTCGACGAACGACCCCGCCACTGTGGCGCCAAAGATGGTGGCCAATCCGCCGTCGAAGCCGGCAGAAATGATGGGGCCTATAAATGAGAAACTCGTGCCTTGGATGCAGAGCAATCCGCAACCAATGCCTCCAAGCCGGCGGCATTGGATGAAAGTGGCTACCCCCGACACCATGAGCGACATTGACACAAGGAAACTCGTGGTCTGAGTGTCGAGTTTCAAGGCGTTAGCTATGATGAGCGGTGGCGTAACAATGGCTACGAATATGGCTAGCAAGTGTTGCGCTGCTGCGAAAAGCGTTTCGCGCAGAGGCGGACGGTCGTTGAGCCCATAGATTAAGCCTGTCTTGACTGACTCTGAGGAGTTCTGCATAGCTACTGAGGATTTATCTTTCGTAGCCATCTTCCTTTATTTTGATTTCGCAGTTGTCGAGACTTTCAATAATAGCGAGCGATTCCACGTGTAACCCCATACTGCGAAGCTCATCTCCGCCATGCTGGAAAGCTTTCTCAATAAGGAATCCCATGCCCACGAGTTCGGCACCCGCCTGCTTCACAAGATCGATTATACCTTTGGCTGCATTGCCATTGGCTAGAAAATCATCGATGAAGAGCACCTTATCGCCTGGGCAGAGATAGTCGCTACTTACGCAGACATCATATGAGCGTTGCTTTGTGAAGGAGAACACCTGTGTGGCAAGCATACGCTCCATCGTGCTAGGCGTTTTTTTCTTAGCAAACACCACAGGGAGTTCGAGCAGATAGCCCACCATAATGGCAGGAGCAATACCGCTAGCTTCAACGGTGATGATTTTGTTGATATCCGTGCTAGCAAAGCGACGAACAAACTCCACTGCCATGGACTTCATTAGGATGGGGTCCATTTGGTGGTTGATAAAGTTATCTACTTTCAGTATGCCTCCTTCGAAGCATTTACCATCGCGCAAGATACGTTCTTTTAGGGCTTTCATGATGCGAATATGCTATTAATATGCTTATATGCTAATGTGTGGTTATCGCTTCACCTTCACCTCGATGCCTTGACGGCTGAGGTCTTTCACCGCCTTTTCAATCGCGTCGTAGTGTTCGGGTGCGATACCCAATTTGGGCAAGTCGAGCACAGGCAGCGCATCGTCGGAGTGAAGCTGTTCTTCAGCCACGGGTCCTACGATCATACCCACACATGAGGTATTGTTGGTGATCGGGTCAATCAGGATAAACGCGCCCGTAGGCTTGTTGTCCTTATAAGCGTCGAAGAAGAGTTCCTTTGAAGTCACGATAACGGCTTGACCTATTTCGTTGAGTTCCAAGTGGTCTACGTCGCTTTTCTCAAGCGTGTTGACGTCGATCTTATAGTCGAAGTGGTCGATGCGGCAGCGCGTGGTGTTGGTGGTCTGCTTCAGATAGAACGATTTGTTCACGTCCATAGGCTGTTCGTCCATCCATACAAGAGTAGCGCGGAAGTGACGGCCTACGTTGGGCACATTGTCAGGATGTACAATCATTTCACCACGCGAAATATCTATTTCATCCTCAAGCTGAAGCGTTACGCACTGAGGCGGGAAGGCATAGTCGAGGTCGCCATCGTAAGTAACGATGCGCTTCACGTGGCTTCGCTTTCCTGAGGGGAGAGCCATCACCTCGTCGCCCTTGCGCACCACGCCACTTGCAATCTTTCCGCTGAAACCGCGGAAGTCGAGGTCGGGACGAAGCACGTACTGCACGGGGTAACGGAAGTCCTTGAGGTTGTGGTCGTTGCCCAAGTGCACAGTCTCCAAGAATTCGAGCAGAGCCGGCCCGTCATACCAAGGTGTGCGCTCGCTGCGAGTCACCACATTATCACCCTCGAGAGCCGAGAGAGGAATGCAGCGCACGTCGGGGATATCGAATGTGTGGATAAATTCCTCGAAATCGCTCACGATTTTGCGGAACACCTTCTCATCGAAGTCCACAAGGTCCATCTTGTTGACTGCCAACACTAAGTGCTTAATGCCAAGGAGCGAACATAGGAACGTGTGGCGGCGTGTCTGCGTGATCACGCCCGTGCGAGCATCGACCAGGATGATGGCCAAATTGGCAGTCGATCCGCCCGTAATCATGTTGCGCGTGTACTGCTCGTGTCCCGGGCAGTCGGCAATGATAAACTTACGCTTGTTGGTAGAGAAATATCGGTAGGCCACGTCGATGGTGATACCCTGTTCACGCTCGGCCTTTAGTCCATCACAGAGCAGAGCATAGTCAATCTGCCCTGCACCGGCATTACCCACACGCTTAGAGTCGCGTTCAAGTGCCGAGAGTTGGTCTTCGTAGAGCTTTTTGGAGTCGAAGAGCAGACGTCCGATGAGGGTAGATTTACCATCATCCACCGATCCTGCGGTGAGCAGTCTGAGGAGGTCTTTCTTTTCGTCCTGATCGAGGTATTCTTCGATAGAGAGCTTGTGTCCGTCTACGATCATGCTCTCTTCATTCGGATTATTCTTGTTCGTTTTATTCTCAGTCATGAGTGCCATTTAGCTGTTTACTATTCTTACATTCACTGTGCCTTAGAGCAACAGTTATGGTATTTGGGTGCAAAGTTAGTGCAAGGCGAGAGAAATACAAAAGAAATGCAAGCTTTTGTTTGGTATTTCCGAGCCGCAGCCTAACTTGCGCGTAGCAAAAGTTAGTGCAAACCGAGCGCAATACAAAATGAAAGTCGCAATACTTTTATTCTTATTGCCGAGCATAAACCCAACTTTCGTGTCAAAACGAAAACTCATTTACAAATGGTATTCCAGCATTTCAAGGTAGTGAATGTGGCAGGAGACGGTGACGAGGACGAAGAGAGCAAGGATGCGCTTGCTGCGGTGGAAGAGGCCATCGGCAAAGACCCTGATTCCACCCGTACCATTACCTTGTCTTGCGGACGATTGACCACGGGTGTCAGTGTCAAGGCGTGGACGGGCGTATTCATGTTGTCCGGCTCTTATAATACCGCCGCATCAAGTTATATGCAGACCATCTTCCGTGTGCAGACACCTGCCACCATCAACGGAAGGGTCAAAGAGCAGTGTTATGTGTTTGACTTCGCTCCTGACAGAACACTGAAAGTCATTGCCGAGACAGCAAAGATTTCTGCCAAGGCAGGAAAGACCAGCGGCAACGACCGTAAGATTATGGGCGAGTTCCTGAACTTCTGTCCGATTATCTCCATCGAAGGCTCCAAGATGAGCCAGTTCGATGTACCCAAGATGTTGGAGCAGCTTAAACGTGTTTATGTGGAAAGGGTTGTCCGCAACGGTTTTGAGGACAGGAGCCTGTATAATGATGAGTTGATGAAGCTCAACGACTTGGAATTGCAGGAGTTTAACGACCTGAAAAAGATTATCGGCCAGACCAAGGCAATGCCAAAGACCAATCAGGTGGACATCAACAACCAAGGGCTGACCGATGAGCAATACGAGGAACTTGAAGACCTTGAAAAGAAATCCAAGAAGAGAGGCAAAGACAAGCAACTTTTGACGGAAGAGGAGAAGAAACGTCTTGAAGAATTGAAAAAGAACAACCGCGAGGCTGCTATTTCCATTCTTCGGGGTATCTCCATCCGTATGCCTTTGCTTATCTACGGTGCAGAGTTGAGTGATGAGAATCAAGAGATAACGATTGACAACTTCGCTTCACTCATTGATCCGCAATCGTGGGAGGAGTTCATGCCCAAGGGTGTTACCAAACAGAAGTTCAACAGCATCAAGAAATACTATGACCCGGAAATATTCTGTGCGGCAGGCAAGCGCATCCGTGCCATGGCTCGTGCTGCGGACAAACTGAGCGTGGAAGAACGCATCGAGCGTATAACGGATATATTCAGCACATTCCGCAATCCCGACAAAGAAACGGTGCTCACGCCTTGGCGTGTGGTGAATATGCACCTTGGCGATTGTTTAGGCGGATATAACTTCTTTGAAAAGGGTTATGAAACCACTTTGTCCGAACCTCGTTTCATTGACCGGGGCGAAGTGACTGCCAATGTGTTTGCCCCGGATTCACGAATTCTTGAAATCAATTCCAAATCCGGATTATACCCTTTATATTATACATGGCATACAGCATTTACCGCGCAAGGCTAAAGAACTCCTTGTTTTCGGTGTCAAGTATTGAGGATGAACAGCGTATATGGGACAAGGTCGTGGCTGAAAACATCTTTGTCATCTGCAAAACTCCGATGGCAAAGAGCATCACCAAACGCACACTTATAGGCTTCCGTAAAGCAAAGGTAAACACCCGATATTTCGAGGACTTAATCAATCAAATCAAAAACAAACCGGAACATTTTATCAAGCAGGTAGATAAATTTATTACGGACAGAACAGGAATAAAGAACATGAAAATCAATGCGATAGTTGGGAATCCTCCGTATCAGATTATGGATGGCGGTGCTGGAGTTAGTGCAAAACCTGTATATAACTTATTTATTGAAATAGCAAAACAAATAGCTCCTAACTATATCTCTATGATTATGCCTTCTCGTTGGTTTGCAGGAGGGAAAGGACTGGACTCTTTTAGAGAAAGTATGTTATCTGATAAAAGAATTAGCCATATTTTTGACTATGTAAATGCCAAAGATTGTTTTCCTACAGCAAGCATTGGCGGTGGTGTCAACTATATTTTATGGGATGTAAACTACAAAGGCAATTGTAGTATTACGACTATTCAAGGAACACAACGAGACATGGAACAGCGTCCATTAGACCAATTTTCAGTATTTATTCGCTACAATTCGGCTATTCACATAGTACATAAATGTCAATCTGATAATTCTTTTGCATCAATAGTCAACTCTCGTAATCCCTTCGGACTATCATCTAATATTCGTGGTGAAAAAACGGGGGAAATTCGTTTAATAACAAGTGCAGGAATATCATGGCTTCCAAAATCTGCAATTGATTCTACTAATCATCTTCTTTCAAAATATAAAATTTTGATGAGTAAGGTTACTGCTGAACATGCAGGAGAACCAGATAAAAAAGGACAATTTAAGATAATCTCCAGAACAGAGATTATTGGACCTAATGATGTGTGTACAGATTCCTACCTTATTGTTGGGGCTTCCGAGAGTAAGTTAGTTGTTGAAAACGAATATAAATATATCCAAACACGCTTTTTACGTTTCTTACTAATGCTCTCTGTATCATCTATAAACTTATCCTCAGAAAAATTTCAATTTATTCCATTACAAGATTTCACTTCCAACAGCGACATAAATTGGAGTAGGAGCATATCTGAAATAGATACTCAACTCTATGCAAAATACGGTCTATCAGAAGATGAAATATCCTTTATAGAATCAATGATAAAGCCAATGTAAATAAAAGAGGGCAAGTATCATCGTCTCTTGCCCTCGTAAAAAATTACTTTTCTTTAGTTACACCCTTAAATGGTGTGCCATCCTGTTTTACATCAATAAAGCGTCCTGTATCTTTATCCCGTTTTACCCATTGTTCTGTTTTGGGATTAAAAACCTGAGAACGATTTCTCACTGCACCATTGCGATGTCCGTCTCCTGACGGTGGATTTGTTGCCATATTAAACCTCCTATATTTTGTCCTTGAATTATATAGCCAAGAACACGCTATTATGTTGGGTATTCAAGTTCTATTGTAAATTTATGGAAATTCATAAGATAATTACAATTAGCATATCCCATCGTAAAAATAGTTAATAATAAATTTATCAAACGGTAGCAAATTATTTAAGCCTTGAATAACTTTTTCCCTGCCAATATTATTAAACTGTTTAATAATTTCTGATATTTCAACTGAATCATCTTCAAGATTTATCAATCCTGAATTTTGGATTTTTCTGCTAATCATTCTAGGTAGTCCGTATTCTTCCAATTGATATACTAATTTAGGAAGAAATGCATTTGCCGCTCTCCCTATAAACAAAGAAATATCAGGTGATGTTGGGTCGAATGATTTCTTTAGTATGTTTATAACAGAAAGAGTTGAACATAGATTATAAGATAAATATCGTTCAGCCGAAAACAAATCTTCATAACTGATATCAGAAAGTTCGGAATAAACCTCTGCAATAGAACGAGTCCAGTTATCGGGCATCTTCCAAATGGCGATTTTGATAAGTCTAGCCATATTATCCCCGAGTAAACTTACAACATCCAAAACAGGTTCTCTCCAATTATACGTATTTGTTGCAGCCAATGCGGCATATCCTCTTGGCCAATTTGGATTCGCTTTCAATTTTTCTATAAGAGATTTAAGGATTCGGGGATCGCAAGATTTAAAGATAGATAATTTCCTTATTTGACGAAAATTTTCAGCACCTAAAGCATTCATCATGAATTCCTCATATTCTTTAATATGATTGTTTTGCTCTTGGTTTATCTCGATTCCGGGATCTTCAGAATCCAAAGATTCTGCTACTTCATCAGGAAAATCGATCGTTAAAGTTGTATTTTCTTGTACAGGAGGCTCCTCTAAAAGATAAACTTTACCGACAAAATACTTGAACATACGACCTGCTCGCCCAATAATATTTCGATATGTAAAATAGTCAAATTTATGTAAACCATTTTTATTAGACCAAACAATAACCTGTTCTGCTTGTGTGTTAACTCCTTCAATAATTGAAGAAGTTGAAATAATTGTGTCAAGACCTTCCGTGCATTCAAATAACTTTACTTGTATTTGGCTCAATGACCTATGCATTTTTCCATTATGAATACCAATGCCTCGCTCACTTAATTGGCATAAAGAGAAAGAATCTCCATAATTAACTTTTAGCCAATCATTAAAATCTCTAAGTAGCGATGTCTCTTTATAGGGTAAATTATCCGCAAGGATGGTACTAACCTTGTTAATATTATTATAACTTCCTGCATAAACCAGAGTTTTGGCCGTATTGTTTTGCAATATATTGACAAGATTGTTCTTTTTGAACTCATCAACATTTTCATCGCTCCTTCGTTTTTCGTATATCTTTGCAGCTTTGGTGATGACCGTTTTGAAATCGGTCAATCTCATGAACTGCATACCTTGAGTAAAAACGTTATCGGCTATTTTGTGAATATTGGGGGCTAGGTAATATTTCTGACGAGATATTCTTCCAAGTTCGATAATCGCACTAAGTAGAGATGAGCTTCTGTCATCGTCAAACATCGAACTTGCTTTATAAAACTCATCAACAATAAGCATATCAATTTTTTCTAATTTATCAAGATAAGCAAAAGAACGTTCTTGAGGAAAAATAAAGATGTTACGCTCTGTAATTGTTGCATCTGTTGTCGTGATAATTTTATATTTGTGCGAGAATTTATGTTCAATTCTACGGCGTGTTTCATCAGCTAAAGCAATTGTAGGTACTATCATTACCACATTTTCTGGCTGACGTATGGCAATAAAGGCATCTACGATAAAACTTTTACCAAAACTTGTAGGTGCGCTAACTGCTATATTATCACCCAAAAGAAGTCGTTTAAGGACATGTGATTGAGCACTATGAAGTGTAACTGGAGTTTCATCCCCAACATTAGCTTTAAACGCCTCAACAACGACTTGGTCCTCCCATAAAGCCGTCTTGGGGTCTATATAAGGGAATAATCCCACCTCCCTAATGACATGATTGATAAGAGGGGTATATTCATTCCCATCACGTCGCAACTTATCCAACAAATTAATAACCATTGATCTAGCTTCTGCTTTATTGCTATTTTCTATCAAGGCGTTAATTTGAGCACATTCTTCAAATATTTCAGTGTTAAGCATCTTCTTTAATCTGTTTAGCTCGGTCTATAAACCAATTAACAACATCTTCCTTCTGAGGTACAGGGAATAATATTAAATGAAATTGAATATGTTCATATCCATGAATGTTTTCTTTCTTCTGCTTGTTATTTTGTAACACAAAATATTTTTGTGCTCTATTTAGATGATACTTTTTTATGTCATTTAAATAGGCTTCTGTCAATTCTGTAGTGTCACCAGTTTTTTTACATTCATGAAGTAGCAAAATAGGAATATGAAGTCTTTTTCTTATCTCATCAATTGATGTATCCCTACGAAGAATGGTTTGAACATTTTTCCTGATAACAGGATCAGTAATGACATATTCTAAATCCTTAATACTTGTAATAATAGAATTCTCTTTTTTTATTTTATCTGTACTAATTGTATCAAAAACAGAGTTTATAGGTTCATACAACCTCTCATCAGCGATGTCATTATAAAATTTAGCTTCGCCTAACCACAAAGAAAAATCACCCTTGTCATCTAAAACAACATGAACACTATCTGCTCCTTTCGCATTGTCTTTTGGGTTCTGTTTATAAAAAATCTTTGGGACTACAGGTAATGCATGATAGTGGTAACGCATAATTCCGTATAAAACAATTTCAGCAATTTCACTACCTTTCCCATTATCCTTATCAACAAGCCTGAGATTTTTTATAGATTCTGTTAAAGTTGTATATGGCGATTCAGAATAAAGATTATCACGATCTTCTGCGGACAAACCAGTTTGAGCAATATTATCTAGTATAAACTTACGGAATTCTCCCTTTCTCCACTTTCCATCCTCAAAACCATTTATAACAGATAGCAAGAAGTCGTTTTTGTCTAAATCAGGTGTTGTTGATTCTTGATTTACTTCCCAAAGACATTTATTAATCACTATGTCAAAATTTCCTATTTTCTGCATATAAATAAATTGTTCTTATAACATTATCTGTTAAATATTTTGAGCGTATTCAAATCGTTTTTTCAAAAGAAATTTTTCAATGCACCTTCAAATTACAAAGTAGTCCTATCACCTTATGTACCTCCGAATACGCCTTCAAATCTTCCGGCGATTCCTTACAGAGCTGGCACAGCTTTTCGGAATTTGACATCGCCCGTTCCAAATCGCCATTCTCTGTCAGGTATTTATAGAGGTTGATGCGTATGAAATATCGTTTTGTCTTTTCATATCCCGGCATATATTTCTGCAATTCGGGAAGTAGTTGTTCGTAACTCTCATATCGCCGACAAACTACATTAGGCAAGAAATGGAGTAAAAACCAAAACTCCGTGCAAGGATTCGTTTCTACAAACATCACCTTTCCGGCATATTTCTTCTTGCTATACTCTTTCTTTGCCCGCTGATACAACTGCATTTCAGATGGAAACTGAAATAATCTGTCCATATCAAACAAACATATGATATAATCATACTGCTTGTTCAAATAGGATTCTACCAGTTTCAAAATATGATTGATGTCGCTGTGCTGCGGAAAATCCGGCGCAACCTTGAAAGGATACCGACACGCAATCCTCAAAGAGTCGAAATAGAACCATTCCGTTTCTCCTTCGCCTATGATGGCAATACTTTTTGTTACTGTCCGTCCCATATCATTAGTCACTCAGATTGATATACTGGCTACCCAAAAACGGCAACTTTACCAATTTTCCCTGCTTGTAAGCATTGTATGGGGAAAGATTCTTATGCAGCCCCAAAGAAGACAGACGTACTATTTTAGTTTCGCCAAGTTCGTCTTTGTCGGTGAACCATATCGTATCACGGCGAATGAAATCCTCGTTGAGAAGATTGATGTCGTGTGTGGTCAGGAGCATTTGGGATGTTCCATTACTGTTTGCCAGAAAGACTTTAAGGAAATAAGCCAACAGTTCATAATGAATACTTGTCTCCACTTCATCAATGGGTACAAACCGATTGGTCTTTAACAGGAAATTCAGTATCACCGCCATTCCCAAGAACCTCATGGTGCCATTGGACTCGTATTCTTCCGACAAATCATATACTTTATCGCCTGCCTTATGCTTGAAGGTCAGTTCCGTATTTGTAATTTTCCCCTTTCTAAGCATTTCAGCCTTTGCATCCTTATCAATAGGGGCATTCTGAATCAGTTGTTCCAATTCAGGTGTAATCAGCTCTTCCTCTTCATGTAATACCACATCTTCTATATTGAAATCGGATGCTTTCAGAAAATTTAAAATGAATTTCTTCAAATCTCCTGCCTCGTCTTTATCCAATCGTGATTTGACATATCCCGAAAGCAGCATACCGGGAGCCAGTACATCTTTTATCTGTTTGGCAAAATAGTCGTACACATCATTCAGCCTTGTCCGTTCCACGTTGCTTTTGCCAAATGCGGCAAGCACACTGCAATTATTGATAGTGTTGCCGGAAATCACATCCTGGCTTTTCTTCGTCATTTTCAGATTTACGCCAAAGTCAATGGTCGTGGAATCTGTTGCGGCATCATAACTTCGGTTGTACAGCTTGGTCGGGCGAATGGAATCATAAACAATCAATGTCTCGGAATAGATATGCTTTGCGTCCAATTCAAAACTAAGGATGTACTTCGACTGGTTGATATAGAACACCATTGACATCTTTGTCTTCTCGTTCCTTGAGGTGTCATCCAACATGAAAGGGACAACTCCGGTTTTCTCAGTCCTGTCTTTAGGCATTTTCAAAACCAGTATCTTGAAGAATTCAATGGCATTTAATATATTCGTTTTACCGGAAGCGTTAGCACCATAGATGATGCCCACTTTCAGCAATCTTACACCGTCCTTAACTTCATACGAGTACTCATCAGACATAAAAGTATCTGCCGATGGTTCAAAACTGATTTTCTGAACCGACTTAATGGAGAAAAAATTCTCAATGCTGAACTCTGCTATCATAATCGTTGATTTCATCTATTGTATGGTGCAAAGATACAAATAAAATCTCATACAACAAATTATAAATATGATTATTGTAGAAAGACTACGCAATGCAAATATAAAATCAGCGAATATCTATTTGTTGTGGCTATAAATTAACCGTCTGATTATCTCCGGAAGGTGTTGACTGATTTGAGGACGGTAAACGAATGTGGATTATGCAGCCAAAGAAGTTAATTGTCCTATGCAATTTGCGCCATCTCTTGATTCTATTTACGATGGCTAAATAGTGATGCTAAAATGGTACTAAATTACAAAACTACTCTTTTATACACGCCATAAAATATAGGGTGACTATATACGACAAAAACCCTAACATAGGGTAAACGTAAATTTCCGTTTATAAAGTTTAACTATCTCTCAATAACGATTGACACATTGATAGTTGCGTATTTACAAAGTCTAAAATCTTGCTATTTTAGACTTTTTCTTGCTCAACGCAAAATCTTGCCAAAGTTAATGTAACCAAGCACCAAAATGTTTGGATTATGAAAACGATTAACTTTGACAATTTCAACTCCGCATTCACACTTATGCAAGTGTTCAATACAGAGAAGAAATGTATCCGTTACCTTGAAAGTAAACTTTGGAAGAATAGCGAGCCAGTATCTCCTTACGACCCAACTTCAAAAGTTTACCGAAGGGGTGATGGTATGTATCGTTGTAAGAACACAGGCAAGAACTTCAACATACGGATAGGTACGCTGTTTGAAAGCTCTAAAATCTCTTTGCGTAAGTGGTTTTATGCCGTCTATATGGTAACTTGTCACACGAAAGGTATATCTTCTGTGCAATTATCTAAGGACATTCACGTTACACAGAAAACGGCTTGGTTTATGACGCACCGCATACGTGAAGCATTCAAACAAGACTACAAGGAAAAGTTTGATGGTGAGGTTGAACTTGATGAAACATTCGTTGGTGGTAAGAATAAAAACCGCCATTGGAATAAGAAAGCGAAGAAATGCCAAGGCAGAGCTTTCGTTGATAAAGTTCCTGTAATGGGCATATTGCAGCGTGGCGGTAAGGTATTCTGTAAAGTGGTAGAAAACACAAGTTACAAGCAGCTAACACCGCCTATTCTGTGTAAAGTTAAACACTCCGCCACGATATACTCTGATGAGTGGCAAGGATATAGACTAATTCCGAAAGTCTATAAGCACCACGTTGTTGACCACGGACATGGTATCTATGTTAGTGGTGGTGCATATACGAACACGATTGAAGCCTTTTGGGGAAATTATTGCAAACGTGCTATCAACGGCATATACAACTGGGTTAGCCGTAAGCATATGCAACGGTATTTTGATGAGTTCTGTTTCCGCTATAATACCCGCAACGTTTCTATAAGCGAACGCTTTGCGGAGGCTATTCTGCATTGCAAGAGTAGATTAACGTATAACAAACTCACAGCATAATGATAGATAGAACAAAACTGCCTGACTTTCTTCAAAACATGCCCGAAGAACGGCTGAAAGAGATTATGGAGGAGGACGATAAAGCTGATTGTTTTGATAAAGCTATGGACAAGATGCTTCATACGGACAAGAAGGAACAAGGCAAAAAGAAAGGCAAGAACTAAATCCGACCTTTCCAACTATTAGTAATCAATAGTGCGTCTGCTTAGTCCAATGGGTAAGCATATTACCAATCCAAAAGAACCCGCCCACTGGACGTTCATCATAATTTTGGTTGTTGTTGCTTTCCTTTGTATATTCCATAATGCTTCAATTTTAGACGGTTGAACAATATTTGCTACTGAGTTGGAACCTCAGTAGTGCAAAGGTACAAAGATTTAGCGACAACGAAGAATGCGAGCAATCCGTGAGGACGCTCGCATTTGCTATATTCCCAAGTAAAATACTGGGTTAAGTCGGGATAGTTAAGAATGTGTAAATCTTTACTCCTTTTTCTTTTTGATAACGATTTTCTTACATTTAGCAATCTCATCAACAGTAAAGCCAAGCTGTTTCCAACCATCTATGCCCCATTTCTGATATACGGCATAAATGAAGTTCTCAGAATACTTAGGATATTTCGACAATGATTGCAGCACCTTCGTTCCCTTACCTTGTGCAATATCTGAAAATGAAAGATACTCGCTGTTAGAAGTAAAGAATATGGTTTTACCATACCCTTGCTCATAAAGACACATATAGGCAATTTTATCCGCCATAGCCTTTGTCACAAGGGTTGTAGGTTGCTTGGCTTTATTCCGCGTCGTTGTTCTCTTCTGTGCTGATACGCTCATAGAGAATACGCATAGCAACAAAACTATGATGATGTTTTTCATCTTGTTTCTCCTTATCTCCCAAGAAAGAAATTCCAAATCATTTGGTCATGTACAGCCTTTGCAGCGTTCCAACCATACCATGCGGTAAGTCCAAGCCAAATAAGGGCAACTACAAACATGACATAAGCAAGCGTGTCGCTTTCTTTGTAGTCCAAATCCTCATCGTATTCAAGCGTTTTGGCACAAGCAAGCGGTATCAAACCTAATAAACCGCAGCAGAAACAAATGAAGAACCAAAGCACAGAGTCTCGGTTTTTCTTGTTGGCAAGGCTACAACCGCCTATCCCCATAAATAGGGCTATCATAAAAGGCAGTCCCAATGTAAGAAATGTGTTATTCATAATGGCGAATTTTACAAGAGTTTCCGCAGACAGCCAGCTTGGAAGATTTACAATGTTTATTGTTAAAGAAAGTGGGCTGCCCTCCGTATTCTCTTGTAGGTATCGCCAAACACCTGAATATACAACACGGATAGGCAGCCCACGTATATGAGCTGCTCCGTGCCTTGTATATTCTTTGTGAAATTGGCGATTTTACAAGAGATGAGGCACTTCTCAGTTATTTCAAACTTTGTCTTCTCTAAGACGGTGCAAAGTTAGCGAAATTTTTGTAACTTTGCACCTATATAACAGAATATTATGACAGCAGACTCAATACAGTTACTTATAGGCATCGGCCAAATCTTGGCTGTGGCTATTATCCCAATCATTGTTTGGTTTTGGGGAATTAAATATCAAAATCGAAAAGCTAAACGTGATGCACAACTTAATTTATTTCTTACATTGATGGCAAACAGAAAGGCTAATCCTATAACAAAAGAATGGGTAGATGCCTTAAATACTATTGATGTCGTATTTCAGGAAAATTACAAGGTAAGACAAGCTTGGCGTGAGTATCTTGATAGTTTGAATGCTCAATCGCCGCATTTTCAAAATAACAATGCTTTTCTACTTGATTTGCTTTCTGAAATGGCGTTGGCCCTGGGCTATAAGAATTTGAAACAAACTGAGATTGACCGTTTCTACTCACCAACATATTTTGGGTCTCAAATGTCTCGCCAGGAAATTTTGTTCCAAGAAAATTTGCGCGTTCTAATGCACTCGAAAAGTACTTCTGAGAGTTTCTCTGATGAAGAGTATGAAAAGCATCATACTGATTTGATGCAAAAAGGCTCTCCTGTATAAATTGACAAATCATATTTAAATCCATTTCTACTCTTTCATCAACTCCCGAAAATACATTTGAAACTCTCTGCGGTTACGGAACTTGCTCCAATCAAATTCATAGCCTATAATCTCTTGAAACTTCTCTATGATAGGAAAGTCTTTGATTTGCGATTTCAAATCCAACTCACTTTGAGTGTATGCCTTTCCGTCTGTCTTCATTCCGTTTCGGATAAGTTCTAATAGGTTAGAAAGAATTTGCTCTGCACCTGGTTTTCCAGGCATTTCCCCATTGATAACTTTCTTTTCGATAAGATGTACACCTAATGGCTTTTCGGTGCTGTAGAATGCTTCCGTAAAGATAGGCTTGTAATCTCGTTCTGCCGTAACCTTGATAATGGTGCAATCTTCACCATGGTCTTCGCAGTTGATTGTAATTCGTGTATCTGTCATAACGTCAAAAGTTTTTCTTACGATAACTCCGAGAACTTTTTCCTACTGGAGTTTATATAATAAGACAAACAAAGAACGACAGACATGAGGCAGCAACTTTACGACTATGGAATACAAAGATTTCCAACGGCTCATAAGAACCAAGAAAATTCAAGTTAAGATAGGGAAACTCTATCTTTCAACTGACAAGCACGGTCAGCCTCAGTTGAAGATAGAGCAAATTCCCGTGATTAAACGATAAAGTTGTTTGTCTCTGTCTGCTGTTCTCTCTACATAATAGAAAACCTTGTTCAATTCTATGGCATAGAATTTGTATATACTCATATTGGTATTTTGGCTATCGCAACCAAAAAGTCCCAAATGCTCTTATAGATTTCTCACCTATTGAGAATAAGGGAATTGTAAACGAAAAGCCTCCAAAACCTATTAGAATAGGCATGAAGGCTTTTCTATTGTAGAACGGTGACTTGAGAATGTCACCATAGAGAAGAAAGGAGGTTTCCAATGACAGACTTTAATGCTGGCGATGTGGTGTACTTGAATTCTGACCCAAATATGAAGTTCACTGTTAATGCTGTAATTAAGTTTGCTGGTAAAATAACGATTGAGGTTGTTTATTTCAATCAGCAACACAACAGGTTTGAATATCATAAGTTTGCACCGCAATTACTCACCTTGGTAAAAAAGAGTGCCTAACGCTTTCATAATTTGCCCTGATAGAGTTGCAGCTCTGTCGGGGCTTTTTTCCCTTTCTATTCCTATTAACTTTGATATTATAACGTACCGATACTTGATTTATTGTGTAATCTTACAAAGTTTACATACTTGGCTACCCTATGTTAGGGGTATTGTCGTATATAGTCACCAAATATAGTAAATCAGTTTATTATATAATTTTATATCTTGTTGCCCACTATCTATTTCTACTTCTCATTCTATTCTTCTAATAAAATATCTTGGCATTTGAGTTTCTATATAGGAGATTATTGCTGTCCGCTAAAAGTTTTCGACCGATATAAATTAGGGCTGGATTCCTCGCTTGGAATTCAGCCCTTTAAGTTACCTTTGTCTTTGCAAAATATAATTCCGGTAACTATGAACAAAGGTACACATTTTAACGGACAGCCGATGTATGGTCAACTGATTAGTTTGCTTGACAAGCATGAAATTCTCAAATTCAGTCGTGAAAAGAAAGGAGAACGCTATGTAAAGCGCTTTGATGCTTACCAACATCTTGTTGTCATGCTCTATGCCGTCATTAAAAGATTCGATTCTCTTCGTGAGATAACCGATTCCATGTTTCCAGAAGCTCGTAAGCTGGCACATCTTGGCATAAACATGATGCCAAGACGCAGCACATTGTCTGATGCCAATGCCCGTAGGCCAGAAGCCGTGTTTGAAAGCACATACCGCAGTTTATATGCACGTTACAAAGACGAACTTTCCTCGGACAGCCGAAAACGCCAGGTGCCATCC
>CDZR01057035.1_pt1 | contig 84237 bp, 58 predicted proteins | sample 554781 | NCBI WGS metagenome assembly CDZR01 (sample SAMEA3182065, study PRJEB8094) | gut metagenome | biome: human; feature: gut; material: Stool; isolation source: human stools | place: Canada | collected 2013-01-28
ATTAACCTTTAAAATTATAGAGTCATGAAGAAAGAAAAAAGATACTTGGTACCCGGAGATTATATGGCAGATCCTGCCGTTCATGTGTTCAACGACCGCCTTTACATCTACCCTTCCCACGACTGGGAAAGCGGTATCCCCGAAAATGACAACGGTGACCATTTCAATATGAAAGACTACCACGTCTTCTCTACCGATGACCCCATGAAAGGTGAAATCGTAGACCATGGCCTGGTACTCACCACCGAAGATATCCCCTGGGCAGGACGCCAGCTTTGGGATTGCGACGTAGCTGAGAAAGACGGCAAGTATTATATGTATTTCCCCCTGAAAGACCAGAACGATATCTTCCGTATCGGCGTTGCCATCAGCGACCGTCCCGAAGGGCCGTTCATTCCCCAACCCGACCCGATGCGCGGAAGTTACAGTATAGACCCTGCCGTTCTGAATGATGGAGACGGTAACTATTATATGTACTTCGGTGGTCTGTGGGGCGGACAATTGCAACGCTATCGCGACAACAAAGCCCTGGAAAGTGGAGCTACTTTCCCCGCAGACAACGAACCGTCCATCCCCGCACGGGTTGCCCGCCTCAGTGCGGACATGCTGCAATTTGCCGAAGAACCTAAAGCCATAGTGATTCTGGACGAAAACGGACAACCGCTGACAGCCGGAGACAACGAACGCCGTTTCTTCGAAGCAAGCTGGATGCACAAGTATAATGGAAAATATTACTTCTCCTACTCTACCGGTGATACTCACCGCCTGTGCTACGCCGTTGGTGACAATCCTTATGGTCCTTTCACCTATCAGGGAGTAATCCTGACTCCGGTGGTAGGTTGGACTACCCACCACTCCATTGTGGAATACCGGGGCAAATGGTATCTGTTCCATCACGACAGCGTGCCTTCCGGCGGACGCACCTGGTTGCGCAGCCTCAAAGTATGCGAACTGGAATACGACGCCGACGGAAAGATCGTCACCATTGAAGGACTGGATTAACCGTTGCCCGATAGAGTATGGATACTGTCAAAATAGGTATTATAGGTACCGGATGGATTGCCGAAAAGATGGCAATCACCCTCGAAGGAATGGAGGGAGTAGAAGCTTATGCAGTCTCTTCCCGCCAATTGCAGACTGCCCGTGACTTTGCCGACCGGTGGGGTTTCACCCGTGCCTACGGTTCCTATGAAGAAATGCTGGATGATGAAGAGGTGGAGTTGGTATATGTTGCCACTCCCCATTCCCATCATTTCGAACATGCACGTATGAGTCTGCTGAAAGGCAAAGCGGTTTTATGCGAAAAGGCATTCACCGCCAATGCCCGTCAGGCGGAAGAACTGCTGAATCTTGCCAAAGAAAAGGAACTCTTCATCACCGAAGCTATCTGGACACGTTACATGCCCCTATCGCAAACCATCAATGACCTTGTAAACGGTGGAATCATCGGACGTCCCATGACGCTATCCGCCAATCTGGGTTACCCAATCGGCAACCGTGAGCGCCTCCGCCAACCGGCACTGGCAGGCGGGGCTCTGCTCGACCTGGGAGTATATGCACTGAACTTTGCTTCCATGGTTTTCGGGACGGACGTAGAGCGTGTCACCTCCACCTGCGTAAAGACCGATACCGGAGTCGATGCACAGAATAGTATAACTCTTACATTCAAGGATGGGAAAATCGCTGTACTGCACAGCAGTATGCTGAGTATGACCGACCGTCAAGGCATCATCTCCGGTGACAAAGGCCATCTGATCATTGAAAATATCAACAATCCGCAACGAATCAGGGTGGTAACGGAAGATTATAAGACAGTAGTTGTCTACAACTGTCCGCCACAGATCACCGGCTACGAGTACCAGGTATATGCATCCATGGAAGCTCTGAGGAACGGGTGGCTCGAATCTCCCTATATGCCTCACACCGAAACCCTGCGCATCATGCGCATGATGGATGACTTACGCCGCGAATGGGGAGTACGCTACCCCGCCGATGAATAAACCAACCAATACTTCTTGTTTATGAAAAAACTGCTCTCTTTATTCTTATTATCTTGTTTACTCGGACCCGTATCCGCGGAAGACGGCAGCCGCTTGTGGCTCCGGCAATCGACAGATGCCCACGCACAAATTACAGCGCCTCGCCAGTCTCCGACACTAAACATAGCCGTCCGTGAACTGAAACAGGCATGGAAAGGGCTCCCCGTTACACTTGTACTGAAGAAAGACAAACAGCTATCTTCCGAAGGCTTCCGCATACGACAGGTAAATGGAAAACTCACTGTTACTTCTCCCAGCGAAACGGGTCTGCTTTATGCTGCCTATCACTTGATCCGCCTGCAAGAAATGCGGAACTTCGGAAAGCCTTCGGAAACAGACCAGGAAATAACGGAGAATCCTGCCTATGACCTCCGTATTCTCAACCATTGGGACAACCTCGACCGCAGCATTGAGCGCGGTTATGCCGGCAAATCTCTCTGGAACTGGGAAGAACTGCCCGGCACGCTCTCCGACAGATATGAAGCTTATGCCCGTGCCAATGCCTCCATCGGAATCAATGCAACGGTGCTGAACAATGTAAATGCTTCTTCTAAAATCCTTTCCGCCGAATATCTGGAAAAGGTAAAGGCTCTGGCAGACGTATTCCGTCCTTACGGCATCAAGGTGTATCTCTCTATCAACTTTGCCTCCCCCATGCAACTGGGCGGGCTTTCCACAGCCGATCCTTTGGACAAAGATGTCATCGCCTGGTGGAAGCAGAAAGTCAAAGAGATCTACCGCACCATCCCTGACTTCGGTGGCTTCCTGGTAAAAGCCAATTCCGAAGGACAGCCCGGTCCGTGCGACTTCAACCGTACACATGCCGAAGGCGCCAATATGCTGGCAGATGCATTGAAGCCCTATAAAGGTATTGTCATGTGGCGCGCTTTCGTCTACAGCCCAACAGATGCAGACCGCGCAAAGCAAGCTTATCTGGAATTCCAGCCTTTGGATGGACAATTCCGCGACAATGTCATCGTACAGATAAAGAACGGTCCGGTCGACTTCCAGCCTCGCGAACCGTATAGTCCTTTATTCGGTGCTATGCCCCGGACTCCGCAGATGGTTGAGTTCCAGATTACACAAGAATATCTGGGCTTCTCCAATCACCTTGCCTATCTTGCCCCGATGTGGGAAGAGTTCTTCGACTTTGTGAAGCCGTCTTCACTGAAAGCCATAGCAGGCGTCGCCAATATAGGTACGGATACAAACTGGTGCGGTCATCCTTTCGCCCAAGCCAACTGGTACGCTTTTGGGCGCATGGCCTGGAATCCTTCCCTGACATCAGGAACAATCGCAGAGGAATGGCTGAAACAGACTTTCTTCGATGTAAGTAATCCTAAACATGCACCCATTGCCTATGAAGTACATAACATGATGATGGAAAGCCGTGAGGCTGTGGTAGACTATATGATGCCACTCGGACTACATCACCTCTTTGCATGGGGTCACCACTACGGCCCGGAACCTTGGTGCGACGTGCCCGGTGCACGCCCCGACTGGATGCCGTCTTACTATCATAAAGCAGATAAACAGGGGATAGGTTTCGACCGCAGTCATACGGGTAGCAATGCTACAGCCCAATATCCCGATTCACTCTGCCGCCTTTACGATGACATCCGTACCTGTCCGGATGAGTATCTCTTATGGTTCCATCATGCCCCTTGGCAACACACCATGCAAAGCGGACGTACTTTATGGGACGAGCTTTGCTATCGCTACGATCATGGTGTACAGCAGGTAAGAAGCTTTCAGAAAAAATGGGATCTGGTCGAGAACTATATCGATGCGGAACGTTTCAAGGATGTACAGTCACGTCTGAAGATACAGGCACGTGATGCCGTATGGTGGAAAGATGCCTGTCTGCTATACTTCCAGGAATTTTCGGGTATGCGTGCCCCTTACGAAGTGGAAAGACCGATACATGAATTGGAAGACTTGAAGCAAGTGAAACTTCCTATTAATAACCATGAATGCCCGACACCCAAAATGCTGAATGAAAGAAGATAAGCAACAGCCCTGTTTCAAATAGAAAATACAAAAAAGAACAGCTCTAATGATACATTGAACTGTTCTTTTTTGTATTTTTGTACCTTATGGATATTATAAAGGATATGAAATATGAATAAAGTAGCATTATTATCTATAAAATGGATACGGTTATCACTCTGTCTGATTACTCTCTCTTTCTTTGTACTATCCTGCGAGAAAGATGAAATAGAATCTGTTGAAAACCAAAAGACTTTATTCATGTACCTACCTTGGTCCACCAATCTGACCAGCAATTTCTACACGAATATCTCGGATATGGAAAAGGCAATCAGCCAGAAAGGACTGAATGGTGAACGGGTCATTGTATTTATGTCTACTACTTCAGAAAAAGCAATTCTATTTGAAATAACCTGCAAGAAAGGTAAATGTGAACAAGTTACTCTAAAAGAATATAACAACCCGCCTTTCACCACCGCCGAAGGAATTACTTCCATTCTCAATGATGTAAAAAGTTTCGCCCCTGCACCCACTTACGCCATGACTATCGGATGTCACGGTATGGGATGGCTTCCAGTTCATAGTACAAAAGGACGGGCAAGGACTTCAATAAGAATGCACTGGGAAAACGAAGGCGTTCCACAAACCCGTTATTTCGGCGGTACGACAAGTCAATATCAGACAGATATCACTACCCTTGCAGAAGGTATAGCAGATGCCGGAATAAAAATGGAATATATCCTATTCGATGATTGCTACATGTCAACCATAGAAGTAGCCTATGACCTGAGATACGTTACGGACTACCTTATTGGTTCCACCTGTGAAATCATGGCTTATGGTATGCCCTATTCTATCATTGGAAAAAATTTGATGGGCGAACCAAATTATCAAGCCATCTGTGACGGCTTCTATTCATTCTATTCCACCTATGAAGAAATGCCTTGTGGAACATTAGGCATAACTAATTGTGCAGAATTGGATCATCTAGCCGCTATCATGAAAGAAATAAATAACCGGTATACATTTGACCCTTCAAAGCGGAACCAGTTACAACCTTTAGATGGTTACTATCCGGTAATCTTCTACGATTATGGCGACTATGTAGCACATCTGTGTGATGACGCGTCATTATTAGAAGAGTTTAAAGAGCAGTTAGAACGGGCCGTACCTTATAAAACGCACACGGAAAATTATTATTCCATGAGTGCGGGAATTAAACCAATCAAAACCTTCTCCGGCATTACCGTATCTGATCCGAGCATAAATTCTTTAGCAGCGGATAAAACTGAAACAAGTTGGTATAAAGCAACACACTAAATAGATTGTATACTAGATTAGATAATCCAGAAACCATATTCACACTGATTATCAAGCATTTACAAGAAGTTAACTTCCTGTCGACAAGGACTTAACTTCTTGTTGACAAGGTATTCCATGAATCAACTGCTTATTCACTACCCAATAAGGTATAATTAGTTCACTTTTTAAAAGAATATATAGAGGATATTAAGTATATTTGTAGAGTCAAAGTTAATAACTATGAAAAATATATTTATATTCTATTTGTTATGCTTATGTTTATCTCTCCCATGCTATGGACAAGAAGGAAAAATGTTCACAGTGGATAGAGAATTATCAAGCAGCATGCTCAATAAAATCTATCAGGATCGTGACGGAATCATCTGGATAGCAACAGAAGATGGTCTGAATCGATACGATGGAGCAAAATTTACAGTTTATAGAAATGAAAAAGATAATCCGAATTCCTTATTAAGTGACTATGTACGTACACTGTTCGAAGACAGTCAAGGTCGCCTTTTTATAGGTTCTCTAAACGGGCTGCAAATATACGATCGCGCAACCGATAGTTTTACAACAATCCCAATGTACCTCTCCAGTGGAGCCTCGATAGCCCCTAATGTAGGAGTTATACTTGAACAAAATAACGGAGAAATATTAATAGGAACTTCCGGTCACAGTATATTTTTACTGGAAACACAAGGAGATAGTATAAAAGCACAACAAATAGACCAATTTATTGCCAGCAACCTGATTACATATTCATATCGGGATAAAAAAGGAAATCTATGGATAGCAACAGGCGATAATGGAATATTCCGTCTCGATAACAACAATCAATTCAAACACTACTCCGGCGAAAAAAGCATAGCTTGGAATACAGTTTCCAACATGTGCGAAGATAAACAAGGAAATCTTTATATGGGTAGCTTAAAGAAAGGACTATTCAGATATAATGATAAAATCGATACATTTGTACCAATTACATACACTCCTAATCCCAACTTACCTATCAAAATCCTATACCCTGAGGAGGAGAATCAAATTCTTATTGGTACAGATGGTTCGGGAATGAAAGTTTATGACATCCAAGAACAAAAGATTAAAGAAGCCAATTTTAATATCACAACATTTGACCTTACAAAAGCAAAGATACATTCTATTCTGAAAGACAAAATGGGAAATATATGGTTAGGGTTCTTTCAGAAAGGAGTTATGATTATCCCTGCCATAACCAACGAGTTCAAGTATCTAGGTTACAAATCTTCCAGACACAATGTGATTGGTTCCAACTGCGTCATGTCTGTACACAAAGACCATACAGGAACTCTTTGGGTAGGAACTGATAATGACGGAATTTATGCAGTGACTCCAGATAAAACACCCAAAGTGCATTTTTCACCTACTGACAATACTCATTCCGTTCCTGCCACCATTATGAGCATTTTCGAAGATTCCAACCACAATATGTGGATAGGTTCTTATCTGAATGGTATGGCCAAATTAGATACAAAAACCGGTCGTTGCGAGTATCTGAAGTTAGTGGACGAGACATCTAATCTAATGGAAAATGTATATTGTTTTGCAGAAGATAACAATAAAACCTTATGGATAGGAACTATGGGAGGAGGCCTATATCAGATGAATATAAATACCAAGGAAATAGTCCGTTGTCCCACCACCACCACCAGCAATACCGATTGGACCAAAGTAAATATGCTACATAACTCATGGATAAATTGCCTGTTACATACCGCTGAAGACAAACTCTACATAGGTACTTACGATGGTTTGGGCTGTCTGGATATAAAAACAATGGATTTCGTTTCTCCCATGAAAAACAGAAGAATATTATATGGCGATGTAATCTATGCTTTGCATGAAGGTAAGGATGGTAATATCTGGATAGGAACATCCAAAGGATTAAAACGCTTAAACCCACGAACTGTTGAAGTGCAAGAATATACAACAAAAGATGGTTTACCCAGCAATTATATCTGCGCAATCAAAGAGGATGCGAATGGTTATCTTTGGATCAGTACGAATTATGGAATCAGCCGATTCAATCCTCAAAACCAAAGTTTCATTAATTTTTATGCAAGTGACGGATTACAAAGTAACGAGTTTAGTAAAGGAGCCGCTTTTGCCGACAAACAAGGTGAACTTATCTTTGGAGGTACGAATGGAATCACTTATTTTAATCCCACAGAAATAACCACGCCCGATAAGAAACCGGAAATTCGGATTACAGACTTCTATATCCATGATAAAAAGGTTAAAAAAGGCATGAAGTCAGGGAATAGAGATATAGTCAACACTGCAGTCATGGATGCCGACCACTTTCAACTATCATACAAAGATAATTCTTTCAGCATTGAATTTTCAGCTATGGAGTTCTTTAGTCCGGAACGGATTACTTATACATATAGCATTAATAATTCCAATTGGATTAGCTTACAACAGGGAATTAATCGGGTTTCATTCAGCAATTTAAATCCAGGTAGCTATACATTCCAGGTAAAAGCAAAAGATAATGATTCTTATTCAGACATCAAAGAATTTAGTATCACAATCCATCCTGCATGGTATGCCTCCGGATGGGCAAAATTTATATATGGAGTACTGTTGATAGTTATTATCTATGGTATAGTCATTCAGATACGTCATCATTACCGTGCTCGTCAGGAGATATTGGAACATATACATGCAGAACAGATCAATGAAGCCAAACTACAATTCTTCATTAATATTTCTCACGAAATACGCACTCCAATGTCTCTCATCATAAGCCCATTACAGAAGTTAATCGCTACTGATAAAGATAACGAGCGGCAGAAAAACTATCATACCATTTATCGAAATGCGGAACGTATACTTCGCTTGGTCAATCAGTTGATGGATATTCGCAAAATAGATAAGGGGCAAATGTCTCTGAAATTCCAGGAAGTGGATATCGTAGGATTTATCCGTGATTTGTACTATACCTTCGAATATCAAGCAAATGCCAGGCATATCACGTTGAGCTTCCAACCGGAAACTGAAAAGTTAAAAGCATGGATTGATCCGAAAAATTTCGATAAAATTATCCTGAATATAATTTCCAATGCATTCAAGTTTACGCCGGAGAACGGAGAAATCAATATATATTTGCGTATAGGTGAGGATATTAACGCTTCTCAATCTCTAAAACACTATTTTGAAATAATAGTGGAAGACAGTGGCATTGGCATTAACCCGGAAGAAATGGGACGGATTTTTGAGCGTTTCTATCAAATCCGTAATAGCCATAATAATTCGAATGTAGGTACCGGTATAGGATTACATCTAAGCCGTTCGCTAGTAGAATTACACCATGGCACCATAAAGGCTGAAAACAATGAAAACAGACCAGGATCCCGGTTTATCATACGGCTACCTTTGGGCAAAGAACATCTGAATGTAGAAGAAATCGATGACAATCCGGCTGGGAATAATACTCCCGTACATATCACGACTGCTCTGCCTATCCCTTCATCACCTGTTGATGAAGAAGATGAAAAAATACGTTCCAAAACTAAATGTCACGTTCTAGTAGTAGAAGATGATGAAGAAATACGCAAATATATCTGTCGTGAATTAGCCAGCGATTTCCACATGCATGAGTGTGCAAATGGAAAAGAAGCTCTCACTCTTATCCTAAAAAAGGAGCCGGATTTGATTATCAGTGATATTATGATGCCTGAAATGGATGGGTTGACACTTTGCAAAAAAATAAAGCAGAATGTAACCATTAACCATATACCAATTATCCTCTTGACAGCTAAATCAAGAGAAGAAGATAATCTGGAAGGTTTAAACATGGGAGCAGATGCGTATATAGTGAAACCATTCAGTATCGAAATATTGAGAAAAACGGCAATCAATCTTATTAAGAGTAGGGAAATACTACGTAACAGTTTCAGTGGCAGTCAGATGCAGGAACAGAAGTTGAAGAAACTAAAAGTCCAATCACCTGATGACAGACTGCTTGATAAAGTGATGAAAGTGATTAATGACAATCTAGGTAATCCTGACTTGAATGTTGAAATGATAGCAACTGAAGTAGGTATCAGTCGTGTACATTTGCACCGTAAGCTAAAAGAGCTGACTAACCAGTCAACCCGCGACTTAATACGCAATGTTCGCTTGAAACAGGCTGCATCACTATTGGCAAACCAATATCATAACATTACTGAAGTTGCTACTCTTACAGGTTTTACTAATATTGCATATTTTTCTACCGCTTTTAAAGAATTATACGGAGTTCCGCCAACAACCTATATGGAGGAGCAGCAAAAGTCTTCTTCTGACGAGATTAAGCAATAGAACTAAACACAGAACAAAAAGAAAACCAGCTAATACATATTAGCTGGTTTTCTCTATAATATTAATATTATGCTTATACTACTTGACATCTTCTATTCATCAAGCTACTTGATAATCCGGAAATTGCCACTGACATGCAACATAGACATCATATATACCATACCGCTGTAATAACGAAATTTGCCCGTAGGCAATGGTTCATTCCACAATTTCTGTATGCATTCTTTCGCCAGATTCTTGTCATTCAAAGCAAAAGCTCCTACAGCATTTGCACCGATCATACCTGTTGAATAATTGCCGGCAGGTGCTGAACCATCTACATTGAAATATTCGTGCGTAAAATTATCTTGCTTGAAAAAGTTAAGCAATCGACTCATCATCTCTGCCTGGTTAGCAGCATCTTTTCCAAACCAATAATAATCCATACCGACATTCATGGCACAGCGAAGAGCATCAAACTGATATCTTCTTGTATCATATCCCCAATTCTTAGGTTTCCAAGGAGTGCCATCGAATGCAGAATAATCAGGAAACAACCCCGTCTTTTTATGCGATGCATCAGCCAGTAAGCGACGGGCTGCATCAGGTGTCTGCTTCCAGAATTCCTTATTAGTGTCAGACCACAAAGCCCAAAGTTCAAAGAAAGCAGGCAGATTATAGGAAGGATCCGTATAGTTATAATAGACCTTTTCCGGTACAAATGTAACGAGTTTACTCTCAGTATTGAACAGGTTATAAACGCCTTGGGAACCATCTTTAGACATAACATCTTTCAATATTTTCTGAGCCTCCTGATTATAGTCGTATGCCCCGTCATTCCCCCAACGGTGAGAAGCAAAGAATAAAGAAGTTATAAAATAAATTTCACCATCAGAAGCGCAACTTGGCTCCTTACCTATTTTAACACCACGAGGCGTACAGTGCCAGGCATAATATCCCGACCATTTGCCCGAAGTATACAGCATATATTTCTTGGCCCACCGCCATAACTTATCGAATTCAGCCTGCTTATCCAACTGTACACATATCATCATTCCATAGGACATTCCTTCTGTACGTACATCCTGATTCCCTGTATCATAAATATAGGCAGTATTGTCATCACTCTCATAGTAAACCTTTGTTTTTTCATTCACAAAGAAGTGATTCCAGATTTGCTCCATTTTCTGGTCGGTTTGTTGCTGAGAAATACCTAAATACTCATTAAACAAATTCCGATAGTTATCAGTATAGTAAGCTCCAGCAGGAACCGGGTCCCGACTACTGTCTTCCTGAACAGGATGAGCCTGAACTCCAAGTGAACAAAAACCGGAAAGTATCAGGCTGACACTAACCGCAAATAAAGTTGTAAGTTTCATCATTTCAAGGTTTTGTTACAATTAATAGACTACTAATATCATTACATACTACGTTCCAGCGAATAGTCTTCTCCCGGCTGAGTAACAATGTCATATTCGTAAGTACGATAAAGGACCGGCACCTGAGGATTTATCAGTTTGGAAACTACCGGTTCTTTTATAACTGCCGATGCATAAAGAGGATTCGGGCAAGCACCGTCTGCCACTTTCACTCCTTTTCCCTTTAAAGGAACATAAGAACGGATACGCAGTACCCCACCCAAGCGAGAATGTATCTTCGCCTTTTTCAGTTGAACGCCATCCCATTCCATATCTACCACAAAACCACCACGGGCAACAAGGCCTTTCACACTTCCTTTTTTCCATGCTTCAGGCAGTGCAGGCAATAAGTGTACTGCACCATCATGGCTTTGCAACAACATCTCTGCAACTCCTGCCGTATAACCAAAGTTTCCATCGATTTGGAAAGGTGGATGGGCATCAAATAAATTAGGATAAGTACGTCCCTCAGGATATTCTTTCTGAACTTTATCATTAGGTAAAAGATGGAGCATATTCTGTATAATCTTATAAGCATGATTACCATCCAGCATGCGTGCCCAGAAATTAATCTTCCACCCGATACTCCAACCGGTAGCCATATCTCCACGCTGTATCAAAGTATTCCGTGCAGCCTGGAATAATTCCGGATTTGTAATTGGAGAAATCTGATTACTAGGATACAAACCATATAAGTGTGAAATATGCCGATGGTCATCCAACGGATTGTCAGCATCAATCAACCACTCTTGCAATTGATTATGTTTGCCAATCTGCATGGGTGGCAACTTGTCCAACATGGCCTGCAAAGAATCTTCATACAGTTTATCACCACCCAGAATACGGCTTGCCAGAAGTGTACTGTAAAGGGCATCAAAAGCAATCTGATTATCCATTGTACAACCTGCCGTAATCGTTGTTTGTGACCCCCGGTAGCCATGTTCCGGAGACATGGAAGGTACTGTAACCATCCACTTATACTTCGGATGTTCCACTAAATGACTTAAATAAAAATCAGCAGTTCCTTTCAATATCGGATAATACTTCTTTAGAAACTCTTTATCACCGGTAAATAAATAGTGTTGCCACAGATGTTGTGCCACCCAAGCACCTCCATTAGGCCACATACCGAAACTTGCAGCATCCACCGGTCCGCAGGCACGCCATATATCCGTATTATGATGTGCCACCCAACCTTTAGCATCATAAAGAACTTTAGCAGTTTCACTACCTGTAACTGCCAAGTCAGTCACCATATCAAAGAGAGGTTCATGCGTCTCACTCAGATTGGTTACTTCAGCAGGCCAATAATTCATCTCCGCATTGATATTAATCGTATATTTACTGTCCCAAGGAGCATACAGACTATGATTCCATATACCTTGAAGATTGGCAGGCTGACCACCGGGTTGCGAAGAAGAAATCAGCAGATAACGACCATATTGGAACATCAAAGCTGCCATCGCCATATCATTCCCTTCTATAAAACGTTGCACACGGACAGGTGTCTCCAAAGCAGAAACTCCGGTACTTTCCAAAGTCAGGGCCACACGGTCATATTGCTTGCGATAAGAGGCGATATGACTCTTCAAAGCCTGTTCGTAAGGAATGCGGGTGGCTTTCTGCAAATAAGTAGCTGCACGTTTTGACTCGTTCGCACTGACATCATGATAATTCACAAAATTAGTAGCTGCTGAAATGTACAAGGTAACTTCAGTAGCCCCATTCACGGCAAGTGCGCTTTCTGCCTTACTCACTTTACCATCAGTTTTTACCTGCACCTGGCATTCAGCACGCATAGCGGCAGGGATTCCTTCATGTTCAGCTCCCTGACAGGAGATAATCAGTTTGCCACCCTTTACTTGTACATCTGATTTCAGCGGACTGTTGTATGACACGGCAAAATTCAAGGCCTTTGCCTTATCCGCCTGAATGCGTACAATAATCACATCATCACTCAAAGAGGCAAATGCCGTACGGACAAACTTCACTCCATCCACTTCATAACGTGTTGTAGCAGTAGCATTCTCCAGATTCAGATCCCGATAATATTCAGAAGGATTTTCATGTCCGGGGAAATTCAGGAAAAGACTCCCCAATGTCAAGTAACGCATACCATGCTGAGGCGTCATATAATTCTCATCAATGAGCTTCTGAGCCTCCAAGGTTTTGCCTTCAAAAATAAGTCGACGTATTTCAGGCAATACCTGCAATCCTTTAGGATTATTATTATTGTAAGGTCCACCAGCCCAGAACGTCTCTTCATTGAGTTGCAATTCTTCACGGGCAGTTCCGCCAAACACCATAGCCCCCAAACGGGAATTACCTAATGGCAAAGCTTCCAGCCAGTCTTGTGCCGGACGATTATACCACAACTTCATATTCTGAGCAGACGTCCAATCTCCATATCCTAAAATAGAAAGCATTTTAGCAGCATAGCGTGCTCCCAACATCCGGTATCCTTCGGCTGTAAAGTGAAGATTATCGAATGCAGCCGGACAACCGGCAGAAGATATCACGTGTGCAGTAGGAATCACCTGTGGCAAGCTGTCGATGATTGTATTCATGCTGGCACAGATTCCATTCTGATCTGCATGTACCACCTCACCCGCCAGTAAGGGCACATTAGCAGCAGATAATCCCAAATCTTTCAAAAGATTATCATACACTCCCTTTACTTTTGAAGGCCAGTCTTTATCATTTGTATTCGACTCTCCCTGATGCAGCAGAATACCTTTAATTACTCCATCCTTTTGAGCAAGCTTTGCCATCTCAACCAAACGTGCATAAGGATTGCCACCGTATTCTTTTACCATATTCTTCAGCCAATCCGGAGAAGTTTCTACGTATGACTGATAATTATCCTTATCAAACAGTTCTATTTTGCAACCACCTACGGCAACATTGATAATCCCCACCCGTACATTAGATGGAAGATTAGCCACCATAGCCCGGCCAAAATAATCTCCCGGAGTCAAGCCCGTATAGCAACGCGCCAAAGGAGGAACTGCCTTATACCAATTCCCTTTGGTCCTCCCCAAATTAGGACAATCTACAGCCGCTAATACCTGAAAACGACTGTCAACCGCCACTGTATCCTGTTCTTCTACTTTTGCATTTCCTTCCATGTTCGATTGTCCCAAACACAGATAGATATGGAAGTTCGCGTCCTGCGCAAATGCCGTCATGCCTAAAAGAAGCAAGCATGTAAATACAAATGTTCTCATAATCTGTCTATTATTGTTTGTTATATTATTCCTTACCAAATATCCGGGTTACGAAAGGCAAACACTGATAAAGAGCCGAGTGCCAATATTCCCAATCATGTCCTCCATCGCGCACCCTGAACTGGCAAGGTACACCGGCGTTACGCATAGCCTGATAGAACTCTATATTACGATCAAGCAGGAAATCATCATCCCCACAATCTACAAACCAGGCAACACTACGCAAATCAGCCTTGCGATCCTCGTCAGCCTCCATCACATATTTCACACAGCTATTTTCTATAACACTACGGGTAAGTATCGCAATTTTCGAATTCGGATCATCAGCAGGTACCGCTCCCTGTTCAGGAATAGACATCAGAGCGCTCATCGCATAGACTGCACAGAACATATCACTATGGCGCTGACCATAATTAGTAGCTCCGCCACCGCCCATCGACAATCCGGCAATGGCACGATGCTGTCTATCGCCTATCACCCTGTATTTTTTCTCTATATAAGGCAAGAATTCCGTATAAAAGAAAGTCTCATATTTCCAACCCGGCATATCAAAATATCCGTTCCACTCCAAATGGATATTTCCACCGGCATTCGGAGTAACAATAATCATTTCGCACGCTTCCCCACTGGCTACAAGCCGATCCATCACATCTTTTACATGCCCCCGTTCGGCCCAGACAGGATTGGTTTCCCACATACCATGCAAAAGATACAGGACCGGATATTTTTTCTCTTTATTCTGTTCAAAACTCTTTGGCAAAAAAACAGTATAGGCACGCTTTGAATTCAGTACTTTACTAAAAAGAGTGTCCGTAACTACTTTACTCTGAAAATTCCAAGGTGCATTTTGTGCATAACCGGACAGTGTATACATCATTACAGCCAACCATACAATTATCTTCTTCATCATATCTTTTATTTAAAGTTTATCAGACCATTCATATATATCTGCAAAAATAAGGCATGAATCCGATCACTGATTTGCAATTTTAGACATTTGAATATCAATATTAGATAAATATAACAGATTTGTATTCCTGCACACTCTTCACAGAGGATGCAGGAAAGATATTATAAAATGCACAAATTATATCGAACTCTCGGAAAGATGAGAGTTGATATGTCTTTTTAATTTGCTAAGGAGATATTAGCTATCACAACAGGTTTTCCACCTGTTGACCAAAAACCTGCAATATAAAGATGCGAAGGATCGATCTTTCCTCCGTTCTTATCTTTCATATTATCCAACTCCACTACAATCTTACGTGAAGATCCAAAATCATACACAGCAGGCTCACTCCAATAATTGTTTTTATCAAACAGACGGAACGAAACACCACTTTCATTATCGTTACCCAGCTCTACGGTCACAGTCTTATATCCCGACAAATCAAGTCCATTGTCATATTGCCAACCTCCGAAACCATACTGCCCCGTCACCAGTGTGCGGGTGTTCTCGTCGAATGTGCCTTTCTCCCATATAGAAGGATTGAAGACATCTGCCGTCAGTGAGAAAGGAGAAATTACCGTAACCAGTAAAGTCAGTTGCTTACTGACTCCGGCAGCCGATTGATACGTAACGGTTACCGTAGCTTCACCGGGTGCCACAGCTACTAATTTGGCTGCCTGTTCTACTTTCAGCACGTTTGTATCTGAGCTGTTGACAGTCGCCTCCGCAGTCACCATCCGTACCGTTCCATCAGAATAAACAGCTTTCACTTTGAGATAATTCGTACCACCCATTTGCAGACGAAGTTCTCCCTCTTGTCCCATCAACTCCAGTTTTTCCAGTTCCCCATTTACTACTATCCCTTCAGCATATTCTTTGAACCAATGGTACATCGCCCACGGGCAGGCCTCGGGATCATTGAGGAAAGTGTAATTGCCCGGTTCACCCGGCACATCTTTAAACGCCGCCAGTTCGTGTGACCTCGTTGTAAAGAACAACCAGGAAACATTGCCTGAATTATCAGCTATATATTTGAAGTTGGCACCAAAGCCTTCACCACCTGCCGTTCCTGTAATACTTTTACCCCAAGTGGCATCATATTTCTTCGGAGCCCAGTCTATTTCAGTCACCATGATAGGAGCGAAAGCCGCCACAGGGCCTACTTGCGCATCCCAACCACGCTGAAAAGCTTCATAACCTCCTCTTGTGGAAGAGCCGATTCCTTCACCGCTGTCTTCCTCGGCATCGCTACCATACCAACCGGGATAGCAGTGAACGGCAAAGCCTATATTCTCCCCTTCGATACGGTGAATGGCATATCCGGCGTAAGATGACTGATAAGACAATCCCGGCACCCAAACAATGTTGCGGCAGTTGGCACGTATTTTATCTACTATAGCCTGAAAGTAGAGTTGGAGGTTCTTGAAATGACCGTCACCGCTACTGCCGTATGTTCCGTCAGTACCTTTTATTCTGACAGGTTCATTGGCAAGCTCGAACATGACATCCATATTATTTTTCAGCTTAGGATGTTGCGAAACAATATCCCACACTTTGAGCAAAAACTGCTGATAAGTGTCTCCTATTTCTATACCTTGATAGGGAGCATCAGCCGGACAGACTCCGGGCGGACGCATCACCACATACATTCCTTTGGAAATAAAGTATTCTGCCATCGGCACAAACAACTCTTCAAGATACTTCCGAAAGCGAGTTTCGGAGAACCGTTCATGTCCTTCATATCTCACAGACTGCATGGAGGGGTCATCACTCCAATACGGATCAAGGTGCATCCGCACGAAATTGAACTTCCATCCGGCAGCCACAATTCCGTCTACCATACTCTTATTATACTTGAGGCATGCCTGCACGTCATAGTTACCCCAGGCATTGTTATTGAAGAAAGGGCTGTAAGTCTGCGTAAAACCATGCAGATTGACTATCTCTCCCTTTTCATTTTTAAGGTAGCGCCCGGCTACATTCAGGACTGGCAACTTGGCTTCAGCAGGAGGCTCGGGTTCCGGGTCCGGATTCGGTTCGACAGGTTGTTCCGGTTCCTGCTTTTCCGGCTGCTCAGGAATAGTCTCGTCCGAGCAAGCCGCTAAAGACACTCCTAAGAGCAATGTCAATAAATAAATTATTTTTCTCATATTGTTCTTCATTGTTTTAAGGACTTGAAAGTTGTAAGCTAAAGCAAGAGAGTGATAACAATCTACATTCTTTACAAATAATACAAACGAAGGATACAGTCGTATATCGAACCTAATTCAGTCGTATACTGAATGCCATTCACTCGTATACTGAATAGGGTTCAGTCGTATACTGAATGCAGCATATCCTATAAGCATTGATATTCAAGATATTACGAAGCATCCTCATCCTTTTGATAAATTACAACAAATATTCCAAATTACACCATTATCTGCTGACGTTACATACTAAATGGAAAGCCCCAACAGACCTGTTTATTATAATATCACCAATAGCGAACAAAACTATAGGTATAAATATCATCTCCTGTAGTAGTTCCTTCATATAGTTTATAGCCTTTTATATCACCATGATAATCAACTAACGGAGAACCATTATAATCCATTTCGTAAGTTCCTTTCGTTTCTCCTTTCGGAATAGTGATTGATGCATTGCCGTCATACTTTCCCCCATCATTGTATGCTTCGTATGGGATTCTGCAGCTTATATCTTTTTTTACGGGATAAGTTGTGGTGGCAGTAAAGACAGGATGATTCTTATAAGATTCTCTCACAGCAATCATTATATGATTATTACCTGCCTCTTGTATAATTTTGATAGATAAGATTTTATTAGATTCTGGTTGTTGCCACACAATATCCCCACTTCTTTCTTTTGAAGAAATATTATTTTGCATATATACATACACCGCAAACATACCATTATACATAGTAGCTTTATGTGCAATACTATCTATCCAAACAGGTTTAGTTAAAACCTGAGGTATAATTGGTTCAATACTGTTATTATCACCCCTATGAAATGAAACTATGGCAGGCATTACTTTTTCCCAATTACCCTTACAATCATATTGGTAGTAAGCTGACAACGCTCCGCCATAAATTTCAAATGAATATTCATCTAAATTCGCAGCCCTTGTAGCAACCATATCTTCTGCCCTACCAGTATCAAAAGGAATTTCATCACTACAACCACACCAAATGACCAAACTCAAAATAAATAATATGTTTTTCATTGTTATTCGATTTTTATTGAAACAATAAAGGCAGCGGTTTCACATCATGCCCCGCTGCCTTTTCTCATAAGACTCTATTATTTTCCAGCCAATCCATCAGCAAAACCTGCATAGGTATGCTTACGACTGTAGTTGGAATCCCAAAGGCCTACGGGTTCACCACCACGCCAGCCCGAATCACTGGGAGCATCGGTAGCACACCATTGCGTGATACCATACTGCTGAGCAGCAGGAATAATCTCGAAGTACTTCTTCACGATGAACTTATAGTATTCTGCCATCGCTTTATGCTGAGCTTCGGTCATATTCTCTGTCTTAACACTGGTATTATTCTCATCTATATAACCCATATCAAGTTCTGATATCTTTACCAGTTTACCACTTTCCGCCAATATCTCAAACATCTTCACTACATGGTCTTCCTTACTCTTCTGAGTAGCAGCATTAGCATAACAACTTACATGCATCTGTGTACCGATACCGTCAATCTTCGTCACACCATCAGCTTCCCACTTCTTAATCCAGTGTACTAAACTCTTAACCTTTTGATTGTCATCCCAGTCAGACTCTAAATTATAGTCATTGACAAAGAGCTTTAAAGGATTGGTACCACCATTTTCTGCATAATACTTACGGGCAGCAGCCACAACAACGCGAACGTAATCTTCGCTACCTAAGTAGTCTTGCCAATAGAAATTGTTCTTAGCATCCTCAGCAGAAACGTTGCTGGCAGACTGCAAAGGATAGAAGCCTTCACCGTCATCACCGCCACCGGAAATAGCTTCATTCACTACATCCCAAGCAGTTACATAACCAGCAGTGGATTTCATCATACCCTCTATCCAGCTATTCATAGCTCCTGTAAGGATTTCTTTCTTTTCTTCGGGAGTTTTCTCTATAATCTGGTCAGGGGTTCCACCAGAAACATAACCCTCTCCCTCCTCAGACAAAGAATGATAACCGTTACTATTCCATCCATTTACGTTACCAGCTTCAAAGTCGCTATTATCAATCAGGTTTTTATTGCTTCCTGACTCTACAAGTTTAACATTGTCCAAGAATAATGTTCCAACAAAATCCCCAAAATTCAATGTTACTTTGTCCTTATCACTATTCTCTAAAGTAAATGAAATCTTGACCTCTCCCCATGTTTGCTCAAAATCCAAGGATGGCTTATACTCTTGAGCACCTGTAGCCTCACATTGTAAAAAGACCGCAGAAGAATAAGGTTCAGAAGCCTTGCCCATAGCAGTTAAAGTATATTCAACCCCCGCCAATAAAGGTTCACTCAACTTATACCATGCTTGAGCTCTCCAATTATCCGTTTGTTTGGTAGTGTTTGTTATCTTCAAACAATAACCACCACTGCCACCACTCGAACTTTCGGTTTCAACAGAATAAGTAAAAGCATGCCAAGAATATTTTTCCCAATTTGTAGTTTCTCCGGTCTCAAAGTCACCATTATCTATCAGATTTTCAGTATCTCCATCAGCTGTCAAAACCATGTTATCTATATCCCACCATCCGGCATAATGTCCAAAAACAAGTTTAAGGTTTTGACCATTTTCATAATCGGGAGTAAAAGAGACAGAATAATCATCCCATTCATCAGAAATACTTACTTCAGGAATTCCATATTTGTCTTCCGAGCCAGCAGTCATCACCCAAAGATTCAGGTTAAATGGACTTTCTGCTTTAGCACGAAAAGATAAATTGTATTTTTGACCTTGTCGCAAATTACTTAACAGTTTACAATATAACTGACCATCCCAATTATTTGTCGCTGTCGGATTAACAATATGCAGATATTTATTTCCCGATGAATCAGGTACTCCAGGAATAATAATCGGTTGAATCAGCGAATTCAGATACTTATTATTCTGCTGCGCATGCCAAGCCAATGTATGTCCATAAATGGTGATTCCAGCTGCTTGAGCTGCAGAAACAAACTTTTCCACAGTCCCAAAATCCATATCGCCTTTATCGTTTACACACGAAGCGTATTTCATGGCATTGCCTGCCGTCATCTCATCGAAATTGGAGATGGCCATAGTACGCACCACTTCTCCTTTCAGAAAATCACTCGCCGACAGCGCAATTCCCAACTTAAAGTCGGGACTTGCACTTCGGTCTATGTATGTTTTCAATGCATCGTAAGCATTGAGGTATTCATATTGGGCTATACTTTCCGGCTTCTCAGTCTTGAAGTCAACGATTTGGTCATCGGCACAAGAGGCAAGCGACAGCAATAAGCCCAAGGATAATGAGTATTTTATTGTTTTCATTGTATAATCATTTATTAACATATTTCTTATTCTTTTCATCAATATGCAATCAAGGGTAACGATAAGTAGTAAATGTGAAACTTCTATCATTCACCACATAATTCGGGCCTGTATCCTTCTTCAACAATACACGTATGGTTACACTTCTGGGCGTACCGTTCAAGCTCAGATAACGCTCATTATGCAATCCGGAATATTGCAAAGAAACCTCCGAACCATCCGAAGAGTAAGCTTCCCATTCATAATGCAATGAGCTATCCGGCACATCCATTACGATACGGACAAATCCGGACAAGGCATTCAGATGCATATGGTTATCTAAATCAGCCGTTATGGGAGGCGTATAAGGGTCATATAACACTGCGGTATAACTTCCCGTGATATTGACAGCCGGTCCGCTTTGTGCACAAAGCAGAAGAGGAAGACATAAAAATATAGATATTAAAATCTTTTTCATGATTGAATATTTTTAGTTATTATCCAACATTATGTCAATTGATCGTTTAAACGTTTCCGTTCAATTGGCACGATACTTAGGGACAAAAGTTTCTATCTTGTTCGTTCCGCGCGTCTGCATCACCAAAGTATCTTTCGTGGCATACTTCCGAATGCCAAAGTCAACGGTATATTCCAGATAAAGCGCATCGCGGTCTTTGTTTCCCCATGATTTCTTTTCACCGTCCACCACGTATTTACCTGTCCCCGAAGCAGTCATTCCCGATGTCTCCGTAGTAATGGAACATTCACCCGCATCGTTGAATGTCAACAGCAAATCACATGTCATTGTTGTCCCGTCAGCCTGTTTTGCGCTAACCGGAAAAACAGCTGTCGTCAGCGAACGAGTGGTAATGCCACACACTTCATCCTTTTCTACAGACTGAGCATGACGCACAACAGTAGTTGTAGTCCCATTTTCTGTAATCTGATCTATGCCACGACGCAAATAAGAAGCATGCCAAGGATTCATGTACTTTACACAATAAAGCACATAATCTTGAGGTAACACACTCCAATAATCCGAGTTGGGACGTGCCGGAGCATCGCCTTCAATCAAAGGAGTACCTGTCAGGATGCGGTCGGCACCTGTCTGTTTTTTCATCACTACAGGAATCACATAATTATTGCTCAGTGCTTTTTCGTCAGCAAAGAAAGCATCGGTAAGCTGCACCTCCACATTTCCCCAGTGTTCACCGTTGTATTTAATTTTATCACCCGCTAATGTATAATATGTAGAAGGCATGGGTAATACCGGTGAGCCGTCTTCAAAAAAGAGGTTATCACAAAGCGTATTGTCAACGGCAATATCTATAGTGATATTTCTTCCACCGTATGCCCCTCCCATTGTGGCATAAATGGCACACTTGTGCTGACGGTCAGCTGAATTATCTACCACCGGATCATTACCCAATACAATAGTACGCACCGGATATTGATAAGCAAAATAGACACTCACACCACCCTCATAATCGGGAAAAGAGTTGCTTGCATTCTCACATGAAGAGAAAGCAAATGACATGGCACTCCCCAATATTACAGATAATAATTTATAGATTTTCATTTCCATATTCTTTTTGCATTTTATAATTATATGATTACCATCCTTTGTTCTGTTGTAGATTACTCCACTTCAACATCTCACCATAAGGTATAGGTCCATAATTCATATACTCCTTATAGTTTCTATTTTCTACATCAATTACGGTATAGTTCAGACTTTCGCCCACTTTGTCAATCCGTATTCCTTTAGCTGTTTCTGCCAATGGCATCTGCCAACGACGAATATCCCAAAAACGCTTATTTTCGAAACAAAGCTCAATGCGACGTTCGTTACGAATAAGTTGAGTCATCTTTTCCTTATCTCCCTTGATGCTCTCCAGATAAGCGTCGCCGTTATCGGTTCCTACACCACCACGAGCACGAATAGCCTTAACTACGTCATAAGCACTATAGGCGTTACTACCTTTGCCCATTGGTCCCCAAGCATCGTTGGCTGCTTCAGCATAAGCCAGGAATATTTCCGTATAACGGATACGAACAGGAATATGAAACTTGGCATTAAGTGAATTCGGATTGGCATTACAGTCTTCACGCAACAGCTTACGTAGATAGTAACCCGTACGGGTAGAGGTGCTCAATTGATTCAAATTATTATCTTGCTTGTTTTCTGCATCAGGATAAGTACCTGTAATAATAGCCTTTTCCTTAAATGTAGCTCCATTGAATAAAATGTATTTCGCTAAACGCGGATCACGATTTTTATAAGGAGCATTTTCCGAATAACCGCTGTTAGCCTTGTCTGCAACAGGATAACCGTTAGCCATAGGGAAAGCATCCACTAAATTTTGTGTAGGATTAATACGTCCACTACCATAGAGCGTAGGAGGAAAGTTATTTTTCTCCAGCTGAATACCTATATCCCAATCTGCCGTTCCATTACTCTTATTTCCTCTCCAAAGGATTTCAGCAGGCACTTCTCCTGAACCAAGATTATCAAGATCACTTGTATTCATATACCAAGTATTACCCGTCGGATCAAGACCAGCTACACCACCAATACGATTCAATACAGTAGCAGCATAGTTTGCGGCAGTTTCAGAAGTCACACCTGAACCTTCACGGTAAGCCGGACTTGCAGCAAGCAAAGCTACCTGTGCCTTTATGGCTTCAGCTATTCTGGCAGTAATACGTCCACGTTGATAAGTTCCAAAAACAAGATTATAGTTACCCATCTTTGCACCGATTTCCTTATATCTTGCAGGTACTTCAGCATCACTTTTTATATTTTCATAATCAACAGGCAATAAATCAACTGCTTTATTTAAGTCAGTAAATACCTGCTCTACACATGCACTGAAAGAAGCACGGGGCTGATTGAAGTCAGAATTGTTATCTTCCGGTTCCAGAAGTATCGGCACACCCAGTAACTGCCCGTCTGCCGTCCAGCCTCCATGAGCCATCAAAAGATAGTAATAATTCAAAGCACGCAAGGCATATGCTTCTCCGCTGAGTTTGTCAATGAACATCCTGTTCGTCACCTCATTCTCAGCCCAACTTACCTGGTCTGCGATACCTAAAAATGTATTGAGGTATTGTATTGCCGCTTTACGGGCTTGCCACTGTTCCATAGGATTATTATTCGACGCCCATGAACCAAGAGCCATTTTTGAATAGCCACTCTCTTTATCATTGGTCACAGCATCGTCTGTAGCTACATCACTTACACTAGAATTGTCGTACGGCAGCATAGCGTATCCGTACCCCAAAAGTCCCACAGCATAATTAGGATCTGAAAGCATTTCCTCAACACCGCGATTATTCTCCTTAGCAGGTTCGAACATATCCTCGCAAGCAGAGAAAGTCGCCAGTAATACTGTAGTTAATATAATATTTCTTAGTTTCATTTTTATCATAATTTTAGATTAGAATACAGCTTTCACACCAATATTATAGAATCTGCTTTGCGGAGCACTACCCACATTCATCTCCATGTGTTTACGCTCTTTCGAGATTGTCAGCAGATTTGCACCGCTGACATAAGCAGATAATTCATTGATGAAAGTGTTACGTAAAATACGTTTCGGCAAATCATAAGTAATCTGTACTTTCGCCAGATCGAAGCGGTCAGTCTTGTACAACCAATAATCCGAAGCACGGAAGTTATTACTTGAACTTCTAGCGGATAAACGGGGATAAGTCGCGGTAGCCGCTGTTTCAGGAGTCCAACGATTGCGGACTACGGCTGAATATTTATCATCGCCATCCACCCAATAATATGAACTGTTTTTCAATCCATAAGCACCGAAGTTACCGGTACCCAACACAAAGAAAGTCAAGTTCTTCCATTTGGCAGTAAAATTGATACCGAGTGTAAAGGGCGCACCATACCAACCGCCTTTACCCAAGAAGACTTCATCTTTGTCATCAATTACATTATCTCCATTCTGATCTACATACTTGATGTCACCCGGTTGAACCGTACTACCCAGTTTCTGTTCAGGACTATTCTCAATATCTTCCTTATCCCGGAATAATCCGGCACTCTGAAGTCCCCAAATACCATCAACAGCTTTTCCCTCACGATAACGATAGGCATCATCATAGATTTCATCACGCTTAGTAACCTTAGTATCGTAATATGTGCCTGCCACACCCAAAGACAAGTCTACATCTCCAAAACGCTTATTAGCATTTATATTGAAATCAAAGCCTACACGCTTGTTATTGTTATAGTTCATCACAGCCATAAAAGATGCTGCCGGATATCCTGTATTCAAATGTGACGGATAAAAAGTAGGTTGATTGATCAAATATCCCTCCATAGAGTTGATAAAGAATGAAGCATCGGCCGTAATCAGTCTATTCCAAAGCGAAGTTTTCAGGTTTACAGAGAACTCTTTGCGCTTGATAAACGAAAGATCATTGTTCTGGCCTCTGGTAGAAATAGTATATTTACCGGCCGGACCGTCATACCATGCATAACCATCGTTTTGAGTCCATACTGATTCATAGAGATAAAACTCATTATCACCCATTACCAAATCAATGTCTTGATTGAGGATACTACCCGATACGCTCAACAATAAATCATCTACCACAGGAGAATCCTTCAGAAAGTTTTCACCGCTTAAACGCCAGCCCAACGTCACCGAAGGAGAGAGAGCCTGACGATGTCCTTTAGCCAACTTAGCCGAATGGATCAATGCAGCACCAAAATCTGCATAATAGCGTTGCTGATAGTTATAGCCCGCCTGTAATGCCAAATTAGCATTGCTGATACGATGATATTGTGCAGAAACCGTCTGCTGGTAACCATTGGCTATAAGCATAGCCGATACATTATGATACTTATTGAAAGTGTTCTGATAATTGAACTGTCCGGAAAATGCAATCGTTTGCTTATCCGCACTTCCACCCACATTCTGAGTGCCCGGCTTTTCATCATTTCCCTCCTTGCTGAGCGCTACTATAACATCTTTACCGCCATAGTTAGCCCAAGTAGGAACAAATACCGCATATTTATTATCAAAAGAAGTGGAGTAAGAAGTGGCATAATCTACAGCAAACATAGCATTGAATGAGAGTCCCTTCAGAACTTGATTAAGATCGACATTCACACCAGCATCAAACTGAAACTGACGACTCGTCCACTTACTGCTCCCGGCAGCATAACTGTCAGCAAAAGCATTAGTAGGATTAGCCTGTGTACCAGCCAAGAAATACTTTCCATCAATAATATTGGAAGTTGTGCTCAGTAGTTCCCAAGCGGCTGTGGCATTGGGATCAATCATATCCAATGGAATAAGCGGAGCCGCATATTCCGGAAAATTCGGACGTGCAGTCGATGCTATGTTCCAATAATCACCTTTCGCCGTTTTTGAATTGTAAAATGTAGCATTGGCATTAATGTAGGCATTAATAAAGCTATTGATATTTACGTCTACATTACCACGTACGTTAAAACGGTCCGTCATATTATTCTTGGCTTCGCCAAAATCAAGAAAATCTCCATTACGATAATAACTCACATTACTATAAAAACGCGCACGCTTACCGCCACCAGTAATCTCAGCAGTTACTTCCGAACGATTATATGCCTTTTTTACATAATCAGAAGAATAGTAATTTATATTTGTATAACGATATGGATTCAGTCCTGAACCATGATTGTAAATATCTTCGGCCGTATAACGGAGTTTCGCAGTAGGATCATCATTCAAGAGGGCTTCATTATAAAGTGTCATGTACTCAGCCGAACCTAAGTATTCAGGAAAAGCCTTCGCTACATGAAATCCGGTATTAGCTCTGACACTAACGTTCAACCCCTCTACATTACCGCGTTTTGTAGTGATTACCACCGCACCTTTAGCAGCTTTACTACCATAAAGGACCACAGCCTGGGCACCTTTCAAAAATGAAATCTGTGCTATTTCAGACGGCATAACATTGTTTGCATCACGAGGTACACCATCTACCAAAACCAAATAACCAGCATTGTCACCATCCATTCCCCACAATGAGTTACCATTCCAACCGCCTACATAGCCCTGCATATTATCCAGGCTGTAAGTATTATAATTCTTCTTCGTAAGTTCTTCCACATTGACTACAGAAACACCACCCAAAAGGTCTTTTTGAGCTACCTTACGAAAAGCGACCTGTACCATCGGGTCTTTTTCGTTTGCCAATGAATCGGTCTCATTCCAGTCTGTGGCCTGCGCACTGACAAACATCGGAGAAACAGCCAGCATAGCACAAAGAATGAATTTTGCTTGTATATATTTCATTGTTTATTCATTTATTATTAAACATACTTTTTAGTCCTCCATGATTACCAGCCTGGATTCTGTCCGAACTCTGGATAAAGATAAACATCATCATCAGGTAAGGGGAACCAATAATGCTTCGTACCGTATACACGTTTCACAATCAGCTCGTGACGGTAGTTAGCCACTTCAGCTTCCGCAGGGTCATTATTTCTATAGAAATCCACACTCTCTACCCGGTCGAATTCTACAGAATACTTCTCAGTATAAGGTGACTCGGTCAGCAACAGCCAACGTTGCAGGTCATTGAAGCGAAAACCTTCCATAGAAAGTTCAACTGCACGTTCACGACGAATCTCGTCCATAAACTTCTTGTTATCTGCAATATAGGATGAATGTACTCCCTCAGCACCACAACGAGTACGAATCTTATTGATTGCATCAAGTGAAGTAAGCGTACAATTATCAGACTTGGCAGATGAACCACCAAAGGCAGCACAGCTCTCAGCATACATCAGGTAAATATCCGCCAAACGCATATAAGGCAGATAGGTATGCAAGTTACTACCCCAGTCATATTCCTTATCGCCTTCATTACAAGTATGGGGAACAAGTTTCTGGAAAAAATAGCCGGTACGGCTTCCCAAATCGATTGAACGCATATCCGCACCTGTAGAAAGGTCACAATAGGCATAAGGTTTTTGTGCATCGGACAATTTATCTTCCGCTAAAACAAAATGGAATCCGTCGAATACGATATCATGATAGAAACGTGGATCCCTATTCTTAAATGGATGTCTCTTATCAAATCCGGATTGCGGATCGTTGAGAGGAAGCCCATTAGCCATGCCATACATTTCTACAAGATTGGCTGTAGGCAGGTGTATAATCTTGTCATGAGATACAAGACCTGCTACTTTCGGACCCCATATCTTTGTCATATTCCAGTTACTACCATTAAAATCCGCGGAAGGACCACGGAATATAGCCTCTACCGAACCAGGCATTAACCAGTTCTGACGGCGGGTATAGAAAATATCGGAGTAGCTTGTCTGCACACCTTTCTCCTTCTCGTGATCATAGATATTGCTATATTTAAAATCTGCAAGCGCATATTGAGTCTGTCCACTCTCTACCAAAGCCAACAGCTCGCCAAATGCCTGTGCAGCTTTCTTACAATAAGCTTCATCATAATTATAAGTCTGGGTCCCTCCCAACTGTGCACCGTTCTTCATCAGGGGACTTCCTGCCCATAGATAATTCTTACCTAAATAGCCCAGTGCCATAATTTTATTGATACGTAATTGATTCTTACCTTCTGTAGCCTTACCCGCAGTGGTCTTATCCCAATCCACCGGCAACAGATCGGCAGCACGACGGAAATCCTCCGCAGCTTTATCAGCACATTCCTGATAACTCAATCGCGGCAAGTTCAGCTCTTGCGTAGCATCAAATACCTGGTCAATATAAGGCAATCCTCCCCAATAAGTCATCAGTTCAAAATGCCACCATGCACGAAAGAAATAAAGTTGACCGGCAATCATATCTTTTTCTTCCTGCGTACCCACCAGTTTGTCCAGATTGGCAAGACCTACATTAGCTTTGCGAATACAATACCAAGAATGCGGCCACAAAGAGTGTTGAAACTTATCGGTAGAAGCCGGGTTGCTGGGATTTCTATACAACCAACATTGACCATTGCTTTGCCAAGCACGGAAATTACCTAAGTCAGCCTGATGCGTCATGTGCCCATCACCCATGGAGTTGAAGAGTTCGTCATCACCCCAGTTCCACGAAGTACAATAGTTACATTTCTCCTTATCGGGAATACAATTATATATTTCTTCTATGAATCCCTGAAAATTACGGAAATTCTTGAACGCATCTTCTTCGGAAACAGTCGATTCAGGACTCTTATCCAAATAGTCTTCACAGGACGTCATGCCAAATCCCACTGCCAGCGACAACAGACCTGAACATAAAAGAGTCTTATATGTATATTTCATCTTATTCATTATTATAATGTAAATTTAATACCTAAGTTATAACGTTTCACTGTAGGGTAAGCTCCCAGATAACCAGCTCCGGAAAGATTAGCTTCACGGTCATCCGGCATACGAGTCCATAACCATAGGTTATTACCATTGACATAAATTTTCAGGTTACTTAATCCTATTTTCTTGATCCAGCCTTTATTCCAAGTATAAGCCAGTTCAACATTCTTCAAACGAATATAAGAACCGTCATAAAGAGATTGGGTTCCATCGTTATAGCTTGGTGTAGAGTTCCAGCGAGGTACTACCACATCGGCATTAGGAGTATTTTTTGACCACCATGTACCAGTGTCAAACACTGTGTTCAGTTTACTGCCAAAACTAGTAAGACCCACATCACGGGTAACATTGGTCACACCATAGAATTGTGCAAATGCACTGAATCCTTTCCACTCGAAACCTACGGTAGCATTAAATGTATTTTCGGGCTGGCTAGTATAACCATAAGGGGCCTGATCTTTGTTATCCACCACACCGTCGCCATTAAAATCGACAATGTAGTAGTCGCCCACCAGCTTTTGAGAATCATTAGCATCATGAGCAGGGCTACCATACAATTGATCATAGTTTTGAATGTATCCCGCATCAATATAAGAAGTATATTGACCTACCCCGAAACCAGCCGCTTTCTGATAGGCTGGACGCATAGCCTGGTCATCTTTCACCAATACCTTGTTCTTTGCATGCGTCATACTGAAGTTACCCCAAACACGCCAGTCATTACCAAAGGTCTTATTTACACGTAATTCCAATTCATATCCGTTCGTACGGATCTTACCTTTATTAACAGAAGGTGGAGTTCCTCCGAAATAAGAGGGAATGGAACGGTCTCCGCCATAAACAAAGATATTAGAACGTTCGTCACGGAAGAATTCCAAACTACCGGCAAACACCCCTTCAAGGAATGAATAGTCTATACCTATATTCAGCTTTTTCACAACTTCCCATTGAATATCTTTATTTCCAATAGCAGACTCACGATACCATGTATAAATACTTTCAGTATGGTCCAAATCCATAGTAGTGTGACCGCCATAAGCCCATTGATTCATGTACAGCCACCGGCGGCTCGAATCAAACGGATCACCTAACTGGTCGGAACCAATTTCACCATAAGAGGCACGGACTTTCAACATATCGATAATCTTCTTTTCACGGAAAAACTTCATGAAAGGTTCTTCACTGATCATCCAACCGATGGCACCTGAATTAAAAAATGCGAAACGATTTTCCGGACTGAACTTTTCAGAACCATTGTAAGCACCATTGTATTCGATGAAGTAACGGTCGGCATAGTTATAAGTAACACGGAAAGCCCAGTCTTCGCGATAGGTAGGCATCACACTGCCTCGCGCATTTTCCTGACGGCTGAACAGTCCCATAGCTGTAGCATTGTGCTTGCCGAAACTACGCGCCCAGTTCAATTGCGCCTGATAATAAAGGTTACGTACCGTCTGACCATTGTCCACTGCACCGGGAGAAGTGCTCCAATTAACCCCTTGCGTCCAGTCAAAACCATTATTTGTGTCGTATGACTGTTCATATCTCACCTGACCGGTATCCGGATCAATCCACTTACGCTGCGCACTATTATACAAGTCATTGATACCACGATTGTTTTCAACAAATATGTTATCCCATGAAACAGTGGCCCGGGCAGAAAGCCCTTTGGTTATAAACTTCAAATCTTGCTCCAGTGTAAAGTCGGTATTGATACGGGTTGTTGTGAGCTGCATCGTACCACCCAAAGAAATATTCTCTGCTGAGTTTGTGGTATTTGAAACAAGCGGATACATTCCCCAGCTACCATCAGAATACTGCGGCAAAAATACGTCCGGTGCAATATTGTATGCACCCGACCACTGCTGCCCAATCTGCCATTCCGAATTACCCGTATTACTCCATGGAGCCTTACGAATAGAATTAGATCCCGCAAGATTCATCTTCAGTACAGTAGTTTTCGTTATATTGAAGTCTAGATTACTACGCACATTGATACGATCGTATCCATAACCGGAGTTATAGTCACGACCATTGTCATAAATTCTAAAGAGGTCACCCTCATGTACATAATCGGCTGAAGCAAAGTACTTCACAAATTTGGTACCACCGCTAATATTAAGGTTAGCATTGTAAGACATCGTGTTATCTTTAAACAAGGCCTTCTGCCAATCTACATTCGGATAACGTTCTCTCTGTTCAACAGTGGTCTGATTACGATAGTTATTGATGAACGACTGAGAACGGATATATTCCCATGAGTCAGGTCTCAAAGCCAACTCATGCTCAATAGCCGTATTGCGAAACATCAAAGCATCATAAGAATCGTACTTATTGGGTAGTTTGGAAGGAGACTTCAGAGTTGCATTGAAGCCTACATCAATCTTCGCACTACCCTCGGCACCACGTTTTGTAGTTACAAGAATTACACCATTGGCACCCTTCACACCGTAAACGGCAGTTGCGGATGCATCTTTCAAGACTGAAATAGATTGTACAGAACTGATATCCACTGAACTCATAGGGCGTTCAATACCGTCAACCAACACAAGTGGATCTTCATTATTATTCCAAGAACTTGCACCGCGAATCGTTATTTTAGGTTCTTCCGCGCCCGGCATACCTGTACCTGTGGTAGTAACCACACCCGGCAAATTACCTGTCAGTGCCGCACCAATATCGCTGATACCGGCTGCACGTTCCAGTACTTTACCTGTAGTTTGTGTGATAGCACCTACTACACTGGCCTTCTTCTGCTGGCCATAACCTACCACAACGACCTCTTCAAGCTGTTGTGAGTCATCTTCCAGAGTGACCTTTAAAATCTTTTGACCCGCAATTTTGACTTCCTGCGATTTCATTCCTATGAATGAGACCACAAGAGTTACTTTGTCATTAGGAACAGCCAACGTGAAATTTCCATCTATATCTGATATCGTACCTATTGAACTATTGTTTTTTACAACGACGGAAGCCCCAATCACCGTTTCGCCATTTCCATCGACGACTGTTCCTTTCACTGTTACTCCATTCTGTGCTAAAGTCGGCAAACAACTCAATAGCAACAAAAGAATCAAGTAAGGAATCTTTTGAATTTGTTTTGTTACATTTTTCATTACCATTAGTTTAAGATATTAATAACTACATTCTCTCCATTACATTAGCTATTTAGAAATAGCATTAACTGTCATCATACATGCATTTCATAATTACACCAGTCTTTTAAGATTAATAATTCCAGCAATTAGTATTTGCAATATTTTACATAGATTTACATTCTTAGTTATATAGAAGTCAGAGACATATCATTAACAACTACCTCAGTTATCAAAACCTTTCTCTTCTCGGCAGCAAATGTATCCAACAAAAACGAAACAATCCACACATTCATGCTACACGTTTTTTTGACAGTATTACATCTTTCTTTTTGATGTTACATTTTTCTTTGAAAGCATTACAAATTAGCATATATAATACTCACTTTCAAACAACTACACCTCAAGCACAATCTTATAAATCCAGAAGATATTTTCCTAAAAATTCAGTCTTTCAGAGTATCTTGAAACAGATAAAAAAGAACTCAAAAAACGGAAGAAAAAACGATTTGTAACGCACCGCAAAAGATATGTAACCCATCTGTTAGAAGCGTAAAAACTCTCTTGGCCGATTCATTTAGCAAAAGAGCAATTAACACATTTAAAGAAATGGACAAAAAAAACACGGTTATCTAATATAGATAACCGTGCACCTTTACTGCAAATTACAGATTAAAACCGGGCGATTGGTAAACCTATAAAATCCCTATCTACTTTACTACCTCCATTTGAAACGGCGAAGCCGGAAGCCCTGACTTATTCCTCAGGTTAGCCTCCTGTGGATTATCATCCCAAGCGTAACGAACCTTTATAGGCTGAGTAATACCTTCGCTCCAAACCATCACTTTATTGCCTTCTATGGTCGCCTTTGCCCATTTAAAACGTCCATCCGCTCCCGCCAGTGCAAAACCTTTGAGTTCAGTTACAGGCATTAAATCATTCGTTCCTTCTTCAAAAGAGAGAATGATCTTTCCACTTTCAACAGATGCATCAGTACACAACGGACCACTATGAACTACATCCCTATGACCATATACCTTCTTTTTAACTTGAAGTGCCACTCTTCTTGCCAGTTCTTTCTTATTTAATGGATGAATATCATTCCACTCTCCCAAGTCTATTGCTACTACTAAAGAAGTATTAGGCAACTTCAAGGTCACTTGCCGTTGAGCCTCTCGCATACCCGCCCAACCACTTTCTACAGGTTGCGGATGCGTCTGCATAAAATTGGGTAGTTGCATAATAAAGAACGGGAGATTTTCATCTGCAAACTTCACTCGCCAATCTTTTATCATCGCAGTTAATAAGGCCTCATATTCACTTGAACGTCCTGCATTCGTCTCTCCCTGATACCACAAAGCTCCTTTAAAATGCAAATTTCGCAAAGGAGAAATCATGGAATTATACATGCCAGTCGGAATATTCTGAAAAGACACCCCACCTCTTCCGGCAGGCATTTCACAACCTAATCTATATTTCCACTGTTCCGCCAAACGAACTGTGTCTCCATCTATCGCCATACAATAGGGCTTGTCTTTTACAAAGCTAGGGCGACCACCCGAATTGATAAGACGAACCGTCACCAGATTCTCACCTGCTTTCAATACCGATACAGGAACTTTATAAATACGTGGCGGATATTGATACGAAGTGGTACCTACAAATACACCATTCACATACACTGAGTCCGCATTCACCATACAACCCAAACGCAATATGGCATCTTTATCAGCTTGCTCAGCCGTAAGACGAATATCCTGACGGAACCAATGTGAGCCACTTACCGGATAGCCATTCTTAGTGCCCAATTGATAGGAAAACATATTCACTTCCTCCCAATCGGAATCATCCAATCCCGGTTCATACCACTTGACCGGAGCATGAAGTCCTTCATCCCCTTTATACAAAGAGAGATTCCAAAACCTCGACATCATACCACCTGCCTTATTCATCAAAACCTTATATTCGTCAGAGTTATAAATATCCCTTTCACGCAAATTCTTTGGGAATTCCTGTAGAGCATCCTCACTCATCCAAGCTTCAATAGAACTTCCTCCCCAACTTGAATTAATAATCCCCACAGGAACTTTCGTCTCATTATACATCTCTATAGCAAAAAAATAAGGTAGTGCGGCATAAGACTGAGCAACCTCCGGATTCAAGGATGTCCAGTTCATCCGGGAAATATCTTCTTTCGGACCCTGCAAATCATTGCCATAGGGAGTTTTCACGTAACGGATCATTGAATTTTCATAAACAACCGTTTCCTTGCCAAACATATCCGCTACACGTGCCACGGTCAGTTCCATATTCGATTGCCCTGAGCACAGCCACACATCCCCTACCAGAATATCTTTTACTATCACTTCATTCACCGTCATCTCATAAGGACCGCCAGCCTTCATAGCAGGAAGTATGACCACCCATCTGCCATTCTCATCAGTCTTTGCCGTGTATTTCTTCCTCTTAAAAGTTACCACTACATCTTCACCCGGTTCAGCTGTCCCCCATATCTTAATGGGCCTTTCACGTTGCAATACCATTCCATCCGAAAGAACAGAGGGGAGTTTAACCTTAGCTTCAGCCCATACAGAACATATACAGACCAATACTACCAATAAAGTAAATTTATATCTCATAATATTGTAATTTTCAACATTCCTACTCTTTTATCAAACTTTCAGGTGCTCCCAGGAAAGAAGGTTTCAACCCTCCCAGGTCAATCATGATTTTCTGCATAACAAGTGCCGGATCAAGCGGACGGATACGCAAAGTATGTCTCCCCTTCTTATCAAGTAAGTGTTTGGTTTGAGTAGTAATAATGTGCTCTGCCTGCAACTTACCAAGCTCACCTTTATAATCACTGTTGATATTGACTATCTGTTCTTCCCCACCATCCAAACTGACCGCATAACGCAATCCTTTATAATCATTGAAATTCAAAGTTGAAGAAAAACGGACGATAACTGTAGCATCCCCACTTTTCTCCGTTTCAAAATCATATTCCAAATACATATCTGCTCCCGGAACGGCTGTGGTAGGTAAAGTAGTGACAGCAGACAACGTACGCCCCAAATTTGGAATTGTAACCCAATTAGCAGATGTACTGTTAGCTGAACGGGTATAATGTTCCGCTTCAATAGATACATATCCATCCTTTTCTACAAATACAGGTGGCGCAGGAGCAATACGAGGTTCCGGAACAAAAGTAACTTTAGGCATAATATTATGTTTCGGATCGTTCCAGGATTTATATCCAATATGTGTCTGATCCATGATATGATTCCATTTGCCACCACTCATTATATGGTTATAGTGATAAGTCAATACAGAATCACGTTCAAAACACGCACGAGCCTTATCAGCCCATTTATTGGCTTGTACATTATTCTCCTCTGCCAGTTTGCGATTCATTGCTACGGCATAATACATATCATACAGGTTGGCACATGCCTGTATCGGAAAGAGTACCAGTTGGTCGAAAGTATCCCGGTAACCGGCAGGCATCAGATAGTAGAGTTTCAGGGCATCCAGGCTCAAAGCCGCATAATCATCTTTCACACGCCGCCACTCATCATAGTTTTCCAGGCTGTACGTTCTGTCATTCAGCATTTCAGGAGTAACTCTGCGGTTATATTTGGTATATGTATCTATAAGACGCGCCGCCTCTTCCGCATAATTGCCACCAAACTGCTGCTTGCAGAAGTCTACCGTATGCTGGAAAAGATTGTTTTCATTGAAACGTCCGGGATTCCAAGCCATGTCCAGGAAGAAGGTTATCGGATATTCCATAGGCTTCAAGTCACCCACGTTGACTACCCACAGTTCACGGACACCATATTCATAAGTCAGCATCATCTGTTCCCAGGTGCGCTGTATCTGGGTAATGTTGATCCACTTAGTATTACGGGGAGCTCCTACATAGTCGAAGTGATAATACATTCCATAACCGCCCTTACGGGGTTTAGCTTTCAAATCGGGCAACTTGCGCACATTTCCCCAATTATCGTCACACAACAGAAGGGTTACATCGTCGGGCACACGCATACCCTTATCATAATAATCCTGCACTTCTTTATAGAGCGCCCACACTTGCGGAGTTTCTTTCGCTTTCTTACCGGTCACTTTCTCTATAATCTTCCGCTGATCCTTCACTATATTCTGTAATAAGGAGATATTGGCATCCTCACTCATCGGTTCGTCACCATCACCGCGCATAGCTAGGGTAATCACTGCTTCCCAATCCTTACAACGCTCCATACCCTTCTGCCAGAAGTCACGCAGTACGGCGCCGTTCGTTGTATAATTCCATTCTCCGGTTCCACGGCGTTTCCAGTCCTTTTGAGCCTGTCCCATAGGTTCGTGGTGAGAAGTTCCCATCACAATTCCCATCTCATCAGCCAACGGACCGTTCATTGGATCATCGTCATAGAATGCACTGTTCCACATAGCCGGCCACATGAAGTTTCCTTTCAGGCGAAGCACCAGTTCAAAGACAGTCTCATAAAATTTGCTATTGAATCCACCGAAAGTATCGCCCGCCCAGTTTCCTAGACAGGGCCATTCATCATTCAGGAAAATACCACGGTATTTCACAGCCGGTTCACCATCTGTATATATACCTTCTTTAATAGATATAATATCGTGCTTTTCCACCGGAACATCCGCCCAGAAATACCAAGGTGATACTCCCATTTGCTGTGACAATTCATATATACCGTAAATAGTACCCCGCTTGTCACTACCTGCTATAACTACCGCCTCGTCCACGCCTTCCATCGGCTGTTTCACCATCTGGAGGATGTATTTCTCACGCTTTCCCTGCAAATCGGCAGCATTGATTTTTCCGGCCTTCAGCAGTTGTTTAATCCAGGAGCTATTCTCTATAGAACCGATTATCAACATACGATTGCCAGCTACAGAGTGAATAATCTCCGGAGTAATACCCGTTACTTTACCCGCATCTGTCTGCAAATTGGCCACAGCCCGTACTACTCCTTTGTCTTCCCGGGAGTCCACCAGTATTGGATACGCCTTTCCTTGCTGTATCCAGACAAATCCATTACTCTCATTTGTCACAAAACGCTCTGCCGCCGACAAAGATTGAGATAGCAACAAACTCACTAAGCAATAGAAAATCCAACTAAATTTTGTTTTCATGGCATGATACCTTTTGATTAATTTCTGTTTTGTACAAAGATAGGTCATTACGAAATATCAACCTATCCTCCATGTTTCCACTTACTATTGCCAATGTTACACTTGGGATTTTCATGTTACATAAACTTTTATTCATGTAACATTTGCCCGACAAACAACCATTATTACAAAAAAACGCTCTTTTCTGTGATTTATTTCATCCTTTCCAGACAAATAGGACAATATACAATTTTAATATTCATAAACATGAAACATCTATTTCGTAATTTATTGATTATAGCATTTGTCGTATGCTGTAACTTCCAACAGGCTCTTGCACAACAGATGCCTCCTATCCCCGTTGATCCTAATGTACGCATCGGAAAACTGGATAACGGCCTAACTTACTATATCCGCAAAAACAATCTCCCCGTCGAACGGGCAGACTTTTATATCGCCCAGAAAGTAGGTTCCATACAGGAAGAAGAGAACCAGCGTGGCCTCGCCCACTTCCTCGAACACATGTGTTTTAACGGAACTACCCACTTCCCGGGTGATGCCCTGAAACAATATCTGGAACGCATTGGAGTTAAGTTCGGTGAAAACCTGAATGCCTACACCTCAGTAGATGAAACCGTATATAATATTTCGAATGTACCTGTCAATACTCCGGGAGCCATCGATTCTTGTTTGTTAATTCTGCACGACTGGAGCAATGACCTGACTCTGGACCCGAAAGAGATTGATAAAGAACGTGGAGTCATCAACGAAGAATGGCGTACGCGCATGAGTGCAGTGCAACGTTTCCAGGAAAAGTTGCTCCCTGCTATGTTTGCCGGTACCAAGTATGCTACTTGTTTCCCCATCGGAACCATGGATGTAGTGATGAACTTCAAGCCGCAGACACTAAGAGATTATTATGAAAAGTGGTATCGTCCCGATTTGCAAGGTATAGTTGTGGTGGGAGACGTAGATGTAGATGCCATCGAAGCACAGATTAAGAAACTGTTTGCCGATGTTCCCGCACAACCCAATGCCGCCAAACGCGAATATTATCCGGTAAATGACAATAAAGAACCGATTGTGCTGATTGCCCGGGATAAGGAACAACCCCATATCCAAGCTATCATCTTTAATAAACACGAAGCAACTCCCGACTCAGAAAAAGGCAATATGGATTATCTGATACAAGACTATGCCATCGACCTCATCAATAACATGCTGAATGCCCGACTGAACGAACTGCTTCAAGCTGCCAACCCTCCATATATCTACGCAGGAACCTATGATGGAGATTTCTTCGTTGCAAAAACCAAACAAGCCTTTACCGGCATCGTTGTATGCAAAGAAGATGCAGTGGAAAACGGTATCACCACCCTGGTCCGCGAAATGGAACGTGCCCGCCAGTTTGGCTTCACTGAAAGCGAATACCAACGTGCCCGTGCCGAATATCTGCGCAATATGGAATCTGACTACAACGAACGTGATACACGTAGGAACGAGGAATATATTGATGAATATGTACGCCACTTCCTCGACAACGAACCCATACCGGGTATTGAAAACGAATATGCCATCATCAACCAGATAGCTCCGGCCATCCCCGTACAAGCATTGAATCAGATGATGCAGATGTTGATAACAGATACCAACCAGGTAGTCGCCATTTTCGGCCCCGAGAAGGAGGAGCTGAAAATGCCAACAGAAGAAGCTATCAAGAAGATTCTGAAAGATGTAAAAGCCGAAAAGCTGACTCCGTATGTAGACAAAGTATCAGACGAGCCCTTGATGAAAGAAGCCCCGAAGGGTGGAAAAATCATCTCCGAACAAAAAGATGATGTATTCGGCACTACCATGCTGACATTATCCAACGGAGTAAAAGTTATCATCAAGAAAACTGACTTCAAAGCTGATGAGATTACCATGAAGGGTGTAAGCCTAGGTGGAAGTTCACTGTTTCCCAACTCTGAAATCATCAACATCAACGGCCTCGATGCCGTTTCAGCAGGCGGTTTAGGCAATTTCAGCGCTGTAGACCTTGAAAAGGTATTGGCAGGCAAAAGGGCTTCCGTAAGTTACGGTATCGGTGATAAGACCGAAACAGTCAATGGCTACTGTTCTCCGAAAGACTTTGAAACGATGATGCAACTCACCTATCTGACATTTACCGCACCGCGCCGTGATGACGAAGCTTTTGCATCTTATAAGAACCGCAACAAAGCAGCATTACTGAACCAGGAAATGAACCCGAACGTTGCATTCAGCGACAGTATTACCTTTGCATTGCAAATGGGACATCCCCGTACTATCCGCATGAAGGCCGATATGATTGACAATATGGATTATAATAAAATCCTGGCAATGTACCAAGACCGTTACAAGGACGCCAGCGACTTTACCTTCATCCTCGTGGGTAATGTAGACGTTGAAAGTATGAAACCACTCATAGCCGAATATCTAGGAGCATTGCCTGCCATCAACCGTAAAGAATCATTTAAGGATAACAAGATAGAATACCGTAAAGGTGTATATAAGAATGAGTTCGTCCGTGAACAAGAAACAGCTAAAGCCTCTAACTTCGTCAGTTTCATCGGTACGTGCAAATATGATTTAAAGAATTCCATTCTGCAGGACATGACTTGCCAGATTATGGATTTAGTTTATACCGAGAAAGTACGCGAAGATGAAGGCGGAACTTATGGGGTATATGTAGGTGGCAATCTCTCCAAATATCCGAAGGAAATAGCTGGAATACAAATTGTTTTCGATACAGCACCTTCTAAAAGAGAGAAACTGATGAAAATCATCTTTGCCGAAATAGAACGCATATCCAAAGAGGGGCCGTCGGAAGCCAATCTTAACAAGGTGAAGGAGTTTATGTTGAAGAAGCACGCCGAAGACCTGAAAGAAAACAGCTACTGGATGGAAAGCATTGATGAATACTTGTTCACCGGAATGAATCCGATAAAAGACTATGAACAAACAGTCAACAGCATCACAGCTAAAGATATTCAGAAGTTTGCCGATGACTTGTTCAAACAGAAAAATGAAGTAGAAGTTTCAATGATTAGTCCGGATAAAGAATAATAATATATAGTAGTGATAAAGAAAGGCTGCTCTGTGCTTGATAAAGCACGGTGCAGCCTTTCTTTATTAGCTCCTTCTATGTTGTATTCCTAATAATTGAATACAGTTTTATTATACATTAACTATTAATTATCAACCACTTAACTCACATTCAAGACATTCAAAGAAACAATAAATTCCACTCCGAGATAAAATCTCAGTATTCAATGGCATGTTATCGGAACCTTTCCGATTAATTCACCACCAATAAAACCTATTAGACAAACTTCGATAAGTTGACTTGATGATATCAAGCAACAAGCTACTACTTCAGACTAAAGGATAAACGCAACAAGCTTTCTATAGATGCAGCACAAGGCTCATCATGGAGCTAACAGGAGTCGTTTAGATATGTTTGTCCAAATTGGTTTGCTGTAATTATCTACATCTGTCATATTGGTATTTCTTTCCCGATTTGAGCACACTCAATATTCTATTGGATAATTTCCTCGCAATTCGAATAATGGCTTCTTGACCTTTCATTTGCCTACAATATTCGCTATAAGCAATTGCCAAAGCTTTGTCATATCGTATTGCTACCCATGCACTCTCAATAATTAGTGGTCCCAACTGTTTATTACCTCTGAAGGTTTTCTCCATGTTACATATTGTTTCCCCACTACTATGACATGATGGGATAAGGCCTAAAAAGGAAGCAAACTCACGTTGATTTTGAAATCTATTAATATCATCTACTTCTGTAAGTAAGGACATGGCTGTTACGGTTCCGACTCCTGGTATAGATATCAAATTCTCATATCGTTCAGCGTACTTAGGTCTACTGGCTAGTTCACGTACCATGCGATTTGCCTTCAAAAGATTTTTTCGGAATAAGGTAACTTGATCCAATAATAAGTCTAAGCTATAGCGAGTTGATGATAATAAAGTTACATCGTTCCTTAACCACAACGTAAAACGTTTAGACCAATGCAAACTCGGTTTATCGAAGCAAGCAGGATATTCAACTCCATTATTATAGAGCAAATGCTTAACACGTGATTTATAACCGGCAAGTTGCCTCTGTAAGGTCTTACGTAATCGAATAAGATTACGGTCGTCCAAACTTTCCTTTTCCCTAATATATATTCCTTTTAATATACCACTTTTGAGTGACTTTGCTAGCTTCTCCGAGTCTATGGCATCGGTTTTCATCACATTTTCATACTGAGTAGTTGGAGCATCCGCAGCATGGATGATAATACAATCTATTCCATATTCCTTCAAAGAATAATAAGTAGAATATCCACTGAAACCAGACTCGTAAACGGCTTTATATTTTCCACCGGGATAATGTTTCTTCAAATGTTCAAAGAGCTCCTTTGCTGAAGACTTTTGAGAGTGTGTCTTTTTATAGTTTGATTCTGTGATTATAGTCACACTCCAACTCTTCAGATGTACGTCAATACCTATATAGATATTTTGACCATTAAAATTTATTCCTTTACTTTGTACCATAGGTGTAATAGTTTTAGTTACTAATTTATTGATAAACTCTCATTTACAAAGCTTGTAATTCAATTATTACGCCTATTATTTTTATCTAATCATCGGTCGGGGAACGCCCAGCGGCAAGGGGCGGGACCACCCGTCCCGACGAGCGATTATTTATAATGCTCACAAACATAGTATCTTTCTATACGGTTATGAGTTAAACCAATGCTTGAAATTTACTCTTCTATATTTACATCTGACCCGAGTCGTTATTTGAGGTACCCTCAGTCGCTATTTTAGGCAGCCTCAGTCGTTATGTAAGGGTACCTCAGTCGTTATGTGAGATGCAGTCCTCTTAAAATCCTGAAATACAGAGCACTACAACCTCACATTTTCATCTTTTTGTTGAAAAATTAAGATTTTCGGACAAAAGAGAACGGTAATTTATCTTTAAACTTATAATTGACTACACGAAAGCAGTCTCCATCAACGGACTAAAAACTCATTTCTGAGCGGATATGAACACAATCCAACTCCTGATCCGCATAAATAATATTAAGTTTCAGAGGTTAAGCCGCTGCCTCACCACTTTTACCTCTTTTCACTGCGACGGTTAAGAAAAATTGTAGTAGGCATTTATTCTTTCCACCATGGTGGAAAGAATAAGCATTCGTATGGAAAAGGCTAACCGTTGGAAGGGAAAAAGCATAGGAATGCCTAAGAAAGGAGTTAGCAACTGCATTTTGTCAAATCCATCCGCTTCTTGATTTGTTAGTAATGCGAATTAGTAGTTGAAATTGGTTTGTTTTTGAACGAGCTATAAATTATCAGATTATAAATCCTGATACCTAAACAAACAGATTATAATCTGACTGAACAAACTGAACGATATATTTGAAATAAGCCTCTGACATAATTACAAAACAATATTATTTGGATTATAAATATTTATTGCTACTTTTGTAACAGCTTACTTCTATGCGTAGAAAGTGGCTTTAATAATTTTAATTTGAGAACGGTTATTTATTGCATTCCCCTATAAATTCCGCTAAAGTTTACAACGGATGACAATAAGTGACGGGTCTCACGCACATTTGTATATATACCTTGTATATACCCAAATGGAGCGTGGGGTTATCACTTGTATCGTTGTAAGGTCCTAGCGGAGCCTTTAGGGGATATGAGTAGATAGTTTCCTACGCTCTTTTTTTATAAACCACGCATCACAGGGAAATGATGCGGCAACCAAAATAAACAATGTACGAGGACTTCAAAGAATGTGTCATCCGATTAATGCAACATCCCATCATGAGCAAACCTGTTTCTTTTTTAAGCGATTCCGAATGCCTGCAAGCCTATGATCTTATCAAACAATTAATCGACCTATCCGTGAACGAAGAGTACACCCAACTGGATTATATCCAAATGGCACGCCTCAAATACCACCTTGGAGAATTGGCCTATCAATTAAATACCGACAACGACACTACACTCCTGCACTACAAATCCCTTCCCCACCTGTTAGAAAAAGGCGGTTTCGACCTCAGTCTCCGTAAATGGGCAGAACTAGTCAGCCTGAGGACAAAAGAATAAAAAGAGCTCAAAGAGTTGTCCGCATTTTTACTTCTGAATATTTTTACATGTTTTTTACGGATAGCCTTTGCAGTTCAATAAAAAATACATAAATTGCCGTATTTAAAAACACGAAGGCTGTATTGCCCGATAATAGAAATAAAACTATGCAGTATGAGAAGGATGTGATTTACTCCCTGAAAGTAACCGGGACCATGATAACAAATGATTGTCATTATTATCTGATAGAAAATGAAGGAATCAAATACAAGGTGAAAATGCTGAAATTCCAGCACAAGCTACCGGTTCCCGATGAAGTGAAATGTATCGTTTATAGCTATGATGCCGATGACACTCCTCTCTTTGCACAACATAAAGGTGAAATATCACGCAAACTTTATACAGTCGGCAGCACTTACCCTTTCGTTGTGCAACAAAAGCCAGGTTATCAATCCGGACACCGCAATATCTATTATGGATATGATATGAATGGCATACGCGCCTTAATCCAGGTAGGAATAGGGAAAGAATTGACTATAGGAAGAAATGTCCGCTGCACGGTCAAGCATATCAATCCGGATGGAATCTTGGGCGTCGTTCCTGTCAACCAGGAAATGGACTGTGAAACCAATTTCATCACCTTCGAGCAATTGATGCATAACATCCATACCGAACAACTGCCAGCCTGCATTCAACTGGAAACACTACGTACCGACTCGACCGGAGATCCGAAAATACAGCAAGTGTTGAAACAATATGACAGTCACGAAGGAGAATGGCTACTGTCATTCCAGAGTATACTGCTTGCCAAAAGAGAAGAAAAAATAGAAAAAAAAGATTGGGAAGGAGTATGCGAATTAATACATTACCAACTTCTTATCACCGAATGGATACTTGAGGATTCCCTGTTCCTTACATTCTATTCGTCGTCCGTTGTTCAATCCCTGCGCGAAAAGGGAGAACGGGAAATATTTGTCTGCGAAGCAATACTAAAGGCCATAGAACTTATCCGGAGCAATGCTGTGGATAATTTTCTAAAACATATATTTACAAAAATACGGACTTCGGGATATTTATCCGACCGAAGCCGGAAGACCGAATTACTGACTGCCTTGTTCCGGCTGGACGACACATTAGCTGATAAAAACATGTTTACCCTCACAGAGTTCTGCCAATATATAGCCTGCAACACTTCAACTACGGAAACTTCCTCCCTGACATCCATTATAGAACTAATCAAGAGGATGATAGAGAAAACCAGAGCAGTACACGACGTTTCCCCCACTAAAATCATGCACTTACTGGCCATCTACCTGCTGCTTTGCTACAACCGCGAAGCACATACGGCAGTCTATCGCATCATGCTTTATCGCTATGCAGCTTTGGCAAGCCCTTCTTCCGCCGGGATTCTGACGGATAAGGCATTCGATGTATTGACACGGGCAAATCAATCTTACCGCCCGGAGTTTAGTTGGGAAGATGTCGTCCACTTCAAGCCTGAGCCATTCATTACTAAATTGCGCTCATTCATGACGGATACATCTGATGATAAAGACAAGCTGATAGCCCAACATATCACACAAGGAGGACGGATACTGTTACGTAATGGAAAGTTCGGGCTCTATGCCGGTTGCAATCCGGGCGCACTGCTACCCGAACACCAGAAGGTGACGGAGATGGTGTCCGTATTCGACGACAGGATTAGTGTATATGCAAAGAAAGACATCAAACCGAAAGCAAATGAAGCACAAAATGTTTTTGTATTAAAAAATCTCTGGGGAGAGCTGTCAGGACAGCTATCCGGACACATAACGGCATCTACCCAAAAGGCACCGGAAAAGATTCTTCCTACGGAGGGAACGCGTGTCAGGATCACGCTGAAAGCATTCAATCCACGTTTTCCACTGATGATGTTTGCAGAAGTAACAGAACCGGGATACGAAGGAACCGGTGCACTACTGGCCAATGAAGTAACCCGTAGCCATATCCACAGCATGGACGGAATTTTTTATGAAGGAGATACCTTTGAAGCCACTGTATCGAAAGTCGGGCAGAATGGGCGTCTGACATTCAGCATCCTCCGGGAGTTGTTTGAATTTGTAACGGGGACAATCAAATACGGCCATCGTGTATATGCCAGGCTGATGCGAATCTCTAAAGGAACAGGTGTATGGGTATGTGAGGAAGGATACACACTGTTCACACCGGGCGCAACACCCTATCCTGAAGTAGGTACGGTAGCCCTGCTGGAAGTGAGGGGCATCAATGATGCAGGATACATCAATGCCACCTGTATAGAAAAATCCGATAAAGAGATAGAAGAAACTGAGGCTCTGGCTAAATTAGTCAGCGAATATATCAATTTCTGTTCTCCACAGGATGAAAAAGCCGAAGAGGAAGAGGGCAATTTCGGACCAGTCTTCACAGACGAGGATGCAATGCTGACCGGAGAGCAGTTATCGCTCCCCCTGATGTGCGAATTACCTTGGCTACTGGCAGTGACAGCATCCGTCGAAAAGTCGCTGGTGAAACGTTACAACCTGCTGGGAACAGCTTATCTGCTGGCCGGAATGCTCAATGATTCAACCTTAAGCGAGTATCTGGCGCTGCAAATGAATTATGAGGAAAACATCTACAGTTTTGCCACCCATAACGGGCAGGCACGATGGACGCATTTTTCGCGTATAGATGACGCTGCGGTTTCACGTTATCCTTCACTTCGCCCTAAAAAAGAAATGCTACAAATTCTCAGTTTGTTCTATACCCATAACTTCGCCCCGGAGCTTGCAGTAGGCATTGCAACCACCAAAGATGAAAACAAAGAGCGTATAGTCCGGTTGGTACTGGCCCATACTCTTTTACTCAACTCCTTACCGGCCGGCACATTAATCCCTTTACGCAATGAACTCCTGCAACGCATAGGCGCCGGAGAATTTGCATTGCCCGATGAGCCGGCGGCAAAATCCCCCTCTGCAACAGAACACGAAGACATTCCCCACATGGGTAGGGAGAATGATAAAGTAGAATTTAAATCATCCGTGGTATATCCCGCCGGACGTACCGTACCCGACATGAAACGGCAGTCGGAAATTATACTGCACACCATTGCAGGCTTCCTTAATGCCGCCGGCGGCACACTCTATATCGGCGTATCCGATGCAGGAGCCATAATTGGTCTGAAGGAGGACTACACCTACATGGTATGCGATTCAGATGCCTACGAACGCTTCATCCGCCAACGCATCATAGCAACAATGGGAAAGGACATCAACAGTATCATTAAAATAGATTTTCCCCGATATGGCAACCGCGAAATATGCTGCGTTACAGTGCCTTGTTATGGCAAACTGATTGAACTGAAAGGAGTGATATGGCAAAGGCAAGGCAATTCGACGGTAATGCTCGACGGCAATGCCCTGACCAAGCAGAAGAAAAGGAAAAATGAGATGTTACAGGCAGAACTTAACCAGATTGCGGAAAAGGAAATAGAGCTAATCAACGAAAGCCTGTTGCAAACCGGAGAAACACAGACAGCAGTTGCCGCCGCCTTTGCAGCCAGTCTGGAAAAGAAGAAAAAGAAAGTGGAAACCGTACCGGGAAAGGCTATGATACAAACATCTCTGATACGCACCAATGCGTTGACGGAAAAAGAAGATGGTACACAGATAGTATCCTATCTGTCACTGCTTAATAATGGCGGATATCTATTGAAAGACGGATACTCACATATAGACAATGCCATACTCACATTGGGAATCAGGAAAGAGGAAATCGACGGTGCACTGCTCCTCTGCTACGAGAACGGTTATGTCAACCGTGTTCCGTTGAAAATCTTATTGCAGAAGAAGCGTGATTATGTTTATAAGAATGGTGTGAACAGAGATTCACATTTAATATTCGCTACCATTGAAAATGGTGAACCGCACGTCCTGGTACGTACCGCCAAACAAAAGAATGAATACCTGAAAATGTTTCCCGTTGCCAAAATAAAGCAGAATATGGATCTGGCTTTAAAAGGAACTCCGCTTTTCTCTTATGATTTCGGAAAGGTAATTGCCTGGGAAGTGATACCGGAAATGGAATCAGAAAAGCTACAAAAGCTCTATAATGACAATCTGGCACATCAAGGGTATGCCATTACATCCGAAGCCGTATCTAAAGAAAGGGAACTATTACGAATAATGGGATGGAATATTGAGAATTAATGATTTACCTGTATAGCACAGGAGGTATGGACATAAAAAAAGGAGTACCGCTGTACTCCAACCTTTGTTAACCTTAAATCTAATACTATGAAAAACACAGTGCAAAGGTACGGACTTTTCTGACTTTTGCAAGCTCCGTGTGCGAAAACAGTGTATTTATAACACCCTTTAAGAAAATCTTCTTCGTTTTTCACTTCCTTTTTCATATCTTTGTTCAAAAGCGAAGACTAGTTACATCTTAGCACTAAAAATAAGCAAGCTTATTTTGCATTGCTTTTGGATTACATTATCTTTGTAGAAAAATAATTAAAACGACTTATGCCTGACTATGATTTGATAGCTATATTAGGTCCTACCGCTTCCGGAAAAACTCCTTTTGCCGCGGCACTGGCAAATGTTCTTGACACCGAAATCATCAGTGCGGATTCCCGGCAAATCTACCGTGGCATGGATCTTGGTACGGGTAAAGACCTCATTGACTACACCGTAAATGGAAAACAAATCCCTTATCATCTGATTGATATTGCCGATCCAGGGTACAAATACAATGTTTTCGAATATCAACGTGATTTTCTGACAGCTTACGAGACTATTAAACAAAAAGGGAAATTACCCGTTTTGTGTGGAGGTACAGGGTTATACTTAGAGTCCGTATTGAAAGGATATAAGTTGCTCCCCGTTCCCGAAAATCCGGAACTGCGTGCACAGCTGGCTGATAAGTCTTTGGAAGAATTAACCGGGATACTGCAACAGTATAAGACCTTGCACAACACAACGGATGTGGATACGGCCAAGCGTGCTATCCGTGCTATTGAAATTGAAGAATATTACGCACATACACCGGTAGACGAGCGTACATTCCCCCTACTGAACAGCCTCATCATCGGTGTGGATATAGACCGGGAATTACGTCGCGAAAAGATATCCCGCCGACTGCGCCAACGTCTGGATGAAGGAATGGTGGATGAAGTGCGCCGGCTGATAGAGCAAGGCATTCAACCGGATGACTTGATTTATTACGGCCTGGAGTACAAGTATCTGACGCTCTACGTCATTGGCAAGCTGACTTACGAAGAGATGTACCGGGAACTGGAAATCGCCATTCACCAGTTTGCCAAACGACAGATGACCTGGTTCCGGGGGATGGAACGCCGCGGATTCACCATTCACTGGATGGATGCCGGGCTGCCGATGGAAGAAAAGATTGCTTTTGTACAAACGAAACTCAAAGGGAATTAGTATCTTTGGAGCAGCAAAGACGAAGCCTGGGAGGGTAACTAATGATTATGTAGGACTTTACTAAGAGATAACAATATGAGCGTAGAACCCGAAAAGTGGGGAGTGATATATAACCCCAAAGCCGGCACACGAAAAGTGCAGAAACGGTGGAAAGAAATAAAAGAATATATGGACAGCAAAGGCGTGTCTTATGACTACGTGCAGTCCGAGGGGTTCGGATCAGTGGAACGTTTGGCCGGTATTCTTGCCAATAACGGATACCGCACAATTGTCATTGTAGGTGGTGACGGTGCACTGAATGATGCGATTAACGGCATCATGTCGTCCAATGCGGAAGATAAAAGAGAAATCGCCATAGGCATCATTCCGAACGGTATCGGGAATGACTTTGCCAAATACTGGGAAATGACCTCGGAATACAAAGATGCGGTGGATTGTATCATAAACAACCGTCGCCGGAAAATCGATGTCGGCTTCTGCAATTATTACGACGGCGAGAAACACGTTACCCGCTATTTCCTCAATGCCATCAATATCGGTTTAGGAGCCCGCATTGTGAAAATCAGCGACCAGACCAAACGTTTCTGGGGAGTGAAATTCTTGTCTTATCTCATGGCACTCATTTCGCTTTTCTTTGAACGCAAGCTTTACCGGATGCACCTCAAAATAAACGGAGAGCATATCCGCGGACGTATCATGACGGTTTGCATCGGTAGTGCATGGGGATATGGACAAGTTCCCAGTGCCGTTCCCTACAATGGCTGGCTCGATGTATCCGTGATCTACCGCCCGGAATTGCTACAACTTGTATCAGGCTTGTGGATGTTACTTCAAGGACGCATATTAAACCATAAAGTCGTAATGCCTTACAGGACACAGAAAGTGAAAGTACTGCGTGCACAAAATGCCTCTGTCGATCTGGATGGACGCCTCCTCGACAGACACTTCCCATTGGACATCGGCATCATGCATGAGGCAATCACCTTGATTATACCCAACTAAAATAAACGATTAACGTAAACACCAAATACTTATGTTAGAATTAAAAAATAACCCTGCCGGAAATTTCTTTTTATTGGCAGGTCCTTGTGTGATTGAAGGGGAAGAAATGGCAATGCGCATTGCCGAACGTGTGGTAAATATCACTGAGAAACTACAGATTCCCTACGTCTTTAAAGGTTCTTATCGCAAGGCAAACCGTTCACGCCTAGACTCATTTACAGGAATAGGTGATGAAAAAGCACTGAAAGTGTTGCAGAAAGTACATGATACGTTTGGCGTACCCACAGTTACAGATATTCATTCTGCCGAGGAGGCTGCCATGGCTGCCGAATACGTGGACGTACTACAGATTCCGGCATTTCTTTGCCGTCAGACGGACATTCTGATAGCTGCCGCAAAGACAGGAAAGGTAGTAAATATTAAAAAAGGACAGTTCCTCTCCCCTCTTGCCATGCGCTTCGCTGCAGAAAAGGTAGTGGAAGCCGGCAATAAGGAGGTAATGATCACCGAACGTGGAACGACTTTCGGATACCAGGACCTCGTCGTAGACTATCGTGGAATACCGGAGATGCAAACTTTCGGTTATCCGGTTATTCTGGACGTCACCCACTCGCTGCAACAACCCAATCAGACAAGCGGAGTTACAGGCGGTATGCCACAGCTCATTGAAACTGTAGCCAAAGCCGGTATTGCCGTAGGTGCCGACGGATTGTTTATTGAAACACATGAGCATCCCGAAATAGCCAAGAGCGATGGTGCCAACATGCTGAAGCTGGATCTGCTGGAAGGATTGCTGACAAAGTTAGTACGGATAAGAGAGGCTATAAAAGGATAAGTTCACTCTTGTAAAGTACACTGAGATAAATGGGAATTTAGCAAGTTTTGCCGCTAGATTCCCATTTGTGTAAAAAAACAATCCTCCTCTTGTGATTTCTTTTTCTGCCTTTCGACAAATAGAGCAAGAAACAATTTTAATATTCATTCATATGAAACATTCATTTCGTAGTTTATTGGTGGTAGCATTCGTTTTATGCGCCAGTTTCCAACAAGCGGTAGCACAACAAATGCAGTTTCCGCCTCTTCCCGTGGACAAGAATGTCCGTATCGGCCAATTAGACAATGGCCTGACGTATTACATCCGTCATAACAAATTACCCGAAAACCGGGCTGAATTCTATATTGCCCAGAAAGTAGGTTCCATCCTTGAAGAGCCGCAACAACGTGGCCTTGCTCACTTTCTGGAGCACATGGCTTTCAATGGCACAAAGAATTTCCCCGGCGACGACAAAGGTCTCGGCGTTATCCCCTGGTGTGAAACTGTGGGTATCAAATTTGGAACAAACTTAAATGCCTATACCAGCATAGACGAAACCGTCTATAATATCAGCAATGCCCCGATAGACCGTGCCGGTGTATTGGACTCTTGTTTGCTGGTTCTGCACGACTGGTCCAACTACATTCTGCTCAAAGATGACGAGATAGACAAAGAACGTGGAGTGATCCGTGAAGAGTGGCGTAGCCGTAACAGTGGTATGCTGCGCGTCTATACCGACCTGCTTCCCACTATATATCTGGGCGACAAATACGCAGATTGTATGCCTATCGGCTCTATCGATGTAATCAATAACTTCCCCTACAAAGATATCCGTGACTATTACCACAAATGGTACCGTCCCGATTTGCAAGGTATCGTCATCGTAGGCGACATTGATGTAGACGCTGTAGAAGCCAAACTGAAAACAATATTTGCCGACGTACAGAAAGCGGTAAATCCCGCAGAGCGTGTTTATTATCCTGTTGCCGATAATAAGGAACCTATCGTAGCCATCGGTACGGATAAAGAAGTAGACGATCCGTCTATCGAAGTTTACTTCAAGCAAGATGCAACTCCCGATTCAGAAAAGAACAACGTAGGTTATCTGGCTTCCCAGTATATGACAAGCATGATCACCAGTATGCTGAACGCACGTCTGAGTGAACTGACCCAGAGCGCTAATCCGCCGTTTACCCGTGCATATAGCAGTTATGGTAATTTCTTTGTAGCGAAAACGAAAGAAGCACTCAACCTCTCTGCTTCAAGTAAAGCAGACGGCATCGAAAAAGCCTTGAAAGTCCTGTTACAGGAAGCAGAACGCGCCCGTCGTTTCGGTTTCACAGAGTCTGAATATGCCCGTGCCCGCGCTAACTATCTGCAACGTCTGGAATCTGCATACAATGAGCGTGAGAAGACCAAACACGGTTCTTATGTACGTGAGTATGTACGTAACTTCCTGGATGCCGAACCTATCCCCGGTATTGAAACAGAATATGCCATGATGAACCAGTTAGCTCCTAACCTCCCGGTACAGGCTATAAACATGGCAATCCAGCAACTCGTTCCGGACAGCAACCAAGTAGTTATCATTGCCGGTCCTGAAAAAGAAGGATTAAAATATCCGCAGAAAGAAGAAGTTATTGCTTTGCTGAAAGGCATGAAGAGTCTCGATCTGCAACCGTATGTCGACAAGGTTTCTGATGAACCTCTGATGAAAGAAGCACCGAAAGGCGGCAAAATCGTATCTGAGAAAGAAGGTGAAATCTATGGTAGTACAAAACTTGTTCTGTCCAACGGTGTAACTGTTTACGTCAAGAAAACCGATTTCAAGGCAGATGAGATCCGCATGAAAGGAACTAGTCTGGGTGGCAAATCTCTTTTCCCCGATAAGGATGCACTGAACTTTGCCGTTATGGACAATGTGGTTGCTGTAGGTGGTTTGGGTAACTTCAGTCAGGTAGACCTTACAAAGGTATTGGCCGGAAAGAAAGTTTCTGTTCGTGCCGGACTGGGTGCCACTACTGAAAATGTATTCGGAACTTGTTCTCCAAAGGACTTCGAGACCATGATGCAGTTGACCTATCTCACATTCACCGCTCCCCGCAAGGACATGGAAGCATTCGAGTCTTATAAGAACCGTACAAAGGCTGAACTGGAAAGTGCACAGGCTAATCCGCTTTCTTCTATCAACGACACATTGCAGAAGGCTATGTACAACAACCACCCGCGCGTGGTAATAATGAAACCGGAAATGGTAGATCAGATCGACTATGACCGTATTCTGGAAATGTATAATGACCGTTTCAAAGATGCCAGCGACTTTACATTCTATTTCGTTGGAAACATTGACCTGGAAACAGCCAAGCCGCTGATTGCAGAATATCTGGGTGCATTGCCTGCCATCAATCGTAAAGAGACTTTCAAGGATACCAAGATGGAGATCCGCAAAGGTACATACAAGAACGAATTTGCCAAAGAACAACAAACTCCGATGGCAACTATCGTATTCCTGTATACCGGAAAAACTCCTTATACATTGAAGAATGAAATTCTGTTGAGCTATATGACTCAGGTGCTGAACATGGTTTATACTGAAGAAGTACGCGAAAAAGAAGGTGGTACATACGGTGTAAATTGCATGGGTAGCCTACAGAAGTATCCGAAAGAACAATTGCTGATGCAGATTGTCTTCCAGACCGATCCTGAGAAGAAAGATAAACTAGCCGGTATCGTAGTAGACGAGCTGAAGAAACTGGCAGCAGAAGGACCGTCTGATGTACATTTACAGAAGGTGAAAGAGTACATGTTGAAAAAATACGCCGATAACCAAAAGGAAAATGCATACTGGCTGAACAACCTGAACGATTACTTCTACTATAATATGGATATGACGCAAGGATATACAGATATCGTAAACAGCATCACTGCCAAAGATATCCAGAAGTTTGCAGCCGACTTGCTGAAACAAGGTAATGAGATCGAGGTAACGATGACGGTACCTAAGAAGTGATAATAGGCAAGTGATTAGTGATAAGAACCGTATGTTCACTCATCACTAATCACTGCCTCCTTAATCACCAATTAATCACTAACGACTAATCACTAAAGACATGAATCTATTTCTTGAGCTACGTAAACATGGAAAGTTAGCAGAAAAGCGGCATCCGATGTACGAGAAGAGCAAGTTCGGAAAGTTTTGGATGTACTTCATGAGTGTGTTCTGGGCAGCTTATCTCATATTCTTCGGAACAACTTTCGCCTTTGCTTTCGATGGTGGAGCCAGAGAAGCCTACCATGTAATGAACAGCGGACTCATATTTGTGCTCGCCCTCGACTTTCTTCTGCGCTTGCCTTTCCTGAAGACACCTACACAGGAAGTCAAACCCTACTTACTGCTTCCCGTAAAACGGAGTCGTCTGATTGACTTCCTTCTCCTGCGTTCCGGGCTTAACAGCTTCAATCTGCTCTGGCTCTTCCTGTTTGTTCCATTTGCTATCATCACAGTTACTAAGTTTTATGGAGTGGCAGGTGTGTTGACTTATTGTATTGGTATCTGGCTACTCATCGTATTCAATAATTACTGGTATTTATTGTGCCGTACGTTGATGGACGAACGCATCTGGTGGTTCCTTCTACCGGTAGCCCTATATGGTGGTATTGCTGCTGCACTTTTCATTCCGGACAACAGCCCGATATTTGCCTTTTCAGTCAATTTGGGTGAAGGATTCATCACCGGAAATATACTGACGTTTATCGGAGTTTTGGTAGCCATTGCTATCATGTGGTTCATCAACAGGAGTATCATGCAAAGATTAGTCTATAACGAACTAAACAAGGTAGAAGATACAACCGTACAAGTAAAGACTGTATCCGAATACAAGTTCCTGGATCGTTATGGTGAAATAGGTGAATATATCCGGTTGGAATTGAAGCTATTGCTTCGTAATAAAGTATGCAAAAAATCACTCTATAATATCACCGCAGTAGTATTAGCTTTTAGCCTCATTATCAGTTTTTCTGATCTTTACGAGGGAGGAGCACGCGATTTCTTTGTACTTTACAACTATATCATCTTCGGTCTTCTATTCCTCTCGCCTCTGATGAGCTACGAGGGCAACTACATTGACGGGCTAATGAGTCGTAAAGAATCTATCTATTCGCTGCTACGTGCCAAATATATCTTATATAGCCTGGCACTGATCATTCCGTTTATACTGATGATCCCCGGCATGGTAACAGGCAAAGTATCTGTATTGCAATGCATCTCATGGCTTATATTTGTTCCGGGTGCTGTTTATTGCTGCATGTTCCAACTGGCAGTGTACAATAACAAGACCCTCAATCTGAATGCCAAAATGACCGGTCGCCAAAACGTGGGAACAGGATTACAGAATCTTATTTCAGCTGGTGCATTCGGTGTGCCCCTACTACTGATGTTCGGGTTAAAGATAACGGTTGGCAAAGAAGCTACACCATGGGTACTTATTGGTATCGGTCTTGTATTTATCCTAACTTCAAGATGGTGGTTGAGGAATGTATACCATCGCTTCATGAAGCGCCGGTATAAGAATATGGAAGGATTTCACGATAGTAGACAAAAATAATTACGAATATGATAGAGATAAACAATCTTCAAAAAAACTTCGGCCAAAAGAAAGCCGTAGATATTGAGAAATATGTCATAGAACAAGGTGACATGCTGGGTTTGGTAGGTAACAACGGAGCCGGTAAAACCACTCTTTTCCGCCTGATGCTGGACTTACTCCAAGCAGATCAAGGCAATGTAACCATTAATAATATCGATGTATCCAAAAGCGAAGACTGGAAACAATTCACCGGTGCTTTCATTGATGATGGCTTCCTGATCGATTACCTTACTCCCGAAGAGTATTTCTACTTCATTGGTAAAATGTACGATCTGAAGAAAGAAGAAGTAGATGAACGCCTGCTTCCGTTCGAACGATTCATGAATAACGAGGTTATCGGACAAAAGAAGTTCATCCGTAACTTCTCTGCCGGAAACAAGCAGAAAATCGGTATTATTTCCGCTATGTTGCATCATCCGCAATTGTTGATTCTGGACGAACCGTTCAACTTTCTTGATCCGAGTTCACAGTCTATCATCAAACACCTGCTGAAGAAGTATAATGAAGATCATCATGCCACGGTCATCATCTCAAGCCACAACCTGAACCATACAGTAGATGTATGCCCCCGCATTGCTTTGTTGGAAAATGGCGTCGTTATCCGCGATATTCAGAATGAGAATAACTCAGCAGAGAAAGAACTTGAAGACTACTTCAATATCAGAGTTGAAGAAGAAATTGAGGAAGAACTGGCAGAAACAGTGATTGAAGAAACACCTGTTCAGGAAACAATCATTGAAGAAACTATTGTTGAGGAACCTATTACTGAAGAGCCTTCTGCTCAACCGGAAAAGAAAGAAAAACAGGAATGAAAAAATACTTCTTATATATAGTTGCCCTCATCGGATTGACATTCAGTTTAAGCTCATGCCATACATCAGCGCCCCGGCTCAATTACAAGGCACTGGCAAAAGCTTCTGTCCGCATGGGTGTTGACATAAATATGGAAGATAATCACAAATTGTACATTGCCTCTGCGGAGTGGATGGGTGTCCGCTACCGCGCAGGCGGTGACAACAAGCACGGAGTAGATTGTTCCGGACTGGTATCGCAACTCTATAAAGAAGTATATAATATCCGTTTGGCCAGAAGCACCGATGGTCTGCTTAAAGAAAGCAACAAAGTCTCCCGCCGCAATTTGCGTGAGGGAGATTTGGTGTTTTTCACCAGCCGTGCATCCAAGAAGAAAGTGGCACACGTGGGTATCTACCTCAAAAACGGGAAGTTTATTCATGCAAGTACCAGCAAAGGAGTTATTGTCAGTAGCCTCAACGAACAATACTATACACAATACTGGCTTTGCGGCGGCAGAGTAAAATAAGAATCTTTTTTCTTCCCCTGTGATTTTTCCTTTCCCTCCCCGACTTATAGTTCAAATGAAACTTTAAAAAGGAAAAACGATGAAAAAGATTTTAAGTATCCTTCTCTTTATCAGCCTTGCGCTGAACAGCAACGCACAATTACTTTGGAAAATTTCCGGTAACGGACAAGAAAAACCCTCATACATTTTAGGTACCCACCATCTGGCACCTCTCAGCATCAAAGATAGCATTGCCGGATTGCCACAAGCCGTAGAAGGTACTACTCAGGTATACGGAGAAGTAGTCATGTCCGATATGATGTCACCCGAGTTTATGCAGGTGATGCAACAAAGTATGATGATGGCAGGCGACACCACTCTCCAGAAACTTTTTATCCCGGAACAATATGAAGTAGTAGGCAAGGTAGTGAAAGAGAACCTGATGGCAGATATAGCCATGTTGGGCAAATTAAAACCCGCTGCCATTACCCAACAACTGACCTTGATATTATGCATGAAGCATCTGGGTGGTTTCAATCCACAGGAGCAATTAGATACTTACTTCCAGCAGCAAGCATTGCAAAGTGGCAAGAAGGTAGGTGGTTTGGAACCCCCGCAATCCCAGTTAGATATGCTCTTTAAAGGTCAGACTCTACAGCGTCAGGCAAACTTACTCTATTGCCTCGTAAGTGACATAGATAAAGCTATGGAACAAACTAAACGTCTCAACAATGCATACAAGGCTCAAAACCTGGATGAAATGCTGAAGCTGATGGAAGAACGTGATGGTAACTCGTGCGATCCGCAACCGGGCGAAATGGAAGCTCTGCTGGATAACCGTAACAAAGCATGGATTGAAAAAATGCCTGCTCTCATGAAGGATGCTCCCACCCTCTTTGTTGTTGGTGCAGGCCACCTGCCGGGAACTAACGGAGTCCTGAATCTGCTGAAACAGCAGGGATATACTGTAGAACCTATGAAATAAAAAACTATGAATTCTCTCTTTACTCACATTTTCTGAAAACAAAGAAAATGCAAGATATCGGGTGATTGCAAGTGATTTGTGGTCACCCGCTTTTATAAAAAAGGGCACATCAGGAAATACTCCCAACATACCCTCTAATCTTAATATATGTTCATCATCACATATTCATCGCATTGGCTCCTAAAGCTCCCAACACCGCTGATGCTACAGCGATTACAATTTTTAAAATCTTATCCCAAACCGTCTTTTTCATAATAGTTACTTCGTGTTTCAATAATTAATAGACTGCGCAGCCTTTCATTCTTAATTCTTTAATTTCTAAAGTCCCAGCTTTAGCCCCTATCCCAGAGGATCATCTTCAATACCTCCGTCTCCATCGGAACCGCCTCCGTTACCATCATCCGGATCTTTACCGCCATCGGCAGCATCCTTACCTGTCCACTTCTCAAATTCAACGCCCTGCCACAAAGCTCGGGTAGTTCCCAGAGCAGCCGGACGTGTATATTCAGGAGTAAACATAAAATGTAATGACGTCACCTGATTCGGACTCACATCCTTCTCTGCATCCACACCCTTTCCACGTGTCCGTGCAATCACTGTAAATGTTCCCAAGCCATCCAGACGGACTGTACGGCTATTCAGCAACTGCAAGCGCATCACCGACATCAGATTTCTGACCACATTATGTACATCACCCGGTGTTGCCGAACACTTTTCAGCTACCATTTCTCCCAACTGCTGCAGATTAACAGCTCTTCCCACTTTCTTCAATGCCAGATGCCACTGCTTAACACCCTCTTTCGTTTTCAATTGCGATTGTCTCGCATAGTACAATAAAGGCATAATCTTCCTCCTTTTGCTTTTAAATTCAACTTCATTTTTATTCGTTTTGTGTTGATCAACAGTGCAAAGGTGAGGATATATTTAAGGATAACCAAAGAAAACAGGTTGTCCCATACTGTTATTTCAGATTAAGTTATAAAGTACTATTAATAAAGCATATAAGAAAGGCACGAAGTACTTACTTGTAAGAAGAGCTGGACACTTACTCATTTTTCAAAAGCGATTAAGATTTATTTTTGTGGGTATCTACTTTATTCGCAACATGAATAGAATATCAATAAAATAAGAACAGCCCTCTTAAGTTCCAAGCAGAACCAAAGAGGGCTGTACCAATTATAATATAAAAGCGTTACTAATCCATTAGCCAATAATAGCTTCCTTAATCTTCTCAACAATATATTTTACATCATCATCTATCACATAAGGACCGGCTGGTAGACAGAATCCTATTTTGAATATATCTTCTTCTATCCCATTGGTATAGCATGGTGCATCTACATATACTGGCTGCTTATGCATAGGTTTCCATACAGGACGAGCCTCAATCTTATTATTAAGCATAAATACACGGAGAGCTTCTACATTCTCATTGGGTTGGCAGTCTGTAGTAGCCGAGTTTACAGCTTTAATCACACCTGCAGCACCACCTACGGCAGTCTTAATTACCTCTTGATAAGCATTCTCTTGACCTACCACCTTGACATCCTCATCAATCGTTGCCGTACAAAGCCAGAAGTTAGAGTCATAACGCTTATCTGCAGGTTGTTTATGAATATGGACGCCCTTCACATCTTTCAGAAGTTCCTCATACAGAGACTGAACATGCTTGTGATGATCAATGTGAGCTTGTGCTACTGTCATCTGCCCGCGTCCGATACCCGCACAAATATTACTCATACGATAATTATAGCCAATCGCAGTATGCTGATAATAAGGATATGCATCACGCGCCTGCGTAGCATACCACATGATAGTATTCTTATCCTCCTCATTTTGACAAATCAAAGCACCACCACCGGAAGTCGTAATCATCTTGTTACCATTGAAACTCAAGACACCGAATTTGCCAAAAGTACCCAGAACCTTTCCATCGAACTTTGAGCCAAACCCTTCAGCCGCATCTTCTATTACAGGAATCTCATAACGATTTGAGATTTCCATAATTTTCTCACAATTGTAAGGCATGCCATATAATGCCACAGGAACAATCGCCTTAGGTTTCTTTCCGGTCTTTACGATACGATCCTTAATAGCCCCTTCCAAAAGGACAGGATCCATATTCCATGTTTCACCTTCAGAACCCACAAAGATAGGTTTTGCACCAAGATAAGTGATAGGATGACTCGATGCACAAAACGTAAAGTTCTGTACTATAACTTCATCGCCGGGTTTAACACCACAAGCAATCAGAGCCAAATGTACTGCAGCAGTACCGGCACTTAGTGCTACCACTTCACCATTACCCACAAACTGTTTTAAGTCTTCTTCGAAGCCATTTACATTCGGACCAAGTGGAACCACCCAGTTCGTATCGAAGGCTTCTTGTATAAAGCCCATCTCCTTGCCACTCATATGAGCCAGGCAAAGATAAATTCTCTTGTCCATTAAAATATATGATTAAAAGAAAACTATAATAAGTTCTTTATGATTTTACATCTATTCCCTACAGCCAGAACATTGTCCGGAATATCTTTGGTGACGACAGAACCGGCACCGATCACACTCCATTTCCCTACTTTTACACCCGGAATAATGGTAGTACCTGCACCAATCCAACTGCCCTCCCCTATCTGCACATTGCCACAAAGGGTACAATGAGGAGAGATATGTACATAATCCTCAATTATGCACTCATGATCCACAGAAGCCCCAGTATTGATAATACAATGCCTGCCGATACAGACACCGGATTGTATGATGGCTCCCTGCATCACGACCGTACCTTCTTTTATTGCAGCTTCTTCAGATATAATGGCTGAAGGATGAAAAGCATTACCAAAGGCAGCATGCAGACTTTCAGCTATCTTCCTGCGAATACCATTATCACCAATACTGATTATCAACGGTCCACGGACTTCCGACGAACGTAAAACGGGATAATTAAGAAGATAATGAACCGCTTCATTATCATCAAACAATGCTTCAACTGCCTCATTATTCGCACGTAATATATCAATGATCACTTTAGCATGACCACTGGCACCATATAAATACATTATTTAAAGTTTCAATTGTTTCCGGTAAAAGCCTCCATAGTGACAGAAGTATCAGAACTGATTCCTTCACGTACAAAGACCTTCTTTATTGTAAGAAATATAATTTTCAAATCCAGTAAGAAAGAACAATGATCCACGTACCACACATCCAGTTCAAACTTCTTTGTCCAGGAAATGGCATTACGTCCATTCACCTGTGCCCAACCTGTAATGCCTGGCCGGACTGCATGACGACGGGCCTGTTCTTTGGAATAAAGAGGAAGGTATTGGGGAAGTAAAGGGCGGGGACCTATCAAAGCCATATCGCCTTTCAGCACATTAATCAATTGTGGCAATTCATCAATAGAAGTGGAACGAATGAATTTTCCTATTTTTGTCAAACGCTTCTCATCCGGCAATAAGTTATCATCTTCATCCCGTTCGTCCGTCATTGTTTTGAATTTGATAACTTTGAAAATCTTACCATGCTTGCCAGGACGTTCCTGAATAAAAAAAGCACCAGCTCCTTTATTGGCAAAATAAAGCCAAAAAGCAAGAAGAAGAAGTATAGGCCAAACGATAGCTAATATGCAAACAACAAAGACAAAATCAAATGTCCTCTTTACACAGCGTTCATACATAACATTTAATATCATTTATAACAGACATACTCACTTGCATTTGCGAAGGTATAGTGCATGGAGGCATTTAGTGAATTTTGTACCATTTCAGCATAGTACTCTTTATCAGATTTTAATTGTAAAATAAAATTTACCATCTCCTTTATATGGCTTTTATCATAGCACTTTCCGCATTGCTCCTTTTTTACCAATTGACCAACTTCTGACTTTTCAGGAGCAACACAAAGTATAGGGCTACCAACAGAAAGGATGTTATATGTCTTACTTGGAACACTAACAAAAGCTGTATCGTCAGTGAGCGTCACAACTGATAAATTGGCAGCACTCAGAGAATAAACAATCTTATCCGCAGGAAGCCAATCTAAAAAAGTGCAATTGGTCAACCCTCGTGTCTCAACCGATTTAATTAAATCAGCTTTTTTCCCTCCATTTCCAATAATCATAAAATGAATCTCCAACTCATTTTGTAAACGCGCAGCAATATCAATAATTGTCTCTACATTATGTGTATAGCCAATGTTACCAGAGTACATTACTACGAATTTGTTCTCTAAATGATGTTCTTTAATAAAGTAATTTTCGCCTTTAGGAATAGGATTCATCGTAATTGCCCCCCAATTCGGAATAATCTTAATTTTCACTTTATCAGCATATTTCGTAAGAAGATTAGCCATACCATTACTGAGTGTGAAAATACAGTCTGCATTACGAAAGACTTTTCGATTAATATTTCCCCATATCCTAAATATTAAACTATTATCTTTTATACCTATGTTTTTAAGTGCATCTGGATAAATATCATATACAATAATTATATATTGATTATTCAATAACAAAGATGCAAAATAGGTAATAGGCGGATTAGTAACATAAACAACCAAAGCATTTGGAAACTTAAATAATAAAACAAATAATATTTGCACAAAACCAACAATCCAAGTAAGAATCCTCATAAAGACAGACGATTTATTATAAGATATTATCTTACATACTTTAGCGTCAGAAGACAATTTTCGATCATATTCTTCCACCCTTCCCGTTATGAGTGTTACATCTTTATAAACCTTACAGTATGCATTAACAATATCAACTGTCAAATAACCTGTTGACTGATTTATTATAACCACTTTATTTATATTCATTTTCATCTTAAATCAACGCCTAGCTTTGTCAATACCATACAGCAGTACAAATCAATCAATTTTATTTAATGCAACTTTTCCGATACAACTTCCTCACAAAACTCATGTCATGGGCTAACATGATTCTTACTAATTCAGGAAAGCTGGTTTTTGTCGGATTCCAGCCAAGTAAAGTTTTTGCTTTAGTTGGATCACCTAACAATTGTTCGACCTCACAAGGACGAAAATACTTAGGATCTATCTCTACAAGAACTTTACCACTTTTTACATCAATCCCCTTTTCATGAATTCCTTCACCTTCCCAACAAAGTTCAATGCCAACCTCTCGAAAAGCTAAAACAGCAAATTCACGAACAGTATGCATCTCACCAGTAGCTATTACAAAGTCTTCCGGCGTATCATGTTGAAGGATGAGCCACATACACTCTACATAATCTTTCGCATATCCCCAATCACGGCGAGCATCAAGATTACCCAAATACAATTTGTCTTGAAAACCTTGAGCGATACGAGCTGCAGCTAAAGAAATTTTTCTTGTCACAAATGTTTCACCACGTCGTTCACTCTCATGATTAAAGAGAATACCGTTCACGGCAAACATATCATAACTTTCCCGATAATTCTTTGTAATCCAGAAACCATATTGCTTGGCTACCCCATAAGGACTACGAGGATAGAAAGGAGTAGTTTCTTTCTGAGGTACTTCTTGAACTTTACCAAAAAGTTCAGAAGTAGAAGCTTGATAAATTCGCGTTTTTTTCTCCAAACCAAGAATACGAACAGCTTCAAGCATACGAAGTGTTCCTATAGCATCAGCTTCAGCCGTATATTCAGGAACATCAAAAGATACTTTTACATGACTTTGCGCAGCAAGATTATAGATTTCATCAGGCTGCACCTGCTGAATTATACGAATTAACGAACTACTATCAGTCATATCTCCATAATGAAGATTTATCAGACGATCTTTCTTCATGTCACGTACCCATTCATCCAAATAAAGATGCTCAATACGACCTGTATTAAAAGAGGAAGAACGGCGAAGAACACCATGAACTTCGTAACCTTTATCAATTAAAAACTCAGCAAGGAAAGACCCATCTTGACCAGTAATGCCAGTTATTAATGCTTTTTTTCTCATTAGTCTTTATTATTTAAAGTATTTCTAATTTACAATATATATTCTGTAGCTATATTTTAAGTATTTTTTAATATAAAGTGAGCACTCTGCTGCTTTTAACCCCTTAAAGATAAAGGACTTTTTATTTTTCTGCTGAACCATAGGTTGTCAGGACTTCCTTCATCCCTTCGCTCAAAGTGTATATCTTCTCTGCCTTTTTATAGAGGTGTATTTTCAGCATTGCCCATGTTTTATAAATAAAGTTTTTCACTTGTACCAATTGTTTTAAAAACATCAGGATAGATGTCATACTCCACAATACGAAACTTGTTATTCAAGAGTAAAGCTGAGAAGCAAGCTATTGGCAGATTGGTATAATAGACAACTTCACAATCTCTATACTTGAAGAGTAACTTGAAGAATACCTACGTGAATGCCAAGAGCCAAGTTGCCATTCTCTTTGCGCTACTTGACCTATTGTATCTACATATTTTCAATATTTATCTTCGAACTAACAGGTCATCCACCACAAGGAAACCAGATGATTAATTCACAAGAACATTCTTCTTCATCATTTTTTTAATTTCCTAATATCAAGCATCCATGGCAGATATTTCACAATAACCAAGCTTGCTATATACGCCCCAATTAATGTAAGGCTAAATACTAAAAATACCCCCCAAGAGGACACTTCAGGATAAAATCTTTTTATAATAGCAGATAATGTGATTGGCAACGCACCACTCATGAAATAGAAACAGATGCTATTTCGACCAACAAATGTGAGAGTTTTTATCTGTGGCAACTGTTTACAAAACCAGATTAATATAACAGATCCAAGGAATCCGAAAAAGTAGCCTAATACATCCATATCACCCATTGAGACCATAAATCTTGGAGCAACTGGACAGAAATAAGCTATATACAAATAAAGTGCTAAAAGAAGCAGGATGGTGTGTTTGTTGATAACTCTATCAAACCATGTCTCATATTTCCAGTATAAGGCTCCTAATCCCAAGAAGAAGCAGGCTAGTATTCCCCTGCTAACAAAAAATGGTTCGCGATGTAGGTGGAAAATTTCTATGTCATAAAGATATATGCCTATAGAAGATATTATTCCTAGAGCTACGACATAAAACCCAATATTTTTCCTTCTAGTTACCAAAAGCAAGGCAATAATCACCTCAGCAATCAGAAGAGCAGATGTAAACCAATAGGTGCCTGCTCCTACTGTCTCAATTAAGAGTGCATTAAATTCAAACGCCCTGTGAGTTATCATAATCTTCGGTAAAAACTCAATTGATGAGAATATTATCATGGGGATATACAGCCTATATAGAATACTAAATATCAGCTTTTTACCATCCCCTATTATATATTGAGCCGAACCTGCTTCAATGGCAGGTTTATTAAGTTGCTTGCGGAAAAGTAAATATCCGCTAATCAAGAAGAAAGCATTTACATAGAATCCGCACAAAAATTGATTGATTTCGCCGAGTTTCAGACCATAATAGTTTTCTGTATGCACAAACAGCACAGTAATAATACTTATCGCTTTTGCCACATTTACCCAATTCAATTCTTTCTTTTCTTGCATATCTCCTCAAGTAATGTTGAAAGATTATCCATACTGTCAAAAACCTCTTCGCGCTCTATTTCATATTCCCTTCTAGAAATATTGTTAAGTTGCTCTATTGTCAGCTGGCTGAGCGAATTGCGTATTGCCTCTTCTGTCGAAGAGTCTATGCTGATGCCACAACCATAGCTTTCTATCTGTTCAGCAAGAAAAGTCCCCTTAGTAGCAATCAGCGGACGACAGAAAAAGATACCTTCATACAATTTGTTTGGATCCAAAATAGTTTCGTTGAGCGATTCTACTCCATATGTCACTACCACAATATCTACAGAATTATAAATATGTTCGAAATCATCGGGATTTTTGAAAGCACCAAACAATTTGATATTCGGGTACAATTCCATCATATCATCAATAGCTTTCTGGGTCGATTCCACATTTGCCACTCCATGGAAGTGAAACTCATGCTGAGGAAAATATTTTCCTATGGTCCGAGCAAAACGCATCATTGAGGTGTAACGTATCGAACCCACAAATGAAAATATAAAGTGGTCATCTTTCAGGTTGAGCGGTTTACGCTCCACACCAATAATCTTACGGTTTACCTTGTTTGGCTGAACAATAAATCTTGCCTTTGGCTGGTTAAGGAAACCCCTGAAACCTTCAGATGTCAGCAAAGTAAATTGAGCATTCTTCACCAGATTACGGTCAATAGCCCGAAGCAAAGGACGGACTTTACCAAAAGCAGGAAAGCCGTATGCTATATCCGAAATCTCGTATGCATATGGAACGCCTTTCATACGAAGGAAGATGCTCTCGAAGTAACCAAAGGAATAATAAAGGCAACTCTGCCCCTTGTGTTCCTTTACAACACGAGCAATATCTCGCTTTACGGTTCTAATCTTTTCAAGATACCCATCACCTTTCGACATCTGCCCTAAGACGGTCACCGGAATTTTAGCAGAAAACTTATTGCAGTTGTACTGCACTCTATCATATCCGTACACTTCTACCTCATATCCGAGGGCTGCTATAGATTCCACTCTGCGGATTGCTCGAGGTTGAGAGAGTGAACTAACTAAAAAAACTATTTTGTCGTACATCTCTTCTTTATTTTCTTTTTGCTAATGACAGATCCACTAAATCACCCATCTCTCGCAGAAATTGGGATGTATAGAAATTCATAAATCCACCAGCTGACGAAAAAGTCATCTCGCCGAAATATGGTTTGCCATCAACTTCATACAAATCCACCCTAACCTGAGGTATTCCACATGAAAGTTTTGAGACAATCTCAAGCATTTTGTCTAATGACACAGGTTTTGGCAAATCTGATTGGGCTTGTTTATAATGTGAAGTAAAAACGCTACACTCATCGTGTCGTTTCCAATCCAGGTCATAGGTAGCCACCTCAACAGACCCTTGATGTCTGTTGAAACATGCCCATATATGATGAGGTTTTCCATCAAAACACCAAATTTTGTAGTCTATCAGCGTGTCTGTTTCTATCGGCTGTTTCTTGCAGTCAAGCACTTCTTCGGCTATCATACAAGGTTTCATGGCAGCATAGTGGGGCTCGCCATTTGTCTCGCTAAACGATTTTGAGAGCAATGCAGAATACTTCTTAACTGTATTTTCTATATCCAGTTTGTTTTTGTCTTTACAAACAAGGATATCACCACTTCCGTTATTTGTTTTCAAAACAAAGGAATCCGGAAGAGAATCCCAATCCACATCCTCTGCTTTTTCCCAAACACCATATAGTTTCACAAGAGTATCATCAAGCCCTTTTTCGTGAATATATTGACGAACACGATATTTGTCAGCACACAATGTCCACAAACTCGTGTCAGAATTAAACTTCAGCCAGTTGATTTTTTCGTTCAAATCTTTTGGCCTGAACCAGTTCAGTGGCTTATGGAAATGATAGAAAAACTGAAGACTAGTAAGGAGTCTTGGACTTACATAATTTAAAAATGATTTAACATTCATAGTTCTAAACTATTTGTATCAAACTATTGCTCTTTTTCTTTGTAGGAGAGATGATATGATTAACGCCATTAAAAACCATAAATAATCATTTGCCCAAATATCGCCTCCCGTAAAACTTCTTGGAAAGACGAGGCAGGCGTACATAATAATTACATTATGATTTAGGCCGGATGTTCTACGAATACCTTTTATAGTTTGAGAGAATAGATAAAGAATAACAAGGCTACCCAATATCATTCCATATGTAACGAAAATGCTTAGGTACATGCTATGAGCGAGTTCTTGTATTACCACTTCATCACCGGCAACACCAAAACCTAAAAAAGGATCATTTAGGACTATATCCCACAACTTGTCATGAATCTCAGCTCTGCCAGTAGTAATATCTTCAGTATCTGCATTTATCAGATAATATAGAGTACGACTGCTCAGACCAAAGGAGTCAAGCATTCCTCCAACAAAAGCAAGTATTTCTTTGAAGAAAGATAATACAATCAAAACAAAAGAAACAAAGAACAGTTTGATGACAACTCTAGATGAACTCTTCCTTTTCGAATTGAATAATATTTTTATCGAAACAAAGAAACCAATGGCTAAGAACGGATTTCTTGATCCATATATAAATATCACCACAGAACCAATAATTGCAGCAATAAGTGCCAGCTTGTTTTTTGAGTCGAAATACGCATTTAATTGCCAAAGTACAGACAAAAGCAGCACATTTGACATAGTCATAGAATACGTACTCCATTCAGAAGTGGTACTATGACCTATCACGTTGATAATCCCAGCATATAATACGCCACTCAAAGTTATCAGGAAAGAACCTTTGGTGAAATAATCACAAAGATATTCAAAAGTCGACAGTTTGCTTACAAGCAGAAAGGTAAAGAAACAAGCTACAAGTGTTCTAAGAATAGTAGGTTGAATGTATTTTGCGTTTTGAGAGCAAAACATATAAGTTAATAAATAGGTCATTCCCACAAAAAACAAGACACCTATAGTTTGCATAGGAATATGCAATCTACGTGTAGCAAACAAGGCATATAAATACATAAGCAAAGATCCACCCATGATCAAGATATTCAACATATCATTAATCGCGTAAAAGAATGGAAATCCTTGCACTAGGATATTCTTACATCCTTGAGCTATCACCTGAAAGGCGACAACAAAAGATATGATTTTATTAGGGTTCCGCATGAACAAAAAATCTCTTCCTAATTAAAGATTATGAGTCTAATCACAAGGAAATTTGTTCATAAATTCGCAAATACTATATTCTTCTTTAATTTCTATTTTCTCGATATGCAACTTTAATAATCTGTACAATATACTCGAAAGTTCTTTTTCAGTTTTTTTCAAAATTCGATTGTTTGTTTCTGAACGATATAAATCATAGATATTGTACACCTGAGTATTTATTTTGTTATCAACTGATTTTAATATGGAAAAACGAATATCACATATTTTTTTAGTTTCAGTCGAAAAGAGCAAGTGTAAAACTATTGAATATTCAGAATACTTACCATCAACGTAATAACCCCAGTTAGGAGTATAACAAAAATTCCCCAATGCGTAAGCAACAAGATTACTATTTCCATCAAGAGAGATTGGCAGAACACAATGAGGATGATTACATATCACATAATGTGCCCCAGCTTCTTTACATTTATTTACTATTTTATCTGTATATGCGCCTATTTTATTATTGTATTGACCGCCTATATGCAAACATACAAAAACGTAATCAGACTTATGTTTAGCTCTTTTAATATCAGCAAATAAAGAATCCTCATAACGTTTATTCCGTGAAGAAGCTACATCATTGAGCTCTCCACAATCAACTTTACTCTTATCACGAATAATATCTTTAATCAAATCCGGTACTATAGAGTGCAAAACGCGTCTGAATACAGGTCCCTCATACCCTTCTCCTCCTTTCGGAAAATTTTCCTGCTCTTTAAATAAATTAATATGATATAGATCTTCTTCCTTCAATTTATTATTCATCCAAGGAGAGTTCGTATCATATGTATATGAAATAAAAGCACATTTTATACCGCCTATAGTCTTATAAAATGTACGCTCCATATCAGCTCTAAGTTGGGTACCTACATGTTCAGCACCAATCTGGTCTAAAACAGTTAAGGTCCTTTTCAATCCGTACAAACCTCTATCTAACGAATGGTTGTTAGCAGTAGTAAACATTTTTATCCCAACCTCATATGCAGCAAACGCAAATTCATCTGGAGTATTAAATTCAGTAGGATGAAAAGTATACAAACAATCAGCACCAGCCAAAGGTGTCTCAAGATTACCAACGACATAATCGGAGTTGATTAAAGAATCCTTGATATTCTCAAATACAGGTTTAAAATCATACCCTGTCTTTCGTTCCGCCTTTTGAGTCATTGGTATCGTACACATTAAATCGCCAAGGAATGAAATACGTATGATGTTATCTTCTTTTTTCATTATATTTGCAATTACATTTTAGGAAATAATCCTATTATCAAATTCAAAGATATGGAGCATATACATGTTTAACCCCTTTACGAAGCGGATGCTGCTGCAGTTCCACACCAGAACATGTATTTGCTTCAAGAAAAGTTACTGTACCATCCTCGCAAATTACAACATCCCACCCTATGTAACAAAGTTGAGGGATTTTACTATGTGCCTGTTTAACACACTCAAGCACTTCGCTCCACTTTGGAATTTGCAAGCCAATAATGACCTTATTTGTATAAGGGTGCACATAAACATTATCATTATTCTGAGAAACAGCCGGACTTATAATAATTCCTGTTTCAACATCTATAGTTGCTGCTAATCCACCTGAAGAATAATTATCTGTAATACCTTTACCATTTCCTATACGGAGCAGTGCTCCCATGATAAATATTCGATTTTCTTTTTCTACAGAATATACACGAATAGTGTTAACTGAGCTCGGATTCAAATCCTTTAATTCCGCACACTGAGATATAACTTCTTCAATGATTACCTTTTTCCCTTTAATATAATCATACAACTCCTTAATCTCTTTTTCTGATTGAATAATTTTCTTAAATATGCCTTCACCACCAACACCATCAATAGGTTTGACAATTACATGCTTATTTCTCATCAAGAATTCAAAAAAATCCTGAAATGACAAATTATCAGAGGAAATCCAGCTCCTATTAATATATTCAGAAAAGAAGCGATTGAAAGACGATTTATTAGACAAAATTTCTCGATATTTCTTTTGGTTTTTACTTCCATTGAACTTTTTATCCATCGCAGCTACTCCGCCTTCTGTAATGAATGTTCTTTTCTTATCCAAACTATAGTTATAAAATTCATATCTGAAATAATCCATTGCATCAAGGCCAGGACAGAATATTTTGCTTAATATATAATCTAACCTATAGTATATCTGGGAGTGTTTACCAGGATTGAAACGATGATAAACATATTTCCATCTATGAATATATTTATGAAAATGTTCAAAATAGGAATCATGATTTTCTGAAATGCGCCATACTTCATTTTTAAAATATCCCTCCATATCTATCCAATACATATTGCGAAGAATCATCCAATGAAGAAAATAAACATAGATATTCTTCTGAAAGTTATATTTGTATGAAAGATCACGGAATTCTTGAAAGAATAGTTTTACTTTATTTAATTTCATAAAAAAATATTATTCAAATATTGATTAATTTCATCTTGTCGTACAAAGTCCTGCTCTGGTAAATCTCATAAACAAACTTTTCCACAAAGCAGAAATCCTAGTAGGCGCATAATGTTGTGAACTAATAATCGCACTTTCAGAATATCTTTTTATTAACTCATCATCATCCATGAGACTATTAAGTTTTTCACAGAAATCGTTAAGACTGAACGGTCTTACTATAATACCATCAACGCCATTATTTACAATTTCTCTGGCCATAGGAAAACTATCTTGCACAACAGGGACGACTCCATGCATTTTTGCTTCAATTGTAACAAGAGAAAATGATTCATGAACGCTAGTTACGCATAGTATCTTTGCTCTTTCATAATATATATTTGGTATAACCCTTCCTTCAAAACAAATATTCTTAATATTGCTAATTCGGATTTTATCCTTCATTTCTTGAAGCGAAGGGCCATCGCCTAATATTCGTAATGTCCAGTCAGGATGTTGAATCTGTATTTTATCCCAAATATCAATCATAAAATCTATTCGCTTAACGGAACAGTCTACATTTCCAACCCAAAGAACCTCGTTCGTCTTCTCCAATCTGCTCATGTGAGTTTCGTTAATACAATTTGGAATAATTTGTATTGAATCATCGAATTTTTTTCCGATCATCTTTAGAAGTTCATTTTTATGTCCTTCGCCAAGTACAACAGACACATCACTATTATCCACAATATATTGGTAAAGCGATTTATTTTTAATAATATAGATATGAACCAACAACTGATTAATCCATTTATTTTTAAGTAAAGAGAATATAAAAGCAAGTTTACCCTTTTTCAGTTTATATTCTACTCCATAGGCATAGTTGTAAAACTGAGTAAGAATCAAATTATGAAAACACGAAATAATTAAAAAGTTATGTCGTTTTTTACATTCATGCAACATTTTTAAATATGCCTTGCAAGGATTCTTCTGGACAATCACTACATCTATACGTTTTGTAACAATCACGTTTTCGAGAAAATTCTGATTCTCTGTTGTAGCTACAGGCTTGCCTGTAGGAAAATATAATTGCCTCCGTATATCATCATCACTAACTTTACGATATCCTAAGTACCAAACACAATGTCCACTTTCTATAAATAATTCGGCGAGTGTGTGCGTAATCCTTGCAATACCGCCATCAACAGGATTTATATTATAACCGGAAAGGAATAATATATTCATATAATATATATGATTTTGATAGTTGTAAGATACATTTTATTTAAAGCTCTATTATCAACATCTTGCGCAGTATAATAGAGGAAGAAATTTCCATCCACCACTCCGGAAGTAGGTTTATAGATACCAACTTTACCACATGTTTTGCTCGTCATAAGGGGCCTTGTATGCATTCTAAAATGTACTCCATCAAAACTCTCTGCAAGACAAATATCAGCATTACACTGATTGCTCTGTACTATGGCATATAGCTTGTCATTCCCTTTAAACAAATCCATGTGCCAAGGACGATAGAGCTTATTGCAATTTGAAAATTTTAAGGTTTGCTTATAGCTGAATGTGGTCTTAATATCATCACTCTCCCAAATAGTATATCCGTAGCCTTTTTGCAAGCTCCAGATACCAAGAATATCAGTTATATTAACAAATGTTTCTAAAGCCTTTTTAATTAATGGACTTGCATTCTGAACAAATGGAGAGTGAAACCTCAAATGCATTGCGTAACACCTGTACTTTCCTTCATTCATTTTTATGAATGTGGGAGAAACCTCTGCATCTTCTTCTACATCCTTTGTTCCTACAAGAGGGCCGAACACGTCTCCTATACCGTATTTAAGGACCTCCGCTCCAAAAGTAGCACGAACATATCCTGCTTTATCGCATCTTTCTGTCATATTCTCTCGCCACATGACATACATTTTCCCATTGTCATAGAATAGTGTAGGATCAGAGTTGTAACCTTTTGCTGGCTGCCCTTGCACCTGATACGCTACTATCCAGTGTATAGGAGGGTTGTTCGTTTCATTGTCTCCATAACAGAGTATTGGGTTCTCTGTCTTGTCGTTAGCAGCATAATAAGGCGTATAGACCATCCACCACTTATGACCAAGATAACCTTCAGGAACATACCGCACACAAGGATGCACCACATCTCCATGATTGCTTTCCTCCTCAAAAGGGGTATGTGTGCACAACTCCCCTGGGGGCATCGTACCATATTCTAAACGCCCGCAAACCTTATATTGAAATTTGCGGTATGCTGATAATAAGTCTCTTGATATACTCATTATCTTAATGCCTTTTTTAGAAACTCTCTTGATGGCATACGGAGTTCTTGCAGTTTGGAATTAACATCCTTCCAATCAATGTTTTTTTGTACCTTGTTCAGAGGTAGTGAAACTAGCCTATCTGTCAGATTCAATTGCATCAATAAATCTTTGGATCGCGAATCTACTTCATCGCTAATTGACACAACATTAAACGGACGATTAAACATAAGAGAGAATGCTGTACCATGGAAGGATGTTGTAATAACAAATTGTGCATATTTGAACAAGCTAACAAATTGTGTAGGATTCTGCAGTTCCTTTGATATAGAGAATTTACCTTGACTACATATATAGAGTCGCGAATTCTTAATTTCCACTATATCCCATCCTGCTCGAGATGCTATTTGTTTTGCATATTCACTAATCAACGCATCTTTAGTTCGGATCACTTGGTAAACCAAAACATACGTTTTTTCCAAAGGCATTTCGTCTGCGATCAATTCATCAAAGAAATCAACTCCTGCCATGAGAGTCGGATCTAAGACCTTTTCTATTTTTTTATTTGGTATCTGTGTTTGCAGATAGCCTTGCAATTCTTTTTCTCTCACACTAATGAAATCGAAAGACTCAAGTAATTTAGCATTCTCATTAGAATAAAAAGAATCGCCCATATTTTCGGCAGCTGAACCAGCATATGAAATCAGTTTCGCACCATTTCTGTCAAACTGTCCCCAATATAAATTGTCAATTCCACCAGTAAAACAGACACTCCATACCTGATCACTTCCTACAATATAAACATCCATACGTGGAAGATCGCCTGAAGACAGAACAATGTCGGTCATTGGAAGAACTTTATTAATATATTTCCAGAACATTTCTCTTTTCTTGTACCTAGTCAAAAGAGAAGGCAACATGAGCAAGTTAAGCACTATTCTTTTAATCTTCTTTAGGAACCCCGGAACGTTTATTGGTGCATATAATATACCCATTCCTTTGGGCTTATAGTCCACAATCTTTGCATCATAACCCTGATTAATTAGATATTGGATCAATGCATAAGCCTGAAGGATAGCGCCATAATTTGTGGCTCTATGAAATGTCAATATACCAATTTTCATATTAAATAGTTTTTCCTAAAAGTAATTTATACAAGAAAAGGATGTATGTCTGAAGACAAAATAGTATCTTCTGTTCTTTGTTGTAGGAGGAGCGTATTTGCCTTTCATCCTTTTGAAACTTAAGCTATACACATCCCTATAGATACTATCTCGCACATCTAGCCGCTTAAGAGAATGTGATAGCTGATGATTAGTATTTACTGTTTTCAATAAATCCTTCTTTTTTTAAAGAAAGTATCATATAAATATTAATTAAAAGTCTCTTTACTTTCTGAATAATACTTGGTACGTTTATCGGACGGAATAAAGATGCCATTCCTTCTGATTTGCAATCAATAAATTCAGTTTCATGAGCTAAGCTTTTGGGATAAGATACAAGTGCATATGCTTGTAAAATCGCACTATAATTTGTAGCCCTATGGAAAGTTACTATTCCTATTTTCATTTTAATGTTCTTTGAATAATCCACTTATATGCAAACGGTATGTAGGTTTGGACTATTGCCAGCACTTTCTGTCGCATAGTAGTAGGTGCAGCATATTTAGACTTAAATTTCCAATAGCTCATTTTTTTTGCATCGTTATAAATTTGGGAACGACTCGATGGCTTTTTAAAGGGGATAGAAAGTTGATGATTGATTTCAGCCTCATATTGCAAATCTAGATATGTATAAAAAAAATTCTTTTTCACCATACTCCATAAATAAGTTCCATTTGGATTGTTTACAATTATCGAAGACTTACTTTCGTTAGGGTGAAAATTTGGATATAACTTTGCAGAATCACAATCGCCGATAGTAATATCTCCTACTCGATTTAAATTTGCATAATGACACTGATAGCATGATAATCTGAATGACTCACCTTTCATAAAGGTAGCAAAGTAAGGATCATAACTTGACGAATAAAGGCGACTCATATTTTGCTCTTCTATTGATAGAATGAAAGAACTCTTACCCTCATTACTCATGGGGTTTCTCCACCTAAACCTTACATCACTTAATCTTTCAGGATGCTTACAATAATGCTTTAAATCTTTTAAAAAAAACAATGGACTAGGAACTCCATGGCAAATAAGATCTAAAGTATAAAGATTTGATGGGCGTTTTCCCAAAAAAGAGTAAACAGCTGCTACTTGGCATGGAGTACCACAAAATAAAACAGTTTTCTGCTTATCCTTAAGAATTCCTTTGATTTTTGGCAAGCAATCTTCTAAAGAGCTTTGAACATATTTCGATCCCTGGCATTTCTTAATATCAGAATAATCTTGAGTGATAATATGCCTTACAGTTCCTTCTACAAAGGATGCTGCGCACACATAGGCATTTCTCTCATTTAATAAACTTTTTGCAACTGTTCCAAACACCCCTCCTGAAGCTGATATTTTCTTTATATTTGCATCTTTTGTAAGTACAATATAAGCTTGCTGATTATCTATTGTTTGTACTTCCTTTGTTTGTGGACAAACATTCAAACATGCCCCGCAATCCACACAATTATAATTTACAAGAGGCTGAATAAAACCTTCATCATCCGCCTTTAACGAAATTGCATCCTTTCTGCATATATAGAAGCAATTACCACAACCACAGCAGTCTATTCCTATTTTAGAAATATTTTTAAACATAAATTTCTCGCAGGATTAGCGTGATCGTAATTTATTTATTACATTATTCAAAAATGAAATTTGTACCAATAAGTATTTAACTAAAGCTTTTGGGGTCACAGCTTTATTTTTTCGAAGTTCATTAAAGAATATTTTTGCTTTATTCTTATCACAATAATCAAAAGACCTTCCTAACTTTTCTTCCAAATAATGATTGTGAACCATTTGAATATACATGCTACAATTAGGTATATTCATATGCTTTACTGTCTCAGTTATTAACTCCTCATACATATCATACCTATGAAGTACAGTCTCTAAAATATCATTTGTTTGATCAGACATACTACCTTTACGTATATAATATTCATATAAAGGTTCATCAATAAATCCACATTTGTATTTATACATGATTGGCAATAACATCTGCCAATCTTGGCCTCTTCGTGTTGGAAATATGTAACGATTGGGATTAGCATCATCAAATGCAGACATTCTAACCATGAAACATCCAGGCTGAAGCCAAGCACCTCTTGATAATAGATAATCCTCAAAAAGATTTTCCTTGTTAGGATCAAATTTAAAAGATGGACCAATCTCTGAATAATTAAAGCCTGTTCCCTCAATTATCTTCATAAACCTTGTACGAACAAGTCCATATTCCGCCTTTTGTTCTAAATAAAATACCTTTTTTGAAATTGAATCGACTGGTAGTGTGTCATCTACATCAGGCCAGACTAAATACGCCCCTTTAACATATTTGATACCTTCTGCAATTGTAGCTCCTAATCCTAAATTATCATGGTAATGATATTCAAATGAAAAGCCTTTATCTTTAAATTGCTTTTCATACGACATAATAAGCTCTTTTGAATTATCAGTAGAACCATCATCCATAAAAATGAGCTGACAATTTGAATAGTCTTGTGCTAATAATGACTTTGCATATCTATCAATATACTTAGCTCCATTGTAACAGGGAGTCAATATACTTACTAATATATCCATAATTATTTAAAGTTATAAACTTTTGATTTAACTATCTTATTAATGGAATCTCTCTCAGTTGAATCCATTAATATAGAATATGAGAGAAAGAGTAATATTATACTACTAATACAAATTATAAAAAACAGTGTTCCCCAACCTTCTACTAATAATGTATGAATTATATAGGTCAATCCATAGGTTACTAAGCCTATAATAGAACATTTGATAAAAATCGACACGAAAAATTTCTTAAGTTTAAATGATTGAACCAGAATACTTAATGTCCACATATTACATAACAGCCCTATAATAACAGCTATGATATTAATAATAAATGGCAATAGTGGTCCAGCTCCAATATATTTATAAATCATATAAGTAATTGGTATTACAAGAAGATATATAGTTCCGTTTATCACATTAGGTCTTCTAACATTTCCTGTAGCATGAATACCCATAATCAAAACAGCCGATAGATTAGATAACATATTAAAAAGAATAGTTAAACGACAAAGGTCTGCAGTATATTTGGGCCAATCTCCTAACCATACTGTTAATACAAACTCCATTTCTATCATTAAGGGTATAGAAGTAAGAAGCATCAACACTGTTGCAAACTTTCCCGCTGCAAATATAAGTTGATTCATTCGGGCAAAGTCGTTAAAAGCATAACTTTTGATAATTTGAGGCTTAAACGCAGCCATTACATTTGCTGCAAAACTCATAGCTGCGCCTTGTACCTGTGTCGCAATACCATTGGCTGCGTTAAGTACAGGACCAAAATATATATTTAAGAGCATATTTACCCCCTGAGTTCTCGCTACCACACTAGCATTGCCATAGAAATCCCAACCAGTAAAAGTTAACATTGGTTTTAGTATATCTTTATCTAATTTTGGACTAAAATTTGCACCGACACATCTAAAGTTAGCATAAACTGCGTAAATAAGAAAAACGACGACACAGGTAACCAAATACAAATATGAATATGTTATTAATTTATCATACGTAGTATATATCAATGCTATAGCTATCAATAATTTCGATACTACATTAAATATCTCTATATAGGCATACATATCCATTTTTTCATAAGAGACAACAATAGCTCTATATGGAACCTGAATGATATTAATAAGTGAAGCAGCAATTGAGGTCTGAAGTACAATATTGGCAGCATATACCCTGTCTTCAGGAATGATCATCTTAGAGTTTAAGAACCAAACTCCTATACTCTCACATAAAACAAAGATAATGGCAATGATTATTAAATGAGTCGTCAATGAAACAGAAAAAACCTTTGATATTTCAGACTTTTCTCTTTTACCAATCTCAAAAGTAAGAAATCGGGATGTAGCACTACTCATTGCGGTATTCAGAAATAGAAACATTGAAACCATACCTCCAATAACATTGTAAATGCCAAAATCGTCTATACCAAGAATAGTCAAGATTAATCTTGAGGTATACAACGTAATCCCCATTGAGAATAGCATTCGAAAATATAAGAATGCCGTATTTTTTACAATTAGATTATTATTTGATGAAGAAGAGTTTTTTACCATTATTATTTTTGTAATATTCTTTATGGATAGAACAGAAGCCTCTTTATTGTTCTTATCATGGCATATACGCCTATAATTAAATTCTGACTTTCAAATTCAGTTATTTTTGCTTTCAGCGACTAATCTTTGCCCTGACTTATGATTAGCATTTCCCCATCAGATATTTAAGAACTCATCTTAACCTAGCTTGCATTTTAATCCCCGATATGAGAGATACTTGTTATCCTATCTTATAATAATCAAAACCACTTTCTACCATTTCTTTAGCATCATAAATATTTCGCCCATCAATAATCACTTTATTCTTCATTGTTTTATTAAGTACTTCTAAATTTGGCATACGGAATTCTTTCCATTCTGTAACAAGAAGTAAAGTATCAACATTTACAACCGCTTCATACATATCTTTACAGTACACTACCTTATCACCTATACGACGCTTACATTCTGGCATTGCAATCGGGTCATAGACCTTAACCGATGCCCCTACACTGATTATTTTATCAATTAACACCAATGCAGGAGCTTCGCGCATATCATCAGTTTCCGGTTTGAAAGCAAGCCCCCATATGGCAATAGTTTTACCTTTAATATCTCCATTAAAATGCTTCATCAGCTTATTGAATAAAATCGACTTTTGTTTTTCATTTACTGACTCTACCGCCTGAAGTACTTCCATATCATATCCTACTTTTTGAGCAGTCTTGATAAGTGCTTTTACATCCTTTGGAAAACAAGAACCACCATATCCACAACCAGCATAAAGAAATTTCTTTCCAATACGGGTATCTGTACCAATGCCTTTACGAACCATATTTACATCAGCACCTACAAGCTCACAAAGATTAGCAATATCATTCATAAATGAGATACGCGTTGCAAGCATTGAGTTTGCCGCATATTTAATCATTTCAGCGGATGGAATATCAGTAAAAATGAGCCTGTCACTCACAAGCATAAAAGGCTTATATAACCGTGACATTATTTCTTTCGCTTTCTCACTTTCTATCCCCACTACAACCCGATCTGGAGACATGAAGTCTTTGATTGCCGCCCCTTCTTTCAAGAACTCAGGATTACTTGCAACATCAAACTTGACATTCTCTCCTCGCTTGTCAAGTTCGGCTTGAATAGTTTCTTTCACCTTCTTTGCTGTTCCTACAGGGACAGTAGATTTTGTAACAACAACTGTATATTTCTTTATATTTTTCCCTATAGCCTTTGCAACCGCAAGCACATATTTCAAATCGGCAGAGCCATCTTCATCGGGAGGTGTACCAACTGCACTGAATACGATTTCTACATCATCAAGAACATCGGCAAGATCAGTAGTAAAGTTCAATCTGCCCGCTTGTATATTCTTACGAACCATATCTTCAAGACCAGGTTCATAGATAGAAATTACACCTTTCTTAAGATTCTCTATTTTCTTTTCATCAACGTCAACACATGTTACGTTGATTCCCATTTCTGAAAAACAAGTACCTGAAACCAAGCCAACATACCCGGTTCCTACAATTGCAATATTCATCGTATAATTATTTGTAAGCGTTCAAAACCTAGTATACACCACTTAGAACAGATGCCTGAGAGTTTCTACCAAAATCTTGAAATATATTTTTAACATTTATTATTTAATTTGAGACCTATAGTCTGTGGAAGCAGGTTCTCGTAATCTACCCTTCCTGCCTAGAGTTCCTTCATGCCCCTTCGAAAGTAATTCCTGAACGAAACACCCATCTACTTACACATTTCTATAAATGTATTATAGGTCGCCGAGTTCAATACTCCTTGGGTACTGCAAAAGAACAAGCTGTTTTTTCCGTTGTACAGTCAAGGAGCGTATAACCCGCTCGGCCGCTAAGTAGTCTATGGTATGCTCTCCATTTTCCAATAGTTGAAAAGTTGCTTCCAGAGCGAATAAAGATAATTCAAAGCACGTTGCATCAAGTCGCTCATCTCAGATTTAGGTAATACAAGCAAGTCAAACGATTCTTTCTACAAATCCTCCATCACACCGTTGGTATAAGCATCATTCCGACGCTTGCGGATTTCATCGGCAGGCAAACCTAAACGTCTGTATTCCTCCTCACGCCCCATCTTCAATAGAAAGTAACGAGCTTTCTAACAACTTTGCTCCAAAACCTCCTTAAACTTGGCACGAGCATGGGCAAGACAGCAAAGATGATCAATATCTATCAGAACTTCATCAAGATATTTGAGTTATAATTTAGGTATTTACCCAATATTATGAAATTCTTATTCATCAATATATTCCCACGGATAAGGATTATCAACCACATTCTGAAACTCCACAATGGCCTCCTGTTGATCAGAAGTAAGTGTTGCAGAATCCCAAGAAGCGATAATGGTACGCCCTTCATCAGCTAAAGGTTCATCGAACACTTCACCATAACAAGCAGTAAGCAGACGAAGTTTTAGCAATGATGCAGGCAGGGCATCAAGAATGTCCCAACAACGATCCAAAACTTCCTGAACATGCTTCTGTTTTTCACCGTAATCAATGAAAGAGGCACTGTAGCCCATCAAAAGAGCAAGACAGACATTTGCCTGTTCTTCAGTAGTAGAACCTTTGATACCAGAGTTATACAAAGCCATGGTCATGCGGTAAACTTCACCGTTACGACGGGAAAGGTCATCGCTATAGACCGGACTCCCGTCCATACCTAAATACATCAGTTCGTGCGCTGCACGCTGAAGAGCAAATGTTTCTTCGGAAAGAGTCATAACAATTTATGATTTCAAATTTATGATTTACCAGCCACCAAATGACAGCTGTTAATTATTCGATTACTTCTATAAGATCCGGATGGATAGTGGCCATGGCAACAGCAATAACCCCTTGTATTTCGATAACCACACGGCGATCACGTGCACCTTTCACTTTCAAGAAAAGCCCCTCCTGCCCTTCGAAATCACCACCGATAATACGAACTCTGGTACCCTTAGACAAATTCAGTTCATCGGGTTGGAAGTATAAGAGATGGTCGTTGTAGGTACCGGCAACAGCAATGAAACGCTGCATATCGTTGTCTGGGATAATTATTTTCTGCCCACTACGAGTATCAGTTATATATTGCAAGTAATTGATCTGTGATTTAACACGCTTCACTTCAGAAGGACAGGCATGAACAAAAACCAGATTGTGGATGACGGGCATCAAAACACGAACTTTCTTACCTTTCTTTACACTTATCTTATATTGCATCGGAATAAAGCAACCCAACTTTTCTTTTTCAAGTAGTCGCATAGCATCCAACTCCCTACGATAAGTAGCACGCATGGCATACCATATTTCGCTCTCTTTCTCCACTTCCATTTTATGATTATTTCAAAAAAGGGTGTTCTCCCGGGGCTTTGAATTTCTTGCATACACCTGAAATTCAATCATTTGCGAACGCTTTATGTAGAATATAGCAAGCTTTGCGTCCTTCTTGCCAACAGATTTTCTGTAGTAGTTCATTACCTTACAGGTAAAAAGCTATAAACGAACCAGTCACAAATAAAAAGTGTCTTTTAGACGTTCGTTTAATAGACGTCAATTATTTTTAAAAGTGGGAGATGAAGAAAATAATAAAATGAATAGATGTTAACTGATTTTTTTAGTCCCATTTTATTGCTCATAATCAGAATATTAGCATATAAAAGAAGTAATCACAAGAAGATTTTTTATCAAACATTTTGTCGTTTCCAAAAACACCTCTATCTTTGCGTCTATTAAACGAACGTTTTTTTAAACACCTTCAAAAACGAAGTTACCAATCTAATTTACAGCTATTTGAATCCAACAAAAAATTACATTCTTTTCACTTTCCTTCTCTCCATTATCATATCTGAACTTTATTTTCTACTTTTGCGACATTTTTAACTGTAAATATCAGTTAAATCCATAATTAAAATTTATGCAATATGAAAGATTTAAAAAAAAGAGAATCAGAATGAATCTGACACAAAGAAAAGGTCACATCAAGTTGTAAATCAGAGCACAAGCAGTAGTAGAACAGTAAGCAGAATTAGTATAGTCGACGAAAATTTACTGGCTGAACGGTATTATGCAGGTACAAAAACCCACATGTATGTAGGAGTTCTAAGAAGTTTCAAATTAGGCTATTTCAGAGGTCTAAATATTAACACCATAAGCGCTTTGGGAATGCATTTATACGAATCGGGTGATGGTTTAAAACACGAAAAAGGAGAAGATACTTTATTGGAACTAAGCAGTTTAATGACAGAACTAAGAAAGATATGGGCAGTGATACAAAAGGAAGATACGGAACATATAGACCCCTATGGATATGATGTAAGGATAAATCATTGATAGTTTACTCCAAAGAAAGGGCATAACTTTGCCCCGTCAACCTGACAGTGGAAGGGCTACACCCTTTCACCCGGATGGTGTAGCCCTAAGCATAAAAGGGTGTAGCTATCCGGAGCAAAAGGTGTAGCCATCACAGTAGGTTGATTATTAACAATTTATATTCAACTAAAATTATTAAAATGGAGAAAAAAATGTTGGGTCACCAACCAAATCATGTAACGAAAGAAGAAAGAGTAGAAAATCTATGGAAAAAACTTATCAGGCAAGAAACCGATTTATCCGAAGAAACCATTGCATGGATGGCACTACGCATCCGACAGTTGACCGAGTACATGCCATACGGATGTGCGCTGATAGCCTACAGAAAACAAAATGGCGAATTCTACATGGCAAGAGGAACACTTATTTATTATGAATCCGATTTCCATCGGAAATATGATATTGAGCGCATCAAAAACCATGTAGCATACTGGGATATAGAACAGCAAGGATGGAGGACCTTCCAAATTGAAAACTTCCTGGAATGGAGACCGATTGTTTAAATGAAGAATGAAAAATTAAGAATGAAGAATTATGGATTCATATTTATTACATGATGCCAATGCAGGCAATAACTTTAAAATTATGATGATGATACAAAAAGAAGGAATGAAAGGATATGGCATCTACTGGATGCTGCTTGAATTCCTGAGGTTACAGAACGGATATAAAGCCGATCTGAGGGTACTGCCTATCCTGGCACAAAAGATGAGAGTGACAGTGACTACCTCGAAGCGAATTATCTACAATTATAAACTCTTTGAGGTAGACGATACAGCCTTTTCATCGCCCGGTCTTATCCTGCGGATGAGACCACTGGAAGCCAAGCGCGAAGCGAACAGAGAGGCAGGCAAGCATGGAGGACTGGCTAACCAACAGAAAATCAGAGATGCAAAGGCAAGCAACGCTTTAGCAACAAATAAAGAGAATAAAGAAAATAAAACAGACCCCTCTATATCTCCCCAAGGGGAGACAGTGAAGAATGAGGAGATTCTTCTTGTTCCTCCAGAGTATGCACTCAACAGACAGACGCACAACTACGAAGGATTGATAGCAGAATTGGAACGGCAAAAAGTTGCATCCATAAAAGAGAAAAACGCTATTCTAAGACTGACGGACTTCGGAAGATTGGGAGGCAAAATTTGGAAAATCATCTATGACATCAACAATTCACCACAGATGAAGGCACGGATTGTTATGCCGGGAAAATATATCTTAAAGCTACTACAGAACTAGAAAATAGTAAAAAGGTTAGCTCTCCCCCAAGAGCAACCTTTTTACTATTTTCAAATCAATCAAGTTCAAACTGCTTTCTTTTATAAACAAAAATATCCAGATTTTGCTTTCTGCTTTAAACAAATTCGTATATTTGCTCCGAGAAGTTACGAAAAGAGTGTAATTTATTGGAAATGAGCGTAGGTTAATTGCTCTTGATAGTAATAGGTTACGATTTAGTTAGTTATCTACTGCATTATCCTTCTGCGC
>CDZR01000486.1_pt1 | contig 82583 bp, 63 predicted proteins | sample 554781 | NCBI WGS metagenome assembly CDZR01 (sample SAMEA3182065, study PRJEB8094) | gut metagenome | biome: human; feature: gut; material: Stool; isolation source: human stools | place: Canada | collected 2013-01-28
CTCATCGTGGATTATTTAGGCCTTCCGGAAGGTTGTTTTGACGATGAAGATTAAGCTGTTTCTACGACCTAAATCTTAGTACTCTAACGATGAAGATCATTAGGTGCTAACGATGAAGACCGATAGGTGCTAACGATGAAGATCGTTAGACTCTATGGATAAAGACCGATAGGATAGACTGATTTTGAACGCATAACAAGGTGATTTTGCCTCGCGCGCGTGTATTTATATATAGGTGTGGTGTGTGTGCTTAAAAGGGAGGGACTTTATCTCTTTCGTCCTTCGCATTTATCCAGCTGAATGATAAAGTCAAAATGGTCTATTATCATCTTCGTCCTTCTTCAACCAACATGGGACTACTATAACCTTATTAGGGAAATAGAATGTACCAATCGTCAATTAAAGAATGATCTCAATCTGCGTCCCATATACCATCAGAAAGATGAAAGTAGTGATGCACATTTGTTCTTTGGCTTATTGGCCTATTGGGTAGTAAACACCGTAAGGTACGTGCTAAAACAATCAAACATAAAATGTTATTGGACAGAAATTACCAGACGTATGTCTACTCAAAAGTTAGTAACCACAAATGCTACGAATGCTTTAGGAGAAGCCATTGTTTTTAGACAATGTAGTTGTCCAAGCAAATCTGCGAAAGAAATCTATGATGCGCTAAAGTTCAAACATGCGCCCTTTAAGAAAATACAAATTTGTAGGACACAAAGTTAGCCTCTAATGATTGGATTTGCCCATGACAACAAGAGATGCAATATTAGGGGTGTGAAAGTTGGGCTAATAAGCTACAATTAACCTGTCGTCCTCGGTACACACCTCATACTCACTTCGACCATAGCCACACCAATAACCTAAAGCACCATGGAGGTTGCCATGAAGATTGTTACCTGAAGAGAAGAATGGGGTACGCGAAAGGGAGACACTCTCTTCATACGACTGCCAAAAACGATAGCTCGCAGCATCAACCGTGGCCAATTTTACATAAAGAGTGTCACGTAGTGAGAAGTAGGGCGTATAGTCCTTTACTGCATAGCGGTGGGCTTGAAATACAGGCAATGAAGCTCCGCTTTGCAGACGACTAGCCGCATAGAGTCCCATGTTGCACGATTGGTAATAAGTATCCTTTCCCTTGCGCATGACGAAAAATTTATAGCCTTCGACAGAAGGGGCTAGGGCATTATTCGCCGAAGTAGGAGAGTGGCCGATATACGCTCGCAGTTCGTATAGAGTATCACTCTCGGCGCAAGGCATTTTTTCAAAATAGCTAATGGAGGCGTGGGGTGGTATGGTGGTTACAGCTTCGGCATGATAAGATTCATAATCTACTGTAAGGCGATACGTACGCCCACTACAACCGAACATTTCTCCCGTGGTATATCCATAAGAGGGAGTGTAGCGTTTCATAAATTTGCCAGTCAATACCACAGTAGTATCGCCATCACTCACAGTTACTTTAGCCCAGCGCACAAGATGATTGGTCATATCATAATCAGTATCAGAAGTACTCGAGAAAGGCACTGAGGTGGTAACGAACACAACTGGAGCACCCCCTTCGTCAATCCAGCCTTCTACCACGAGCTGAGGTTCTTGTGCGGAAAAGGGTTCTTCACTGCATGAATGAAGAAGAGGAAAGCAGAGCATTGCTAACAGGAGGCGAAATGAAACAGACGAACTGTGATAGTAAGCGAGAAGCATATGCGACATGAATCAGAATTTGATATGATAGCTAAAAGAGGGGAGGGGATATTTTAGAAAACTCACTGGACGATAGGCAAAACTTTCATCGCGGAAGCGAAGTCGATAAAACACCGTATTGTTTGTGCCAAACACATTATAAAGAGAAAAATTAAGACTCTGTTGCAAACGTTTCCGACTGCGAAGCCGGTAGTCGATAGCTGCATCGAAACGCCAGTAGACGGGCAATCGGCAACCATTGTGACGTCCATACTGCGAAACCACATAACCATTGACGAGATAGAACCCTTCGGGAGCCGTAAAGGGAGTACCCGACGCAATGAGCCCCGTAAGACTGAGGCTAAGGCGCGGTTGCGGTTGATAGGAAAGCATGAGGTTGGCTTCATGGCGTCGCTCATAATTGGAGGGATAGCGACTGCTCACACCATCGATGCAAAACTTGCGCAGCGAACGTCCCCAGCTATAGCTCATCCATCCCGTCACGGAACCTAAACGACGAATAAGTTGCAGCCCTAGTCCATAATTCATGCCATGTCCTTGAAGCAAGGCATCAGCCAGGGAATATTGTTCTGTAAAAAGATTGAGTACATTGTCAGCATACTCCACTTGATGATAGAGTTTTTTCCAATAAAGTTCAGCGGTGAAGTTCCATGCTCCGTCTTTGGTACTTCCTTTATATATAAGCGTAGCGTTGTAAGCACGCTGAGGCGGTTGTTGCTGAGTGGAAGAAAACCAAAACTCCGTGGGTAATCCTAGAGAGGTGAATCCTACTTGGTGGAGAAACTGATGCTGAAGGCCGCCTTTGAGTGTCACAGAATGAAGCGGCGCTACATGCCATATAGCAGAAAGGAATGGGCTAAGAGCGTAACGAGAATGATGCTCGGTAGTGTGAAAGAGCGTGACACGAAAGGCGGGATGTAACTCGAAGCGGGCTTGCGGTGAAATGTAATGATAGAGTACATAAGCTGCAGTTTCCCATGCCTGTTGCTTAGATTGAGGAGTAGCCGACTGTGAATAAGGACTTACCACCTGTGGCGATTGCGGCAATACATCGTGGCATTGCGCATCGACCCCCACGTTCCATCGGGCATATAGATCGGCACTTGCTTTATAACGGAAAGTTCTGATATGAGCGGGCAAAGATAAATGAGAATCGAAGAGATGGAGCTGGAGGTGGCTCGCATAACCCTGTGCTGTGAATGCTTGCCTCCACACAGCATTCTGCGAGGCATAACGCCATGATAACTCACCGAGCCAATTCTCCCAATGCAAGGATGAAGGCAAGCGGTCGTGTTGCCCCATCACTTTCAAGCGATCGCGTCCGTAATAAGCATTGAGGGTAAGGCTATGACCTGCTGCAGGCTCCATTTGTAGCGTTACATTGTAATCGCCAAATCCATAGCGCGTATCGTCAGCATCGTCCGTTTGTATCCAGCGACTATAAAGAAGATTGAAATAAGCTTGTCGCCCCGACAAGCGTAGCGCCGCCTTCGGTGAAAGCGGAATATCCATAGTACCCTGTGCAGCAAGTGGTCCGAGCGAGAAATTACCTCCAAGATGATTTATTTCCGAGAGCGTGGGCAATTGCATCTGCATGAATCCTCCCAATCTGTTGACCATAGCGGGCGATGTTGTGGGGTCAAAGTCCATCGATGGGAAGTGAGAAGTGTTGAATGTAGAGAAAATCCCCATAAGATGGGCTGGATTGTATACTATTCCCTCACCAAGCATCAACACGTTTTGACCTGCCGAACAACCTTGCACATGAAGTCCTGCATCGTATTCAGAAGAAGTCTGCACAGAGGGGAGCGCTTGCAGATACCGCATAGGGTCAGCATTGCCCAGAATCTGCGGCAATCGCTGCATAGAATTCAAGTCCCAGCGTAGTCTTCCATCGGCCGTAGTCTTTAGGGGTGAACGATTCTTGCGAATAGTCACACCAGCTTCGCCGCGAATGCTGACGTAACTCGTGCTGTCGCTAGGTTCTTGAGCACAGAGGGGATAGGAGAAGGCGCAAAGCGAGAAGAGCAATAGAGGGAATATACGTTGGAGCATTGAGAATTGGAGTAGAGAAAGCTAAGTAAGGAGTTTGAGAGCCCGCTTGCATGGGGGTTCTCAAACTCCTAATATCTATTTACTTGCATAGGAGGGAATGCTTGCGCTGCATCTCCTCCTATATCAAAAAGGACTATCTATTAGTAGTCAAACAAGTCTTCGTAGCCTTGTAGCAGACGCTCAAACAAGTCGACCACGGAACCAAAGTTGTCGCGATTGAAGTAGTCGCCCATGGCGTAAGAGGTATTATCGTCGAAATAGATGCCCGGCTCGTTGTACCAGTATACATAGCGTCCGCCATTGTATTCTTCCTTAAAACTCATGAGCTTCACAAAAGCTTGCTGCGTCTTTCCATTGTCGAAGTAGATGCCAGCATTGAGCTGTTGGTTAGCCTGATTGATATAGTTCTTATAAGCCGATCCATTCGTTTCCTCTGACACTTTACTGGCCTTATCCAAATAGTCTACGAAGCTCTTCACATTGCTACACGTACCTCGCAACTGCATTTGTCCCAAGATGTTGACATAAGCCTCTGCAGGACCACCCGTGGCGAGTTCGTTATGGGCATCAAACTTTGTATTGCTGGCCTTGGCGCTAAACTCTATGAGCATCTTTCCGCTCTTGGTCATATTACCATTTACTTCGGCAGAGCCCTCGCTGCCCGAGTGGTTGACACGATTGATGGTCAGCACGTAATCCTCTACTTTCAAGCTGGCATTGGTAGATACACCGTCCTTTGAGAGGTCGTATTCAGGTTCTGTAAACTGGCTAAGATTTATGTTGATATTGACCTCGGCGCGGGTGTTGTTGCCCTGCGTGAGCTTTACCAAGATGTGTTCGGGCACCATGACGTAGTTAGAATAGACATCTTCCTCCCATTTATAGTGACCATTGCCGACATAACTATCGCTTCCGTACCAACTTTCGCCCATATAGACTTTCTTGGTGTTGCCCGATGGGGTGACGCTCAACGTGCAGGAATTACCACTTGCATCGTTGATCACGAATTCGAGGTTTGTGAGAGTATTGTCGTACTTCCACTGACCATTCTTCGCTGTGAATCGGCCGTGGAATTGCGAGAGCACGATGAGGCGGTCGTAGGTATATCTGCTGTAATATGTTTCTTCAATTGGATTGCCCGTCTGCATAGTCATGCTCTCGAGCAAATCTTGCGCCCAATCGCTCACGTTCTCATTGTCCATATCTTTGATGGAACTAGAGAGATCATTGCAGAGGTTGGACAAGCTGCTGAAGTAGCGTGAATCTACCTCATTCATCGTGACTTCGACTGATTCGGAGTGAGTTTCACATCGTCTACGGTGCCACCATTGTCCTCTACATCTCCACCGCCGGGGACTTCTGTGGGATCATCGTCACCACAAGAGGTAAATAATGTGGTGGGAACTGCTAGCAATAAACCAGCAGCGAGCAGGAAGGTCCATGATCTTTTCATAAGAATAGATAAATTTAATGGTTGTTTATAATAAGTGTTCTGTGTATTACTAGATAAAATCTCTGTATGTCTCTTTCTGACATTATACTGCAAATATACAATAATATTTTATTCTCCTACAAGGTCTGACAGAAAATATTCAAATCCTCTCATTTTTACGCGAACTCTGCACCTTTTGTTTGTCATGAGTCTTTTCCCTACATACAAAAATCCCGCTGCACCGAGAGAGTACAGCGGGAGTATAAAAGCCGTGACCGCTAAAAAGGCAATGTTTAAAAAGACGGCCGCGTCAAAATTGTTGCTTTAGTCGGCGAGCTTAGCCTTGATAAACTCGCGGTTGAGGCGAGCAATATTAGCGATAGACTCATTCTTGGGACAAACAGCCTCGCAAGCACGAGTGTTGGTGCAGTTACCAAAACCGAGTTCGTCCATCTTAGCTACCATGGCCTTAGCACGCTTTGCAGCTTCGGGGCGACCTTGGGGAAGGAGGGCAAACTGGCTTACCTTAGAACTTACGAACAACATAGCAGAACCATTCTTACATGCTGCAACGCAAGCGCCACAACCGATGCAAGTGGCGCAATCCATAGCCTCGTCAGCGTCTTGCTTGGGGATGAGGATTGCGTTGGCATCCTGGGGAGCACCAGTGCGTACGCTGATGTAGCCACCAGCAGCCTGGATCTTGTCGAATGCTGAACGATCAACCATGCAGTCCTTAATCACGGGGAATGCAGCCGAACGCCAAGGCTCTACGGTGATTACGTCGCCATCGTTGAAGCGGCGCATGTAGAGCTGACAGGTGGTAGCACCAGCCTCGGTCTTGCCGTGGGGAGTACCATTTATATAGAGCGAACACATACCGCAGATACCTTCGCGGCAGTCGTGATCGAATACGAAGGGTTCCTTGCCCTCCTCAACGAGTTCTTCGTTGAGGATATCGAGCATCTCGAGGAATGAAGTGTCATCGGGGATGTCGTGCATCTCGCGAGTGTCAAAGTGACCCGCATCCTTGGGGCCATTCTGCTTCCAATACTTGATTGTGAATGATATGTTCTTAGCCATGGCTTATTAGTTCTTGTAGTTACGGGTTTTTACTTCGATTGCTTCATACTTCAAGGGCTCCTCATACTTCACGGGATCCTTGTCTTCACCCTGGTATTCCCAGCATGATACGTAGAAGCAGTTCTGGTCGTCACGCTTAGCTTCACCTTCTTCAGTCTGGTGCTCTACACGGAAGTGACCACCACATGATTCCTCGCGGTGGAGGGCATCGATGGCGATGAGCTGACCCATAGTGATGAAGTCATTGAGGCGGATAGCCTTATCGAGCTCCACGTTTACACCCTCGATGTGGGGAACGAAGAGGTTGGTCTCGAATTCCTTGCGGATTTCCTTGAGCTTAGCGAGTGCAGTCTGGAGGCCTTCCTTAGAACGTGCCATACCAACGTATTCCCACATAATGTGACCCAATTCCTTGTGGATACTATCAACTGACTTCTTACCGTTGATCTTGAGGAGGTGGTCGATGTGTTCCTTAACGGCCTTTTCAGCAGCAACGAACTCGGGGAGGTCGGTGCTGAAGCGAGGTACAGTAATCTGGTCGCTGAGGTAGTTCTGGATAGTGTAGGGGAGTACGAAGTAACCATCTGCCAAACCTTGCATAAGTGCAGAAGCACCGAGACGGTTGGCACCGTGGTCAGAGAAGTTGCACTCACCAATAGCGAAGAGACCAGGAATGTTAGTAGAGAGTTCGTAGTCAACCCACAGACCACCCATGGTGTAGTGGATAGCGGGGTAGATCATCATCGGGTTAGTATATTCGATACCGTCGTCACCCTTACGAACTACTTCACCGGGCTTAACGTCAGTGATCTCTTCGTACATATCGAAGAGGTTGCCGTAACGCTGAAGTACTACGTCGATGCCAAGACGGCCGATAGCTTCAGTGAAGTCGAGGTAAACGGCGAGACCTGTGTTGTTCACGCCGAAGCCAGCATCGCAACGTTCCTTAGCGGCACGTGAAGCAACGTCACGGGGTACGAGGTTACCGAATGCAGGGTAACGACGCTCGAGGTAGTAGTCACGATCAGCCTCGTTGATATCGGTAGGCTTGATTTCGCCCTTTTGGAGCTTGATAGCGTCTTCCTTCTTCTTGGGCACCCAGATACGACCATCGTTACGCAATGACTCTGACATAAGCGTAAGCTTAGACTGCTTGTCGCCGTGAACGGGGATACAAGTGGGGTGAATCTGGACGTAAGCGGGGTTAGCGAAGTAAGCACCCTTACGATAAGCTGCGATAGCTGCTGAGCAGTTGCAACCCATTGCGTTGGTTGAAAGGAAGTAGGTGTTACCATAACCACCCGTAGCGAGTACAACAGCATGAGCTGCGAAACGCTCGAGTTCACCAGTTATGAGGTTGCGAGCAATGATACCGCGTGCACGACCGTCGATGATTACAACGTCTTGCATTTCGTAACGGCAGTAGAGTTTAACAGTGCCAGCATGTACCTGTGCCATCAATGCTGAATAAGCACCGAGGAGGAGCTGCTGACCTGTCTGACCCTTAGCGTAGAAGGTACGGCTTACTTGCACACCACCGAATGAACGGTTAGCAAGAAGACCGCCGTATTCGCGAGCGAAAGGTACGCCCTGTGCTACGCACTGGTCGATGATGTTGGCGCTCACCTCAGCCAAGCGGTATACGTTGGCTTCACGAGCACGGTAGTCACCACCCTTTACAGTATCGTAGAAGAGGCGATATACAGAGTCACCATCGTTCTGATAGTTCTTGGCAGCATTGATACCACCCTGTGCAGCGATAGAGTGTGCACGACGGGGTGAGTCTTGAATGCAGAAATTGAGCACTTTGAAGCCCATCTCACCAAGTGAGGCAGCTGCAGAAGCACCTGCCAAGCCAGTACCTACTACGATGATATCGAGCTTACGCTTGTTGGCGGGGTTCACCAATTTCTGATGAGCCTTATAGTTGGTCCATTTTTCAGCAACAGGACCTTGAGGTATTTTTGAATCTATATTAGCCATGATTGGATATTCTATTTTATAAAGTTTAAAAGTTTAGGAGTTGAAAGAGTTAAGAAAGCAGCAATAGTCATATCTATTCTTTTTGCTTCTTACCTTCCCGCTCTTCCACTTTAAAAGAATACATTACGCTGCGCAGCAAGCACCACCGCAGAAGGCGAACTTGAGGGCTACAACGAGGAAGATAAGCATGAGCACGGTCACGTAGATATTGCCGATGCAACGCCAGCGATTGAACCAGATCTTACCGTTCCAGCCGAGGGTCTGCATAGCGCTCCAGAAGCCGTGAGTCATGTGGAACCAAATAGCTACAAACCAGATGATGTAGAGAACTGTGAATACGGGATTGCTAAAGGTGTAAGCAATCATGCCGTAGCCGTCAGCTGCGTCTGCTACGCCGTTAACGAAAGGCATACCACCATTGACGAGTTCGGCAAACATCATGTTGTACCAAAAGTTGAACAAGTGGAGCAACAGACCGAGCACAATGATTACACCGAGCACGAACATGTTCTGCGATGCCCACTCTACCTTTTCGGGCTTGCTGGTAACGGCATAGCGGTTGTTGCCACGTGCTTTGCGGTTCTGCAAAGTAAGGATGATGGCATAAATGAAGTGGATGGCTACGAGTGCTGCGAGGCCGATGGTAGCTACTACGGCATACCAGTTGGCACCCAACATTTCGCATACCCAGTTATAACCTTCTTCTGAGAAGAGGGCCACCAAGTTCATGCAACCATGGAATGTAAGGAACAGGATAAGCGCAATGCCAGTGACTGACATGATTACCTTCCGTCCGATGGATGAGTTAGTTAACCACATAAAATGACTTGAATTAAGTTGATATTTAGATTATTATAGAATTTTCAATGAGTTCCCCTCAGTACAATGTGTCTGACCTCTCTAGTCAGCATCGCACCATGATGTTTTTCCCCATAAATGGGGAGGACACACATTCTCTGTGCAAAATTAAAAGTTTTTTTGGGTCTTTGCAAATTTTCTAGCGAGTGATTTGCGGCATTTTTCTTTTTTCGTGGTCAGTAGGTTTTCTCTGTTGCGCTGTCACTTTCTCCGCTTACGCGTGTACGCACACTCTTTCATTTTTAGTCTTAGTCACTTACACTCCTGCCATGAAATTTCTTTATACAGATGAGAATCAACTCCTTACACGAATTATTGCTTGTACTGTGCTTACACTTTGCTTACACTTTACCCTTATCGATTTTCCCTTACATATTGTGCATTTCCACGCAAAATATTTACGAAAAATTGGATAAATTGAAACAATTCTAGAGAGCCTATCTTTTTCTGATTGAACTAGACACTTTTCGATCTTTAAACTACATAAGAAGACTCTATCAGAAAGAACTTTCTAATAGACAGACACCATGCTTTTTCTACTTGTTTTCCACATGCGGTGGGGATTTCTATGCCCCATAAAATGAAGTTCGTGGAGGTAACGCGTCCCTGCACTACCCCCACGAACAGACAATCTGCGTTTTCTCCCATAAGAGGAGAGAAAGCGATTCTTTACTCCAACACTGCAAACACCATCACCGGCTCAAAACCTCTACTAATTGCGGCGCGAGCTATTTTCTGATTAAGGGCATAAGGAGAGGCGGCTTTCATCGTACGGCGGCGAGAGGCAATAAAGTCGGCAAGCGACTGCCGATACTCCTCCTCGTCTATCTGAGCAAGGGCTTCGTCTATGATGTTAGCATCTATACCTTTTTGGCGTAGGGCATAGGACATCTTTACACGTCCCCAATGATCGAAACGGAATTTATCCGCCACGAAAGCACGAGCATAGCGTTCCTCGTCGATGTAGCATTCTGCCTCTAAGCGCTCGAGCAATTTTTCGATTTCAGCCGAAGCGGCACCTTTCACACGAAGCTTTTGGGCAATTTCGCTGCGGCAATATTCTTTTTGCGAACACCGGGTAGTGGCCCAAGAATAGTAATTAGATGAAGACACGGAGAGATAGTTTACAAAAGGGGAAAAGGAGATTTTTTGAGTCTAACAAGTGACTTATCAGCAATACCACGCACGAATGCGCGCCCTTCGGGATGTGGCGACGAGAGAAGCAGTAAGAGGTTATTTTAATTAACTTCAAGACTATTTCTTCGTGAAACTACGCACTACAAACCAAGCATGTTGCACTATCGCGGTGAACAGGCCATAGTGGTGCGCCATGATGCGGAAGCGCTCACGCAAGGAGGCTTTGTGGTGGCGCGTGGTCATTCCCTCGCTCAGATAGTTGGCCACGACGGTGTGGGCATTGAGCAGAGGCAGCCCCTCATGCTCAGCTTCGCGCATGATGCGAATACACCAATCGAAGTCGGCCGAGAATCGGTATCGAAGGTCGTAGTGGAAATGACGAGCCAAGTCTGTGCGGGCAAAGAAAGCTTGGTGACACACGAGCATGCCGTTACGGAAAGAACGCCAACTGAGACTTTCGGGGGGCGACAAACGACGCGCACGAAGAAAATGACCTTCGTCATCCACTAAGTGCGTATCGCCATAAATTACGGCGGGCAACAAAGTGGAGGATTCAGCCTCCTGTGCAATAAGAGCGAGCGTGTCGGGCGAGTAGAAAGTATCGCCAGCATTGAGGAATAATAGATAGCGTCCTGTAGCCATATCAATGGCCTTATTCATGGCATCATAAAGCCCATTGTCGGGCTCACTGATGCACACTATCTCGTGGCGTATAGCAGCACGACTGTTGCGTTCTTGATAGTGATGTATATGTTCGAGCGTATGGTCGTGCGAATTGCCATCGATGATAAGATGTTCCACACGACCATATGTTTGCTCTTCCACACTGTGAATGGTGCGTTCTATGAGGTCGCCTGCATTCCATGTCACGGTGGCCACAGTAATCTTTAAGCCTTTTCCCTTCGAGGAAGGAGGCACACTTGGTTCCTGAGTTGTTTCTGTTTCCATTGATAACTTATTGACAAGTTGATACGTTTACTCGCAAGCTTCAGCAGTATATAACTGAACGTATGCTTCTGCCACCGCCTTTTCCGAATAAGCCGTAACAGCCTTTGTGCGCGCATTCCGACATAACGCGGTGTAACTAGGCGAGGTGATGACTGAAATTATGCCGTGAGCGAAGTCGATGGCCGAGCGATATTGGGCTAAATAGCCATTAATACCCGTTTCGATCATCTGTGGCAAGCCTCCTATGCGAAAGCCCACACAAGGAATACCACAAGCCATTGCTTCTACTATGGTGTTGGGCAGATTATCCATCAGCGTGGGCATAACAAGAAGGTCGGTTGCTTGATAAAGACTGCGCTGGCGCACTTCTGAAGTGTCGTAGTCAAAGGGAATGGTCTCTATAGGCATCTGTTCGCACACGGATTCAGCCTCGCCGCCCGCCACAACGAGGGCGAGATGTTCCGTCATTTCGGGATGTTCGTGACGCAACAGAGCTAGGCTCTCGCGTAAATAAGCAATGCCCTTATCTGGATTAGTTACTTTGAAAGCGGTGAAGAGTAAGAGGTGCTTGTCAGCAGGCAGATGTAACTCACGACGCAGAGCAGCCTTATCGGCAGGGGGAGCATAGAATGCCGTGTCGATGGGGTTGGGAATGCTCACCACGCGATGTCCCTTGAGCAGTGGCGAGCGCTTGGCAAGCTCCGTGAGCCATTGGCTACATCCAACGAAAGTGGGTTCGTGACTCAATGCATATACACGACTCTTCGCGCGAAAAGTGCGATAACTGAAGTCGTGAGCCGAGGGACGTAGTAATAGCGGACAATCGTGGCACGAAGTGAGCCACTTTTCGCAATCGATAGCATGGTGACAGATAGAAGTGAAGGGCCACATATCGTGCATAGTCCATACCACGCGCTTTCCGCTTTGTATCACACGTTCTATATCCTTCATAGAGAGCATGGCTTGGTTCACCCAGTGGAGGTGTACCACATCTACTTCTGCAAATTCGGGCAAGCGAGTAATATCAGTGCCATAACGTGCTGTATCTACAGTGAAAAGCCCCTTACGATTGAAACCATTAGCGGCATAGATTTCCGCTCTTTCTAAGACAAACTTTACCTTGAGCCATAGACTAGGCTTTAAGTTTACCACGTCGGTGCGTACTTCGGACAGCGAACGATCGCGACAGAGCAAGGTGGCCTCCACACCGCTTTGGCGCAGAGCTTTGAGTAGTCGGAGGGCCGCGATAGCGGCTCCGCCCGCGTGATCAGATGTATTGACTAAGAGAACTTTCATGGTAAGTAGGGAAGGAGGGGAGGAGGGAGGAAAGAAAGGATTCTTAACCCCTTTAAATAGAATCTGTAGGAATCTTAGAAGGGCTTACCCTTTATTCGTGCATAATCTTCTCCGTAGCTCCAGCGTTTTGCTTGATATAGTCGCCAGCAGCCTTTCCTGCCTCTGAGAGAGCTTGCTTGTCGGAGAGGAAAAGGTCCATAATGGCGGTAAAATCGGCTGCGCAACTTATTTCGCGACATCCTCCATTGGCAAGAAGGTCTTTCGCTTCACGAAATTTGCTATGATTCGGACCGATGATAACGGGCACCCCATAGACGGCTGCTTCGGGCACATTATGTATGCCCACTCCGAATCCGCCACCCACATAGGCCACCGTAGCATAACGATAGATACTCGAGAGCAGTCCGTAACAATCGATAATGAGACAGTCGGCTTCGGCCACTCCCTTGAGAGTGGCGGAAGAATAGCGCACATAGGGGCGGCGCAACTTTTCTTCGATTTGACACAGGTGCTCCTCGCTCACCACATGGGGAGCAAGAACGAGTTTGAGATTAGGATGTGAATTGAAATAATCGATAAGAATGGCTTCATCGGGCTGCCATGAGCTGCCCGCTACGAGTACTTTCCAGCAGCCTGCAAAGCGCTCTATTAGGGGAAGAGGCTTAGCTGCCAAGCGAATGTCGATAACCCGATCAAAACGGGTATCACCAACCACACTCACTTGCGTCACACCAATACTTTGGAGCAAACGGAGCGACTCTTCATTTTGCACATAAAGATGTGTCATGCGATGAAGCACACGGGCATAACCTCGGCCATACCAACGGAAGAAAATCTGACCAGGACGAAAGATACTTGATACGGAGTATACGGGAATGCCATTGCGATGAAGCACTTCGATATAGTTACGCCAGAATTCGTACTTAATAAAGTAGGCTTCTTCAGGACGAGCCATGCGCACAAACTTGAGAGCATTGAAAGGAGTGTCGAAGGGGAGATAGCACACCACATCGGCCCCGGCATAGTTTTTACGCACCTCATAACCCGAGGGCGAGAAGAAAGTGAGCAGTATTTTCTTTTCAGGATGCTCACGGCGAAGCCTTTCCATGAGCGGACGACCTTGTTCAAACTCGCCTAGCGATGCTGCATGAAACCATACATAGCGATCAGAGCCTATGTGGCGACGAAGAATACGCCAAGTATCACGATGGCCACGCATCATGGTGCGAATTTTCTTGCTAAACAAGGCTGCCACGTTGCAGCCCAACATCATGAAATAGATTGCGAGAGAATACATGCGTAGAATGCAATAAAAAGGATTGAGAACTAGGTTTATGCCAACATCGAAAAAGAGTTGACATAAAAGAGCAAAAGGGAAGGCGCTGAATATCCCTAATGGCTCATTCTGCACATTCCCTTATATTAAATCAAACACCTTAGGCGAGAGAAGAAATCGCTTTCTTCATACGACTGAGGGTTTCTTCCTTGCCCAAGAAAGCTGCAAGCTCGTACATATCGGGACCCTTACCCGTGCCTACGAGACATACGCGCCATGGGTTCCATGGCTTCTTACCGCCAGTCGTAGCCCACTCATCAACCACAGCTTTCTGGCTCTCAATGCTAAAATCGTCGAGACCCTCGAGCAACGTGTAGAGTTCTTGCATTTCGGCAGCAGCACCCTCCTTCCAATTCTTGCGTGTAAACTTGTCGTCCATAGAGTAAGTGGGAGCGATGAAGAAGAAATCGCATAGAGGCCAAAGATCCTTAATAAAGTTGATTTTCTTCATTTTCATCATGCCTACCACAGCTTCTACGCGTTCCATAGGAGCTTCGATGCCATTCTCGCGGAGTATCTTGTCGAAGGCGGGGGCAAGCAGAGCATTGTCAGCCTTAAGGATGTATTCACGATTGAACCATTGTCCCTTGATATAGTCGAATTTAGCACCGCTCTTCGAACATTTTGAAAGATCAAACTGTTCGATAAGATCGTGCATGGAGAGTATTTCCTGATCGGTACCAGGATTCCAACCTAAAAGGGCGAGGAAATTGATTACAGCCTCGGGAAGATAGCCACTCTCGCGATAGCCCGAAGATACGTCGCCCGTCTTGGGATCGTGCCATTCGAGAGGGAACACAGGGAAGCCTAAGCGGTCGCCGTCACGCTTAGAGAGTTTGCCCTTTCCATCGGGCTTAAGCAAAAGGGGAAGATGAGCAAAGCGGGGCATAGTGTCTTCCCAACCAAAAGCTCGATAAAGTAATACATGGAGCGGTGCTGAAGGAAGCCATTCTTCGCCACGTATCACGTGAGTAATCTCCATCAAATGATCATCAACGATATTGGCCAAGTGGTAGGTGGGCAGATCGTCGGCACTCTTATAAAGCACTTTGTCGTCGAGAACATCGCTCATAATGCGTACATCGCCACGGATAATATCATTCACGTGGATTTCCTCACCGGGCTCCACCTTAAAGCGTACCACGTATTGCTCACCCGCATCAATGAGGCGCTGGGCTTCTTCTTCGCCCATCACGAGAGAGTTGCGCATACTCATGCGAGCGTGTGCATCGTATTGGAAGTTTTGCACCGATTCGCGCTTAGCAGTGAGCTCTTCGGGAGTGTCGAAAGCGATATAAGCCTTTCCCGCATCGAGGAGTTGCTTCACGTATTTGCGATAGATATCGCGGCGCTCGCTTTGGCGATAAGGACCATGATTGCCACCGAAGCTTACACCCTCATCAAACTCTATTCCGAGCCACTTAAACGACTCGATAATGTAATCTTCGGCACCAGGCACAAAGCGATTGGAATCGGTATCCTCAATGCGAAATACCATATCACCACCATGCTGGCGGGCAAAGAGATAATTATAGAGGGCGGTGCGCACACCACCAATATGCAGAGGTCCTGTAGGACTAGGCGCAAAGCGCACACGTACTTTTCTTTCAGACATATTGAATGCTATATATTGTGTTGATTATGATTCAGCTTAGATGCCGCTCAGCGGCGGCACGTTCTGAGGTGCAAAAGTAGTGCTTTTTTCCGATACTGAGCGTTATTTTCTCCCTATTTAACAGCCCACAGGGTGCACACCACCGCTTGTTTTGCGCTTTTGGGCTATATTCAAGCGATATTAGCGAAAAAATCAGTACTTTTGCACACTATTATACGCATACACAAGAACAACAAAAACGATACTACATAATGGAAAAGAAATTCAACCGCACGCTGGTAACGGCTGCACTTCCCTACGCTAATGGTGGTGTACACATCGGACATTTGGCTGGTGTATACGTTCCAGCCGATATCTACGTGCGCTATCTCCGTCTGAAAAAGCGCGACGTGCTCTTCATCTGTGGTTCCGATGAACATGGTGTGCCCGTCACTATTCGTGCCCGCAAAGAAGGATGTACCCCACAACAGGTGGTTGACCGATACAACAAGATTATTAAGGAAAGCTTTGAAGGATTCGGAATTTCATTCGACTTCTTCGGACGCACCACTTCGGAGGTACATAAGAAGACGGCTTCTGACTTCTTCCGCACCCTCTACGACAAGGGAGAATTTGTGGAGCAAGAGAGCGAGCAATATTACGATGAAGAGGCTCACACCTTCTTGGCCGACAGATACATCACAGGCGAATGCCCCCACTGCCACGCAGAAGGTGCTTATGGTGACCAATGTGAGAAATGCGGCACAGCTCTTTCGCCCACCGAACTCATCAATCCGCGCTCTACCGTGAGCGGTTCTAAACCCGTACTTCGCAAGACAAAGCACTGGTACTTGCCCCTCGACAAGCATCAGCAATGGCTTGAGCCATGGATTACGGAACAGCACAAGGAATGGCGCTCTAACGTAATGGGGCAGTGTAAGAGCTGGTTTGATATGGGTCTCAAGCCCCGTGCCGTAAGTCGCGACCTTGATTGGGGTATTCCTGTACCCGTAGAGGGAGCTGATGGCAAGGTGCTCTATGTCTGGTTTGACGCTCCCATTGGCTATATCAGCAACACGAAAGAACTGCTACCCAACGATTGGGAGAAATGGTGGAAAAGTGATGATACACGCCTCATTCACTTTATTGGTAAGGACAACATCGTATTCCACTGCATCGTGTTCCCCGCTATGCTAAAGGCTGAAGGTTCTTACATCCTGCCCGACAATGTGCCCGCCAACGAATTTCTTAACCTCGAGGACGACAAAATTAGTACTTCACGCAATTGGGCCGTGTGGCTCGACGAATACTTGCGTGATCTGCCCGGAAAGCAAGATGTACTCCGCTATGTGCTTACAGCCAATGCTCCCGAAACAAAAGACAACAACTTCACTTGGAAGGATTTTCAAGCTCGCAACAACAATGAACTCGTAGCCGTCTATGGCAATTTCGTCAATCGTGCTCTGCAACTCACTAAAAAGTACTACGATAGCGTTGTGCCCGCTGCTGGCGAACTGACCGACTATGATAGTCAAACTATCGAAGAATTTAAAGATGTGAAGGCTGAGGTGGAACGCTTGATTGAGAACTTCCGTTTCCGCGATGCACAGAAAGAGGCAATGAACTTGGCACGCATCGGCAATAAATACTTGGCCGACTCTGAACCTTGGAAAGTCATTAAAACTGACCCCGAACGCGTAAAGACCATCCTCAACCTCTCCCTCCAACTCGTAGCCAATCTCGCCATTGCATTCGAGCCATTCCTCCCATTCTCTTCAGAAAAGCTGCGCGGCATGCTCCATATAGAAGAGGCTCAGTGGGATCGTCTCGGAGCCACGGATCTCTTGCCTGCAGGACACAAACTAGGCGAGCCTGCCTTGCTATTCGAAAAGATAGAAGACAGCGTGGTGGAAGCTCAGGTACAAAAACTTCTCGACACAAAGAAAGCCAACGAAGCAGCCAACTTCAAAGCCGCTCCCGTAAAAGAGAATATTCCTTTCGAAGACTTTGAAAAACTCGATATCCGCGTGGGAACCGTACTTTCGTGCGAGAAAGTAAAGAAGAGCAAGAAGTTGCTAAAGTTTGAGATAGCCGATGGCGCTGAAAACCGTATCATCGTAAGCGGCATTGCTCACTACTATAATCCCGAGGAACTTGTAGGAAAGCAAGTGTGCTATGTGGCGAACCTCGCTCCCCGCACCATCAGCGGAATAGAGAGCCAAGGCATGATTCTCTCTGCCGTCAACTTCGACGAATCTCTATCCGTAGTGACCGTAGATCGCAAGGTTGTGCCTGGAAGCCAGGTGGGATAAGCATTACTTGTTTTAAGTTTTGAGGTTTAAGGTTATAAAGTTACTTACACTTTCAACGTAAAAAGTAACATTATAACCTATTAACCTCAAAACTCCAAACCCAACCCATACATTCTATTTATGAAGAAGTTTGCAACCATCTTGTGCCTATTACTCCTCACTGCGTTCTCTGCAGCGATGGCACAGATCAACTTCACAGTGAAGTATCAGCGAGTCAATGCCAACACCATCGACATCGTATTCTCGGGTACTGCACAGCCTGGATGGCACATCTACTCCACCAACATTGGTGAAGGCGGTCCCACCCCTGCCTCATTTGGCGTAGATGCCATTAAGGGCGCGAAGCTTAAAGGAAAACTCAAGGCTGGCCCTGGAGCAAAGAGCATGCACGATCCTATCTTCGACATGCCCGTATCTTTCTTTGAAGGCAAAGCCACCTTCACGCAGCGCGTAGAACTCACCGACAAGAACTATGAACTTAAAGGCTATCTACAATATGGCGCATGCAATGACCAAAACTGCTTACCGCCCACCAGCGTAAACGCTCACCTCAACGGCACAAATGGTCCTGAGCCTACAGCCCAGACCAAGGCTGAAGAAGCAGCGCAAGCAGCAGCCGATGCTGCCGCAGCCACCGATGCCTTGCCGCTCAATGCCGACTCGACTCAAACCACCACCGCAGCAGATTCAGCACAAAGCACTATTGCCGTACAACCGCTCGATAGTGCTGCCATACAGCAACTGTGGACTCCCGTCATCAAAGAGCTCAAAAGCTATGGCGCCGACGGCTCCGATATGACAGGAAAAGCTTGGTATTACATTTTCTTCCTCGGATTCGTGGGCGGACTTGTAGCTCTCTTTACACCTTGCGTATGGCCCATCATCCCCATGACGGTGAGTTTCTTTCTCAAGCGTTCGGGCAATCGTCGTAAGGGAATACGCGATGCTATCACCTATGGCATATCCATCGTGGTTATCTACGTGGCATTAGGCCTTATCATCACCACGCTCTTCGGAGCCAACGCTCTCAACGACCTCTCCACCAACGCAGTGTTCAACATTCTATTCTTCCTCATGCTCGTAGTCTTTGCCGCAAGTTTCTTTGGTGGATTTGAGATTACACTCCCATCAAAATGGGGAGATGCGGTGGACAATAAGGCCGAGAAGACCACTGGTTTGTTGAGCATATTCCTCATGGCTTTCACCCTTTCGTTGGTTAGCTTTTCATGCACAGGTCCCATCATTGGATTCCTGCTTGTAGAAGTCAGCACCTCTGGCGGTTCAGCCCTAGCCCCCACCATCGGAATGTTGGGCTTCGCCATTGCACTAGCACTTCCATTCACGCTCTTTGCCCTTTTCCCCACGTGGCTCAAGAGTGCGCCTAAGAGCGGTGGTTGGCTCAACAACGTAAAGGTTGTGCTCGGTTTCCTTGAGCTAGCTTTCGCTCTAAAATTCTTCTCCGTAGCCGATCTCGCCTATGGTTGGCATCTACTCGACCGAGAAACATTCCTCGCTCTTTGGATAGCCATTTTCGCCCTGCTCGGCATCTATCTGCTAGGCGGCATCAAGTTTCCCCACGATGATGAAGACGAACGCCACACTTCCGTGCCCCGTTTCTTCCTAGCTCTAGCATCACTAGCCTTTGCCATCTATATGGTGCCAGGTCTTTGGGGTGCTCCGCTCAAGGCCGTCAGTGCTTTCGCTCCACCCATGTCGACTCAGGACTTCAACCTCGATCCCGTAAAAATAGAGGCGAAGTTTACCGACTATGAATCGGGCATGGCTTACGCTCGCCAAACAGGCAAACCCGTAATGCTCGACTTTACAGGCCACGGCTGTGTAAACTGCCGCAAGATGGAGCTTGCCGTATGGCACGATGCCAAGGTGCGCGACCTTATTAATAAAGACTACGTACTCATATCGCTCTACGTTGACGAGAAAACTCCGCTACCACAACCCATCGAAGTGAGCGAAAACGGGCAAACCACTACACTCCGCACCATAGGCGATAAGTGGAGCTACCTGCAACGCTCTAAGTTTGGAGCCAATGCGCAACCATTCTACGTGTTACTTGATGCTGAGGGCAAACCTCTTAATGGCTCCTACTCTTACGACGAGAACATCGATAAATTCGTGAGGTTCCTCCAAACCGGCCTCGAGAATTTCAAGGCTGGCGAGTAAGAATCGTATCTCTCAGCCAATACTGTGGGCGACGCGTCCCCGCGTCGGCATAGCCATAAAAGCATTCCAACATGCCGACGCGAGACGCGTCGCCCACAGAACTAATGAATAGTAACTTTATAACCTCATACCTCCAAACTTAAAACTTTTATCTATAAACTTAAAACTCTTCAATGACAACTCTTACAACCCTCATTGTCGTGGTATTCGTGGTGGGCTATTTGCTCATCGCCACAGAGAGCCTTAACAAAATCAACAAGGCAGCCATTGCCTTGCTTATGTTCGTAGGTTGCTGGACGCTATTCATGTGCGACCCATCGCAGTACTTGCCTGCTGCTGTAGGCGACAAAGTAGCCTCTGTCGTAAGTGAAGTGATAGAGCATCATCTAGGAAGCGCATCCACCACGCTCTTTTTCCTCATGGGCGCTATGACCATCGTGGAACTTGTCGACCAAAATGGTGGTTTCAATTTCGTACGCGATATGATGCGTACAAAGAGTAAGCGCGGACTGCTCTGGCGCATTGCAGTAATGACCTTCATCCTCTCGGCCATTCTCGACAACCTCACCACGAGCATCGTCATGGTGATGATTCTCCGCAAACTAGTGACCGATCACAAAGATCGAATCATTTACGCTTCGCTAGTGGTTATCGCAGCCAACTCGGGTGGCGCAGCCTCCCCCATTGGCGATGTGACCACCATCATGCTGTGGAACAAGGGCCTCATCACAGCTGCAGGAGTGATTAAGGAGATTCTCTTACCCTCAATTATATCCATGGTGATTCCCACCTATCTGCTCTCGTTCTCGCTTAAAGGCCAACTTTCCTTCAATGCTTCAGTACAGGCGAAAGGCAGCGTGAGCGAACTTACGGCACGTCAACGCAAGGTTATATTCTTCCTCGGCGTAGGTGGTCTGATTTTCGTGCCCATCTTTAAGAGCATCACACATTTACCCCCATTCGTAGGAATCTTGCTCGTACTGGGCGTGCTATGGACCACTACGGAACTATTCTATAGCCACCTTGGCCACGCAGAAGAGAAAGGCGCTATGCAGAAACGCGTCACCAATATGCTTTCACGCATTGATATGGGCACCATTCTCTTCTTCCTCGGTATACTTATGGCTGTGGCTTGTCTCGAGACTATCGGCGTGCTCGTACAGATGGGACAAGGCCTCAACACATTCTTCAATGGCAACCATTTCATGGTGACAGGTATCATCGGTGTTCTTTCTAGCATTGTCGACAATGTGCCTCTCGTAGCAGGTTGCATGGGTATGTATCCCATACAAGCAACGGGCGACTTCGCCCAAGATGGTATTTTCTGGCAACTCTTGGCCTACTGCGCAGGTGTGGGCGGTTCGATGCTCATCATCGGTTCGGCAGCCGGTGTTGTAGTGATGGGATTAGAAAAAATCACCTTCGGATGGTATATGAAGCACATCTCTTGGATTGCAGCCATAGGCTATTTGGCTGGTATCCTCTGCTACTACGTGCAACGCGTAGTGATTGGCATGTAAACTGCTCCTATCGGTTTCATATCGGTATCATAAAATATAAAGTCCTTGAGTGGGAAGTTTAGGTAAAAAGGTCATAAAATCAACCCACTTACAGCTTACAACAAACACTCACCAAGACTTTCTCACATAATTCTCTCTCAAAAGGGTGCAGACATCTAATAAGTAGTCTGCACCCTTTTTCTATGCATCCTTTCACCTTACCCCTTCAGCCCACGCACTTTATAAAATGAGCCTACCTAATCACACATACTCACTAGATAAAGAATACCTTCTTTAGATATAGTCCGAAATAAAAACTATTATAATTATCTCTACATAGGCATTCAAGTTACGCAAAAAGGCCGTTCATGTTATCGTCCTTCGGTCGAAGGACGCATGTCCTTCGGTCGAGGGACGCATGTCCTTCGGTCGGGGGACGCACGTCCTTCGGTCGGGGGACGATGACTTAACAAACGTTTTAAGGAAACTTCTACGGCCTTTTAGCCTAATAACAATATACTTAAAGAGAACACTACAACGCAATGAATAACAACTACTATCAAAGTTTCGGATTCTGACCGCTCAAGTTAAAACCGAAAACTTGAATAACTATGATCAAAGTTTCTGATGAAAAATAGGCGCCGTTATACCGATATTTTTTTAACTTTTTAAACGAGAAACACCAAACCTATGAGCATTAAATACGAAATTCAACCCATCAAGAACTCGCAAGGAACAGGCGAAGAACGACACTTTGCACGTATCTTTGAGAGGACTCCCATGTCGGCTAACCAACTTGAAAGCCACATTCAAGATTCTTGTTCACTCACAAAAGGCGACGTGGAAGCCACGCTATCGGCATTGCGCGACGTCATGATTCGCGAACTGTCGCAAGGCAATCGTTTCGACATCCCGTCTATTGGCTACTTCTCTCTATCCGTTGACTTAGATATGCCTGAAGATAAAAGCGTAGACAAAGCACGTGCCGACTATATCAGTGTGCGCAACATCAAGTTTCGCCCCGATGCTTCTATGCTTGAAAAGATCAAAAAGAGTGTACGCTTTGAGCGTGCAAAGTTCTCCACCCGGTCAAAATCCGTAAAGGAGGAAGCCATGTTGGAAAAACTAAAAGATTATATCTCTGCCAATGGTTACATTAACCGCAGTGCGATGGAAACCCTTTTTGGCTTACGCAAGAATGCTGCGCTTGGATGGCTGAAGCATTTTACAGAAATCGGAATATTAAGAAAAGAAGGCACAATCAACGCTCCCGTGTATTTCTGGAATTCGCAATATTAAGTATTTAATTTACAAAGAAATGAAAAAGAGATTTTCTTGTTTGATTATGTGTGGTGCGATGTCTTGCGCTATGATTGCGCAAACCACAGGCAAGGAGGCCGGACATACTTGGATTGATTTGGGATTGCCCAGTGGAATTAAATGGGCTTCTACCAATATAGGTGCCACTCGTCCTCAAGACGCGGGCAACTACTATGCATGGGGCGAAACCACCCCGAAAACGGACTTTAGATGGGCCACCTACTCTCACGGAACGGCTTACAATTCGCTCACAAAGTATTCCCTAAAAGATGGATTATGGACGCTTGATGCCACCGACGATGTCGTTTCCTGTACATGGGGTGGCACATGGCGTATGCCCACCAAGAATGAATGGAGTGAACTACAAGAGCATTGTGCCTGGACATGGACTGACGACTACAACGAAACAGGTGTTGCAGGATACGTGGTTGCGAGCAAGAGCAACGATGCTTCACTCTTTTTGCCTGCGGCAGGTTGTCGTTATGCCAACCAAATTAACGAAAAAGGAGTACACGGTTACTATTGGTCGAGTTCGCTGTTCAACAACCATTCTTCTTACCGTGGCTCAGCCTACCAGTTACAATTTTTTCAGGCTATTGTCAAATCCAATTGGAACTACACACGCTATTATGGTTCTTCTGTGCGTGGTGTGTGTAATCCCTAAACGACAGAGAGCAGGGGCTTCATACAATCCTCTATGTGGAAATGACGCCTAAAATGGTATTGATCATTTACTTAAAACAGATAAAATGAAGAAGACATCGATTATATTTGCATTGGCATTCGCACTGGGCATCATGCTTCCATTTTCTTCGGCAAAAGCAAAGAAGGTGCAATTTTGGGCTAAAGGCGTCAGCGTAGAGTCTGGTTGGTACAACACCTTTCAGTTTACGAATGGTTGCTGGGCTGCCGTTAGTAGCAACATGATAGCATGGTGGCAGGATCGCATCAAGGAAAAGTACGTCTACACTGGCAAATGCTGGGATCCTGAGGAAATCAATCGCGAATTTGATACCAACTCCTATTTCGGTGACAATGGTGACTACGTATATAAAGCCCTCGATTGGTATCTGCGAGAGACGCATCCCTCCATCGCTTACACACGTAATGGTCTTTATATGTACTACCTCGATACTGACGATTACGATAATCCCATCATCTTCACACGTGGCTACATAAATTCAAACGAAGAAATATTAACCGACGCATTGCTGAGCTATTTCACCACGGGTAACTACATTGCACAAATTCGTGACAATAACCACGCTTGGACTTTGTGGGGAATTGAAGTAGATACTGAAACTAACACCATCACGCGTATATGGGTGACAGATTCTGTGCCCAATGATCGCAAAAATCCAAAAAAGGAAATTCATGCCCTCGAGCCCAAACGCTATAATAACCTTTTCTATTTCGAACGAGGAATCTTTGATGAGGAAAATAATTCATGGGGTTCTCAAGCCCTTCACCCAACGGAGTTGACCTTCTTTGGTATAGAAGGCCGATTCTTAGTGGATTCCGAAGGCGATCCCGTGTTCAAATCAAAATCACCCGCTACTCCCACCCAAGTGGAAGTGACGATGAACACAGCCGACCAACTGCAAGACGTGGCATCCATTGCCACCTTTAGCGCACCCTTTAACGCCGTAGTGCCCAATGGGGCAAAAGCATGGTATGTGAAGCAAGTGGCCGACAACAAGGCACAACTCACTGCGGTGCCCGAGGGCTATGCTATCCCTGCAGGACAAGGAGTTTTGTTAACCACGAGCTCTGCAACCGACGTGCTGATTATGAAACAAGCGGATGCCTCAACCTCTGTGGCCGAACTATCAGGCAACCTTTTGCAAGCCAACGCTCAGGGCGACCACGTGATTACATCTACCGACAATGCTTATGTGCTGAACAGCCAACAGGGACAAACAGCTTTTTACCGTGCTAAAGTGGGTAGCACATTGCCACGTTACAAGGCTTATTTGCAATGGAACGCTACGCTTCCTGCCGTAAGTATGAACTTTGGCGGCACACAGACTGCGATAAGCAACGTGGTGAATAGTAGCACAAACGCACCCATTGCGGTTTATGGCATCGATGGCCGTAAATGTTCAACTACTCAGGCCAAAGGTGGTGTATACATTGTAAATGGTAAGAAAAGAATGCTTAAACCCTAACAAAGCAAACAATACATCGACAAAAAGAAAGTAACCATCCGAAACTAGGCGAGGTGCCTAGTTTCGGATGGTTACGGCGTTGTTGCTACCTTGGGATGGTAGAAAACACAATGCTTATCCAACGATGATAAAACGTACATGAGCAAACGAACGGAAGTGCTATCCGCAAAAGGAAGAAGAATCTGCCTTCATCACTTCCCCTTCAATATCCGCTTGATATCGTTGAGCTTGTTGAGGGCTTCAAGAGGCGTCAAGTTGTTCACATCGAGATTAAGAAGTTCATCACGAATTTGGCTCAGTACAGGGTCATCAAGTTGGAAGAAACTCAGCTGCATACCCTCCTCTGTGGTCTGTGTATTGCTTTCAGCGCGTGGCACACTTGTTCCTGCCTGTGCACCGGCTTTCTCTAGGTCAGCTAGAATTTGCTCTGCACGTTTCACAATACTCTGCGGCATACCAGCAATGCGTGCCACATGAATACCGAAAGAGTGTTCACTGCCGCCACGCTGAAGCTTGCGGAGGAATACCACACGCCCTTCAACCTCGCGCACGGAAACATTCCAATTTTTGATGCGTGGGAAGAGTTTCTCCATCTCGTTGAGCTCGTGGTAGTGTGTGGCGAAGAGTGTACGTGCATGTGCCTTGGGATTCTCGTGGATATACTCCACAATGGCCCAAGCGATGGAAATACCATCGTAGGTAGATGTGCCACGTCCTAACTCATCGAAAAGCACAAGAGAGCGCTCCGTGAGATTGTTCATGATATTGGAGGCTTCGCTCATCTCGACCATAAAGGTACTTTCGCCCACGGAGATGTTGTCGCTAGCACCTACACGAGTAAATATCTTATCCACTAGCCCGATGCGAGCCGACTCTGCTGGTACGAAAGATCCTATCTGCGCCATGAGGGTGATGAGCGCCGTCTGACGCAGTAGCGCACTCTTACCAGCCATATTAGGTCCCGTCACGATGATGATTTGCTGTTGCTTCGTGTCGAGTTCCACGCTATTGGCTACATATTCCTCTCCCGGCGGCATAAGCGTCTCTATCACAGGGTGACGCCCCTCTCGAATATCTAGTGTAAGTTCTTCGTCTACGATGGGACGCACGTAGTGCCTATCGCGTGCCACATGAGCCAAGCTCTGCAAACAGTCAAGATGACTCAGTGCCATAGCGTCCTTTTGCAGTGGTGCCACATATTGGCTCACCTCATGCACAAGTTCTGCAAATAGACGCATTTCTAAATCGAGAATGCGATCTTCCGCCCCGAGAATTTTATCTTCGTATTCTTTCAGCTCTTGCGTAATGTAACGCTCAGCTTGAGCCAAAGTCTGCTTACGGATCCACGTTTCGGGGACACGTTCCTTATATGTGTTGCGCACCTCTATATAGTAGCCAAACACGTTGTTAAATCCTATCTTTAGGCTCGGAATTCCCGTAGCATCGCTTTCTCGTTGTTGGATTTTTTGGAGGAATTCTTTGCTCGAACTAGAAATTTGCCGAAGTTCATCGAGTTCTGCATTCACGCCGTTCGCTATCACACCTCCCTTATTAACCAATAAAGGAGGGTCTAGGCTGAGCGAAGACTTGATGCGGTCGCGCAAGGGAGTGAGAGCATCGAGTTCTTCGCCCACGTGGTGAATAGCTTCGCATCCCTCAGCATGAGTGCAAGCATATTTTAGCAACGCAGTGCTTTCCAATGCTAACCGAAGTTGTTGGAGTTCTCGTGGATTGACACGTCCCACTGCTACACGGCTCACAATGCGCTCCATATCGCCGATTTTGGGCAGTTCCATCTCACATAGTTCGCGAAAATCGGGATGCTTGAAAAAATGCTCCACTCCGTCCTGCCTATTTTCAATTTGAGCCACAGAGCGTAGTGGGAAGATAATCCAGCGATGAAGTTGTCGAGCGCCCATTGGCGTGAGTGTATGGTCAAGCACTTGTAGCAACGAAGTTCCCCCTTCGTTCATCGGTTGTACGAGTTCGAGGTTACGCGTGGTGAAACGATCAAGGCGTACGTAGCTATCTTCTTCAATACGTCGCAGAGCAGTGATGTGAGCCGTCTGCGTGTGTTGCGTCATTTCGAGATAGCATAGAATGGCCCCTGCAGCCACTACGCCATCTTTCAGATGGTCCACGCCAAATCCCTTGAGGTTGCGCACTTGGAAATGCTTCGTCAGTTTCTCATGGGCTGTCTGTGGGGTAAAGGCCCAATCATCGAGATCGAAGATAAAGTTTTTCGACCCGTAAAGACCTTCAAAACGGCCGCGCATGCCATGTTGTACCAATATCTCTTTCGGTGCGAAGCCCGCTAAAAGCTTGTCGACATACTCCGTAGTTCCTTCAGCTACAAGAAATTCTCCCGTAGAGATGTCCAAGAAAGAGATACCCACGGCTGCTACACCGAAATGTATAGCGGCAAGGAAGTTGTTCTCTCGCGCATTGAGCACATTATCTGTCATGGCCACGCCAGGCGTGACTAGCTCGGTAATACCGCGCTTCACAAGTTTCTTAGCCAATTTAGGGTCTTCTAATTGGTCACAGATGGCCACACGATAGCCAGCACGGATGAGTCGGGGCAAATACGTGTCGAGCGCATGGTGGGGAAATCCTGCCATTTCCGTGGCTGCCTGTGTTCCCTTATTATTACGTCGGGTCAGGGTGATGCCTAGCACCTGTGCTGCCGTAACGGCATCTTTGGCATAAGTTTCGTAAAAGTCGCCGCATCGAAACAGCAATATCGCGTCAGGGTTTTTCGCCTTGAGGTCATAAAACTGTTTCATCATCGGTGTGAGTTTCTCTGCTTCTGTAGCCATGGGAAGATTATATGGTAAAAACGCTTGACAACTCTCGTCGGCTCTTGCCGCATCGGATGTCAAGCGCATAATAATTCTATTAATAAAGATGGTAGAGAAAGTGAAGAGAAATAAATTTGCCTTGCAAAGCATTCTTCATAAACTCTTCAACTTTTAAACTTCTATACATTTAAACCATCCATCGTACCCCCGCTGAGAATCGAACTCAGATCACTGCTTTAGGAGAGCGGTGTTCTATCCATTGAACTACGAGGGCTCCAAATCATCGGACAAAGTTACACTTTTATTTGCACTTTCTGTCTTTTCATGATGGATTTTTGGCAATGAGGATTTGTTTGGATTTCTTCTCGCAATGATTTTCCTCGCGCCTGATCGTTAGTGGTAACTCCCTTACTGACGAGCAAGTTTCGGACCGAAAGAGAGATCGCCTGCATCGCCCAGTCCGGGCACGATATAAGCATCGTCGTTGAGCACAGGATCGACAGCTGCCACCCAAAGCGTAATATCATCATCAGGAAACACACGGCATAGGTGGTCTATTCCTTCTTGTGCAGCAATAGCGCAGCAGATGTGCAATTTTTTAGGGGTTCCGTGACTAAGGAATGCCTTATAAGAGAGTTCTAGCGAACCACCCGTAGCGAGCATCGGATCGACCATAAGGAAAGTACACCCGTCGAGATTCGGTGCAGCGATATACTCCACATGGATTTTGATATTTTCGCGTGTGCCCTCCTCACGATAAGCTGCCACGAAAGCAGAATCGGCCTGATCGAAAGTGTCGAGAAAGCCCTCGTGAAAGGCTAGTCCGGCACGCAACACGGTGCCCACTACGATGCGATCGTCATAGGTTGGCACATCTTTAGTGCCGAGCGGTGTAGTGATGGTCTTATCGCTATAATCGAGTGTGCGACTCACCTCGTAGGCTATGGCGCGAGCTATGCGCTGCATATTGCGGCGAAATAGGGTACGATTGTCCTGAATATTGACGTCGCGCAGTTGCGCCATGTATGAGTTTATCACAGAACTGCGTTCGCCAAGATTGATTACTTTCATGAAATATGAATCTGTGGAATAATATAGTCAGTTTGCTTTATTGTGATTAGGGATAATCCAAATCTCTGCAAAGTTAATACGTAATGAGCGATAAGCCAAAAAAAGAATTAGGGAAAAGTTGACGGGTTAACAAGTTGACTAGTTAACGAAGATGTTTGTACAGTGAGTATCCATACATTCTTACCCGTTAACTTGTCAATCTGTTAACCCGTCAGTCCTATTACTTCAGGATGAATAGAACCACCCTAAGAGTCGTTACTTAATCAGTTTATCTCCTTTTGCGGTTACGTAGATGCCTTTTGTGGGAACTTCCACTCGACGACCGCTGAGATCGAAAAAAACATTTTCTCCCTTTGCTTGAGGAACGCTGATAGCAGGTGATCCAATCCCCGTGGCCACCTGACCAGGAGCTAGCCAATCGATGGGGAATACACCATAGTTTTGTATGTAGCCAGTGCTGCAAGAAGCGTCTTCATAGAAAATAGCCACCTGACCGTCGCCAGTAATATCCATCGTAGAATAGCCTGACGAGGGCAGACATGCCACAAATTCTTTGGTCCAAGTCTTACCTTGATCGAAAGAAGCCTTCACGGTGAGATTTTTGCGCGCTGAGCCATTGTTGACGTAAGAGTGAAGAAGCACATTCTCATTAAAATAGAGAATGTCGCCGTTGCAAGCAACACCATTGATGTCAGCCCACTTGCTCTGAGTGCCCCAAGTCATACCACCATCGGTCGAAGTATTGTAACCACGCTGACCATATTGACGTACAGAAATCATCACGGTACCATCGGCCAATTCTACGAGTTTCGATTCATCGCCTCCGCTATAAGCAGAATTGGGCGACATGTGCCAAGTTTCACCTTCGTCGTCAGAGTAGATGATGTATTCCTGGATATTATTACCAGCGAAACGGTGGCTCATGGCGAACATGATACGGCCATTAAGTGAGGTGTTGCGCTGACGCTTCAGTACGATGCCACGACCTGAACCTGCGAATGAGCCAAGCACCTGACCCTGTGTGTAAGTGCCTTTATAGAGTTCGTCCTTGAGCGAACGGGGGGTGCTCCAAGTGTCGCCGCCATCCTCAGAAGTGACAATGAAAGGAATAATAGGGTTGGTAGAAGATGAACTAAAGTAGGCCTGACCTGCCACCATGATAGCGATGAGTTTACCATTGTTGGTCTCCACGAGCGCTGCATCACCAAATCCGTTCTCAGCAACGCCGACTAGTTTGTGGTGAGCTTCCGAGCCAGCCACGAGTTGGCTCTCGCTCCAGGTCTTACCATTGTTGTCGGAATGGCGTTCGTATACATCGATATGGTTGGGAAGGTCACCATTGTGGCTGAAACGATTGTCGGCCATCACTACTACACGTCCATTCTTCTCTGCATTCCCATCCTTCTGGTTGTGAAGCACTACCATAGCGGGGATACGCCAATAGTGTGTACCGAGCAAATAGGGCTGGAAGGGAGTTGATTGTACGGACCAGATGCGGGCTACGCCTTCAGGATTACCGTTGCTTACTGCAAAGTCAGCGGCATCGGAGCCATAGCTAAAACTGAGCAATGAAGCATCCACCACATCGTTAATCTTCGCATCATCGGCAATATCGGCTGTTACGTAGAAAATGCTATAGCCAGGATTCATATCCACGTTTTTTTCTACTGGGATAGTCACTTCGTTGGTAGTAGGAGCAACTAAAGTGCCCACGAGGGTTGCTTTGCGCTCGCCTGCGGTGATGAAGTCGTAGTTTTCAGAAACGAACAGCTTAATATTCTTCAAATCCTTCACGTTCGTAGCACCGAGGTTGAGCTTCACACCCTTGAGGGGCAGAGATCCCTTGAAACTTGCTACTACGACATCAAAGCGGAGCAGTACCTGTTCCTTGTTGCCAGGAGCATAGATTTGCGATCCCGATGCCACGTTTGCACTGGCAATGGCAGGAGCAGCGTTGAGTTCCTCGTCGGTGATTTCCTCTAACTTCCATGCCGAAGCGGTGTTGAGGCCACCATTCCACATTACGAGCACACTGCCATCTTTCTGTGCGTGGATGGGATATTTGCCGTCGGGGGTGATATTGAATGCACCCTCGCCAAGCGACTTCACGGTGAAGGCAGTCTTGGCGGTCTTCGAGGTGGTGGTAGCACCTGTCATCTCTGTAGAGTTGGGCTCGATGTATTCGCCAGTGGCATAGCTCTTCACGTAGAACTTGCCCGAACCTGCGTCTTCAAAAGTCCATGCATAGGGAGCAGCCACTACCTTAGCACCCCACATGGGCTGGCTCTGCGAGCCGGTGCTGTAGATGTAGCTTCCCTGGCAGTAGTCGGCTGAGGGGCCTGATACGATGTAGTAAGTCTTACCGGCTTGCACCTGTATCATCTTGGCGGTGTATGCCTCGATAGCGGCTTTCACTTCGTCCTCGGTGGTAGCAGCATTGACGGCTGTCTTGAAGGCTTCGCGGTCGGCCGTGGCGTACTGTCCGGGATTGGTACCCTCTTGTGTGTTCTTGAGCATGCTGAGAGCCTTTGTCTGTGCCTGTCCTAAGGCATCCATGGGCACGTATTCAAAACGATATTGACAACCTTCGTCACCTGTTGTTGTGCCGCTGCCCCAGTTGTAGAGCTTGTAGGAAGGACCATCCTGACTAGTGTTAAATTGTGCCGTACCACTAACAATGATATAGAGGTCGTCTTGGCCATCAATAGCTTTGATGGTCCAGTCGCTACCTTTATCAGCAGCTACGCCGACATACTGTGCGGGTTTACCCGTAGTAGCGGTAGCCGAGATGGAAGTGCCATCCATGTTGATAATCTTGTAGGTACCAGCGGTAGTACCTGCCTCGAAGCGCCACAGGAGTGCTTCTTCGTAGGGAGTGGTAGCATCCTTGGTATTGGTGATACCTTGTCTCGAGCCGTTGGAAGTGATGGAGAGCCCACTGCGGTTTGGCGTAAAGATACGGTACCACTTAGGGCTTGCTTCTGTAGAAGCCTGCACCTCGTCAGCCATAGCTGGCTGTGCTGCGCCAAGCCCAGTCAGTGCCAGTGTGGCAACAAGTGCCTTGAAGTAGTTTTTCTTCATAATTATTGGTATATTTGTTAGATGATTGTTTTAAGAAAGGAGAAGGGGTAACTATTTATAGGAAGTGGGGGCGAAGCGTCTCGCTTCGGCTATCTGCGCGAAGGCTCGATGCCTATAACAGAGTAATACCTATTCTTAATATCACTATCCTTTCTTCCCCCCTAGCACGGAATTAGGGTCGAATTTGGAGATAGCGTCGCGCATGGCGGTATCGCCCTTGAGATTTTCAAACTTATAATAATCCATGAAGCCCATGTTGCCTTCGCGCAGAGCTTGGGCAAGAGCCTTGGGCACCTCTGCTTCAGCTTGTATTACTTCGGCACGAGCCTGCTGAGCCTTAGCCTTCATTTCTTGCTCGGTGGCTACGGCCATAGCACGACGCTCCTCGGCCTTGGCCTGAGCAATGTTCTTGTCGGCATTGGCTTGATCCATCTGCAAGGTGGCACCGATATTCTTACCTACATCGATATCGGCAATGTCGATTGAGAGAATCTCATAAGCCGTACCCGCATCAAGTCCCTTGGAGAGGACTAGTTTGGAGATAGAGTCTGGATTCTCTAGCACCTGTTCATGCGTTTCTGCAGAACCAATAGACGATACGATACCCTCGCCCACACGAGCTAGAATAGTATCTTCGCCAGCACCACCCACGAGCTGATGAATGTTGGCGCGCACTGTCACACGAGCCTTGGCGATAAGCTGAATACCATTCTTTGCCACAGCTGCCACAGGTGGAGTATCAATCACCTTTGGATTGACACTCGTCTGCACAGCCTCGAAAACATCGCGACCTGCAAGGTCAATGGCTGTGGCTTTCTCAAAAGAGAGGTCGATATTGGCTTTCGAGGCTGACACGAGGGCATGCACCACACGCTGCACATGACCGCCCGTCATATAGTGAGCTTCGAGATTGTCGCGTGTCACGGTGCGAAGGCCTGCCTTGTGAGCTTCAATGAGGCTAGGCACAATCACGTTGGGCGGTACGTTACGGATACGCATCAAGAAAAGCTGAATAAGCGAAATCTTTACACCCGATACTTTGGCACTAAGCCAAAGAAAGAATGGCACGAAATGAAAAAAAATGCTGAGGCATACAATGGCTACTACCACTACGACGGATATAACCACGGGATCATTGATAAACATACGCTTTTGTTTTTCTTGGCACAAGATAGCGCTTAGAAGGTAAGACGATGTTTACTTACTACATAGCTCCGCTGCCTATCTTATGAGCAATTTAGGGTGAATAAAATTGTGATTTTTAGGCCACGTTGTACGGATTTTTAGAGGCTCATTCCTCTGGATATTCTGCACGCAATGTACCAACTGCAAATATAGGAATTTTCGGACGTAATGTCCAAATTTTTTGAACTTAATTGGTGCTCATCGGCGGCAAATGTGACCACTCTTACAAAACAGAGAAATAGTTGTGTACAACTTATACACTTTCTCTGCTACACACCTCGCACGCGCGCTTTACCCATCAAAAGGAAATTGATGCCATTGCTCTTCCTTGACAATCATGGCAAACTACTACATATTTTGTTAAAAGACAGAGAATGCTTTGGATGCGCGCGTTTTTATTGTACTTTTGTACGAAATTAGCCTTATTGGGCCTCTTTTCATACAAACCCGAAAGAAATGAGCAAGAAAAAAAAGATACGTTCGGCAGGAAAATTTGCCACCATCACCACAGGAATTAGCACTACACTCGTGCTCGTACTTCTAGGCATGATAGTACTCTTTGTAAGCATCGGCAACAATTTTAGCCGACAGCTACGCGAGGGGCTTTTCGTGGAGGTGATGCTCAACGACAGCATATCTCACCACGACCTTCTAGCCGTGCAATCTCACTTACGCCATGCTCCCTATGCTAGGGCTGTGAGCTACAAGTCGAAACTGCAGGGTATTGCTGAAATGAACGAAGCCCTTGGGGGCGACATGGGCGAATTTCAGGGCTCTAGCCCTATCCCCGCAGAGTTTGAAGTTTATCTTAAAGCCGACTATGCCAACCTCGACAGCCTAAAACGCTACGAAGGGGATATGCAAAAGTTGCAAGGCGTGACGGAAATCAACTATCCGCGCGACATCATGCAGAAACTTGACCGCACGATACCTTCGGTGAGCATCATTCTGCTCGTGGTGGCAGCCTTGCTAGCCGTGGTATCATTCTCGCTCATCAACAATACTATCCGCATGAGCGTGTATGCTCGCCGATATAGCATCCACACAATGAAACTAGTTGGAGCTAGTTGGGGTTTCATTCGCCGCCCCTTTATATGGCAAGCTCTACGCATTGGTATTGTAGCAGCCGTAATAGCCGGTGGCCTGCTTGGTGCTGCGCTCTACTATCTGCGCTTTGAAGCTGGCACAGGCGACATCTATTTCAATCAACTCGTCACGCCAGACGTGTGGATATATACCATTGGTACCATCTTTGCCTGCGGCATCGTTCTGACAGTGCTCTGCGCCTTCTTCTCCGTGAACAAACACCTGAGAAATAAGACAGTGGTGTAATAGAGAGAGTGATGATGTGGCCGACTTGTTGCACGGCGGCACTGCAGAAAAGTAAACACCACTGAAGCCCCACGCTCCATCCTTTCTGCCAAGACGCGACGCGTCAGCTACAAAAAAGAACTCCTCATTTTCCTTTATAGCAAACAAACAACAAAATATACATAACGCACACAATGAAAACTACTGCCAAGAAAGTGTTCGCTTTTGATCGCACGAACTTCATCCTCCTAGCCATCGGTATGGCCGTGGTAATCGTCGGCATGATTTTAATGTCGGGCTCGGGTTCCAACGAATCAACATTCAATACCGCCATCTTCGACGCACGCCACGTAAAGGTGGCTCCCGCCGTAGCCCTCTTTGGCTACCTTTTCATCATCTATGCCATCGTGCGCCGCCCCCGAGACAAGCAAAGCACAAAGGAAGAAACTACGAATGAAAAGAACTTTACAGAAGGAAATAAATAAAGACAATTGAGCTACGACACCTCACAAAGGTAACTCCATATCAATCTTTCTCATAAACCCATAACACAAGATAAAGAATGAATACCCTCCAAGCCCTTATCATGGGGCTTCTGCAAGGACTCACAGAATATCTCCCCGTGAGTAGCAGCGGACACCTCACCATAGCTTCTGAACTCTTCGGCATCGACGGCGAAAGCAATATGACTTTTACCATTGCCGTACACGTGGCCACCGTACTTAGCACCCTCGTCATTCTCGGCAGCGAAATAGGGAAAATTCTCAAGGGCATGTGTAACCCACTCTCCCCTCGCTCTCTCAAGGGCAACGGAACCTTCCTCAATCGTCTCAACCCAGACCAACGCTACGTGCTCAATATCCTTGTATCGATGATTCCCATCGGCATTGTGGGCGTATTCTTCAAGGACCAGGTGGAAGAGATCTTTGGATCAGGTCTGCTCGTAGTGGGCATTTGTCTTCTCCTGACGGCCGCTTTACTCACATTCTCCTACCTAGCCCGTCCGCGTCAACGCGAGAACATCTCGCTCAGCCATGCCTTCATCATAGGTTTAGCACAAGCAGTAGCCGTGCTCCCCGGCCTCAGTCGTTCGGGTAGCACCATTGCCACAGGATTGCTCCTCGGCAATAAAAAAGAGAAGTTAGCACAATTTTCCTTTCTCATGGTAATCCCCCCCATTTTGGGCGAAGCACTGCTTGACGTGCTCAAGATGGTGAAAGGTGAAGAAGCCACAGGAGGTATCGATACGCTTCCTCTCATCGTAGGATTCGTTGCAGCATTTATCTCAGGATGTGCAGCATGTAAATGGATGATAGGTATCGTCAAGAAGGGAAAACTCATCTACTTTGCCTACTATTGCGCCATTGTCGGCGTAGCATCCATTGTCTACTCCTTACTTAAATAAAGCAAGAAAGTTTTTACTTGAAATATCGGATTGGAATCTCGAGAAGACCAATGAACATCCGATATTTTGCTCCACAATATATGGCTAAGAAACAGACCATAGCAGACTATATTCTGCCCCCCGTAGCCTTAGAAGCGCTTTCCACCCCAAACGATGCGCAGCCTCACTTCACAAGCATTGATGTGCTAAAAGACTTCATAGTCCACCCCAATGTGACCACAGAAGATGGCAATCCGCTCATGGGCGGCATCCTGCCCTGCGTCGTGGCTTTTGATAAACCACTCCACATGACCTCATTTCAGCTCGTGGCAAAGGTAAGATGGGTACTATCCCGAGCGCTTGGTAAAAAGAAAATTAAGATAGGCCACGCTGGCACACTCGACCCTTTGGCCACAGGTGTAATGGTTGTTGCCACAGGACGAGCCACAAAACTCATCGAAGAGTTGCAAAGTGGCGTGAAAGAATACTTTGCCACAATCAAGCTAGGAGCTACAACTCCGAGTTTCGATCTAGAACACCCCATTGATCGTACCTTCCCCACTGAGCATATTACCGAGGAAATGATACGTCAAGTGCTCACACAATTTGTGGGCGACATCATGCAAGTGCCGCCCGTATTCTCAGCGTGCAAGATAGAAGGTAAACGTGCTTACGACCTCGCTCGTAGCGGACAAACACAAGAAGAGGTACAACTCAAAGCTAAACCTTTACACATTGACTGCATAGAGCTTACAGAATGTCACCTTGAACGGCAGGAGATGACCATCCGCGTAGTCTGCTCGAAAGGCACCTATATCCGTGCCTTGGCGCGCGACATCGGCGAAGCCCTCGGAAGCGGAGCTCATCTCACAGCACTCAGACGCTCACGCGTAGGCCACTTTACCCTTGATCGTTGCTTCTCAATCGAAGATTTCACACAATTGATTGAAGCAAAATAGAAGTGCTACAAGGATGAGAAAGAGGGCTTGTAGCTCTCTTCATAATCCATGCACATTTTCAATCACATCATCAATAAAACAGGCATTTTCCTATCAGAATAGCCAAAGAAACTCCTCATACCGATATGAAGCTATCACAGTTTAAATTCAAACTCCCTGAAGATAAAATTGCACAATACCCCGCACCCCATCGCGACGAATGCCGCATGATGGTGCTCCACCGCAAAACGGGAGATATAGAACACCTCATGTTTAAAGATTTGCTCACTTTCTTCGACGAAGACGATGTGTTCATATTCAACGATACGAAGGTGTTCCCTGCACGTCTCTACGGCAATAAGGAGAAGACTGGCGCACGCATCGAAGTATTTCTACTGCGCGAACTTAATCAAGAACTCCGCCTTTGGGATGTGCTCGTAGATCCAGCTCGCAAGATTCGCATCGGCAACAAGCTCTATTTTGGTGAAGACAATTCTATCGTGGCCGAGGTAATCGACAATACTACAAGCCGCGGACGTACGCTCCGCTTTCTTTATGACGGCGACCACGAAGAGTTCAAGCGCTCGCTCTATGCCTTGGGAGAAGCTCCTATTCCTCGCTTCATAGGCCGCGAAAGCGAACCCGAGGATTTGGAACGCTTCCAGTGTATCTTCGCCAAAAACGAGGGTGCAGTGACGGCTCCTACAGCAGGTATGCACTTCTCACGCGAAATGATGAAGCGCATGGAAATTAAGGGTATTAAAGAGGCTTTTATTACGCTTCATTGCGGCCTTGGCAACTTCCGCAATACCGATGTGGAAGACCTTACTAAGCACAAGATGGACTCGGAACAGATGTTTGTAGGCGAAGCATGCTGCAACATTGTCAATTCTGCCAAAGATCAAGGTCATAAAATCCTGGCCGTTGGTACTACCGTACAACGTGCCATTGAAGCTTCATGTAGCACGGACAATCGCATAAAGGAGTTTGAAGGATGGACAAACAAGTTTATCTTCCCTCCCTACGAGTTCCACGTGGCTGATGCCATGCTCTCCAATTTCCACCTCCCTTACTCCACCCTGCTCATGCTCACTGCTGCATTCGGTGGCTACGATGAGACAATGAATGCTTACAACGAGGCACTGAAGCACGACTATAAGTTTGGTCCTTTCGGCGATGTGATGCTTATCATTGATTAATCACAGCCTCTCATCTTAATTTATAGCGAGGCGAAGCTCCCCTCCAAGTAGCTTCGCCTCGCTGTTTTTATAAAGACTTAGATTCTGAAATATCTAGCGTTTCTCTTGTGTCTATAAAAAGGCTGATATATTGAATTTTTGTTTTAACCTGAGTTATATATAAATAGAAGGGCTAGAAATATTAGAAGCCCCCACACGAAAAATATGCTCTACCTCTCTCTCGGCACCAACCTAGGCAACCGCCTTCACAATATCGAACAAGCCACGCAACTCATAGCCCAGCGCATAGGTCGCGTAGTAAAGACTGCCACACCCATACAGACCGCTCCCGTAGGGTTCAGCTCAGATAACCAATTTCTCAATACAGCCATAGCGGTTGAAACCTCGCTCTCTGCCACCGACATACTACGTATAACGCAAGATATTGAGCGAGATATGGGGCGCACACAGAAAAGCGTAGATCATACCTACCACGACCGCATTATCGATATAGACCTGCTCCTTGTCGACCACCACGTGATTCATAACGAATCTCTCTCTTTGCCTCATCCAGAGCTAACCAACCGTCTCTTTGTGCTCGAACCCCTAGCCGAAATAGCTCCTACTTTAATACATCCTCTTTACGGCAAAACCATCAGCGAACTTTTTGCTTTACGCAAGCGATGCTCTATTGAACTCTTAACCTCCGCTCAATGTACGAAGCAGACCCTTCAAGCGATTAATCATCTTTTGCCACAACTGTCAGCTTCAGCCAATCAACTATCCCTCGAAAGCCTTCAACAACTAGAAAGTGCAGACAATATAAACCGAATGGTGTACTTACTCCTCCGCACCGAAAATACTGAAAGTACGGACAATCGCATCATCGGCACTGCCACCCTATGTCTGTGTCCGTTGCTCACTGGCACAAAAGCATGGATAGAAGACGTCGTAGTAGATGCTAATGAACGCGGAAAAGGCTACGCCCGTATTCTACTCGAACACTTGATTTTCCAGGCACGACAGCGCGGTGCCGATAGTGTAAACCTTACTTCTCGACCCTCGCGCATAGCCGCCAATAGACTTTACCAATCGCTAGGTTTCCAACTTCGGGAAACAAACGTATATAAAATGGACATTGCATTATCTAGCCTAACGGACAGATAATCCCCATACAACGAAAGATTCAACTTCCTATATTCTTAAAATCCTATAATAGTTTGTAACTTTGCACTCCAAACGATATTAATGCTTTGGGGCTTCTCAGCGTACGCTTACACCTTCAGTACGCATCTTCACAAAGCACAGACAGACAAAACAAATGGATTTACTACACATTGTGACGCAGATGCTAATGATATTTGGCATCGTAATGGTGGGACTTTTTGCTGCAAAGCGAGATTTATGGTCGGGCGATCTTGACCGAAAACTCTCCGTCTTCATCATGAATATTTCCATGCCTGCACTTATTTTGGCCTCTGTGATGGGAAAAGATCTCGCTTTTGAGAATTCCGAACTCATTGCGCTTGGCATCGTAGCAGTGGTCAACTATGTGGTGCTTATCGGTCTAGCCTATCTCATTCCCCACATATTTAAGGTGAACAAGTCGCGCTTAGGAATCTTCCGCTTCATGCTTGCCTTTGGCAATGTGAGTTTTATTGGCTATCCCGTGTGCGACGCAGTGTTCGGTCCAAAAGCTGTATTCTGTGCTTCCGTGCTCAATATTCCGTTTAATCTCTTAGTGTTTACCATCGGTGTGTCCTTTATCAATGGTGGCAAAGCCAAGAGTGCCTTCTCGCCAAAACTGATTCTTTCGCCATGCGTCATAGCCTCGCTCATAGCTGTGGTTATTGCTATTGCACGCATTAAAATGCCCACTCCCATAGGAGAATGGTTTCATCTGCTAGGCGACCTCACCACACCTTGCGCCTTGCTCATCATCGGTTCGAGCCTTAGCCACATCCCCGTGAAAGACATGTTTGGCAATCGTTTCGTCTATTCCATGACGCTGTTACGACTCATCGTCCTCCCTCTAGCCGTAGGAGGCGTGCTTGCTCTCATGGGAATCAACCCCTTTGTGAGCGATGTAGCCGTTGTGCTCAGCGCCATGCCCGTAGCCACCAATGGTATTATGCTCTGCTTACAATATGGACAGGACGAACGCGTAATGACGCAGGGACTTTTCTTCACCACCTTGCTTTCCGTTGTCACCATCCCTCTAGTGGCTTATCTTGCAAGCCTATTTTAATATTGGATTTTCTCATTAGAAATTCTCTATAAAAAATGCACATCGCACCTACCTCAAAATCTAATGCGCGTAAAATACTCCGAAAGTAATAATGAAATATTAAGATTACACCCCTTAACCTAATATATTACTATCTCTGCAGACATACACCTTTAGTACAATATAAATATCACCCTATACACAGAAGGCTTCAGTTCTAACGAATTGAAGCCTTCTGTATTTGTTATATTAGGTCAGCGGATATTCCCGGTGGGTATTACCCTAATGTCGTATGTTTGTCCATTTCCTTGTTGTAAGCAGTAGAGTGACCCACTTTACCATACACGATCAATAGGGTGTGGAATACAAATTGGGACAGCATTTATGAAGGAAACGCATCATCTCTGCTTACGAAGCATAAAAATATCTATGTACCCTGTTTGTAATACCTTCTTCTTCCTTCTAATTCCTTTTTCTCCCCTCTGGCGGCTAAGTGAGAAAATTCCTCCCTTTTAAGCACAACACACCACGCCTATATAAATACACGCGCGCGCGAGGCAAAATCACCTCGTTATGCGTTCAAAATCAGTCTATCCTATCGGTCTTTATCCATAGAGTCTATCGGTCTTCATCATTAGCACCTAACGGTCTTCATCGTTAGCACCTATCGGTCTTCATCGTTAGAGTACTAAGATTTAGGTCGTAGAAACAGCTTAATCTTCATCGTCAAAATTACTAATCGTATATAGTCTATATATACACAAAGAGTGTGCACAGAGAAACCATGCACACTCTTATTTTTATCAAGTATAACTCATTTCAAAAATAGGAGAATGAGCTATGCAGATTCTTTATTAGAGCTGAGGACCAGCGGCAACGAGAGCCTTACCAGCTTCGTTAGTCTCGTACTTCTTGAAATTCTTGATGAAGCGAGCTGCGAGATCCTTAGCCTTCTCTTCCCATACAGAAGCGTCAGCGTAAGTGTCGCGAGGATCAAGAATCTTAGGATCAACTCCAGGAAGTTCAGTAGGAACAACGAAGTCGAAGAAGGGGATAGTCTTAGTAGGAGCCTTATCGATAGAACCATCGAGGATAGCATCGATGATACCACGAGTATCACGGATAGAGATACGCTTACCAGAACCATTCCAACCAGTGTTAACGAGGTATGCCTTAGCACCGTTAGCTTCCATCTTCTTTACGAGTTCTGCAGCATACTTAGTGGGGTGCAATTCGAGGAATGCCTGGCCGAAGCAAGCTGAGAATGTAGGAGTAGGCTCAGTGATACCGCGCTCAGTACCAGCAAGCTTAGCAGTGAAGCCTGAGAGGAAATAGTACTGTGCCTGCTCAGAAGAAAGAATAGATACGGGAGGAAGTACACCAAAAGCATCGGCAGAAAGCATGATAACTTGCTTTGCAGCGGGACCCTTGCTGATGGGCTTAACGATGTTCTTGATGTGATAGATAGGATAGCTTACACGAGTGTTCTCAGTTACGCTCTTATCAGCAAAGTCGATTTTGCCGTTAGCGTCAACGGTAACGTTCTCAAGAAGTGCATCGCGCTTGATAGCACCATAGATATCGGGCTCGCTTTCCTTATCAAGGTTGATAACCTTAGCATAGCAACCACCTTCATAGTTGAACACACCATTGTCATCCCATCCGTGTTCGTCATCACCGATGAGCTTACGCTTAGGATCGGTAGAGAGGGTAGTCTTACCAGTACCAGAGAGGCCGAAGAAGATAGCTGAGCTAGTCTCGTCCATGTTGGTATTGGCAGAGCAGTGCATAGAAGCGATGCCCTTGAGGGGGTTGTAGTAGTTCATCATAGAGAACATACCCTTCTTCATTTCACCACCATACCAAGTGTTGATGATCACCTGCTCGCGGCTAGTAATGTTGAATACAACGGCAGTTTCAGAGTTGAGGCCGAGTTCCTTATAGTTAGTTACCTTAGCCTTAGAAGCATTGTATACGATAAAGTCGGGCTCGAAGCTTTCAAGTTCTTCCTTTGAAGGACGGATGAACATGTTAGTTACGAAATGAGCCTGCCAAGCAACTTCTACGATGAAGCGCACAGCCATGCGAGTTTCCTTGTTGGCACCACAGAAACCATCTACTACGAAGAGACGCTTGTTAGAAAGCTCCTTCTTAGCGATTTCCTTAACGGCTTCCCAAGCTTCCTTAGAAGCGGGCTTGTTGTCGTTGGGATATTCGGGAGTAGTCCACCATACTGTGTCCTTAGAATTTTCGTCCATTACGATGAACTTATCCTTAGGAGAACGGCCGGTGTAGATACCTGTCATTACGTTTACGGCGCCGAGCTCAGTCTCTTGGCCTTTCTCGAAACCTTCGAGGCCTGCCTTAGTTTCCTCTTCGAAAAGTTGCTCGTAAGAGGGGTTGTGCACGATCTCAGTAACACCGGTAATACCGTACTTAGTCAAATCTAATGTTGCCATAATGATTTATTGAATTATAAAATAAATTGGTTTACTTGTTTGGGCTTGGATGAGCAGCGAATACGCTACATTTCCTTTACCGCAGCAAAAGTACGAAAAAGTTGGTGCAAATGGAAAGTTTTAGCGCATTTTATTTTCACTCTTTCCGTGGCGTTTACGCTTTGACATTTGCTGTTGGCAGTTTGTAGGGTTAGGGAGCGAAAAATGCTTATTCTTTACCCATTTTATATAGGAAATGAGCGATTCCGTCTTCTTCGTTAGAAAGCGTAACATAGTCGGCCTCGGCACGCACTTCTGGTGCAGCATTAGCCATAGCCACTCCGCATCCAGCATAGCGAAGCATGGAAAGGTCATTATAACCATCACCAAATGCGAGCAGGTCTGTGCGGTTCATGCGGAGGTGGGCGAGAAGACGCTCAAGGCTTTTGGCCTTATCTATACCAAGGGGAACGAGTTCCACAAAGAAAGGAGCGGAACGATATACGTCCATAGTGCCCTCAAGCATTTTACTCAGGTCGGCTTCGGCATGCACCATGGCTTCGGGCTCTCCTGTGAGGAGGAGCTTGGTAGGCTGCGATTCGATGGCTTCAAGTAGATTGGTTACAGAGCGGATTTTCATCTTATTGATGCGGCTTTCTTCTATAACATAAGGGTCATCAGGAAGTTCGGTCACTATTTCAGAACCTACATAACCCAAAAGTGCATAGCGATGGGTGCGAGCATACTGATGAATAAGTGACACAGCATCATGAGGTAGGTGGCTGGAATAGAGTTCCTTACCCGTACTTATATCTACTATTTTTCCGCCATTATATGAAAGAATATACCCACCTTTTTGGGGCATTTCTAGACATTCTGCTACTGGCATGATGCCGTAAGTAGGGCGTCCTGATGCAAGCACAAGCACTGTGCCTTGACTTTCAACTTGGAGCAAGGCTTGGCGAGTGAGAGGAGTAACTTCTTTATTATGATTAGTGAGTGTTCCGTCGAGGTCGAGGGCTATTACAGAGTACATTCTTTGAATTTTATTAGATAATTAGGGAGATGAAGTGATGTTAGGTAGCCACAGAAAAGAAAATTTACCTTCTTACCTTTCGATTTTTTTAAAGGATAGCCTTATCACCTCATAACTTCTTATTATTCCCTATAATTTTAAAAATAGTCTCCATTCACACGTTGAACTTCCCACATCACGATGCCAGCCGTAACGCTTACGTTCATAGAGTGTTTGGTTCCATATTGGGGAATTTCAAGGGCTTGATCGCAAGCGTCTACCACGTCTTGTCTTACTCCTTTTACTTCATTGCCCATTACGAGTGCATAGCGGCGATGAGGCTCAAAACTGAAGGTGCCAAGTTTGAGGCTGCCCTCTACTTGTTCTACTGCCAATACTGTGTAACCTTCCTTCTGCAGTAAAATAACTGCTTCTAGGGTATCATCGAAGTGGCGCCAACTAACGGAATTTTCTGCTCCAAGAGCTGTCTTGTGAATTTCAGCCGATGGTGGGGTAGCAGTAATACCACACATATAAACAGCTTCCACACGGAAAGCATCTGCCGTGCGCAATACGCTTCCCACATTGTGAAGCGAACGCACATTGTCGAGTACCATCACTAGAGGAAGTTTTTCAGCTTGGTGAAATGTTTCTACATCGATGCGGTTGAGATCTTCTACCGTAAGTTTTCTCATTTTAGGGATTACTTTCTTGCTACTAATGTTATTTTATTCTTGTTGCTATCGATAGTATATTCGTTTGAATATAGGGTACAACTTTTTTGTCATCGGCGAAGTTACGAAAAAGCCGTGGATAACCATGTTTATACCACGTGGAAAATGTGTTGAAGTCGATGTTAACAAAACTCGTTTCTGAGACAAATAAAGCGCTCTATCGTTATCCACGAGTTAACAATCTTATTCGCAGTTAATCAGCATTCCTTTCCACTATTTTCTCCCCCTTTTCATATATTTTTTTTCTACTCATGGATGTTTTCCACGAGGTGTTTATAAGTAAATTTTCACTCCCTTAGATCTGTACATATATGAGAGGAAAATAGCGAATATACAATGTTGAAAACAATGTAGAAAAACCTCGTCTTAATGGGGATAACTTCATGACCAAATATATTCCTTACAAAGTATTCACATTTTCCACAGACTACTATACCCATCATAGGATTCATCTCTTTTTTCTATAGAGTAAAAAGAAAAGAAAGAATAGTAAGATTATAAAGTGAAAGCAGAACGTGTGGAAAAACTCAGGGCTTGTGGTAAAAAATCGTACTAGTGATTGTATAGGTAAAAGAGATGACAGGCATTCGAGCCATTGAGTGCTTCCTCTAGCTTTGTGTGTAATGTGCTACTTCCTTGTTGATTCTTTAATAGTCCCTTTACCATGAACACTTTCAATGGGAAAGTAAAACGAGTGAAGAAAAAAGGTAAAACCCAAAACATTTCCGTAACTTTGCATGATTCATCACGTCACATCATTTTAATCGCCCCATCGTGGGGTTGCACTTCATGAACGAAAGCATACAGATAAAAGGAGCAAGGGTAAACAATCTTAAAAACATCAGTTTGGATATTCCGCGCGATAAACTCATCGTGGTGACTGGCCTTTCGGGGTCGGGCAAATCGTCGTTGGCCTTCGATACGCTTTATGCAGAAGGTCAACGACGCTACGTGGAGAGTCTTTCGGCTTATGCTCGCCAATTTTTGGGACGTATGCATAAGCCTGAATGCGACTATATAAAAGGCATGCCACCAGCCATTGCTATCGAACAAAAGGTGACAAGCCGCAATCCGCGATCGACTGTGGGTACAAGCACTGAGATTTATGAATACTTACGCTTGCTATTTGCCCGTGTGGGGCATACCTTTTCTCCTGTGAGCGGTGTTGAAGTAAAGCGCAACACGGTGCAAGATGTTGTAGATTGTATGCTCTCCTATTCTGAGGGTACGAGATTCACTGTACTTGCTCCCATGCGTGTGCGTCCGAGAAGAAATTTCGTAGAGCAACTACAGATTGATATGCAGCAAGGGCTCTCGCGTATCGATATTGATGGTGAGATGGTGCGCATGGAAGACTTTTTGGAACAGATAGAGAAAGGTGAAGTGTGTGTGGATATGGATTTACCTCAACAAGAGAATACAAATACCACTGTAAAGCACTTGCAATTGTCCGACATATCTTTACTCATCGACCGAATGGCTGCGGGAAAAGATAAATCCATATTATCGCGTTTGGCTGATTCGGCCGAGACAGCCTTCTTTGAAGGGGATGGTACCTGTATGCTTCGCTTTTATCCTGCACGCATTGTCCACACTTTTTCCACACGCTTTGAAGCCGATGGTATCACCTTCCGTGAGCCTGACGATAATATGTTTTCGTTTAATTCGCCAGTGGGAGCTTGTGAGCGTTGCGAGGGATTCGGCCGAGTGATGGGAATTAGCGAGCACCTCGTTGTGCCCGACACCTCGAAGAGCATTCATGATGGTGCCGTGATGTGTTGGCGCGGCGAGAAGATGGGGTTGTGGAAAGACGAGTTTATTCGCCGTTGTGCGCGCAAAGGCATTGACTTTCCTATTTTTGAGCCTTATTATAAACTCACACATAAACAGAAGGACATCCTCTGGCATGGCGATAAAGCCGAACAACAACTTCCTGAGGATGAGCAAGTGAGTATAGATGCCTTCTTCCGTATGCTCGAACGCAATCAGTATAAAATACAATATCGCGTAATGTTGGCGCGCTATCGTGGCCGTACGGAGTGTCCTGTATGTCATGGATCGCGCTTGAAGCCTGATGCTGAATATGTGCACGTAGATGGACATTCCATTACTGAACTTGTGCGTATTCCCATTAAAGAACTTCTTCCGCTGATGGAGAATATTCAGCTCTCGGAGCACGATGCAACCATTGCCAAACGATTGCTTACGGAAATACGCAGTCGACTGAATTTTCTCAAGGAAGTGGGGCTTGACTATCTCACACTCGACCGCTTAAGCAATTCTCTCTCGGGCGGTGAGAGTCAACGCATCAATCTAGCCTCTTCGCTAGGCTCTTCGCTCGTAGGTTCGCTTTATATTCTTGACGAACCGAGTATTGGACTTCATCCGCGTGATACGGAGCGTCTCATTCACGTGCTCAAGGAATTGCGTGATTTGGGCAATACGGTGATTGTCGTGGAACACGACGAAGAAATCATGCGTGCTGCTGATTACTTAATAGATATTGGTCCTGAAGCTGGAAGGCTAGGAGGACAGGTCGTGTACAATGGGCCTTACTTTTCCACAGAAGCCGAATTGCAGAAGCAGATAGGTGTAAAGGCTGATGCTAAAACAGGATTGTATCAATCGCACACCCTCAATTATTTATACGGCAAGGAGGTCATACCTCTTCCGCCATCGCGTAGACAGTGGAATCGTAGCATCGTGGTGGAAGGTGCTAGAGCCAATAATCTCAAAGGTATCAATGTGGAGTTCCCGCTCAATGTGATGACAGTGGTGACGGGAGTGAGTGGGTCGGGAAAGTCTACTCTTGTGCGTGATATCTTCTATCGTGCCATGAAACGTGCCAAGGATGAGGTAGCCGATCGTCCAGGCGAGTTCATTCGTTTATCGGGGGATATTGAAGCAGTACAAGCTGTAGAGTTTGTCGACCAAAACCCTATTGGTCGTTCTTCGCGTTCGAATGCCGTTACCTATGTTAAGGCCTATGACGAAATACGCAAACTCATGGCAGCCCAGCCGCTAGCTCGACAGATGGACTATACGCCAGCCTACTTTTCTTTTAATGCTGAGGGTGGACGTTGCGAAGAGTGTAAGGGCGAGGGCACGGTGAAGGTTGAGATGCAGTTTATGGCCGACCTTGTATTAGAGTGCGAATCGTGTCATGGCAAGCGTTTCAAAAGCGATGTGCTCGAGGTGCGTTATGAGGGAAAGAACATCTACGATATATTGGAGATGACTGTGAATCAAGCCATGGAGTTCTTCACTGAGCATCAACAGACAAAGATAGTCAACCGTCTGCGTCCACTTCAAGAGGTAGGTCTAGGATATATCAAGTTGGGGCAAGCCAGTTCTACGCTATCAGGCGGTGAAAATCAGCGTGTGAAGTTGGCCTACTATTTGGGGCTTGAGCGCTCTGTTCCTACACTTTTTATTTTCGACGAGCCCACTACTGGTCTTCATTTTCATGATATCAATCGTCTGCTTCATGCCTTTAACGCTCTGATAGAGCGCGGCCATACCATCGTTATTATAGAGCACAATCTCGATGTTATAAAGTGTGCCGACCACGTAATCGACCTCGGTCCTGAAGGCGGAAGAGAGGGCGGACAACTTGTGGCAGCAGGTACTCCTGAGGAAATTGTGAAGGAAGGAAAAGGCTATACGGCAAAATTTTTAAAAAAGCTCCTCTAGGCGGCAACATAGCAACCTCGGTCGAAACATCAGCGAAAATGATTAGAAAAGTCGAGTAAACTCGCAGAAAAATTAAAAAAATGAATCTACACGATTACATTGCTCAACATATCCTTCCGTGCTATGCCCATTTCGATGCGGCTCACCGACTCGACCACGTAGAGAGCGTGATGAAACGCAGCGTAGAGATGGCTCAGCACTATCCCCAAGTAAATGTCATATTGGTGGAAGTAGCTGCAGCTTATCACGACTTAGGCCTATGTGAAGGGCGCGAGCATCACCACCTCGTCTCGGGACGCATCGTCAGATCCGATGTGCAGCTTCGGCAATGGTTTACCGAAGAAGAAATAGAAATCATAGCCCAGGCTGCCGAAGATCATCGCGCTTCGGCCCACCATCCGCCGCGTAGCATTTATGGATGCATTGTGGCCGAGGCCGACCGACAAATCAATCCCGACACCGTGATTCGTCGAACTCTTCTCTATGGCCTCGACCACTATCCAGCGCTTACTAAAGAAAACCACTATCAGCGCGTAAGAGTTCATCTCAAGGAGAAGTATGGCAAGAAAGGCTACCTAAAACTCTATCTCCCTGAAAGCCCCAATGTAGCCCCATTGAAAGAACTCCGCACCATCATCGAGAACGAAGCGCAACTCCGCCAAAAATTTGAAGAAGTGTGGCAAAACACTTCGCGATAATCCCCACAAAGAGAATTATTTTCATCATGTTCCACTCACTATCTTCATTCCCTTACCGCCTGCTTCGCTGGGTGCGACGATTTCGCCACCGCTGCGGCTACGGAATTCATTCGCCCTTTGCATTCAATTTTGTAACGGGCGTGGTCTATGAGCGTGGAACATATTATGCCTATCCTAGCTTGCGTAGTTATTTTCTGAAGCACCGCGCTTCTACCTCTCTTCGTCTCAAGGATTTGCTTCTCCTCTTCCGTATAGCTAACTATCAGCACCCACGCTGTTGTTGGATAGCCCCTACAGAAGGAAGCGAATTGGTGCGCCGTTTTATGGAAAAGGGAAGTAGTCAGACTCTATACGTGCGAAGCCCACAGCCACCCGCTGAGGCCAATCTCCTATATATATACAAGGGGTGGGAAACTCGTCAAGTAGAACTCATGGAAGCCCTTTCTCTAGGCGGACTGCTCATTGTAGGCCGCACAGAGGGAGCCTCAGCCCAAGCTTGGCAATCGCTTCAAAGACATCCCCAAGCGAGGGTAAGTTTCGACTTAGGTGACTTTGGGCTCGTGTTCTTCCATCCAGAACTACAAAGGCAGAGTTATGTGATAAATTATTTTTAGCAGAAAGTTAACTTTATGGGAAAAAACAATATTTCTTCGTTTCTTTCTAGCAAAACGTAAGAACAACTAATAGATGATTTATCTAAAAAAAATATGATATATACCAAAACAGGTGACCAAGGCACCACTTCGCTCCCCACAGGCGAACGCGTGGAAAAGCATGCTCCAATAATATGCTTCTATGGTATGCTTGACGAACTGAGCTCTCGTCTAGGTTTGCTTGCATCTTTACTTCGTGAGCAGAGCTACTTGTCAAGTGTGAAGGCCGACATAGTGTTGATAGAAAATGTCCAACAAATCCTTTTTCGTTGGGCCTCGCTACCGCAGCCTGTAAAGTCTTGCCACCATGATGTCACGCAGCTAGAGCACTCCATCGATGAGATTCATCGCTTGGTGAGTGGAATCTTCAAGGGATTTGTCCTCCCCGGAGGCAACGTGGTGGCAGCCGAGACTCACATTGTGCGCTGCAGCGTGCGCCGCTTTGAGCGTGAACTCTATGCCTTGCTGCCTGAGTTTTCCACCACAATGACTGAGGCGCTAGAAGAAACGGGAGCATTCATCCTAATCAACAGACTCTCTGACTATCTTTACGCGCTAGCTCGAAAAATCAATTATTTAACAGGAAATGATGAAAAAAAAGCGCAACTTTAATGTTCCATTTATGGAAAAAGAGTATTTTTGCGCGCAATTACGCTCATTGTCGGGAATTAGCTTCCTGCAGTTTCTTGGCACTCGAAGCTAGGAACAGCCCGCTCAGAAGCGGTAGTAACACCAATAATATAACCTCAAACTCACAATAACTATGTATTGGACATTGGAATTGGCCTCGAAGCTCGAAGATGCCCCTTGGCCTGCAACGAAAGATGAATTGATAGACTATGCCATGCGCTCGGGTGCTCCGATGGAGGTGGTAGAAAACCTTCAGGAGCTCGAAGACGAAGGCGAAATATACGAAACTATTGAAGACGTGTGGCCCGACTATCCTACAAAGGAAGACTTCCTCTTCAACGAGGATGAATACTAATCGCTCAAATAAGCTACACAAATAGCTTAAAGCGTTGAATAAAAGCGGTATAGGAATTTTACAGAAAAACTCCTATACCGCTTTTATATTCTAATAAATAAGAAGTAGCAGACCTTTGATTATATATTCTGCATTACTCTATATAAAATGTGAGCACTACCATACCGATGGTAGCACGATCGATGCTTTGGGTGAAGACAAGTTGGGAGGGGTCGGTAATGTCGCGACGATTCTTTTGTAGCACGTTGTTGAGGCCAAAGCAGAATTTGAGTTCGGGAATAAACTTAAAGAAAGGCAAGTACATATCGCAACCCATTCCAGCTTCTAGCATGAGTACGAAGGGCTTGCAGCGGAGTTGGCTCTGTTTAGACGTGATGAGGTCGTACATGGGAGCAATTCCTGTGACCACGTAAGGTCGATAATTATTGAATCGAGGAGCAGATATTTTGAGGTCGATGGGGATGCCGATGAAACACGACTTCATATCTTGCATCTCCGTTCTATCTGTTCCAAGTTCTCGGAATGTGACGTGGCGTGAGCCAAAATGGAGAGAGGGAAGTATACGTAAAGCGAGGTTACTGTTGATTCTCCACTCGCCTAGCACACCAACAGAGAATCCAAAGTTAGTCTGATCGGTCTGTGCCACCCATTGCTGTTGTCCGCTTTCGGCCGAGGAAAGGTCGGTGAGGGGAGGCACATAGCCATTGCCGTCAAGGCGCATGGATTGGTCGTGTGCACCTACGAAGAATCCGTAGTGAAAACGCCGTTCATCAATGAAAGGCTTATTTTGCACACGGCGTTGCTGGGCAGCAGTCACGAGGGCTATGCCTAGAAAGAGGGATAATATGAGAAGTATTCTTTTCAATGTGCTAAAATCAATATACTAATTCCGTTAGTGCGATAATATATAATAACTATCTAGCTCCTATTTTATTGTACTGCGGCTTGTTGCATCTGCAAAAGTAATAAAAGTTTGCTCCTTTGCTTTCTTGTATCGAAGAAATATGTAACTTTGTCGCGCATTCTATGCTTTCCGAGCCTAGCTCGTGCATGGCAAGGAGTGCAGGACAAAACTCAACTCTTTAAACAACAATTTTTTAATTCTACTATTATGGCTTACGTAATTGGTGACGACTGCATTGCTTGCGGTACCTGCATCGACGAGTGCCCCTCTGGCGCAATCTCTGAAGGCGAAAAGTATTCTATCGACCCCAACGTGTGTGTTGACTGCGGTACTTGCGCAGATGTTTGCCCCTCTGGCGCAATCGCTCCGGGTGAATAATATCTCGTCAGCACATCGTCAACTTAACTCACACGGACTGCCGTTATCCTTGCCTTGCGTATTGGGATGCGGCAGTTCTTTTATGTATATTCTGCTTGCGTTGCCATGATGGTCATTATAATCAATTCACGCTATATGCATTCACGCATTTCAGTTTTTCGCCTTTGCTTCCTATTCTTTTGCTTTATCATTTTTGCATCTTCCGCTTTTGCTCGTTTGCAATCCGAGGTTGAGGCTTTTCGGTTGCGCCCCGTGCCCGACAGTATATTCACGCTTATGCAAGGTCGCTCTTATCCACAAGGATGTATGGTAAAACGTAGCGATTTGCGTTATGTAGAAGTGCTTCATTATGATGCACAGGGCAGGGTAAAGCGTGGCGAACTAGTGTGTCATCGCAGTATAGCGGCTGACCTCGTGAGCATCTTTCGTGAACTCTATAAAGCTCGCTATCCTATAGAAAGCATGCGTCTTATTGATCGCTATGGAGCCGATGATGAGCGGTCGATGACAGCCAATAATACTTCGGCGTTCAACTATCGCCATATTGCTGGCACTTCGCGTCTTTCTAATCATAGTTGGGGGCGTGCTATTGATGTGAATCCGCTATACAATCCGCTAGTGGCTCGGGGAGGCACCGTGGTGCAACCTCGAGCAGGGCGTAGATGGGCTAATCGTTCGCGAAAGTCGCCTTATCGTATTGTACAAGGCGACTTGCTCTATCGCCTCTTTCGCCAACATGGATTCTCTTGGGGCGGTAGTTGGAAGAAGCGGAAAGATTATCAGCATTTTGAAAAGTAAGTTTCCTCTCTATTTTTTTATAGGGACTCGCATTTGAAAACCCCTAAATTTTCAGTTTAGGGGTTTTCAAATGCGGGGTTGCATAGCTATCCTTGATTTTCGATGTACTTCTTGATGGTTTCCTGACAGACATTTCCGACTGATGACACAAAGTAACCATCTGTCCAAAATGTGTTTTCCTTGTAAAATACATGTCTAAGGTAATTTTCATGTTTTTTCCAAATGGCAATTGTTGACATTTGTTTTAGCCTCCTTACGATTTGCAACGGAGATAGTTTTGGTTCGCTACATATCATCATGTGAATATGGTCTTTGTCGGTTTCCATGACCTCAATGTTAAAGTCTGATAGGTCTGATATGTTCTGTATGATTTGCTTCATGTCATATTCCACTGCTCCAATGATTAGCATCTTCCTGTATTAGCATACAAATATCACGTGATATATGATGAGAAACTTCGATTGGTTCTTTGAAATGTAATCTATCTGTATCATGGTCTCATTTTAAGTAATGTTCAAAAAATAACTTCCGCAGAAAATCTGCGTTCAAGAGCATCTGATGATGAGCTAAACACAAATAGCAACAGAAAAAATTGCGGAAGTTATTTTTTAAAACATTACTAAGCGTGCCACCAACTGGATTGACAAGCATGGAGTTATTATCCTGCAAGAATATGCAACCCTTAATAACCTTAGCCGCACATCCGCCTCTGGCGAACTGAAAAAGCTGTCTGAAGGCGACGAGGTTCCTTCCGAATCAAAAGGAAAAGGTAGCCACAAGGTTTGGGTAAAAGCGGGCTGGCTTGGCAAAAGAGAAATCAATGTCGATGCTAAATAGATGCAGGAAGACTATTGGATAAAGGTGAAGCAAGTGTCAAACATATGACACTTGCATTTCTATAGTAATCAATCTGCTGTTTTTACAATATTGCCTCCTTATCCCCATACTTTCTCCGAGATACGCTTTACAAGTTGTAGTTTTGCCCATTGCTGCTCAACAGTAAGCTTATTACCAATTGCACAAGAGGCGAAACCACATTGTGGCGAGAGCGAAAGACGCTCCAATGGTATGTATTTGGCAGCCTCGTGGATGCGAGCTATAATTCCGTCCTCGTCTTCAAGTTCAGGGCGCTTGGTGGTTATCAGTCCGAGTACCACATGCTTGTCAGGACTAACCTTTGCTAATGGCTCAAAGCCGCCAGAGCGCTCATCGTCGTATTCAAGATATAGCACATCTACATTCTCACGAGCAAAAGCCCAATCGGCTACAGAGTCGTAGGCGCCACTATTAAACCATGTGGAATGATAGTTACCACGACAAATGTGTGTTGCCACTACCAAATCTGCAGGACGACCTTCTATAGCGCGGTTGTTGACAGTTAGTAGCTGTTCTTTTACATCATCGAGGTTGCTACCCAATTCCTTATATCGCTGTAAAGAAACAGAATTTGAACTACCTAAAATTGCTCCCCACGAGCAATCATCAAGCTGGAGATATCTACCTCCTACGGCATAGAACTGACGAATGAAATCCTGGTATACAGCAGCAATATCGTTTATAAGGTCATTGATATTAGTATATATGGCTCTTGTGCCAAGGAAGTTCTTGGGTAGGTTGAGCTGTTGGAATAGCTGTGCTGGTGCAGGAATGGTGAGTTTTGCAATATGCTTATCGTCTTCATATTTCTTTAGCTTCTTGTAAGCCTCGATGAATGGATGAGGCTGTGCAGTAAGTTTGCCAGTGAGATAAACTTTGTCAAGACGTGCAGTTTCGCCATTGAAGGCTATATCGCCACCAGGCTCATGGGTAACACCACCAAAGCCCCAAAAGAAATCAAGGTGCCAGAATGTGCGATTAAATTCTCCATCTGTGATGAGGGTATAGCCTAATTTCTTCTGCTTCTCTACCAGTTGTGCTACGTATTCGTCGCGATTGCTATCGTTGAGATTAGCAGGACGAAGAAAACTGCCTACGAAATCAGCTCGCTGTGGAACCTGAATACCATTAATAGTCTTTGTCATGATTGTTGTTTGTTTTGTTGTTATCATTATTTCGTTTGCAAAGGTATGATAGTTGCGTGCTTCGACAAAGAATATTTGGTGAGTTAAGGAAAATATACTACTTTTGTGCTTGAAAACTTTATAATAACAGAATATTATTCTGCAATAAATGAAATTCTCGGAACTTGATAGTATAGATCGCAAGATATTGCACATCCTTCAAGAGAATAGTACGCTTACAGTAAAAGAACTTGCAATGAGGGTTAATCTCTCAACCTCGCCCACCTTCGACCGCCAAAAGCGATTGGAGCGTGAGGGCTTTATCAAAGGTTATCATGCCATACTCGATGCTAAGAAGACGGACAATGGTATGACGGTATTGTGTAATATGCGTCTTAAGCGCCATTCGCAAATGCTGATGGATGATTTTATGGAAGCAATACAAGATATCGAAGAAATCACGGAATGCTATAATACGAGTGGTGAATATGACTTCACGCTAAAAATACAAACTCGCGATATGGAGTCATACCAGGAGTTTATGCGTACCAAGCTTGGCAACATCGATAGCGTAGGCTATTTCCATAGTGTATTCGTTATGAAAGAAGTGAAGAATACACATGGTGTGCCTGTAAAAATGGGGTAGAATGGTTCAGAATATTACTTGCTTTCTTCTTTACCAATACTCTGTTAATTCTAATGTAATCGTTTGAAAATGAAAGATCGGGATTTCAATGCTGCCTGCAATATCAAGAAATTTGGCTTGAAGGCCCTACCCACGGAGCGTGGGAAAGTCAAGCCTGTGGACTGCCCAACGGTGGATGAACGACCCCGTGTCCTAAAAAGCCGTGGCAGTAAGAAGCAGGAAAAGAGAGGAGGTATTGGTATCTCCGAAGCCGCTAAATCTTTAGTTTAGCGGTAGTTCACAAGATTCTCACCTTAAACTCCGAACCCCTATACGCCTCTACGTGGAGAATTATTCGTAATTTTGCCGCGATATACGCTAAATAATCATTATCATTCAACGCATTTTTCATACGTATGAAAGAATTTTTCCGCATGATGCGGCATTTTGTGTCACCATATAAGGGCTACATGATAGGCTCACTCCTTTTTAATCTTCTATCAGCTCTGCTCAATGTGTTTTCCTTTATAAGCATTATTCCTATGCTGCAAATGCTTTTTGGCATAGACAAGACGCGCTATGTGTTCATGGATTGGAACACGGTAGGGGTGAGCATGAAAGATATTGCCGTGAACAATATGTACTGGTACACTACGCAGCTTATGGATAAATATGGTGCAGCCACAGCTTTACTGTTCATCGGACTGTTTTTGGTGATTACCACACTTCTTAAAACAGGATGCTATTTTGCTTCTGTTGGAATCATGGTGCCGCTTCGCACAGGTATTGTGCGCGACATTCGTATGCACATTTATCATAAGATAATCTCCCTGCCGCTCTCTTTTTTTAGTGACGAGCGCAAGGGCGATATAATAGCGCGTATGAGTGGTGATGTGGGCGAGATAGAAAATTCTATCACAGGTTCGCTTGAAATGCTTATCAAGAATCCCATCCTGCTTCTCTGCTACTTTAGTGTACTTATCTACACATCATGGCAACTCACGCTATTTACCATTATAGTGCTTCCCTTGATGGGATGGGCTATGGGACGTATCGGTAGAAAATTGAAGCGTCAGAGTCTTGATGCACAAAATAAATGGAGCGACACGATGGCTCAACTCGACGAAACGTTAGGTGGTATGCGCATTATTAAGGCTTTCACTGCGGAGAAGAAGATGGTAAAGCGCTTCGACGAATCCACCAACGACTTCCGCGATGCTTCTAATCGTGTGGCCATTCGTCAAGCATCGGCACATCCCGTGAGTGAGTTTCTTGGTACAGTGCTCATAGTGATGGTTTTATGGTATGGCGGCACGCTTATCTTTTCCGATCATTCGCCCATTGATGCGCCCACGTTCATTTTCTATATGGTCATACTCTATAGTATCATCCAGCCTCTCAAGGATTTCTCAAAAGCTTCGTATGCCATTCCAAAGGGTATGGCCTCTATTGAGCGAGTCAATAAAATACTCAATGCAGAGAATACAATTAAGGAATCACCCCATCCCATCCATATCAGCGGATTGACAGATAGCATAGAGTTTCGCAATGTGAACTTTTCTTACAATGGCACTATGCCTGTGCTTCGTGGTGTCAATCTTACCGTGCGTCGTGGCCAGACTATTGCATTGGTGGGACAGAGCGGTTCAGGCAAATCTACCCTTGTAGATCTACTTCCGCGCTATCATGATGTGACGGGGGGCGAAATTCTTATTGATGGCAAGAATGTCAAGACTCTCTCGCTCTCCGACTTGCGTCAGCTCATAGGCAATGTCAATCAAGAAGCCATTCTTTTCAACGACTCCTTTTATAACAACATCACCTTTGGAGTGGAAAACGCCACAATGGAGCAAGTTGTCGAAGCAGCCAAAGTGGCCAACGCACACGACTTCATCATGGAAAGTGAAGAAGGCTACGATACGAAAGTGGGCGACCGCGGTTGCCGTCTTTCAGGTGGTCAGCGTCAGCGTGTATCAATAGCACGTGCTGTGCTCAAGAATCCCGACATATTGATTCTCGACGAAGCTACTTCTGCACTCGATACGGAGAGTGAACGCCTCGTGCAGGAAGCACTAGAGCGTTTGATGAAGACGCGCACCACCATTGCTATTGCTCACCGCCTTTCTACCATTAAGAATGCTGACGAAATTTGTGTGCTTTATGAAGGCCGTATAGTAGAGCGAGGCACTCACGAAGAACTTCTAAAGCTCGGTGGATACTATAAGAGGCTGAATGACATGCAGCAGCTTTAAAAGTACAACAACTAGAAGTGATACATTCTAGGTCATTTGCATCTTACCAAATGAAACGATTTACTCACCTCCTTTTCTTTCAAGCCTTACGCCTCATTATGCTCTACGCTCTTTGCGTGGTGCTATTCGTTGTGGCCAAGCCGCTCTTTGTCGTGGCTCAACCAGCAGCGGTGAGAGGCAATGCTAGTGTCATAGATGTACTCTCGGCCATGTGGCACGGATTGCCGCTTGACCTTGCTACGGCGGGCTATGTATGTGCCCCTGTATGGTTGCTATCTGTCGTAGCATTATGGCGAGGATGGGGAAAGTGGTCGTTGCTATTCAGGGTATGGGCTGGAGTGATTGGCATAGTGGTAGCTCTCGTCTTTGTGGGCGATGCTTGTCTGTATAGCTTTTGGGGAATGAAACTTGATGCCACGGTGTGGACCTATCTCGGTCAGCCGCAGGGCGCACTCTCAAGCGTCTCTACATCTTTTGCCCTCTATGCCACATTATCCGTTATTCTAGTGGCCGTAGCTTTCTATTATTTTGCCACGGCAGTGGCACTCCCACGTTCAGAAGCTGCAGTTCGTAGCTCGCGAAAAGAGAATCATTGGTTTACCCGTTTGGGCTTCAGTCTCGTATGGCTCGTATGTGGTGGTATTCTCTTTTTAGCCATTCGAGGTGGAGTGGGGAAGAGCACGGCCAATGTGGGAATGGTCTATTTTAGCAATACGCCTTTTCTTAATCATACGGCTGTCAATCCGCTCTTTAGTCTCGTATCGTCATCGGCCAAAACACGCAACTTTAAGAAAGAGGGTCGTTTTTTCTCCGAAGCCGAACGTCAGCGCATATTCTCTTCGCTCCATTATAGCCGTGAGAGCCATGTGCCCGATTCGCTAAGGCTGCTTCGAGATAATCGTCCTAATGTACTTATCGTGTTGATGGAAGGCTGTGGTGGAACATTCGTTCATGCCGTAGATTCTTTGGCCGACCCCACTGTCACGCCTCATCTCAATCGTTTAGCCTCTGAGGGCGTGGTGTTTACAGAAGTATACGCTAATTCTTTCCGTACCGATAGAGGCATGGTATGTACGCTGAGTGGCTGTCCGGCTTTCCCCGATTTGAGCGTAATGAAGCTACCCGCTCTCTGTGATAGGCTTCCGAGCATAGCTTCATCGCTGAAACGAGCGGGCTACACAACGAGTTTTCTCTATGGTGGCGACATCAACTTTACCAACACACACGGCTACTTGCAAAGCACGGGCTATGAGCGCATCAACGGCGAAGAAGCCTTTCCTGCTAGCGTGCGCCACACCCATAATTGGGGAGTGACCGACCGCATAACTTTCGACACCCTTTATCAGCGCATCATTCGAATGCCCGAACACCAACCTTGGCACATGGGTTTCCTCACTCTAGCGAGTCATGAGCCTTGGGGAGTTCCCTACAATCGGCTCAAGCACGACCCTGTGGCCAATTCAATGGCTTATCTCGATGATTGCATCGGAAGGTTTATCAGCCGCTTGCGACAAACGAAGGCTTGGGAACATACGCTTATCGTCTTTTTGCCCGACCACGGCATATCCTATCCAGAGGGTATACAAGAAACCGACGAGAGACGCAATCATATCCCTATTATATGGACGGGAGGAGCCATAAGCAGACATCGTGAAATCCATACACTTTGCAATCAGACTGACCTAGCAGCCACACTCCTTGGTCAGCTCGGCATAACTCACCGCGATTTTCCTCTTAGTCGCGACGTACTAAGTTCCACCTACACGCATCCTTCGGCCGTACATGTTTGGCCCGAAGGCATTTCGTGGAAAGATGCAACGGGCTTTTCTGCTCTCAATATCTTGGCGAAGCCCGCAGAACCTATCGTAGAGCATCCACACCATTCTCCGCAGCGTGTGCAAGCTGTCAAGGCTTTTTTGCAGACGGCCTATGACTATCTTGGACGTATGCAATAGGGAGTCTGCTACAAAGAGAAGATTATTTTGTGCACCCCATTTTGGGGAGTTGGAGATAAAACACAGGTTTTCTAAAAAAACGACATTATCATTTGGAAAAGATACTCATCACTGGAGCTTCAGGCTTTATAGGCAGTTTCCTCGTGGAGCATGCGCTGCAAGAGGGAATGGAAGTATGGGCCGCTGTGCGCAAGAGCAGTAGCCGCCGCTACTTGCAAGACCCACGCATCCATTTTCTCACACTAGATTTCTCGAATCTTTCCGTCTTGACAACTCAACTCGAAACCCATCGGAAGGAAAACGGATCCTTTGCCCATGTAATTCATGCTGCGGGAGCCACCAAGTGTCGCCATCCCCAACAATTTTTCAGCGTCAATGCCGAGGGAACGAAGTTTTTGGCCGAAGCCCTTGTGCTCACGGGAGCCTTGGCCGCTGACGGACGTTTCGTGTTTATTAGTTCGCTCAGCGTGATGGGACCTGTGGCCGAGACAGACTATCACCCCATATCGCTCCAAGATCATCCCCGTCCCAATACGGCCTATGGCGCTTCCAAACTCTTAGCAGAGAGCTATCTTAGCGAGATAGAAGGATTAAATTATGTGGTGCTTCGTCCCACAGGCGTATATGGTCCGCGCGAACGCGACTATGCGCTCATGGCCGACAGCATTCGTCGGCACGTTGACTTTGCCGTGGGTTATCGTCGGCAAGTAATTACTTTTATCTACGTGGCCGATCTCGTGCAAGCTGCCTTCTTAGCTCTCAGTCGTGGTAAGCGGGGTAGTGTATATTTCCTTACCGATGGCCAGGAATATTCTAGTCGTGCCTTTAGTGATCTCATTCAAGAGGAGTTAGGCGTGCGACACGTGCTCCATATCAAAGCCCCCCTATGGGTGTTGCGTGTGGTGAGTTGGGGAGCCGAACGCTTGGCTCGTCTTACAGGTACACTCTCTACACTCAATTCAGACAAATACCGCATTATGCGTCAGCGTAATTGGCGTTGCGATATTCGCCCTGCTCAAGAGCAGTTGGGCTACCATCCCGAATGGCCACTTAGTCGAGGCGTAAAAGCAACCTTTGGCTCTCAAGCGTAATATCTTCCGAATAGCCATTGAACACACATTTGCCCTCTCTTTACTACACTTTTATTATTGTTTTTTACCGCAAATAGCCCTATTAATTTATATATGACTACTTTTCCACGCACCCACCATATACTCTTAGGCGTAGAAGTATGCACCCTGCTTTATACGTTCTTCACCTCCGTACTCATCCTCTTCTTTTGGTCGCGAATGAGTTCACCCTTGCAGTTGCTTGAGGGACGTGGTTTCGTAGTGGTGGGCATGGCCATGTTGTGGATTTTCTTCCAAATACGGCCTAACAAGTATATACTATTTCTTCGCTACATATTTCCGCTCTCGCTCCTAGGTTATTGGTATCCTGATACGTACGAGTTTTGTCAGCTATTCCCCAACCTCGACCACGTGTTTGCTGCAGCCGATGCCGCTCTTTTCGGCTGTCAGCCCTCCATTACGTTTTCACAATGGTTTCCTCAAAAGCTTTGGAGCGAACTTTTCCACATGGGCTACTTTGCCTACTATCCACTCATATTACTCACCGTATTGGCTCCACTTTTTGGGCGGAAAGAGCTGTTCTCACGCACGGCCTTTGTGGTATTAGCAAGCTTTTTTCTTTATTATCTCATCTATCTATTCTTGCCCGTAGCTGGTCCGCAATATTATTTCCATGCCGTAGGGCAAGAAGTCATCCAAAGCGGACATTTCCCTCATATGAACGACTATTTCCGTTATCACACAGAACTAGCCATCTCGCCTGGTCCCGATGGATTCTTTCGCAACTTGGTGGAATCCACTCAGCAGTCGGGTGAACGTCCCACGGCAGCCTTTCCATCGAGTCATGTGGGTATGAGCACGGTGCTCATGCTCTTGCTTTGGCGCATTCGGCGTATACTTTTTTATGGTGCATTACCATTCTACTTCTTCCTATGCTGCGCCACAGTTTATATTCAGGCCCACTATCTAGTCGATGTGTTTGGAGGACTAATCACGGCGTTCGTATTCTTCGTTTTGACCAATCGCGCTTTCGACCGCTATGTAGTTCTGCTTCAGCCGTATAATCAGAAGCCCTAATTCCGTGTATGCTCTCCTTTGAGTAGAACGCTCGTTGGCGAACGAACATTTTTCAATTAGAATTACAAACAACATTATTCATATATGATCAAACCTCTCCTTTCCCTTCTTCTCTGCGTCTCTGCGCTGAGTGTGAGTGCACAGCCCACAGTCTCCGTGGGTCGCGGTGGTATCACTGCAGAAATGCTGCAGCAGATGCGCAAGAGTCATCCCACAACCAATGCCGACCGTGCGCTGCGCAATGCCCTAGCTGGCACAAGCATCAACCAACTAGCTACACAAGCTAATAATCCCGATGCCACCGATCGTCACTTCAGCAATGAAGTGCCCTCAAAGGGTATCACTGACCAGAAAAGTTCGGGTCGCTGCTGGCTCTTTACTGGTCTTAACGTGATGCGTTCACAGATGATTCGTCAGTATGGATTGGGCGATTTCCAGTTTTCACAAAGCTATAGTTTCTTCTACGATCAACTAGAGAAGTCCAATCTTTTTCTTCAAGCCGTAATAGACAATGCCAAGAAGCCTATGAGCGATCAACTCAACGATTGGCTCTTCAAAAATCCATTGTCGGATGGCGGAACATTTTGTGGCGTGATTGATGTGGTGAGCAAATATGGCCTTGTGCCCGCTGACGTAATGCCCGAATCGTATAATGCCAACAACACTTCGCGCATGGCCAATATATTGAGTTTGAAGCTTCGCGAATATGGTCTAACGCTGCGCAAGCTCTCGGCAGCTGGAAAGAAGTCGACAGAACTCGAGAAGCAGAAACTCCAAATGCTCGGCACCATTTATCACATTCTGACCATCTGTTTGGGCGAGCCCGTGCAGCATTTCACTTATACTCTGCGTGATGCTAGCGGCAAGGCTTTGGGCGAGACGAAGACTTTCACTCCGCAAGAGTTTTACAAGGAATATGTGGGCAAGGATTTGAAGCAGACTTATGTCATGGTGATGAACGATCCCTCTCGTCCTTATCATAAGACTTATACAATCGATATGGATCGTCACTCTTACGATGGTTTGCAGTGGACCTATCTCAACCTTCCCATGGAGGAAATCAAGCCCTTAGCTATCGCCTCTATCAAGGATTCTACAATGATGTACTTCTCATGCGACGTGGGTAAATATCTCGATTCAAATACGGGAGTGCTCTCGCTCCGCAATTACGACTACGAGTCTCTATTCAATACGCAGTTTCCCATGACAAAGGCTGAACGCATACAAACCTTTGCCTCGGCCTCTAGCCATGCCATGACGCTTATGGCTGTGGATCTCGACAAGGAAGGAAAGCCTAGTAAATGGATGGTGGAAAACTCATGGGGTGCCTCATCGGGCTATAAAGGGCATCTGATTATGACCGACCAATGGTTTGATGAGTATATGTTCCGCCTCGTGGTGGACAAGAAATATGTGCCCGCTCAGACGCTCGAACTACTCAAGCAATCGCCCACGAAACTTCCCGCTTGGGATCCTCTCTTTGCTGGCGAGGAGTAGGGATTGCTTCATCTCTGGTGAAATGAAGTGTGAGTCAGAATTAAGTATGGGGTGAAATCTCTGTCTTATTCATGTAAGATTCGAAACTTCAGTAAATCATAGTTCAAAGCATTGCTAATGCGAAAAAACAAAAAAAGCGCCCACTTTATTTGCTCATATCAAAGGAAAAGCGTACTTTTGCACTCGCAATTCGGGGTGTAGCTCAGCCCGGTTAGAGTACGCGTCTGGGGGGCGTGTGGTCGCTGGTTCGAATCCAGTCACCCCGACTGAATTGTAAAGCCGCAAACTATTCACGTAGTTTGCGGCTTTTTCTATGGTATTTAGTGAATAACTCCGCAAGAAAAGTTAACTTTGCACTCGCAACGGATTAGGGAAACGAGTGAAATTCTCGTGCAGTCCCGCTGCTGTATGTCCTACTCACAACGTTGCCGCTCACGATTGGCCACTGTTTCGGAACGATTCTACTTGCGATTCTGAAGCGGGAAGGCGAGCGGCAAAGGGGATGAGCCAGAATACCTGCCGCTGCCAAGCACATGCGTTAGTTGATAATTATAAGTGAGGACGCAATCTCTTGCGTAGAAAGAATCTGTCTATACTTATAGTATTATACCGATGAAAACTCTGTGTTTGCCATTTGTCTCATTCCCGAGGAGGAAGGGATAAATATGTTGAGAGTAAAGGAAGAGTAGCCGCGATCCTACAAAGCGAAAGCTACTATGCAACCTATGCCCCCTTCAAAAATTCTAAATTCCCATTTTATGCATCTGCTCGTTGCTATGCTCTTCAGTGTGGCCGCTCACCCTAGTATGCCCGATTCGTTGGGTACGGCAGAAGTCACCGCTGCACGGCGAGTGGTAGGTGTCAGCACACCCGTATCCGTGCAGCGACTTGATTCTACTGCATTCACTCTACGTGGTATTACCGATATGGGCGATGCTTTGAAACGTTTCTCAGGTGTCAATCTGCGCGACTATGGTGGAGCTGGAGGTCTCAAGACTGTGAGTGTTCGCGGACTTGGCGCTAGTCATACCGCTGTAAGTTACGATGGACTTTGTGTCAGCGATAGCCGACAAGGAGAAATCGACCTAGGACAATTCTCTATGGAGGGACTAGGCAGTATAGAACTCCAAGTGCTCGATCAAGCGGAACTCCTCTGTCCTGTGCGTCAGCTTGCTTCTGCCTTGGTGAGTCTCACCACGGTGGCAACAATGCCTTCCGACCGCCGATGGCATGGTGTCGCAGAAGGCGTGCAAGGCGCGTTTGGCCAATGGACCCCCTATGTGGGACTGAACAAAAAAATTACGGAGCGGAGTTACGTGGGTATGCAGGCGCACTACTTCTTTGCGCATAACGACTATCCGTTCACCGTAGATAATGGCGTTGCCACAACCCACTGGAAGCGCAACAATAGCCGTATGCAAAGTGTCACAACGGAAATAGACTGGATACAGCTTGTGGGGCGTCAAGGAGGAACTATCCGTTCGAAAGCTTATTTCCATCATAATTATCGCCACCTGCCTGGCATGGTACACTATTATGTCAACGGAAGTAATGAGTGCTTGCTTGAACAGACGGCTTTCGTACAAAGCCGATGGCAACAGCAATGGAACAGATGGGAAATGTTTGCCGCAGGAAAGTATAATTGGCAAACGAGTCAGTATGCCGATACGGGCAAAGGCTATCCTAATGGACGCCTTAATCAAAACTATTGGCAGCGTGAAGCTTATCTCACGGCAGGTGCTTCGTATGCCTTTTTGTCGTGGCTTACGGCAGCCTATGCCACCGACTATGCCCATGCTTCGCTCAATAGCAATCTCAGTACCGACAATCATGTGAGTCGTGATTCGTGGTTGCAAAGCCTTTCCCTTCAACTAAAGACCTCACGCTTACAATTTATAGCACGTGCTGCAATGCATCAGTATTGGAATCAGACTGCTGGTGAAGCCGCTTCTGCTCGTGATGCGAAGCGACTGCTTTCCTCGCTGACAGCCTCAGTGTTAGCACTGCGCAGTCCATTCAGTCTCTACGTGCGCGGCGGCTATAAGGAATCGTTTCGTATGCCCACCTTCACGGAGAGTTACTATTATCATCAAGGCTCTACATACCTCAAGCCCGAACTGACGCGTCAACTCTCTATGGGAGTTACGTTGCAAGCTGCTCCCGCCAAATGGTGGACGGTGTTGGCACTGACAGCCGATGCTTATTATAATCGCGTGAGCGATCGCATTGTGAGCATTCCCGTAAACCTATTCCTTTGGAAAATGACCAACTTGGGCGATGTTCGCACCGTGGGGATAGACCTTACCATGCAATCTACCCTTCGCCTAGCTGAGGCACAAAACATTCTCTTGGCTCTTAACTATTCGCTTACCCACTGCACTGATCATACCTCGCCCAGCAATAATAGTTGGCACAAGCAATTGGCTTATACTCCCGTGCATAGCGGAAGTGCCTCAGCAGGGTGGGAGAATCCGTGGCTATCGTTTGTGGCTCATGTCAGCTTCGCATCCGAACGATGGAACACAAATAACCATCTGCCAACCACCAATCTGCCAGCCTATAGTGAATGGGGATTTGCCGTATACCATACGTTTCGCTTCCGACAGCAACGAATACTTACGCTCCGAGCCGATATTCAAAATGCTTTCGACGAACGCTATGAAGTAATACGCCGATACCCCATGCCTGGAAGAGCTTACAAGATAAGTGTGAAGTATAGGTTTTAGTCAGAGTGGGCAAGTAAGGCAATTTATCTTTCAGAATGAATAGGCCCATTCTATAGCCTGAAGTTAAGCATATTATTCATTTCATTAAATACTACAGAAGTTATGAACATTTTTAAATCTCTGAAACTAGCCGCTCTCTCGCTGCTCGTATGCGCAGGATTTACTGCCTGCTCCGATGATGAACCTACTCCCACTCCTGCTCCTGCACTTCGTGGGCAAAGAGGTTTCTATGTGCTTTGTCAAGGCAATCAAAATCAACTTGACGGAACGATGGAATTTTTCAGTTCTACCGATGAGGCTAGCCGCACATCAAACCTATTCTATACAGCTAACCAAAAAAGCCTTGGCGATTCGCCACAGCGCCCCGTGCTCTATGGCTCAAAGCTCTACATTCCGATGTTCACAGAGAAGAAGGTGTGGGTTGTTGATGCTCAGACCATGCATGTGCTTGCTGAAGTGAGCAAACCCAATGCGAATGCAGGCGATTACACGGAAGGTCCCCAAGCCGTATGCAGTGACAATGGCTACGTATATATTGCCTACAACGATGGTACTGTGACTCGCATGGATACCACCGCTTATCAGCAATCTGCTCCTATAACAGTAGGTCCTAACCCTGCCGATATTGCAGCTTACGAAGGCAAAATATATGTGTCTGTTAGTGATGGCTACAACTTTCCCAACAATTACCAAAATGGCTTTAAGGTAGCCCAAATAGATGGTGCTTCGTTTGAAGTAGCAAATCAGTATACTGTGGGCATGAACCCCGGACAGTTGGCCATTGATAATAGTGGCAACGTGTTTGTAGTATGTCGTGGCAACTATAGAAATGTTCCTTCTAAAGTGGTGGAAATCTCTGCCGATGGCACAATTCATGAAGTAGGCCCAGGCTCTATAATTGCTATCAACAATCAAAACAGAACATCGCGCGCATTAGGAAATAGCTCAGTGCTCTACGTGCTCAATGTACAGACCGTCTACTCGAGTGATTATCTCAGTTGGACAAACACCATCAATAGCTACACGTACAATTCTCTCACTCGTGAAAGAATTGCAGAAGGCTTCCTCGATGTCAATAACCTACCCATCAATCCCACGGGCATCATGGATGTAAATCCTTCTACGGGCGATCTCTATATCTGCTCCGACGCTTCTACTGATAATAATGCTTACACCACTGAGGGTAAAATTTATATCTATTCAGCCGATGGTGTATTTAAGAAAGCAATCACCACGGGTGTTCACCCCTATGGCGTAGTGTTTAAGTAAATTAGCTTTCAGATTCAATTTATAGATGATTCTCTAACGAAACACTTTACTAGTTAGGCTCACTTTCTAAAACTGAAAGTTGAATATAAAATAGAAGTTCCGAGATATGTACCCTTACCGCATGATACGTAAGGTGCTTATATCTCGGAACTTTGTGGTTCACTATGGCTCAACCAAAATGTAACCACAGCTTCAAAATAGACAATTTGCAGGATACAAAGTAAACCTCATATACGCGGATCTTTCCATGGCAGCTAAAAAGTGGAAATCAAGAGTGTGAAAGCTTAGCTTAAACGTAGGTCTATTCGTTTCTATTTCATAACTTTGCCGTCGCTAGATGAGCATCGAGAGCTTTACCACAGGCCTGTGGTAGCTTTACCGGACGGCAGCGGTAAAGCGCTATATGGACAACGAAGGAACGAATGAATGTCTGTTTGAAGACGGATGTGTCGTTGTGCTGAAACAATGAAGGATGGTTCTATAAATTCTGATGATGGGATTTGTATGGTATGGGGAGTGTATTTTAGATAGTAAATAAAACAGAATATAAATATATATATATGTCTACAATTACCTTTAAACTACAAGAGATTCCTCGGTCGGAGGGAGATGAACTGCGTGGCTATTATCCTGTATTGGCTCATCCTTCCAAGATTAGTGCGAACCAGCTGTGTCAGATGATTCAAGAACGTTGTACGGTTACGAAAGGCGATGTACTCGCTGTATTGAACGCAGTGGCACAAATCATCGGACAAGAACTAGCTAATGGAGGTCAAGTTGAGGTGCCCGACCTAGGGATGTTCTCGCCATCGCTGGCGAGCGATCAGCGCATTGTGGATACGTCGGACAAGCAGTTGGCCCACCACTTACACGTGGATAATATCAAGTTTTACCCGAAGGCCTCGCTTAAGAAAAAGTTTGAAAATGTGTCGTTTCGCAGAGCAAACGATTTGGTAAAGACCTTCTCGAAACTTACGGATGAAGACATCGTGAAGCGCGTACGCTCTTTCTTCGAGAAACGTTCTAATGAGGTGTTAGACCGTGCAGCTTTTCAGTCAATAACTGGGCTGCGTCGCACAATGGCTATCAATGTGCTTAGTCGTCTGGTAGAGCAGGGGCTTTTGGTGAAGAAGGGAAGATGGAATTCGCCCTATTATGTGCTTCCAGACGATTGAACTCGGATATGGAATGGTAACTTTCTTTACGTCATGTTGGGTTCGGGAACTGAGTAATCTAAGATGGATTAAGTGAATTGCTTTTTCAGTCTAGACGGATAGGTGAAAATGAGATAGAGAAGAAAAGATTTTTCTGCATTCGTTTTGTTGTATTGAGGGCATGCACTAATTTTGCACAACCATATATATATCACAGATGCGCTCTGTTAGGATTTTAGTCCATATACTCTGTGTGCTCGCCGGCTTTATGCTGACGGGCTTGAATGCTTTCGGACAACAAGAGCCTGTATTTGCGCATTATTGGTTGGTGGAGCCACAGTTTAATCCAGCGGCAGTAGGACGAAATCCGCAACTAAGCGTGACAGCGGCCTATCAGAGTCATGCTTCTGGCTATACTGATGGTGGAAGTACAATGTATGCGGGTGCCGATATGGCTTTCCAGCTAGGGCGGACGCTGCATGGTGTGGGTGTGTTGTTTCAAAACGACCAGTTGGGTCTATTCTCACACATGCGTTTTTCTGTGCAGTATGCTTACCACCAACGCTTATGGGGAGGACGGCTCAGCATAGGCGCCGAATTGGATATGCTCAATGAGAATCTGAAGGGTTCAAAAGCCGATTTAGGTGATGCAAATGATCCAGCCTTTCCAGCAAGTGACTTGAGCGGTTCAAAGTTTGATGCATCCGTAGGTTTGTGGTACACCCATCGCCGATGGTATGCTGGCGTAGGTATGCAACATGTCACTTCACCTACCATTATGCTAGGCGAAACGAACGAATATAAGGTGAAAGCAGTATATAATTTTACGGCTGGATACAATATTCGACTAAAGAGTACGTTGTTTACATTGACACCCTCTACACTTCTTCGCTATGATGGTTCGGCTTTCCGTGCCGACATTACAGCTCGATTGCAATATTCTCATGAGAAGAAGCAACTTTATGCCGGCCTAGGCTATAGTCCGTGTCATTCCGTGATGGGATTTGTGGGAGGCCGTTTTCATGGTATCGACCTTGGCTATTCTTATGAGGCAAATACCTCAGGAATGGGGCTTGGTGCAGGGCAACATGAAGTGACGCTTGGCTATCGTCTCGACCTTAATCTAGGAAAGAAAGGAAAGAATCTGCATAGGAGCGTAAGATGGCTGTAAAGAGTGTATATGGGTAAATCCTATAATACAATATATGGCGCATTTCTACTGCGCTAGCTTATGGGTAGAATGTTCCATTCGCATATTAGCAAATAAAACCGATGAAACGCAATCTATTATACATACTCGCTGCTGTAACTGTGAGCGGCTTCCTTGTCTCGTGCATGGGAAGTAGTCGTGCCATGATGAGCGGTGGCGAAGTGACCGGATCGAGAGCTTTCTCATTTACCGAACCTACGCCTTATGGCATGGTGGAGGTGAAGCGAGGCTATCTGAAAGTGGGACTTCAGAAGAACGATTCCCTTTGGGGAATTGTATCTCCGCAGAAAGATATCTCTGTGGATGGTTTTTGGATGGACCAAACAGAAGTGACCAACTCGATGTATCGACAGTTCGTGGAGTGGGTACGCGATTCTATTATCCGTGAACGGCTCGCCGACCCGCAATATGGCGGTGATGAAACTTATAAGATAGAAGTTGACCGCAATGGCGACCCTGTGAAGCCTCACCTTAACTGGAGTAAGCCCATACCTTGGCGCAAGCCTTCGGAAGATCAAGAGCGTGCCATTAACAGCGTGTATTATACCCATCCTATTGATGGTACACGCATGATCGACACCAAACAATTGCTTTATCGTTACGAGGTATTCGACTATGAGAAGGCTGCCTTGCGTAAGTATCGTCTCGACCCAAAGGAACGCTCGCTGAATACGGAACATTCCGTAGATCCAGACGAAGTAGTAATGATTTCAAAAGATACGGCCTACGTTGACGATAACGGACGTGTGGTGAACCAGACTATCGAACGTCCTTTGTCGAGCCTTTACGACTTCCTTAATACGTACATTGTACCTGTCTATCCCGACACCACGGTGTGGGTGAACGATTTCACCAATGCCAACAATGAACAGTATATGAAGCTCTACTTCTCATCGGCCAACTACAACGATTATCCCGTAGTAGGAGTTACCTGGGAACAGGCACAAGCCTTCTGCGCTTGGCGCACCAACTTCCTTTTGAAAGGTATGGGACCGCAAGCTCGCTACATTCAGCGTTATCGCCTCCCGACCGAAGTGGAATGGGAATATGCAGCACGTGGTAAGGAAGGAAACCCCTATCCTTGGGAGGGCATAGAGGCCAAGAGCAAGGAAGGATGCTTCTTTGCTAACTTCAAGCCCGATCGTGGTAACTATACCGACGACGGCAATCTTATTACTTCGCGTGTAGGTATTTACGGAGCCAATTCTAATGGGCTTTTCGATATGGCGGGCAATGTGGCCGAATGGACTAGTACCGTCTATACCGAAGCTGGCGTGGATGCTATGGCCGATCTCAACCCCGAGCTTTCTTACAACGCAGCAAAAGAAGACCCCTATGTGCTCAAGCGCAAGAGTGTAAGAGGTGGTTCGTGGAAAGACCCTATGTCGTTCATCCAATCGGCATGGCGCACATGGGAATATCAAAACCAGCCCCGCTCGTTCATCGGATTCCGCTGTGTACGCTCTAAGGCCAACACCGTGAGCACCACTAGCGTGGGTAAGAAAAAGAGGTAGATGTTAGTTGGTAAGTTGAAAAGTTTAGAGATAACTTCAAAACACCAAACTGAGAATAACCTCCAAACTAAGAAAAGGTAACTTTATAACCTTATAACCTCCAAACTCCAAACAGAGGTTATAACCTCCAAACTCCAAACTGAGAATAACCTCCAAACTCCAAACTGAGATGAGTAAGATAAACATTGTGGTCCGTTTGCAACATTGGATGGACAGTGTGCCCGGACAGACATTCCTCAACTATGCATACTCTTGGGGTGCATCCATCGTAATATTGGGTGCGCTCTTCAAGCTCACCCACCTTCCAGGGGGTAACTTTATGCTCTTCATCGGTATGGGCACCGAGGTTGTAGTGTTCTTCCTTTCTGCCTTCGATCGTCCTTTCGATAAGGAGGAAATAGGCAAGGAATTACCCCACGACTATCAAACCGATGAGGAAATAGCCGAAAGCCTTGGCCTTAACGATGATGATGAAGTTGAAGATGAAGCTGAAGACACAGAGAACACAGAGAACGAAACGCATACTACTCCTGCCGCTCAGCCTGCTGTCTCTGCGGCATCTGCTCAGCCTGTAGCACCTCTTTTCACAGGAGCTCCTTCGTTCGTCGCTCCTGCACAATCGGCTACTACTTCCACACAAGAAGACACTACTCCCATGCAGGCGGCTCCTTCTTCCGAACCTTCTGCAACTTCTGTTCCTACTGCCGAACAGCAAGCTCAAGCCGCTATTGCCGCTGCTACTCCTGCTGGTGCAGTACCCTTCGATGCTGAAGCAAAACGTTTGGCAGAGATAATCCGCTTGGCCAATGATGAACTATTACGTCGTGCACAAGCGGCACTATCGCCCGAGATGGAAGAAGCTACACAACAATATATAGAAAAGCTTCGCACGTTGGCTCAGACCTTCGAGAAAGTGGACGAACAAAGCGCTCGCCTTGCCCATGATAGCGAAGAAATGGCCAATCTCAACCGTACGCTCACGGCAATCAATAAAACTTATGACCTCCACTTCAAGAGCATCAGTCAACAGGTGGGCACGATTGACCAAATCAACGAACAAACTCGCAAACTTGCTCAGCAGATTGAAGAACTCAACGGTGTTTACTCGCGCATGATACAAGCGCTCACCGTCAAGATGACCACTCAAAACTAACCCCCTCTTAGGCTCCTAATATGTCAGTAAAGAAAAGACCGGTATCTCCGCGCCAAAAGATGATCAACCTCATGTACATCGTGTTGATGGCCATGCTTGCGTTGAACGTCTCGAGCGATGTGCTCAAGGGCTTCTCGCTTATAGGTGATAGCTTAAAGCGCACCACCGGAAATGCCATGAAGGAGAATCAAGCGCTTTATTCTGATTTCGCTGCTTCATATAAAAGCAATCCTGCCAAGGTAAAGCCTTGGTATGACAAGGCTATGGAAGTGAAGCGTATGAGCGATTCGCTCTACAACTTCGCTGGCGAACTCCGCTGGGCTATTGCTCGCGAAGCAGATGGAAAAGATGCCGACCCCGACAACTTGCAAAATAAAGAAGATCTTGAAGGATCCAGTCGCATCATGCTCGCCCCCGCTAAGGGAAAGGGCAAACAACTCTTCGATGCGATCAACTCCTTCCGTCAGCGCATACTTGCTCTCGTCACAGATCCTCGCCAACGTGCCATTATAGCGTCGAATCTATCTACCGACGTGCCTCGTAATGAAGACAACGTAGGAAAAAATTGGCAGCAATATATGTTTGAGGAAATGCCCTCTATCGCGGCTGTAACGATGCTTGCCAAGCTCCAAAGCGATGTACGCAAGGCCGAAAATGAGGTAATCCACTGTCTGCTAGCCAATATCGACCTCAAGGATATCCGCGTCAACCAACTCAATGCCTACGTTTCGGCCGAAGCTACTACACTTTATCCTGGTGACCAATTCCGCTCGCGCATATTCATGGCTGCTGTTGACACTACGCAGCGTCCTGAAATCTATGTCAATGGTCGGCGTATTGCAGCTGATGGCTCATACAATTTCACGGTAGGTGGCCCTGGTCAGTATTCTTTCTCGGGCTATATCCTTATGCCCAATGCTGCGGGCGAGGTGATTCGTCGCAACTTCACGCAAAAGTATAATGTCATAGCTCCTCCCACAGGAGCCACTGTGGCTGCCGACCTTATGAATGTGCTCTACGCAGGATTCAACAATCCCATAAGCGTCACGGCTGCAGGGGGCAATGCAGGAGTGCATCTCAGTATGACGGGAGGAACGCTCTCTCAGACAGGACCTGGAAAATATACCGCTCGTCCCTCTAAGGTGGGCGAGAACGTGACCTTCACCGTGAGCGGCACTGTTAATGGCAAAATTCAGAATATGGGTTCTTTTACCTTCCAAGTGCGTAAACTCCCCGATCCTACAGCATTTATTCAAGTAGGTTCCGATCGCTTCCGTGGCGGCCGTATAGCCAAGGGCTCTATACTCGGAGCCGGTAGGTTGGGCGCTGCCATTGACGATGGACTGCTCAACATACCTTTCCGAGTTCTCAGCTTTGAAACAGTCTTCGCCGATCGCATGGGCAACTTCCGTCCAGAGTCTTCTGCAGGTCCCAACTTTACCGAAAATCAGCGCAACCTCATGCGCGAACTTCGTCGTGGTCAGCGTTTCTACATCTCTAAGGTGCGCGCAATAGGCCCCGATGGTATCACGCGCAATCTTAATGGTAGCCTCGAAGTTATTGTGAACTAAAGCAAAGTTACACTGAATGAAAAAGATATTTGCTCTTATACTCTTGATATGCGCCCTAGGGCAAGCCAGCGAAGTCTCGGCTCAGCCCCCGCGTCGTCGTGCCGAACAACAGCAAAAGCAAGAACAACAACAAAATTCGCCTCGTGGTAGTTCCTATCGCGAATTTCCCACAGCGCAGAGCATGCCTAGCGATGCGGCATGGCGTCGTGATCTTTATCGCACGCTCGACCTCACGAAGGATGCTAATGCCGTGCTTTACTATCCTACAACGCCGCAGGATGGACGCGAAAACCTCTTTACCTATCTTTTCAAGCTCCTTTTACGCAAGCAAATCAAAGCCTACGACTATAAGCTCGATGGCAATGAAGACTTCTCATCGAAAAATGAGGTGACGGCCAAACAGCTTATGGATCGTTACCACATCTTCTATGAGTCGAAGGGCGATAAGGTGCGCGTCAACGATGCCGATCTTCCTTCTGATGAGGTAAAGGCTTACTTCATTAAGGAGAGCACTTACTACGATCAGCATACAGCTAGCTTTCGAAGCCAAGTCACTGCCCTTTGTCCCGTGCTCAAGCGCGGTGATTCTGACTTCGGCGGAGAATTAGCGCAATACCCAATGTTCTGGGTGAAGATGCAAGATGTAGCGCCTTATCTGGGAAAACTCATGCTCATGGGATCTTCGCTTAACAATGCGGCCACGATGTCGGCTGATGATTTCTTCACAATGAAGTGTTATAAGGGCGACATTTATAAGGCTGTCAATCTGCAAGACCGCCTTCTCTCCAACTATTGCCTCGATGATTCTGCTATGCTCAAGGAGCAGAAGCGCATAGAGAAGCAACTCACAGATGTGCAAGAACATGTCTATGGTCGCGACAGTGCTTACTATGCTCGCCTCCGCGCCGACTCTTTGGCTCAAGCCGAGGCTGATTCCATAGCCGCAGCAGGCAAGGCTACACGTCGTACTTCTGCCTCGCGTCGTTCCTCATCAGTCTCTTCACGACGCACACGTACGAGTGTGAGCAGTTCCTCTTCCACCAAAGCTCCTAAGCAGAGGAAGCAACGTACTTCTTCGAAAGCCTCAAGACCCAAGAGCTCATCGGGCGGAGGACTAAGCGTACGCCGTCAGCGTCATTAGTGCTCCACGAGTGGGGATATATCCCTTTCTCCTCCTATATGCTACATATCTATAATAAACCCATTGGTGAAATTTTGGGTTAACAGGTTAACTTGTTTACTAATTCAGCTAACGCGTATAATAAAGGAGTAATAAGCTAGCTACCTCTAGCGTTTTTCCCCTTCGTGGAGGAACGCCAATATTGAGGTGCGAGTTTATTGCTCCTTTCGCGAACAAGTGTCTCACACACTTCTGCTAGAGAGCGCATTTTATGAAAAGAAAGTTGCCGTATCCCTCTTCCTTCTCTTCTCCACTTCAGACATTCCGCCTAACCGACGGCATGAAGCACTATGTGCGGAGGAACAATTGCTTCGATCTGCTTCGCTACCTCTTTGCGTTGCTCATCGTGGCTTTTCACTTTAGCGTGTTGACTCATGCGGAGTGGAGTGAAATGATGGTGCAATCGGGGCCTCTCAGTGTGAAAGCTTTCTTTGTCATGACGGGATTTCTCGTAGCCTATAGTTTTTTGCAGCACGAGCACCACTTGCAAAAGTATTTTCGTAAGCGCTTCGAGCGAATCCTCCCAGCCTATGTCGTGGTAGTTCTTTTCTGCTTTCTCCTAGGCATGATGCTGAGTTCTTATAGCGTGGCCGATTTTTTGGCATCTAAGGAAAGTTGGAAATACCTAGGCTCCAATCTGCTGATGCTCAATTGGTTGCAGCCATCTCTGCCAGGTACATTTACCCGTTGTCACATGACGGCGGTCGATGGATCGTTGTGGACCATGAAGTTTGAGCTTCTCTTCTATGTGCTTCTTCCGCTGTTCGTTCGTGCTCTCCGTAGCTCGGTGGGTTATTACCTCTTGGGTGTATGGGTCTTAGCCATTTTTTGGATTTATCCGCAAGCTCCTCCCCAGTTGAAGTATTTCTGCTTCTTCTTGAGCGGAATGGGCGTACTCTTCTCGATAGATTGGCTGAATAGGGGAAATCGCTTTCGCAATGTCTTCGTCTGTTCTGTGCTTATAGAGTTGTTGCTCTACGTGCCAAGTTATGATGGTATGCCGCTATTGTACGAGCAACTGCGCACGTTGGAAGTGTTCAGCTATCCGATTTTCCTCATTTATTTGGCCTACAATCTGCCTGTGCCCAAAGTCCTACTCTCTCTGCCCAATGTTACGTATGGCATTTACCTCTACCATTTTCCCGTTATTCAAGCCATTGTGCAGACAGGAGTATTTCGTGGTCATGGGCTGCTCATGTTCCTATCTGTCTATGGGATTACGTTCGTCCTAGCCATTCTTTCCTACATGTTCATAGAGCGCAAATACATAAGGTCACATATTGCAAAATAGTTCTAGTTCATTTGGGCTAAGGGGAGGAGTAGTGCATAAGAAGAGAAAAGGTTCAGCGTTCCCAATATCCCTTCATCCATTTTTTCTCCATCTTCAAGGATACAATCACAATCGCATATAATATATGAAGCTAGTAATAGACGACAAGATACCTTTTATCCGTGGCTTTGCTGAGAGCTTTGGCAAAACCGTCTACCTTCCCGGTTCAGCCATTACGGCGGATGATGTGAAAGATGCCGATGCTCTCATCATCCGCACTCGCACTAAGTGCAATCGTCAGTTGCTTGATGGCTCCAAAGTGAGCTTCATTGCCACGGCTACCATAGGCTACGACCATATCGACACCGCCTACCTCCACGAGGCTGGTATTGCCTGGACCAACTGCCCCGGATGCAATGCAAGCAGTGTGGCGCAGTATGTAGAGTGTGTGCTTCTGCAGCTCGCAGCCCATGGTTGTTGGGAGAGTGATGCCCCGCTCCTGTCCGCTTCCCCTCAGCCCATTCATCGCGAAGTGTTTAGCGGACTTACTTTGGGCATTGTCGGTGTGGGGCATGTAGGCAGTCAAGTGGAACAAATGGCTCGTCGCCTCGGTTTCGCAAAAATACTGCTTTGCGATCCTCCTCGCGCCGAACTAGAAAACTCTAGTCGTTATGTTAGTCTTGAGGAAATAGCTCATCAGAGCGATGTTGTCACTTTCCATACCCCTTTAACCTTTGCTCCTGCTCCGCATCCCACTTACCACATGGCCTCAGAAGATTTCTTTCGCCAGTTGCGTAGCTCGGCCGTGGTAATCAACAGCAGCCGAGGCGAGGTGGTCGATGGCGAAGCCTTGAAGCAAGCCTTACTCACGCAAAGCATTCGCACCGCTGTGGTCGACACTTGGGAACACGAACCTTATATCGACCCCACCCTCCTCAGCACCGTATTTATAGGCACTCCCCATATTGCAGGCTATAGTGCCGATGGCAAGGCCAATGGCACACGCATGTCTTTGCAAGCCGTAGCTCGCCATTTTGGCTTCGATGCCGAACAATTCTCTGCGGTGCAAGCCCCATCCCTTCCAGTAGACTTCGCCTATTATCCCGAGGGCGACGGAAAGGAACTCGCTCCAGAACTTCGCCTTTACGACCCTCTTCGCGACAGCCAGGCTCTCAAGCTCCATCCTGAGAACTTTGAGACCCTCCGTGGTAATTATCCGTTGAGAAGGGAGAGTATGACCTAAAGAAAACCTCACCTCTCTTTTTCAGAATTTCCTTTCTCGCCTTGCCTCATTGCGTAAGAAGTTGTAGCTTTGTCAGCAACACACACCTATACTCCTTAAAAATATGTCAGCAGATAGCAGCAGAATACGTTTCCGATTTAGCGGTGCCTTCACTCTTGCGGGTGCCGTTGTGGTAGTGGTAGCCCTTCTTGTCTATTTCCTACCGCGCGAAACGAAGTTTGGCTATGAATATGAGCAAGGCCGTCCTTGGCGCTACAATTCCCTTATAGCCACTTACGACTTTCCCATCTATAAAACCCAGCACGAGGTGGAGGCAGAGCGCGACAGTGCCCTTCGCAGTTTTCAACCATTCTATGCTGAAGACCCTCGTATGGCTGACCGTCAAATCCTTGCTTTTAAGCAAGATTTCCTTGCGGGCAAGTTTCATGACGTGCCCGCCCATTGCCTAGCTCATATCACTTCGCTGATGCAAACCGTCTACGATGCGGGCATAGTACCCTTTGCCGAAATATCGCAAATGGCGAAAGATCGCATCTCGGGTATTCGCATCATCGAAGGCACAGAAGCTGTTTCGCGTCAGCTCACCGAACTTTATTCTACGCGTTCCGCCTATGAATATATTGTCCATGCCGACACCTTACAGTATCCGCGTGAACTCCTTGCCCGCTGCAATCTCAACGAATACCTCTCGCCCAATCTCGCTCTCGATAGTGTCAAGACACGTTCGGCTCGTGAAGATGTGATAGCCTCTGTGGCTCCTGCTGCAGGCATGGTGCAGAGTGGTCAGCGCATCATCGACCGTGGTGAGATTGTCTCGGCCGAACAGTATAAGATTCTTCAGTCGTTCGAGCGTGAGAGCGTGCGTCGCAACGACCCTTCAGAGGGCTTCTGGCAAGCACTCTTTGGACAGATTATCTTTGTATCGTGTGTGCTCATCTCCTTCGTTGCCTATCTGCGTCTGTTCCGTCGCGACTATCTGCGCTCTACGCATAGCATCATGCTCCTCTCCACACTCATTGCCATTTTTCCGCTCATCACCTACTTGATGGTTGATCAGAAATTTCTCAATGTCTATATGGTACCCTATGCCATGGTGCCCATGTTTGTGCGTATCTTCATGGATTCCCGCACAGCATTTATGGCTATGGTGTGCAGTGTCATCCTTTCCTCCTTTGCTCTGCACTCCAATTATGAGTTCGTCATTGTGCAGTTCATGGCTGGCCTCACCGCCATCTATGCTTTGCGCGACCTCACCGAGCGTTCGCAACTTCTCCGAGTAGCCCTTGCCGTATTTGCCACGAGTACGGCTATTATGGTGGGCTACGACCTTTCGCAAGGCGTCGATGTGCTGCATCTCGACCATTCCATGTACATCTACAATGCCGTCAATGGCGTACTTCTGCTCTTTGCCTACCCCTTGCTCTATCTCATAGAGAAGTTGTTTGGCTTCACCTCGAGTGTTACCCTCGTGGAACTTTCTAACACGAACAACGTGTTGCTCCGCCGTATGTCAAAGGTGGCACAAGGCAGTTTCGTACATTCCATGCAGGTGGCCAATCTTGCTGCAGAGGTAGCCGATAAGATTGGAGCAAAACCACAACTCGCTCGTACGGGAGCGCTTTATCACGACATTGGTAAACAACTCAACCCTGCCTTCTTCACCGAAAATCAGACGGGGGTGAACCCTCATGATTCTCTCTCCGAAGAACGCTCGGCTCAGATTATCATCAGCCATGTGACTGATGGACTTCGCTTGGCCGATAAGTATCATCTGCCTAAGCTCATCCGCGATTTCATTAGTACCCACCACGGACGCTCAAAGGTGCGCTATTTCTACATTCTGTGGAAAAACAAGCATCAGGGCGAGGAGCCCGATCCCAAACTCTTTACCTATCCAGGTCCCAATCCTTTCACACGCGAACAGGCCATTGTCATGATGTGTGATGCCGTAGAGGCTACCTCGCGTTCGCTCAAGGAGTATACGGAAGAAAGCATCAAAGCTCTTGTCGATCGCATCATAGATGGGCAAGTGCAAGAGGGATATTTTCGGGAATGCCCTATTACCTTCCGCGACATTGCTGAGGCCAAGCGTGTACTCACCGAAAGTCTCAAGACCATCTATCATACCCGAATTGCCTACCCCGAACTTAATAGTAAGCCTACACACCCTGCTCCTCAGTCTGCACGACGCACATACTTCTTTGGACGAAAAAAAGGCTAACTTTACATTTCCTTTTTGTGGGCTCTAGATTTGTTTGGAAGCCATCTTTTCATAGCAAAGGCTGCGCATGAAGCATCTTAAAAAGAGTTTCATGCGCAGCCTTTGCTATGAAATAGAATGTATCTTTTACTTATATTCATTCGCAATTCTTTCTCCTCTCAACACCGCTAGTGCATTAAGCGCTAGCGCCTCCATCTCGTCTTCGCCAGGGAAAATGCGTACGGGAGCTATGTGCTCTACGCGTTGCGCTATACCTTGAGTGATATAATCAGAATGAGCCATACCTCCTGTGAGTAATATTGCATCGACACGGCCAAACAATACGGCACTCTCTGCAGCAATTCCTTTGGCCGTATGGAAAATCATTGCATTGATGAGTAATCGGGCATGAGCATCCCCGCCGTCGGCCATTTGCAGAATCTTCACAATGTCGGTTGTGCCGAGGTGAGCCATCAGTCCAGCTTGGCCAGCCACACGCTTTTTGAGTTGATCCTCTGTATATTGTCCGCTATAGCAGAGGTGAATCAAGTCTGCCGCAGGCAACGTACCTGCACGTTCGGGCGAAAGAGGTCCTTCACCGTCGAGTGCATTGTTTGTATCAATAGCTCTTCCCCTCTCGTGTGCAGCGATAGAAATACCTCCGCCCAAGTGGCAGATGATGAGGTTTAGGTCTTCATACCTTCGTCCTATTTCTTTGGCATAGCGCCGAGCTGTGGCACGCTGGTTAAGTGCATGCCATATTGCTAGGCGAGGCATCAGCGGAGAACCGCTCACACGAGCCTCGGGCACTAGTTCATCCACCGTTACAGGGTCGGCAATGTAAGCTTCACATGGTTCTTTTTGTAAGCGTGCCAATTCGTAAGCGATGATACACCCCAAGTTGCAAGCGTGCTTACGAAGTGCATAGTACGTCTCGTGACACATTTTTTCGTTTACTTGATACACTCCTCCTGGAATTGGCTTAATTAGTCCACCGCGTCCAATGATTGCATCAAATTGCATAGGAATATGATTCTGCTTTAGCCAGTCTGTCACCAACTGACGTCGAAACGTATGTTGGTCGATTATCTGCTCATAGGCTGCTAGATCTTCCGCATTATGCCGAATCGTTGTGATGCAATAGGGAACATCGTCCACGTAGACTGCCACCTTGGTAGAGGTAGAGCCTGGATTCACCACGAGTATGCGTTTGCCTTCGGGAATAGTGTGATTTGACATGAAGGTGTGAGTGCTTTACACTTGTCTTTAAAAGCGCTTTGTGTAGTTTTTATGACTTGATGGCGCTGTGCGCCTAGTTCTGAGAGTTTATAGATGAAGCCAACGTTGCCAGTGCCAAACTAAAATATTTTGCATCTGCATCGTCGCCCCTTGAAGGTAACACCACGGGAACTATTGTTCCTTGCAACATGCCCGCCACCTGAGCTCCAGCAAAGAGTGACAATGCCTTATAGAGCGCATTGCCCGATTCAATATCGGGGAGCACCAATGCATCTGCATCGCCCTCAAGCGGAGAATCAATACCTTTTACGCGAAGCGTAAGTGGGTCGCACGAGGTGCGAAGGTCTAGCGGACCATCCACTCGTAATCGTCCCCATTCTCCTGAAACTGCTCGCTGACATATCTCAGCATATCCCTCCGTGTGTGGAAACTTAGGACTTACCGTTTCGGTACAATGAACCAACGAGATGCGCGGCTCTTCTATTCCAAAGGCATGGAGCACGTGTGCTAAGTAGCCCACCTGTTGCAAGCGCTGTTCGTGAGTGGGGTAGGGTATCACTGCTGCGTCTGAGAAGAATAGAAGTTTATGATAGTTCTTCATCTCGGCCACGGCTATGTGGGTAAGTACCCGTCCGCGAGGCAGAATGCCCCACTCCTTGTTGAGCACAGCGCGCAGCAATGTATCTGTGTGGATAAGCCCTTTCACAAGCACGTCTGCTTCGCCTCGGCCCACCATCATCACCGCCTCCTGAGCTGCTGCTTCGTCGGTATCTGCATTGACAAAGTGCATCCTCGCTACAGAAATCTTTGTAACGGATAGTTTTTGCTTTACTTCCAACGTATGACCCACAAAGTAGGCTTCAGCAAATCCGTCATTTACGGCACGCACCACGGCTTGTAGCGTACTATCGTCTGTGCCGCATACTATGGCTAGGCGGTAGCGCCGTTCCTGCAACCGTAGGTGGGCGCTCAGATCATTGAAAGAGTGAATAGCTTGCATAAGGAATGGGTATGGTTGTATATCTTGTGGGGGAAGGAAATGATTCTTCGTTTCTTATTGCACAGGTATAGCCTGTTTTGTGTAACAAACGGCCGCAAAGCTACAAATAAGTAACCAAATATTGCACATATTTTCTCTTTATATGCAAAAATAAATCATAAAATTAGCTCAATAGACCGTCAACGTGTATCTTGAGCGCTTTGCCATATCCTATTTTCTCTAAGCATCGGCGTCTATGTCATTGCAGAAGTTTTTCGAAAAAGGTGATATCTGCTCTACGGAATGCCACGTTGTCCAAGTTCTTCCAGGACAACGTTTTGTTGACTTCGTATATGCCGTCCAAGGTATACATCTTTCCGTCCGTAGATGTACATTCTCCCGTCCACAGATCTTCATCTACCCGTCGTTCAATGCCCAGTTATAGCTCTACCGCTGCCGTCCGGTAGCTCTACCGCTGCCGTCCGGTAGCGTTACCACAGGCCTGTGGTAGAGCGTTCACCGCCCAGTGAACAACGGGAAAGTCTTCATCGAGAAACGGGAAGACCTAGGTTTTAGCTTGATAATGACGAAGTTTGTGGCACTTCGTTCACCACTTACGCATACCCCCATTCGCAAAGGGAAAATTCTGTCTACACAGAGAACCTAATTTGCGTGCTCCAAAGAAGACCGAATCTTCGCGCCGTAAAAGCTAAATAAAGAGACATTCGTACCTAGCATCGGAAGGAAGAAGAAGCAGATCCCCTCTTATTACGCGCGTGCGCGTTCCTTATATACCCCACTCTTGCCCCTCGCATCGCTCCTTCTTTCCCTTGGAAATATGTTTTTCAGCATAAAACAGAGAAAAATCCACCCAGTCTCCTTGCATGCAATCTTCAAAACCCCTACATTTGCCCTCAGCTATCCAAGAAGTGCGGAAAACGTAGAAAAAACTTTTTATTCCATAACGCACTAGAAATCAGTGCATTCATTACGAGATAGGGGAATTTGAGAAAAA